>Ga0247608_10000491_pt1 | contig 63340 bp, 97 predicted proteins | sample 176DNAGHGlowgp2_FD_193490 | JGI IMG/M metagenome (GOLD analysis project Ga0247608, IMG submission 193490) | Sheep rumen microbial communities from Palmerston North, Manawatu-Wanganui, New Zealand - 1766 DNA GHGlow gp2 | ecosystem: Host-associated > Mammals > Digestive system > Stomach > Rumen ... | reverse complement strand
ACTCCATATGTCGATTTTATCACGTTTTTTCACATCGTCAAATGTGGTTTTCATCCACAAATCTGCTCAAAAACGCAAAAGAGCTCATTTTTATGATTACTAACAGAATTTAGTTTTACATTTGAGTTTATACCATAATCCCTCAGATGCATTTTTAATTCCAGTTTCTGTATCCATGATTTACCTTCACTTATCGATTTGCTTATTTCGCTAATTATTTGTGGAATAAAAAAAACACCCTTGGGTGCTTTTAATAGTGTCATACAAAATCCTACAACAAATCATTTCATGTTCATTAAATAAAATATAACAAATATCTGCATTATTATCATAAGAGGTAGCCCAACAACATAATAATCTTTTTGAGTTTTGTGGTGAAACAAATATACCGCCAGCAGTCCTCCTAAAGATCCGCCGATAAAAGCTACACCAAGAAGCGTCACATTCCTTATTCTTGTGTTCCCTTCCAGCGCACTAATCTTGTCCCAGGCGTACATAGCAAATGCAACAAAATTAATTACTATCAGGTAAATAACCAGTATTTTATGTTTAGCAAAGAAATCCCATACAGCAAAAGTAATTCGTTCTGCATGATGTCCTTTCACAAAAAGCAATATTACAATCTGAATTACAAAGACTGTAAGAATGAAAACTCGAGACATTAAGTTTTCTTTAACTATCTTGCGCCCAAATAACAATATGGATAACAGAACACCTAATGAACCAAATAACAGGACTGCAATAGTAACAAGTTTATCAATCTGGGCTTCATCTGTAAAATGATACAGCAGAAAATTAATAGAAGCTAATATAAATCCCACCACATTCACAATAAGCAGATACATTGTGAAATTACTCAATACCATATCATTTATCCTCTCTCAGTATTGATTTTCGAATTAATTATATTCCCCTATTGATCTCATAAGGCATAATACATCTTGTTTGTATTTCTGGTTGCCTCTGTATATATACATTAGAACGCATAGTCCTTCTTTTTGAGGCGCAAAAACGAATTCTATATCATATGAATTATAAGTAACAACAGAGTTATGAAAATCCGTTCCATATGGAGCTTTATTCTTGGTTATCTTACTTTTTTTAACGTCTGTTATGTTTTCGATTATTGCTTTCTCTATATCTTCACGATCATCTTTATCATTATCATATATGAATTTTGAATAATCAAAATAAAAAATACACAGAATTTCACCATCACCTGTCTTGTTCTCATCTAATGCATTTAAATAATAGCAATTAGCTGCATTATCAGATGTGTTGGCATAAAAGTCTTTGGAAAACAAGTTTTCCTTCTGCTTATAATCAGCTTCTACTCTGCCCCATTCTTTAGGAATTCGATATCTTATCTTTCCCTTAGCGAGATATCTATCTAATTGTTCAGACTCCTTATATACAAAGAACTTGTTACCTTGAACAAAATATTTTCCATCTTCTATTGTCTTATTCTTTGTTGTAAAAGCTCGATGTGCTTTTACAGAAACCGTTTTATCCTTGTGATCTATACTGCACTTTCCAAACACAATCACATTCTGTCCAACACTGACTCCACTGTTCTTATGTTTAATTTCCACAGATTTGATTTTCATATTTGGAGGTACAGGTATTATACTATACCCGTTCTTATCAACACTCTCCACTTGTCCAATAACTACAATATTTTTTTCGTCCGCAGTATTATTAGAACCATTTTCGATTCTAGCTACGTTCGTCAAATCTAGTATGTCCCAGGAATCATAAGTATAGTTTTCCTGGTCGGTAGTTATCAATTCCGGGTTATCTCTTCCAGCACCTAGAATTAACAAGCTCATTATGCATATTAGTATCACAACTAGGAGTTTCTTCCTTCTTTTCATTCCTCGTCACCATAATCTGACACTATTCTTATCTTCTTTTTTGCCACTTCTTCCGCTATTCGACGGACATGTACCATCGTTGAGTAATCAGCAAAATCATCCCTTATTAGGAGTTCTTTTTTATCATCATAGTTTTCTAATAGAAAACCCTTTAAATCATCAAATCCGTATCTATTTCCATTTATAGAAATATTCTTAATATATACATGTATCACGATCTTGGATTCATCGTGTTGCACTTCAATCTGTGTGTCAGGAATGTAAGGAACAGTAGTATAATCATGTACTTCTGTAGCTTCTGTGTTATCAGTATCCTGTACAGATACTTCTGAAGAAGAATCTTCATCACCAGGAATAGGCGAGAAAGTTCCTGCATTCCCAATAATATTCTGAAGAATCACTATGGGCTGATTATCAACCGTCTGTTTAATTTTCGTTGCCGCAATCATAAATGGAATAGATAATGACAGGACAATTAAAATGATTAGTTTTTTATTTTTCATCTGTAATATCTTTTACCTGTATATCAGAAAAACCAAGTTGATTGATACAATCAACGACTTCATTATATGTATCCAGATAAGCATAATCTGCGTTAATATTTACTATCTTATTTCGTTGTTCGTTGTTTAACCTATCGCGTACATCATCTACGTTCTGATAAGTATGTTCAATCTTTATCCCTAAAGAATTAAAGCTTGTTACTGAAACACTACTTGCATCAATAACAACATATATCTCCTCTTTTGATTGGTTTGCTATAGTTACATCCGCTTCTATCGTACTAGGATTTTGAGGTGTTTCTCCGCCTTTGGGATTCAGTATTCCAATCCCATCAAGTCCAACCCTAGTTAAGAAAAAGTAAACCAAAACACATATAAGAACTAAGAGGGCTATGATGAATATTGAACGGAGCCCTGATGTAAGATTTCTTTGTAATCCTTTGTTCTTAATAAATCCCAAGAGAACAAGAATGAGAATAATAATACCTATGAGTAAAGTCATCTATCCGCATCTCCATCACTATCCATGGCATTATAGTATATATTATTGTATCCTTTTGTTTCGCATAGATCTTTTATCAAATCTTCAATCCATAAGTGATCACGATACAATATTTTTTCTTCATTAATACTAACAAGAATAGGTTTATTCTTGTTTGTCTCTACAAAATCTATTAATTCATTTGTAAACGCCTGTTTTTCTTCTGCCTCATTAGCGTCATTAAACTCGTGTTCATCCGGTCCACCAACATTCTCTGAACCACTATTAGCTTCTGAATCGTCCTTTTTATCATATGTTTCGAGACGATAGCTAAGTGTTCTGCTATGTGAATCACCAACATTTTCAGAATAAGGGCAGCATATCGTTATAAATGCAATGTTTTCATTAACGTCAGCCGGATTAACCTCGACTGTAATATTCTCTGGAGTTTTCTTTCCCGTAGTTATTGCATAGCACATAACGCACATAAGCAAGATGAAAATAACATCCAGTAAGGAGGTAAAGTCTACATTGATATCCGGAATCAATGACCTTCTCTTTTTCATTTTGTTCCACCCGTTACTTTATTAAAGCTAATCATATAATCAAATTTTCTATCATTTTCAGCAAAAATACTTTCGACTTCACTTATCTTACACGACAATTTACTAGCTACATACTTGAGTATTATCGCTGCCACTAGTCCTACTAGTGTCGTCCAAAGAGCAGTATTTAAACTTGCAGCCAACTTGTTCAGGTCTCCTGTGGTTGAGAGAATTTTTAAGCCTGGTATCAAGCCTATGATAGTTCCCAGCAATCCCATCATGGGAAATATAGCTATTCCCTGTACATATTGTGTAAAAAGAGCAACTTGCTCGTTAAAATTTGCTCTCGGCTCTTCCATCTTATTAATATCAAAAGTCCTCTGCGTATCTGTTCTAATATTCATAGGATTCTGCACATCCACAAATTCCTTTGAAGTCTCAGAATATGCATCTTCTGCCTTTTTCTTTATCTCTTTCAATTTAGAAGATACGGCTCCCAACTTTCCCCATACAACAAGGCCCAATACTGCTATTACCGCACATGATATGAGTGTTATATAATCCATGAATTCCATAAAATTTTCCTCACTTTTTATTAGTTTCTGGTACTGTAATTCCATTATTCATGGCAACAGGTGCAACCAAAATCTTCCCTGTTCCCTTATATACATTTACAAGTCCTTCTCCGGCTGCCAAAGAACCTATTAGCGTTTTGGTTGTTCTTTCGACAGTAAAATCAAGTTCTCCTGACCATGCAATAGCCATATTACCATCTACCTTAACAACATCATCTTTTACATTTATCTCAAACAGTTCCTGTCTTGGAACAGAACTCTCAAGAGCAACAACGCCTTCACCTCTGAACGACAGATTAAAGAAGCCCTCACCTCCTAATGCCGCAGAGGATATAGTTGTCCGCGGTGAGACTTTCAGTTTAACGGTATCCTCACATGCCAAGAACATTCCATCTTCTATAACCATGTTTCCATTCCAGTCTTTTAGGTCTTCCAGAATTATATATCTGTATGTTGGCTCAAGAATAAGGTTTCCGTTCCCTCGGTAACGCGGTTTTATAGCTGTTTCTTTTGTTACTTTACTTCCAACAATCTTCTTCATAAGATCTGATGGATTTTCAATCCCGGTTTCCGCCATCACATCGCCAAGAATTAACTGCAACATTCCCTTTTGGGAAACAACTCCAACATCTTTATTTATGTTAGCAATTAATTGTCTCTTTCTTACATCCATCAATGCCGCATAATATGCTGTTTCTGCTCTTCCTGGAGATACTGACATGTCCTTTTCGTACTCAAGAACCGAAAAAATCCCTTTTTGGACAAGAACATGTCGCAATTCTGTTTCACTATATATATTCGATTCAATCATGACATTTGCCCCTTTTCAAACATTATACCATAGAACCGTAACACGTTCGCATATTGTTGTTGCGTAATACAATGAAATTGCCCCTATTTAGGGGCAATTTCACTATATTTCATTTAGTACTGTTTCCACGAAGGCGTTATGCTGAACAAATTTAGTATTCCCTGGGAATCCACCAAAACATAATCATCTGGTTCTATATTTACATAGCATAATTCACCTTCGTCTAAATATAGATCATATTTTGCATACAACTCAGCAGCTGTACTCCACTTCCCAACTGTGTACTTTTCAGCTGAATCAAAATTTGCATAACTCTCGGCATCATCAAAAACCACAAACGTTATTCCGCCTATATCCTGCGGAGGACATCCTATAGCATATAACCCTGCCGATATTGTACCTGCTTCGTAGGTTCCGTTACAAATCTGATTATCAACTATTAAACTTTGAGAAGCACCATCTCCTACTGCTCCATATCCGCTACTGATCATTACTACGTTTCCTTCTTTGATATTCAGTGCTGTATTTTCATCCTTCCAGATAAAAGCTATGGATTTGGCATTCTGCTCTCTAGCATCAGTTTCTTCTCCTACAGTAAATCTAGGTGATTTGTGATAATTATAATATGCTTCCATATCTTCAAATACTAGAACATCTACATATTCTGACTTACAAGTAAATATATAATTGCCCTCTGCAATGTCCTTACCAGCACAATATATACCTTGAAGCATAATTGAACTGTCTTCCTCAAACCATGATATATCCATTGGCTCAGGTTCCGTCGTGGGTTCTGGCTCTACTTCCTCTACCTCAAATGTCTCTTCCACGACTTCGCTGCTTTCATTCCGAACATTGTTTTCTATTTCACCTACTTCTGTGATACCAGTGTTTTCAGTTTCTACTTTGCCCTGACCGCAAGAAGTAACCATTATAGTAGTAATAACTAATAACCCAATAGCTAATCTCTTCATCTGTTTTCTCTCCTTGTAACCTCATATCCATGTGCTTCTAACACATCAATAAATTCTCGAATTATCAAAGCTTCTTCATCATCTTCTGTTTCACGAGAATATATTCTGAAGAGCACTTCAACCTTTACACCTAAAATATTTGCCAACTGCTTAAAATTCGCTCTGTCCGGTATCCCTCTTCCGCATTCCCACTTTGCAACAGCTGATTTGGATACGTTTAGTAGACTCGCTAATTCTGCCTGGGTCATCCCCATGACTTTACGTCTTCGTTTTATAAAATCCGCAAAATACATATCCTGCCCACTTTCCATATAAACTCTCCTTTAATCGTAATTCTTAGATTCTTATATGGCAAAGTACTTATAGTGTTACTTTGAGTACTTTGAGTATGTCCTCCTTTCATTAGACGAGTTGTTTTTTTCGCGAATTAAAAGACATCTCATAATTTCATATGAGATGTCTCTTTGCTAAACAAATCAGCTATTCAGTTTCCTTCTAGCATATATACTTTTTATACCAATTTCATGTATCTAATAGACGCTGCAGACAATTTGGGCTTGTTTTCTTTTGATATTTTAACAAGGAAAGCTGGCTCTCCCAAATCATTGTCATTTACCTCTACAGCAATTTCTCCGATATCGCTGTAAGTATTTGGACTTATTTTCTTAACAGTCGACTCACCTAATAATCTGCCATCGGCACCCACTTTTACAACATGATCAAATCTCTTGAATTCACCAATCGCATAGTTACCGGTAATCATTGCTCCTTTTTCAGCTCTAAATACTTCAACACAACAGAATACTGCATCACAATATTCAAACAGAATATCTGTTAATGCTATTTCCCCGTCTTCGCTTGATTCAAATAGTTCAGATACAGATTGTGTATCCACTTCCTTCTGCTTCGATAAAACTGCATTCATTGCCATTTCGATGGCTTTATCTCTCCAGCTTCGTTTTTCCAGTATGATTGCTTCCTCATTAAGCTTCTGTATCAATTCATACAGTCTATCAAAGTCTACACCGTTATGATCATATTTCGTGGATCCCATTTCCAGACCCTGGTTTGATCTTTCAATATCTTCATATGCGGCTTCCGCTTTAATTTTTCCTTTATGAATCGGAATTATGCCAGAAGTTGTGAATACAAGGTCAAAATCATACGCTGTATGATCATCCAGTACCGCAACTATACTCTTACCGATATCCTGTAAAGCAGTTCCTTTACTGTTTGAAATGTAGCTTCTCATTTCTTTAGTTGCCCGATAAATGACTGCCAGATTTGGATTGTTACGAGTAACCTCATCAATATTTTCAAAGATGATATTCTTCATATTTATGAGGCGAGCTTTATCCTCATTTACCTCATTCATATCATCGTCTGATCCATCTAAAAGACTGAATCTGTCAGAATTATCAAATCTTTTTCTTGCAGGTTTTATTACGTCATTATGCTCGATATCAATGTTTTCTCTTCCGCAAAGATTATTTATCTCGCTCTCAATTCTCGCAAAGTCACTCATGCTAAATGCAGAATTAATGTCTTTCTCAAAAGATTCATAAGCGTCATTCAGCATATCTTCAACTAGACTTCCAAATCTTAGTCCGGTTATCGTCTCGTAATCATCGCCGCTTATCTCATCTTGGTTAAGGATTTCGTCAATTTTCTTTATAGATTCTCGTATTTCAGTATTAGCAAGTTTCAATCTATACTTCGTGAACATCTCTTCATCATCGGTAAAACTTAACTTTGATAATGATTTATGAAGATCTGCTATGACTATAGAAAATCCCTCAAGGATATCAGAATTAATAATCTGACTCTCAAGCGGAGCATAAGGCAGCTTTCTCCTAACATCAAAAATCCTCTCTTTTAGATTCTCATCTGTAAAATACTCATCACCCTTGCGAGGATCAACAACGGGTACTATTCTGTTAAATCTAATCAGATACTTATCATACAGTTTATCCAGAACATCCTTAAATAAGGTCATTAACAATTCTCTTTGTTTAACAACAAAAGCTTTAGCAGAATCCTCGAAAGAGTTTTCTGCAATACTGAACAGATAGTTTTCTCCAATCCTGTCTTTAAGCAGCTCATAATCAAACCTAATCTTGCTGTCCTTTGTTTCAAAAAATTTCTTAACAAAGATTCCGCTTAAAATCTGGCCATTCATTACCCTGTTATAGTCTTCAGTTACAAGATGACGTAATAAAGGGATTGCTTTATCCCACATGTCTATCTGAATATACTTCATTGCACATAATTGCAGTATATCAAGCTTTTCTCCCGTTGATTTAACAGCTTTATCCAGATACTTTACAATTCTTTCTTTATCTTCAATAACACCTGGATCAAGAAGATCTATATATTCAAGAGCACACGTCGAAACAGTCTCGTCAATCCTTAGAAGCTCTGTTTCATTGATCTCAAAGTACTTTTCAAAGCATTCTTTGGCTATCTCTACATATGGCTTTACCTCGTTTATTATCTTCTTTTGCTCATCATTATATTCAAGTTTTCCCTCTTGCTTCTGTTCATTGTTAAGACTAAGTTTTTCAAGCCTGCTCCAGACAACGGCATTAGCAGCATGACCCAGATGATACCAGAATGCAGGATATGCCTCAAAACACTCCTTAATATAATCAAGACGTTCATATCTTCTTACAGGATCAGAGTCCATAAGAATTTCGTTGTAATGCTTTATCTGATTTTCAGTAAGTCTGAATTCATCCGGATAATTATATGCATCTGCAAGTCTCCATGCTGTAGTAAAGAGTTCCCTTCTGAGACCATTTAACTGCTCAATAGCAGCCTTCTGAAGCTTCCACATTTCCTCTTCAAGTTCAAGATTGTTTTCAGCTTTAGCATTTCGATAATTCATATAGCCTGTTCCTACAGAATATGCTAAAGATAAACCAATACTCAGAGGTGATAATCCTGTCATAAATACCCCAGGATTTGGAATAGCTTTCCATATAGCATCTTTCATCTTCTGCTCATATTTCTTCTCGATTAACTTCTTATCACCTTCTTGAATCCTGAAAAATGTAATAACATTTAAAATCTGTGTCAGTATGTCCAGTAAAGCCTGATCTTTAGGCATATTTTCAAGATTGAGATTATTGAGTATGGCTTCATATTCCTGTTCCATGATATTTATATCCTGATATTCAACAATCTGTGAAACAGAAACCGCACAAAGGTTTAGAGCATATGCAGCTTTACGTTGTTCCTTGTTAATGATATTGTTTTTCTCCATCTTTCGTAGACCCTTTCTATCAATCATAATCTATGTTTTCTAACATCCATATCTAAATAAATTGGAATATGATCAGATACTCGATCGCGATAAAGATCAAACTTTGAATCCTCATCGGTTTCTTTCTTCTCATATAGATCAAATACATTATAAAATGCACCTACAGAAGGATCTGCTATCCCGTGATCAATCATGATATTTCTATCATATGAAAAATGATCATAATTATTTACCAGATGATTCCATACATCAGGATCCTGTCTCAAGTAGCGTTTCTTCTCATCATCCTTAGGTTTTGATTTTACTGTTGTCAGGCTATCACCTACTGTGACTATATGCTCTGATATTCCAGGTCTCCATTGATTACCATTAATATATATACTCAGTTCTTCTAGTTCTTCAATTCGAGCTGACGATGATCCAGATTTTCCAAGATTTAGATTGTAATCTCCCAACATAAAAGTATATGCCGGTATCGGTCTTGCATACATATCATGACCAGTAACATCATATCGAGCCACAGAATATGATTTATAAATATTCTCAATAAGAGTATTCATTTCATTCTGTCTTAATTCTTTATCCGTGAAATCTACTTCGCTTTCACTTTCATCCCTGCCAGTATCATCGTTCTCATCTATCTTTTTACTTGGTGTGGCATATACAATATGTGTATTTATTAGTCTAAATTCATAACTTCCGTTTATAGGCATAAATCTTCCTAGAAATGGTGGCCTCACTAACTTATTTGAGCCATTAAAATCAGAGATTCTCGGTTCAAAAGTCTCCCCCTTGGAATTTTTAGATAACTTTATTCTGTCACGATTCCAAATAAAAGCATAACCTTCAGCAATTTTATCACCATATGAACTGTCAGGCTTAGCCCATCTGCCTTCCCAGTGCTTCGTTCTAAAACCATATACCTCCTTAGTTCTCGAACTGGCCCGATAGGTATCTATTGTGCTGTTATACCTTGTAGGATCACCCTTGTATTCTTCAGCATACTGCAAAGATATTCTCTCAAGAAGTTCTCTTAATGCTTCTTTATGTAATATTTCTTGTATTGCTATGATATCAAAGTTTCCCTCTCTTAATATCTTTCCAATATTATCGATATCCTTCGGTGTTATCTTGTCAGGGTTTTGCTGCGCAGAAAATCTGCTGAATTTTCGGATATTAAATGAACCGATTCTATATCCCATAAAAGTATCCTCTTCTGCTAATCACATTAATAACTCCACATCTGGGATGCTAATTCCAGATAGTTCTATTCTTCATCTTCGAGTATTCTCATTATTTCTTCATACATCTCATCGTTATGCTTCCCGTTTCTTGCTTTCCTTTCTACCGCATCATCTGATTCGTATATAGGTGTTTCGCATAACCTTTTGGAATCTTTTTCTTATTATTTTTTGATCTAAGTGTATAATGCTCTATCTTGAATGTTCCCTTTTCTATACCAAAATAGGGATCCAAGTCCTTAATTGCCATCGAGGTATTTGTTTTAACTATATACTCATTTTCCAACTCATAGATTCTATCTACAGTTCTTGTTCGATATTTGCTTTCAAACTCTTCTATTATTTTTTCTATTTTCTCGGTTTTCACACTCTTGTTTCCACTTGTATTCATCTTAAAAACCAGCTCCGTTCCTACTTTTCTTTCTATTGGTTTTTCTTAGTATTCCCATTTCACTTCTAGTCAGATTATTCTGTACCCAATCAGTCAGATTGTAACATTCTCTATCCATCTTTTCCTGAACCTTGTCTCTCTCACTTAACAGACCAACAGGAGTAAAAGTAACCACATCCGACAGTTTGAAGCCATACCTGATATCACCATTATACATATATTCAACCGGGAAACCTACAAAGTAAAACTTCTTTTTATCATCTTTTTCACTTATTGAATAGAATCTTGAAATATCATTTCTCAAGATATTTAGATGATCACAGATTAATCTTGTCTTTGAGTATGGAGGATTTAATAATATCCTGATATTTGTAAATGTAGCATATTCGTATCGAGTATCATACTGGTACCTGCCAGCCATGGTTATGGGTTTATCCAAGTCTTCCTCTGATACATCTTTTAATATAACCCGATAATAATCTCTTTCCTCTTTGCTTATATTCATAAATCAGAGTCCTTTTCCGCCATTTTGTATCCGATTATACTTTTTAATCGTATAACAGTAACCGTAATCAATCATCAACATACCTATGATTTATTCTCGAACCTAATGGTATTGCGAGAATAGTAAAGTTCACAGACACCGCAGCTTCCTAAAGGATTCTTTGCAACTATCACCTCTGCGATACCCTTTTTGTCAGTGTCCAGGTAATAATATTCATCACGATATAAGAACATCACTACATCACAGATCTTATCTATATCTCCAAACACAGCTAAGTCTGACAGCATCGGTCTGTGATCCTCACGATTTTCAGTAGTACGGGGCAGCTGTGAGAGCAATATTATCGGCAGATCCAATTCTTTTGCCAGTTCCTTAAACTCCCTGAATATTTCAGATATTTCTTCCTGTCTTGAACGATAGTTTCCGCTTCCTAACATAAGCTGAACATAATCTACGATTACGACAGACAGGTCTGCATTCTCTTTCCTGTACTTAAGACAGCTTTCTCTTATCTGTGAAACTCTTAAATACGAAGTTCCGTCTATTATCATTTTTGATCCTTTGAAGGCTTTTGCTCCCTCTATTAAAAGATCCCATTCATCATCCTCAATATCCCCCATTCTGATCTTTGTACTATCAACTCCGGACTCCAGTGACAGTATACGTTCCATTATCTGTTTCTTTGATGCTTCCAAAGAAAACATGACAGCAGATCGATAATCCTTCATACATATATGATCAAGGATATTTAATGCAAGTCCGGTCTTTCCCATAGCCGGTCTTGCAGCCAGAACATACAAAAATCCGTTCTGGAGCCCTCCTTCAAGGATTCTGTCCAAATCTTTAAATCCTGTTAATACACTCATTCCGTCTCTCCTTTTCATTTATATTCTTAAAATGTATCAGTCACTGATCCTGCCTAGCAGGCGATCTACTTCATGCTCTATCAGTTGCAGGCCGTATGGATCCTTTGTTTTATAATATTCAACAGCATCTGCATAGAGTTCCCTGATCTCCTCATTCGCTTCATACTCGGGGCAGTTGTTGGGATGGATATGCTTTGCTATTCTTCTATATGCATCCTTTATATATTTCTCATATTCCTCTTCTGTATCAAAAACAACTCCCTTAAACTCGTATCTGTTCAGGCTATACTCTCCGCTGTTAAGGTGGTTGACAACACCTGCAAAAACAGGCAGTCCTGTTTTATCATGAACTATCGCAAATATGAACGGTCTGTCCAGTTCAACAACCTTTGGGGAAAAATCAAACATTCCTCCGGCAACCGCCAGTGACATAGTAACAGCCGCAGCTTTTGTACCGTTCCTGTCTACTTCAATAAAGGCCTTATGCAGAATTTTTTCCAGTTTAATCCAAGCTTTTGTAACGGGATCAAAATCCGCATCATTCGAAAATGCCTTTCTGATGCCCAGTTCGTTAAAGAAGCCTTTAAGATCTTCACTAAATTCAAGTCGATACTCCGGGATTTTTGTTATGACTTCAGAAGGCTTTCTACTTTTAAACAGCTTGGTAAGATCAATCGATCCTATTGCTTCTTTCAGACAAGCCGGATCATCTTTTTTTGGCAAAAGTGCCATAAATGAATATCCGGCATCCTTATATGGTTTTGTAAAGCCTGTGAAGAATTCATTTTCTATGTAATGATCCTCTTTGCTTTTCATCATTGTAACTTCGCTGCTTGTTCCATCCGAATTCGTAAATATGCCTTCATCGATGTCGTTATACTCATATTTCTTTTTCCATTTTGCATTAAATGCCACTGCATTCAGGAAACAGGCCAGCATATACTTCATAGAATCATCTGAGATCCTGCTTATCATGCCCTGGGTTTTTTCATTAACCCACCTGTTTACATCATTGACCATATCTGCGGATGTAAACAGTTTTCCGTCAAATATATCCCTAAGATGTTCTTCATATCCCGGCGCTGTATCATCTTTGATCTTATTGTTTATACATACGGCATTTGATGATTTAAGGAAGCCTTCCTTCATGAATTCCTTTTGTATTTTAGAAATCCAGTTGACAAAGACTTCAGGATCATCTTTCTCCCCAAGTGCTTCTGATATCTCTGCTTTTGTCTGGTCATTTGTAGCATCTGCCAGTATCGCGAGCATAACCATTATCGACAGCGGTGAAAACACATTGTTCTTTTCGCTGTCTGCAGCAAACCTGCCAAGCAGTTTTTTAGATATCTCACTGTATGTTTTCATGTTCTTATTATTCACTTCGTTTCCCTCTCTTCTTATTCTCAAACTCCTGCTATCATCAGATCCGTTATCCCCGGATTATAGAATGGCGAGGTCTTGGATATGATCCTAGTGTTTATAAGTTCGTTGTATATGTATTCCTTGATAGCTGTTCCATGGTTATATCCGTGTACAACCTCAAGTCTGAATTTAAATCTGAACAGAACCATTATGTTCGTTATCATTCTTATGGCGTTCTTTTTGCTCATTCCGTGAAGGTCAATGATCACCTTAACGATCCCGTCTTCATCCTGTTCTGTTCTTATCCTGCAAAGATCGTCTCCGCACATAAGAAATGTCATTTTTTCCATTGCTGTTTTGTATTCCATACTTACCCTCCATCACCAAACTTAACTGTGATAACCATCTATATTTCATAGTTTAGCAGGGCACATGTCCTATACAAACCACATATGTTATGTAAACTTATGTATTAAAAAAGGATGCATTTCTGCACCCTTTCTCATAGTCTATTTCTTACTCGTTGTCTGTATTTTTCTTTGACAGTCTGTTCCAGTTATGATATCCGATAAATGCTTCTATAAGATATATTGTTTTCTTTGTTGTATATACAGGATCTTTCTTTATGGCATACTGAGCAACAGCCACAACATCGGTTATGATCCACCATGCATACTGTTCCTTGTATCTTAACAGCTCAAGGACAGATGCAACGATACCTATCGCAAAGACTATAGAATCAAGCCACTGCATTGCTATGATGTTCCAGCCGTAGTCCTCGGCAAATCTCATCCATGAGTTTCCTGCAAGTTCTGAAAGTGTGTAGTGAACAAGGATCGCCAGTGCTGCTATGCAGGCTGTTACTATCACATGCTGAAGAACTGTCAGCTTCTTTGACTTTGCAAGAAGCTCATCATCCTCATCCTTGTGCTTTGTCCATTTCCACCATGAGAATACATTAAGCGGCATATATACGATAAGCTCAAGCCAGAATGTAGCCCAGATGCCGAAGTAGAAAAGATATATGATATATACTGTTGTATTTACCATTGCAAAAGGGAAGTTCATCCTGTTGGCTTTTGCTGTAAGGAATACACACATTACTCCGCAAAGGCCTGATATCATATTTATTATCGCAAGCCACTGAGGGCATCCCTCTATGGGCTTTATTGCATAGTATACAGATATGACTAGCATTACTATGCACATGATCGTCTCATACCATTTAAGGCTTCTTACAGCTCTTACTATCTTCTTCAAACCATCCATAACTTTTTCTCCTCCAGTGTTTTCATAGCCCTTATCATTGTTGCACTGATCGGATATGTGATCCTCTTCTCATCGACAATAATATGTTTTGCTTCCGGATATGCCTGTTTAAAATAGGCATCGTAACTCGGTTCGCTCGAGTACACGTAATCCATATGTGGCAGATACTGTCTGACGAGTGGAGTTTCCATGTTCCAATCATTTACACCTTCAGGTGTACGGCAGTAGGTATCGTCAATGATATGAAATTCAACGTTATCATACAGCTCACATACTCTCTTTAGCTGCTCTATGCGGTTTTCTACCTTTAGCTCAGGTTCGTGATTTGTCTTTAGGATCTCAAGTTCTTCATCACCGTTGATGAACATGATGACCACAACCCTGTCACACTGAGAAGCCGCAACATCTATACAATAGAGATGCCCTTTGTGAAGCGGCATGAACTTTCCTCCGAAAAATCCGTTTATCATATCATTTCCTCCCTGCTGATACAGTTATAACCCATATCAGTTTATGTATGGTCGCCTGCCGGGAGACAGATAATCAGGGCAGTTATCACTGCCCTGCATCATAGTTTCCAAGTTCCGGCTGATTACATATAAACAGCATCTGATTTACCTTATCTATATCGTACTGTTTTCTTCTTATGCAGTCTACAACAAGCTTGTCTCTCTTATTATATGGATTGAATGCCATGTCCGCACTGGCAAGCAGTTCTTCGGCTTCCTCCAAAGAAAGCTTTAATCCTATGCAGAAGGCAAGGACCGTTTTCTTCTGAGGATTCTTTGTATCCCCGCACAGTATCTTTGAAAAGGCTTTCTTTGTTACATTGGATCTCTTATATGCCGTTATATTGTCTATATCCTTTTTATTAAGTATCTCGATAAGCTTGTCTGTAAAAGGATGCTCATCCTTTCCGTCATTCATATACAGGTTCTTGTCATATGTATGTTCGTCAAACGTAGCAGATCCTTCCGTTTTCATTGGAAGAATGATGCGGCTGACATTGCTTCTTAACTCTCTTTTTGCTCTTTCGCTTCTTAAGTCATATTCTGAGGTATCAAGATTGTATTCTTCCTTATGAGCCTCAATGACGTCGCTGTCGTTTATGAAAGATTCAACCCTGAAGAAGAGATTCTCGGATAAGCGGAATGCCTTGTCGTCAAAGACGACAAGCTTTACGATCATCTCGACATCGTCTCTCATAAGAAAGGTGCTTATCTCATTAACAGCTATAGTAAGAGCCTGTGCTTTTGGGAATCCGTAGACACCTGTTGCTATCAGGGGGAAAGCAATGCTTTTGCAGTTAAGCTCATGAGCTTTCTTTAAGGAATTCGCATAACAGTTTCGAAGTGTTTCGAATTCACCCTTGTCTCCGCCTTCCCATGATGGTCCGACAGTATGTATTATATATTTAGCTTTCAGATCAAAAGCAGGTGTTACTGCAACATCTCCGCCTGCTATATCACCTATCTTTTCTCTTTCCTTTAAAAGCCTTTCCGCACCTGCTGCCTTATATATGGCAGCATTGGTCCCGTATGCATATATGGGTTTTGGATTTGCAGAATTGACTATGGCATCTGCTCTTACTTTTGTTATATCATTCCTGATTATCTGAAAAGGCACAATTTACCTCCCGTTTCGTTAAATGTCTGGAAATTTTTTTTTAATGTCCGGAAATTTATTTTCGAATTTGATTGTTGAAAATTTGCTGGAAATCTTTGATTTTCAAAAATAAAAAAAGGGAAGTTTCCTTCCCTATAGTATATATAAAACACATAAAATAGCAAAGACAACTTATCAAATGATTATAATATTTTGTAGTCATACAAAAATTACAACACTTCCAATTTTATCAAGGTAAAGGATATTCATTTTAATACATTTAATCATGCAGAGTTCTGTTGCTATTTTTCTATTCTGTTCTTCAGATAATCTCGTAGAGCTTCATCTTCACAATATACAAAGCAGCCTTGCCTACTGTGGGGGATCTCTTTTTTATAGACCGCTATTCAATATCTCCATTATCTCCGCTGGAGTCACAATAAAGTCTCTGACAGGATAATGCTTCTGATTTCCAGTAACCAAATAAGAATCATCCTCTCTTTTCTCCATAGCAACCTCATAAAAGATCAGATCGTCCATATCAATCAAAATCTCTCCCTTTGGTTTAGGGAAAACCTCTAAACCGTATTTTACGATCAGTTCAAGGACAGCATCTATCTTCTCCTTACTGAATCTGAATTTAGGTCTACTAAGGACTTCCTTGTATTCATCCAAAATATCCTTATGGTACAAAGGTGTAATCTACCCATCAGCTATAGCCTCGTATACTTTTACTGTTGCAGAATCATTATTCTTGGTCAGCAGAGCAGCCACGAAAACGTTCGTATCTATAACCGCATAAACCATAGTTTAACCCCTCTTCCGATCTGCTCTGGTTGCAGATATTTCAGCATTGATCTCTTCAAGGGTCATTTCTGGCTTATCAGACGCTTCTTCTCGCAAAGCATTAAACGCTGCTCTAAAATCTTCCCGCTTATTTGTTTCTGGCAAAACAGCATCAAAAGGAAGTCCTCTTACCTGTTTGCTTTTTTTCATGAACATACGAAAAGCAGTAGGAAGATCCATACCAAGCTGCTCATAAATATCTGCCACATCTTGTTTTAATGCCTTATCTGCTCTGAATTGGATCAGTACCTGTTCAGCCATAAAATCATCTCCTTTATAATCTCATGCACAATATATGTGTTTATCAGTTGTTTGTAATATTATTGTAACCAGAAGACTAAAATATATCAACAAGAGAATATCAACAAGAAAATAGAAAAACCCCACCAGATAATTTCATCCAGTAGGGTCTGTCAAAATCATATTGCCACTTCCACAAGTCTTAAAGTGTCCTGTTTCGTTTCATTTTTCTTGCATCGATTGGCGTAAGATTGGCGTATTTGATAGCTCTAAATCCCTTGTAAAGCCGCATAAATACGGCATTTCTTATCATAAACTTTTCAGTGTCGGGATTATCCGTACACTTTTGTCTGTATAAAATCATATCGGACTGAATATCGAAACGATCCCATACTTAGGTTGTCTTCATTGTTTTCTGATATTTGAAACTAGTCCATTTTCAAATTATTTGATATTTGAATTTATACAAATTTCGGTTTCATTTCTGAAAATTTCACACCTTTCAGAAAACCGTATTTAAGCATGTTTGAGACCACTTTTTGTTATTTGAAAACTTTTCCAGCTTTTTAATGACTACGGTTTGCATCTTCCACATGGCTTATAGCCCTGTTCTATGAGTTCATCTCGGCTTGATGTTACTTCCTGTCTGTTCTTTTCCTTCATGTCATTTACGCTGTCACATGACGGATAATGAAATCTCTTGGTATTGGTATTCAGCACATAAGTAATCTCTGGATTTTCTTCCCCTTCATGAATAGCTCTGGTGTCAGTTTCTTCGGGCGGTGTTTGCGATGCTTCTGCAAAAGCTTCCTTTACCTGAGTAGATGCACTCTCACCACTATCTACTATAGTTCCCGGCTCCCAGTCTTCTGACGGATCTATATTAAATGTTATATCCTTACCATCACTATATGCAATGATAGTTCCCTGTTTATCTGTTCGATATAATTTGATCCCTCTGTTTTTGAGTTTTTTAAGGACTGTAAAATGCGGATGACCGTATTCATTATCAGTTGCACAGCTGATCACTGCATATTCAGGACTTATCTTATCAAGGAAGGCATCCGATGAAGCAGTCCTGCTTCCGTGATGTCCCACTTTATAGACATCTGCCGATATGTCCAGTCCGTTATTGACTATGTCTTCTTCTGCAGGTGTTTCCGCATCACCGGTAAATATGAATGAATCATCACCATGTCTTATGATAACACCTATGGAAGAATCATTAGGATTGTCATATTCTCTGTTTGGAGCGATAACTGTTATATTCGCATCACCCAGTGTTAATTCCGTTCCAACATCAGGTGTGGCCCACGTCATGTTCTTATAGCTTATCTCATTTATGAGATTAAGATATACCTCATTATCCTTTTCATATCTGCACATGAAAAGGTTATCTACAGGTACATTGCTTATCACGGATGCAGCTCCGCCGATATGATCTTTATCAGAATGAGTGAGCAACATATATTTAAGATGACTGATGCCCTGTTTTTTAAGATAGAGTCTTATTGCGCTACCCTTATCAGGTGTTCCGGCATCGATCAGCATCGCCTCGTTTTCACACTTAATAAGAGTTGAATCGCCTTCGCCGACATCAATGAAATGTACCTCCATTGCCTTATAATTCGTATCGGCTTCTGTTTGCGCTGCTTCACTCTCATCCGGTGCATCGGATACTGTTAAAACTGGCTCTTCATTCTGATATTCAATATCTTCTTTATCATCTGCAGTTGCTGCAGATATATCCGAATCTATGTCAATTGAGTTATCTGAAAAATTGCAGGATACAATGAATAGATTCGCTAAAACTGCTATTACAATTATGATTATTTTATATCTTGTTTTCATATATATTCTTTGCAAAGATTGGATAGGAATTATGATCTTTTCATTTTGATTTCCACAAAATTACATTCCGGTTTCTACAATAATAAGTTTATATCCTATCGATTATCCTGGCAACAGATTAAGACCGACATAACCTGCCTTTAAGATCTTAACAAATTAATAATCTGTCAGATCATAAATATGATCAAACTGTTGTTGAAAAGACAGAGACTATCGCACATAATAAAAGCATGTAAATCCTTGTTTTTTAACCGGAGGTTGACACATGACAGAATCATGGCAGAAAGATCACACGAAACGAACAAGGATCATTCAGATCACTTCACTGGTTTTGGCAGGAATATTGATTGTTGCGGCAGTGATGCTTTTTGTGATGTCCAAGAAAAACAATGATATCACATGCGAACAGATCGGGACTATAGGAGATCATATATATTATCCCGAGAACCTGTTCTTATCCGGGGATATAGCGAAGAACAGAAAGAAACGGTAAAAAGCTATCTCGAATCCCTCGATAAAACGCTTGATGAGGATGTGTATATAACGTTATGTATGTATTATCCTATGCATGAGCGTATCGATGTTTCGGCAACCGCATATGTCAACGGTGTTGTACTGAGTTATTTTCCGTATACTGCCACCAGTCAAAACGATAAAGGCCTTGTTCAGAAATTTTCCAGGATGACAAGACCCGAACTTGATACTTCAGGCCTGCTAGATCCAGAGAAACTGATCCCAAGTGTTAAAGAATTTGCATCACAGAATACAGATAAGATGTATATGGATCGTGAAGATACCATTTACGGAACATATCTGCTCAAATACGATATGGAAAAAGAGAAGCTCTATTACGAGTATACGTTGAACAGATGGAGCTTCGTTAATGTTGATGCAAAAACCGGTGAGATCATCGGATGGAATTTCTATGATGGAGCCGTTTATTAGCATGCAAGAAAGCTTAAGCCTGTCAGGAATATTCCGACAGGCTTTATATATGCTATATTGCATGTTTTCTTATTTCTTTGACTCTACAAACCATTTATAATTCTCTTCATAGTAGAGCTTCATATCTTTCCCCCGTATCCTGCATCTGTAGCATATGCCGCAGCCTCCGGCTCTCTTATTTGCTTCTCTTGCGACACTGTAGATCTTATCTATGTCATAACGGGTCCCGTCTTCCCAGATCAGATACTTTGGATTGACCGTTCCGTCCTTTGTAAACATTACAGATACCGGTACATATACTTTATATCCTATTCTTTTAGCCATGATGTTTTTCCTTTAGAAAGGAGACCCCCAGGCTGGTCTTGTCTCTTCTCCTACCGGGGGATTACTTTTTAGTGACTTTTATATTCCTACTGCCCAGGAGAACGACCATTCCTTTCAGAATACAAGTCATGAATAATTTGAAACCAAGGATATGAGGTGATCAACCCTTGTGAAATAATCCTACATCGGCATAAGTCCGTTTTATGTCTCTTTTGAAATTCTTTGTTTTGTTATGTAAACCGTTTGGTATTCAAAGTCTACTTCAAAGTCTACTCAAAGTCCCTTTTTGAAAGTTTGATTTGCATAAATAAAAAAGGCAAAGCCCTTAAAAGCTTTGCCTTTTCCATATATTCTAAGAGAGTCAGATTATGTTCAGATCTTAAAGAATTCCAGATCCTCATCAAGCTTTTCAGCCACAGTCTTAAGTTCCTGAGCGCTGTTAGCGAGGACATGGATATTTGCACTCATCTCCTGCATTGATGCGGAAGTTTCCTGTGTGCTTGCTGCATTTTCTTCAGAGATGCTTGAAAGTGAATTTACTGATTCGAGTATGACAACCTTTGAAGCATCACACTCCTGTGTGAGTGCGGATATGTTGTTTACGCCTTCTATTGTTCCGTTGATACTGCTTATCAGTGTATTTATCTTTTCAACTGTCTCGTTTAATACCGCTGTGACATTCTTGCCGATATTGTTGGCTTCATCTGCCTTTTCACGGGCTTTTCCTGCCTGGCTTAGAAGTTCCTTCATCTCCTGTCTGATCTCATCAGCAGTATTTGATGATTCCTTTGCAAGATTGCCGATCTCTTCGGCAACGACTGCAAAGCCTCTGCCTGCTTCTCCGGCTCTTGCCGCTTCGATTGAAGCATTTAATGCCAAGAGATTTGTCTGATCTGCGATGCTCGTGATACCGTCAACCTTCTGATTAACATTTATGACAGCCTGATTCGTATCTTCCATTGTAGTTGCTATCTCTGCAACAGAATCTTCCATGACATTCATGTTGTCAACAAGTTGAGAAAGAGCACTTGCGGAATCCTTTGATACCGTATCGATCTCTGCCGAAGATATGGCAAGGGCCGTGGCATTTTCGGCAACCGTATGTATCGCATCAGAGAGCATATCGAGATTGTCTGTCATCTTTTCGATGGATTCGTTCTGATCCATAGCTCCCTTTGCAAGCTCCTGGGCTGCTATGGATACGCCTTCCGTGGTATCTCTTATCTGAGAAGATGTATCGGATAGATCTGTCGAATGATTCCTTATTGTATTAGCAATATTCTTTATATCATTTATGACGTTTGTAAGAACATCCACAAGAGAGTTGGTGTTGTTTATGATCTGACCTATCTCGTCGCCTCTGTCGGTCATGACATCGGTCTTTCTAAACACTCCGACAGACAGATCGTTTATGAGTGTATTTACAGCGATGATAGCAGTCACAAGCTTATTTGCTACGAAAAATACTATTATCAGTGTTATCACCATGATAACGATACCGATAGAAAGAATCGAAAGAATGCTCTTTCTTATAGTCTTGTTCATATCGGCAGTGGGCTTTCCTGCAAAAGCCATTCCGATAATATTTCCGTTTGCATCCTTTATCGGTGAATATGCGACACAGTATTCCTCTCCTGCAACATCAGTCTTCTCGGATGTATATGTCTCTCCTCTTTTAAGGACTGCTTCGATTACTTCAGGTGCAGCCTTTGTACCTATCGGGCGGGATCCGTCAGCTTTTATAACTGAAGTCGAAGCTCTTGTATCACCCTCGAATCTTGTAAAGTCAAATCCCGTGACCTTTTTATACTGATCTTCGAGTTCATTGTTTGAAAGATAATTATCTGTTGTGACCAGTTCTGTCCTGTACATCTCGGCAGATGCCATAAGCCCTTCGAGAGCTTCTTTCATCATGCCTGCTCTTAGCTGTATCGCCATTATGACAAAAAGGACTATGCCTATCACCACAACAGGAACAGAAGATACGATCAAGAGCTTTCCCTTAACGGAAAGCGATCTTTTCTTACTATACATTTACCCATCTCCTTCTCAATCTGCATATATGCAGCCTTCATTGTTTGATGTCTAATAGTTTGACTTCAAACAATTATATTATACATTTTCTGTATTTATAGCGTCAACAACTTAATGACAACGACAATTCTTTTAGCATATAATAGTCATGAAGTTAATGACCCCTTATTAAGAGGATTAAGTATGAAGCTTTTATATGATACTCATCTGGCTTTCAGAAAAGCTGTCACATACCGGCTGCATAAATACGGATTAAAACCGGGAAGCCAGAGGATACTGTTCTACATCTCAAATCACCCCGGCTGTCTGCAAAGGGATATAGCCGACAGCTGCGACGTCGATCCGTCAACCCTTTCAACCGTACTGTCAAACATGGAGAGCAAGGGATATATAGAAAGAAGACGCTTTGAAGTTAACAACAGATCAAACGCCATCTATATAACTGAAGAAGGAAAAAAGCAGTCAGATAAGGCGACAGAGTTTCTTCTTGAAACATCCAAGATCGCTCTTAACGGTTTTACGGATAAAGAAGCAGATGAGCTGAGATCATATCTTGAGCGGATAATCGATAATCTTAAAAACGCATCAAAGGATGCTCAGTGATCAGTTTATATAACTGTTTATACAGAAAACGGGCGTCAGTTCATTAAACCGGTCTGACGCTCTTTTTGTTGTTATGTAAACTTGTAAGTAAAATATCAAGATCTGTTACACTTCGTGTTGTAATATATACTTGCAAGATGAATCATACGTGTTTTTGTATGAATCAGATTTATATATTTTCCCTTTGTGGCCACCCTTTTTGTTGTAAGACGGGGTGGTCGTTCCCTTTTATTGGGTAAAAAAACAAGCAGCACTTGGCTGCTTATTTCTTATATAAATATCATTTCTTTTTTATCTTTTTAAGTATTATCACTGAGGCTGCTGCAACAGCGATCACTAAAACGACTATGACTATACCTGCTGCTCCTCCCGGTCCGTCAGACGGCACAGGTATCGGAGGTTCGGGTGCTATATCGGCATATACTCCCGAAGGAAATGCGATAAGAGCAAGTGCAAGTGCTCCTAAAACAGCAACGATCTTTTGCAAGCTTTTTTTCATCAGATTATCCCTCCAGTCTCTAAAAGGATCCCGATCATCCAGGACGTTACATTTAACGCTATCGATAGAAGTATCGGATGATCAAAGCAGTAATCCTTAGTTTTTCCCATTTTTATAAATACATATGCCTCGATGATCACTACAAGCAACTCACCCGGCAGCTGAAGCAAAACTCCGTTAATATCAGGGCATTTGCTTCTTATAAAAGTATAGTAGAGCATCATCAGCGGATTTGTCAACGTATTGACAAGCAGTATGATGACAAGCTCAAGCTTTGCTCTGAATCCCATGATAAGAGCTAATATCTCTTCAACGATCACCGTAAGGATCAAGGCTATGGCAAATGTTTTTATGAGTTCTATCGTATAATTCATTGTTTGTCTGTATATATCCAGTATGCATACAAAAGGATGAGCAGTGATAAAGTGCATCCTGCCACTCCCGTTATATTCGCACTGAAAGGAAGCGTTACTTTAAAATATACCGGTATATATCCTGTAAACAGAGCCAGTGTAAGAAGACCGAAGAAAAAGCCCGGCATGTCCTTGAATCTGTTTACCAGCATATAAAGCGTTATCGGCATTGTTGTATTAAATGTCAAAAGAGCGATAAGGCCAAACAGGGGATGATCTATTAATGCATAGCATATGGAAGATATGACAAGAGTCACGATTATCACCTTTCCCATATCAAATCTTGCAGCCAGTATGCCTCCGCTTATCTTTCCAAGTACCACGCATAAGACTGCAATAAAGGGAAGTGTCAGTCCGATCTTCCAGCTCATTGTTATGCCAAGTCCCATATATGATCTAAGGATCACTACGATAAAGCAGCATATGATGAGCTTTAAGTCTTTCCTGTTAAATGTATCTTCCTTTTCATTATCTATAACGAAGATATCATTGTCTGATTCCTTTGAATATGTCTTTGAAAGCAGACTGTATACTATGACAGATATGATCAGATAAAATCCAAGACTTAGGGGCGGTGACACGTAGGCAAAGCTTGATCCAAGAAACAGTCCCAGTGCACCTGGTGCTACGAATAGACCTAAGTTTGATCCTTTCTTATCATTCTCATAATCTTCATAAATGGATCCTACTCCGCCTCCTATATGAAACAGTGCATTTCCTATTCCCAGGATGATGACACCCATAGGTTCAAAAATGCTCGTTGCGGGCAAAAACATGATGCATATCGCTCCGGTAAGAGTTATTGCAGATCCTGTCAGGGCACAGATAAAGGGCAGTCCTCCTGTCCTGTTTCTTTGCATATATCCGTCCAGGACAGCACCGATCGGCATCTGCAGAACAAATGCACAGAAATTGTATATGAGATACAGCCTAAGAGCATATACCAGATCGGGGCTGGTCCAGGCAAGCGCATATGCGCACATGCCGTCGACTAACATATGTATTATCGAGTAGTAAACAGTCTTTTTCATATATATAACTATATCACATATGTCTGATTGTATACAGGATGATGATCATATATTTTTATGACGTTTGTGTCACCTGTAAAAGCCCTGAAATCCGCTGGTTTTGTGTATCTGCGAAATAACCGCATTGCTCAAGCGATTGTCAAAAGTACCATTTTTTGTTCTTTTGACTTATCCGGTCATTTCGTGATTTTGCAAATTATGTAAACCGTCTGCAAGGCAAAAAATATGAGCCCTCCATAGGAAGGCTCTTGTCTTACAGTCCTGGTACACCGAAGAGTACGAATCTTATGAAGTCTACGATGCCGTGAACGATCATCGCGGATGCTATATCTCTCTTTCTCTGGAGTATGGCAAATAAAAGTCCGAAGACAAGGATGTAGAGTATCATGATGATGATCCACTGAATCATCCCTTCTATCCCCAGTGAGATATCAAACATGAGATGCGGAATTATATGAGGCACTATCATCATGAACCAGGAAGTGAACTTCTCTGTTCTACTTGTAAGGCTTCCCTTTGCAGCATCAAGGCAGAATGCATAGAAAGTGCTCCTTAATGCTATCTCTTCCATTGTTGCGGGGCTTAATGCATTTATAAAGGCTTTTAGATAATCGGGCTCTGTACGTATGTTTGAGCCTTTCATTAACAGATAGTTGATAAAAGCCATCACTATGCCTGTTGCCACGCCTATAAGTATGCTTATTACTATATCCGATCTCTTATCATTTCTTATAAAGATAAGAGCATTATCCCTGTACTTTTCAAATACACTGCAGCAAGCCAGCGCGGCCATAAGCATTATAAACATCTGTATTATAACAAAGAAGTTAAAGCTGTATATCCTTGCCAAGCCGTAAAGCATTGTAACCGCGAGTGATAAGATGATCCCCCTTTTTGTAGGCAGGTGATGCCTTATGAGCATAGCTATCGATATGATAAGTGAAAATGCTTCCAGCTCAAGCCAGGCAAGGCTCTGATCTTTAAACAAGATCATTATCGCAAAGTATCCGATAAGATATATCGCAAAGCCAAGCCATACTTTGCTTATTTTTGAGTTCATGTTTTTTTCCTTAATATCATTCATGACTTAATGATATCGCATTACTTAAATATCATAAAGGACATAAAGGACAAAATAGCACCCTCTAATTTGTCAAAACTGCTATCTGCACATCCTGCCTTTCTTTCCTATCAGGCAGTATCCCTTTTTGCTGTAGATATTTGCAAGGGCGATAAATAACATTCCTATAGGCAGATATCTGTTTTCTCCGTTCTCTGTTATCATGTCTGCGATGACAAATGCCATTCCGCAGAATGCAAGTGACATCCTTAAGATTGTATACGCTATCATTTTTTTATCTTTCATTTTTTTCCTGTCCTTTCTGTGACTTGTTTTTGTTTCTGATCTCATGGTAGCTGTATAAACGTTTTCTTTAAAGGACACAGAATGCGCAAAACGCTAAGTTTACAGATGCGACAAATACTGTCTCATAAAAAAGTACCGGTTTATCCGGTACTTTTTAGCATCTATTAAGTTTAGTGTTTTCCTGCCGATATATATAATAACAACAATGACAGGAGGTCATGTGAATGCATAAATTTCATTAAAGGCGGCGGGACTGATTACCAAACTTGGTTCCGTCGTTTTTAGTTGGCAAATTTAACTGCGGTTCCGTATGCTATTACTTCCGCAGCCCCCTGCATGATCGCAGATGATGCATAGCGGATGTTTACGATAGCATCGGCACCGAAGTTTTCTGCTTCCATTACCATTCTCTTTGTTGCAAGGGCTCTTGCCTCATTCATCATGTCATTGTATGCGGTAAGCTCTCCTCCGACAAGAGTCTTTAATCCCTGTGTGATGTCCTTTCCGACATTCTTTGACTGGATAGTGCTTCCTTTTACAAGCCCTAACATCTCAAGTTCCTTACCGCTTATGTAATCAGTATTTACTAAGATCATCTTCTTCTCCTCCATCGATCTCTTTCATTCTCTGTACACATACATATATCATTAACCCCGCAAGCAAAAGGGGAACGATACCAAATATGATCGTTAATATACCCGGAACTGCAAATATAACAAGTGTGAAGTAAAGGATATAGTACAGTACTACGATTATCGTTATTATTATAGGTGCTATCTTTTTCTTGTCATGTTCACTCATCATATCACCTCGTCAGTTTCTTTCGGGCCGTCAGGCTTGGGTCTGCAAAAATTCTTATATAGAAAGATCTGTGCAATTGTTATAAATATGAAAAACAGCGTCGGCATGATACGCCAGATGATCTCATTAAAAAGATAGGACTTGTTATGGTCATTTTCATCATATGCTATCTTTATCTCATCGCCTTTTTCAATATGCTTCTTTCCGCTTATCTTTACAGTATTCTCATACCGATCTTTGCCGTCTGTATAGTCATATGTTATTTCTGTTTCATTGCTCTTTGAGCTTCCGCCTTTTGTATGGTGGTTTTTTATAGTCTTTATATTTACATCCGTTACGTTAGCTTTAGTCTTTACACCCGTAGCGTATCTGTAGGACGAATATATAAAGCCTGCAAGATATGCTGTGCTTATCAGTATGAATATCAGAAAATATATCCCTACAATGTATCTTTTCTTTTCCACTGTTCACTGCTCCTTACTTTTAGAGCTGAAAGGACGATGATCGGCAGTATCTTTGCTATGATCATGATGATTCCCATCTTTCTCTGATCATATCCGCTCGTAAACGCATCAAGGAAGTTACCCGCTTCAGCTGCCTTCATAGCTACGATCATGCCCATTATCTGCATATATGAAAGTGTCACAATGACAAGGATTGACAGACTCATGATGAAAACAGGTATCCTTTTGCCTGCTCTGTAGTATAGAAGCTTTAATATCACAGATAGAGCGATAAACGGTATCAGCGCATCGAGTACATTTATAATCATTGAAATGACAAGGTATACTCCGTCAGACACATCAATACTTATAAAGAGCACCGAGTAATCGATCGCTGCAGTAAATATCACAGATACGACTGCCACAAGTATGCTGCCTGTGATATTTCCTTTTTCCTTATCGCCGTACTTTATCAGTAGTGCTGTCAGTGCGAGCATCAAAACTGCTCTTATTATCAAACTGCTCATATCTTCCTTTCAGGATATATCTAACATACACCCATGCATTTATTTTATAAACCGTAAAAAGAACAAATTAGGACGTCCTATTTTGTTTCTTTGTCTGCTTGTATGATATCCGGCATATATCTTCCTATCTTTTCTACTTCACCAAATACTATCCTTCTCTTTTGCTCAGATGTATACCAGTTATCAGATGTGATACCCGTACTGTCGCATACCGGTGCGATCATGATCTTGGAACCTTTAAAGACACTCTCAAAAGTGAGCTTTACCCTGCGTGAGTGATAGTTCTTGCATACAATTATTATCTTATCTGTATCAATTTGATGCTCTTTGCATTTTGAGAGACACAAAAACGCATTTTCATAAGTATTTGTCGCTCTGTTTTCCTTGATTATCCTTGCCGGATCGATCCCCATCTTTACAAGCTGATCATATAAAAACTCAGCTTCGCTTTCCTTTAGCTTTTTGTTGTCTGCTCCGGATACGATAACATACTCAGCATATCCCTGCTCTAAAAGCTCTGCCGCTCTTTGAGCCAGCTCAGTCCTGCTGCTGCCGGGTATGATGATCACATCTGCCTTTTTAAGTTCATCCGATACAAATATGAAATCAGAGACGGCTTTGAATATTTCCATAACCCTTACTTCTCATCCTTGTCAAGATACCAGTAAGAATGAAATCCGCTTAAGAAAGTCTTTGCGCCCTTTGGCATCTGTGTCAGTGCATTAAATACATTAATATAATCGCCAAACCCCATCGCTATGCAGTAGCATGATGCGATGCCTATAAGATAAAAGTCATGATCTATCAAAAAGACAATAAAGGGTATCAGTCCAAAGACGATGTTTGGCAGCATGCTCATGAAAACAAATCTTTTCTTTGTCATGCTCTCCGTACCGTGAACAAACAAAAGACACTTGGCCGGGTTAAGATAAAGATAGACATCCTCCTTAAAGCAGGTGGCATGTAAAAATTCATGGGGTAAGAGAGTGACAAGCGCTATCAGTGCACCCCATCTCAAGCCGCCAAAGAGCCTTTTTGCATCGATCCCTTCCATGTGATATACAAAATATATGAGTATTATGAACAAAAGAATGCAGCCAAGGTTTGCAACAATGGCAAACTTAGTATGTCCGGGTTCCTTAAATGGCACTTCGCCCTCGACGTGTTTGGGTTCAACCTTAAAATCCGCTTCGCTGCGGTACATTCCGCCGTAATGAAATTTCATTTCTATCCTCTCCCTTTAATTTTCATTCCTGTCTATTATATATTCCATTATTCTTTTAGGCAACAAAACGGCCCTTCTTTTGAAAGGGCCGGATTCTCAGTTTCTCTTTTTTCCTTCAATGTAGTCGATTATGCTCTCCTTTGACGAGCCGTCTCTTAACATCCTTTCTATCATATCAAGAGTCGCCACATAATCGTCTCTGTTTATGCTGCTGTTTGGACTTTCGTATCCGTTTGAACTGCTCTTTGTTAATCCTGATCTTGAATTGTTCTTCCTTGATATCATTACAAATGTGATCAGGAGCACGATGCCGGTAAATACTACCCACCTTATGACCATCATTGCTATTGTTGCCACATACATATTTGTCATATCCTTCTCCTTTTTTGCCTGTTCTTACTATGTATATAGAATACCACAGCATTTTTTTGGAAAAAAGAATAAAAAGGACAAAATAGAGCATGCTATTTTGTCCCCGTATCTATTTATCTGATCTTTTGTTTCTTGTTAAAAGAGCTGTGCAGCTTATGATCTGCCCTACTACTATAAGAGCGAGTGCAATCGCAAGCAGGTGCGTTCCTTCATTCATCATTGACATGATCAGCAGTACCATTCCTGCAAGTGATAAGATAGACATGATCGCAATGAGTATTCTGTTTTTTGTTTCCTTTTTCATTTCTGTTCTTTCCTTTCATCTTTTGTTTGAGTTTTGCTCTCTTCGTTTTAAAGATTACAGGAAATGCTAACAGGTTTACAGGACATGTAACGCGCATTTTACTATGCGACATTTTCTGTCCCGTCTATCTGAGCGCAAATATCATTAAAAGCCATACAAGGATGAATATCAGGGCGATGATCCAGAAATATCTGCTGCCGTGGATCTTTAGAGGATCAGAGGCTGTGAAACGATCTGTCCCGTCTATCCATATGATCTTTTTACGTGTCGACAGCCTCGCGTCAAACATCTGAGTAAAAAAGTCATCTACATCCTTTTTAAGTAGATAAGGCATGTATCTATCCTTTTATATTTTCCTTAAAAATAAACCTGCCCCGGGTATTCCGAGGCCGTATCTGTGTCTTATCCTGATCAGTCAAAAACTATCTTTACGCTGCCGACTGTCTTTTCAGGTGCTATATACAGCTTTACAAAATCGCCGACCTTTACATCATGAGCTTCTTTATCTGCCTTTGAGATAGAAGCATCTGCGATAGTGATAGTCTCGTTCTCGTTGTTGTTCATGGTTGTGTTGTACCATAACAGACGAACATCTGATTTTGAGCCTTTTTCAACGATCTTGGCCACATAAGCTTCCTGAACCCATGCATTCTCTTCTACGAACTGCGGCTCAGCTTTCATTATGCGTTCCTTTTCTTCGTTTGAAAGTTTTGAGATCATCTCATCCCTTTCCTTGGCATCCTTTTTTGCGATCGCAAAAACAGCTGCGACAAATGCGCCTATGACAGCGCCAATGATAACATATCCCATACTTTTCCCTCGCTTAGATTATTTTTATCAACAAATGATATGATAACACATTTATGTAGATTATCAAAGCATGAAATCCCAAAAACTCAGCGACCACCGGACTCTTGATATACTCCAACGGATCTGCTTTTTCGGATATAGTCTTGTTTAAAGGGAGTCCTTTTCTCTGGTTGGATAATAACCTTTCGTAATACTGCGTTGATATATTACGATCCAGTTCCCTGGTGCTCCACTGCTGCTCGGAAGCCTCCCTGATATACCATTCCCTTGATTCCTGCGATGCAACTGCCAGTACCCGCCTGAAATGGGTCCATGTCAGATTGTGAACGCACGCATTCACAATCTCATAGTTTTAACTAGTTCGCCACAAAGACAAATGTTACCGTTTTCTTTGTATTGACAAGAGTGAGCACATCTCCAGAGATCTGACCGCTCAGCTGCTGATCGGTATCGTCAAAGCTTATGACATATAGACCGTCTGACTGAGTGATCGTTCCCTTATGATCCTTTCCGTTATTGGAAACGACACAGTTTTCACCGTCCTTGCATACAAAAGCCGGTGCGAGTTTACGCATATCGGCATCCATCTGACTCGCCTTGACAGTTTTATCGTTTACAGTGAATTCCTTTAATTCCCAGTCGGATGTGATAGACACATCCATCATGTCACCTCTCTGACAGCCGCTTAATATGCATGCGATAGAAAGTATACATGCAATCAGACACACAAAACCTTTTTTCATACGCATCTCCTTTTTATTTTTATCTCAACTTATATGCTAATCCAAAACCCTCGCATTTAACAGGATAAAAAAGTCCAATTAGGTATGCTGATCTTGTCTTTTTTGCCAAATATGCTAAACGCTCATACCTCCGATGAACATAAGGACTGAAATGATCACTCCTATGATGCAGGCGATTATCTCAATAATGCCTATCACTCTGAATTTTTTTGCTTTGTCTGCCCCTTCCTTCGATGCTTTAAATGCAAAGACAGTCCCGATGGCAGCCAGGAAAAAACACACTGTCGGTGATATGAACATGCTTAAGATGGCTATGAGCATTAAGTTTGCATAGATAGCAGTAGAATCCATATCTCTACTGGCAAGTATCAGACCGATCACCAGGCATAACATGGTGATGACAAAAACAAAGACAGGGATGAGTATCAGCCGTTTTGCGCGCAGATAATTTCTGTTTTCCATAGATATACCTCGTTTTTTGTGCTGTTTGTATCCTAACTCATGATATCACAAATACATATATATTTTTAACAAATTTAAAAGGACTCACGCGGAGTCCTTTTTGTCTTTCTTTATGCTTTGATCATTTTTTGCTTATCGGTATCCACAGTTCGCAGAAGATATCCGGGCGTGTACCGTCATAGTAGAGCTCGTAGTCAGTCTCCTGTGAGGCTTCATATCCCATCTGAGGCAGAAACTCCTTGTAGAACATAGACCAGGTCTGTGCGATGCAGTCGCCGTTTTCACCCACACAGTCAAATACAACATATGTACCCGGGTTGACATCCCAGATTACAAATCCCTTCTTTTCAAGCTCTGCCTGATCAAAATCAGCGGTATCCTCATCTATTATGATGCCGATGCCGTACTCGAACGTATCCTTCCCTTCAGTAGTCGGGCTGCAAAGACCGTAAAGATCTCTCTTTCCGTCTTCTCGAAGCATCCATATGGGAGAAAGCATCTGATTGCTGTTGCACTCGCCCCAGAAGTCTGCCACATCATGATTGGCTTCGTCGTTGATGATCCCGTTGCTGAACTCTCTTACCAGTGCTAAAAATTTCTTTTCCTTTGTCTGAACTATCCTGTAATCCATACTCTTACCGCCTTTCACATCTAAAGTAATCGTAAGCGGATTGAAAAACACGAGCTTTCCTGCCTGTTCTCTGGCTGTTTTCGGTGCGATGCCGTGAAATCTGGTGAATGCTTTGGTAAAGCTTTCCGGAGTATCATATCCGTATTTCATCGCAAGATCCGTGATCCGTGCATCGCTTTTGACGAGTTCGTTTCCTGCTAAAGACAGCCTTCTGTTGCGGATATATGCATTGGCAGTCATGCCCGTCACGAAACTGAAGGCTCTGTGAAATTCGTAGCTTGATATGTGCACCTGTCTTGCTACATCCTCGTAGTTGATATCCTCTAAAAGATGTTCTTCCATGTACGTGATGGCTTTCTGCAATGATTCTATCCATTCCATGCTTTTGTCCTCCTTCTTACACATCCATTATGGATCGGATCGTAAAAGGACACATTTCCACTCTTGCGATAATCTGTCAGGTGCTTTTTTTCATTATTTCTCAAATATATATATTTGTCCATCACAAAAAGTCTTTCGAAAAATCGTTTTTTCAGTCCCGATCCCTGACTTTTAGAAGGAGTGCTGCATTCACGACTACAAAGACCGAACCAAAGTTATGCCACAAGAAAATTATTAAACAAATGCATCTTTTCTTACATAAAACCTTATCCATTTATGATATCACATTCAACAATATTAAAATTAAGAAATTCAGGTATTGCATGATTTAAAGCCTCTTGGTGCGCATCCTTTCCCAAAAGCTTTTCTGATAACTCTGTATCATTGGGAAAGACAGGCTTCTCCAACTTATATCGCCTGATTTTCTCATAATCAGTACACTTTGGAAGGTCGTTTCTCTTACTTAGATAATCAAGCATTGCCAGAAGATAAAAAGCTTCAGCTTTCATATCCAATTTCCAATAATAATCTATCTTTTTCTTTTCGAGAAGATCAATCACGTAATCTATCTCACCCATACGATTTACCAGATGGCACTGCTCGCTTCTGAACAGATTGAAGGAATGATTCTTATCGCACAGTGTAAGAAGCTCATCTATTGTGAGGTTAAGAGCATCCGCTATCTTTTTTACAACACCAAGAGCGCAGTTAAGGATATCCACTTTTCCATTAACGATATTAAAGACCGTAGGATAGGCAACCTGAGCGCTATTCGCAACTTTATATATAGATATACTATTGTCTTCAAGATATTGCTTAAGGTACATAATCGCATCCTCCTTCTGACTCTATTATATACTTAGAATTATATATACGCAAGCGTATATATGTTGTCAAAAAATATCCGGGCACCACGCCCAGAGAAAATTTAATGCATATTATACCAAACAAATTAAGTCTAATGTATTTAAGATAGCATATGTTGCAAATAAACCCTGTGATTGAATTTATAACCATCATTCCTTATTCTATCCAATGTACAGGCGTAAAACAAGGGCGTTTTCACGCCCTGCCTACTGTTATCATAGTATTCAGCTCGCCGGACTAAGATTATTCCTATTAAGATTCGGACCTTACTGTTCTTTCCTCTGATTTACAATTGCTCAAGCAATCTTCAATTCTATCAAAAGCAACCTTTGCTTTGATTCTAAGCCAATTATCTTTACCGCTTTTTTCAACGTTCTTGATAAACTCTTTGTCCGAAAAGACTTTTCTAACCCTTCTTCTTACGTCATCCATATCATTCTCAAACATTCCCGAATCATCAAGTATATAAGTATGTATGCACTTTAGTAGTCTGCTTGTATCCACATAATCTGATAAATAGCACAGATCAAAAATATCCTTAACGCGCCCAGAAAATGTTCCAAACTTCACAAGAGCTCGAAGTTTTTCAGCAAATATCTGCTCCTTTGAATTCATTAACAGGCTGACACCTTCATCATCATGGCAGACATCAAAACAAAACTCGTCCTGTTCTATCTGAATATTCTTATGAACCCCTAGATCCATTTTTGTCTTTAATGAATGGCCGGTATCATCCTTTATTACAACCCAGACCCTTTTCCCGCGATATTCCTGCTGTGATAGTTCTTCAATCTCACCCGATATATGAAGTGTTATTCCCTCAAGGCAATTCAGCTTACTGATAAAACTCCTAATTGCCTCTTCATCTATGGAATACTTTATAAAATCGAAATCAATATCTCTTGTAGCGCGTCTTACATCTCCTGTAATACTTCGCATGACCACGCCGCCTTTAATGGTTACGTTCCGATTCATAGAACTCTCAGCAATAGCTTTTAGTACGATATCTTGGCACACTCTTGCTTCAGCAAACAATTCGCTATATCCATCTTTCACATACAGGGATACCATTTTTTCAAGATCAATCATTAATTAATATACCTCCGTCCTCAAAGTTCTGATCACTTTATCACTTTTCGGAACAGCCTCTGCATAATTTCGTATTTTCTCTGTGTTTAATTGCGGTAAGATTCTACGATAATTTCCAAGAATCTCCTTATAATAATTAAAGGGTAATTTGCTTTTGTATCGCACAAGTTCAACAAGCATACGTTCCCGATCAAATATCTGAATGTCATACCCTTTATACTCCATTGTTGTCCTTCCTTGACCAATAAGATTTCCAGGTATGAATATCTGCTTTACACGCTTATCAGATATCGGTGCAGCTTCTCTCTTTGTCGCCATAGTACATACATCCGGAACTTCATCTGTAAATCCATAAAGATAAAATGCTGTATCCATTGTAATAACCGCATTTGGGTATTTATATGACAATATGGCCAGTTCAGGAATATACTCTTTCTCCGAGAAAATACCTTTCTCTATACGAAAAAGTTTCCCATCATCGATAAGCTGATTTATAAAGTAGTCTGACCCATATTCTTTTATACACTCAGCACGTGTTTTTAACATAATAACTCCTTTTTTATAAACATCTGCATTTTGTTATATTTTGCATAGGTATATTTAAATAATATTACCATTCGCATACCGAGTCAATTACTTTTTAGATACACCTATGCATTTTTTATTATTTTGCATAGGTATATCTAAATATTTATTTCTTTTCACCCTTAAACGTTCTAGAGATTACCACCTCCATCGTCTGTTGTGTGTGAACTACCCCAACCTGCGCTTCGCTTAGGAAGGGGCTTCCTGCTTCAACCACCACTGCGTTAACTAAGATATACTTAACTGACGTCTTATACGGTGTCCACAGGCTTTTGGTCTTAAGACCGGTTCGGCTAGTCCCTAGCCTACATTTTGATACTGCTCATATTGTGCGCCATTTCCAGTCATTTGGGGTTAAAAAATGACGGAAACGATAATCTTAAAAAGACAATCGTCGCCGTCTGCATAACCGATACTGTTCTTATATGAAATTATATTTGTAATTAGATGTAGTCAAAGATTCCTTGAATGGCGTCTGAGATATTTATAATGTCAGGATAATGAATCCTCCCCATCTTAGAATATCCTCTTTTATTCAAGTCAAGCAGCGCCATTTTCTCGCATTGCACATATCCTTGCACTTCTTCAGTTTTTATATATATATGCAATGGACCTGCCTCTCCTTTTTCATAAATAGGACAGCCTATTATCTCAGAGGTCTTATTAAAGAAATCCTTACTTACAACAAGGACCGGCTTTTTTATATACTCAATCTTGAGTATATCCCCCTGGTTTAACTCTTCTTTCATCACCAAATCTCTCTTCCTACCGGTTCACCCCAGTCAAATTCGCCGTCCAACTTAAGTTGCCCACCATATTCTGCAGCACGTTCTTCCAGTGTTTTATGTCTAAATGGTTTAACAAGCATTATCATACCATTAGATACCTTTACATCGAGAACATCATCAACTGATACAGATGCTTCTTGAAGTACTTCTTTAGGTAGTCTGATCCCCTGACTATTCCCCCATGCTTTAACTTGAGCTTGCATAAACAACACCTCCTTTGTATATACATCGTATATCCACGGAACAAAAAAGTCAACTCATTAGTTCTCTTAGAATTATTTTTGGTCTTATTAGTTTTATACAGTCATTGCTGAGGAATAGTCATTGTTTACCAACTGCTCAAGCAGAACCTCCGGTTTACTGCTGATTCCGGCTCTAACATAGAGATTTGTAACTATCTGTCGCCTTAATTCCCTTACAATCCAAGTACCTTTGATACACTCGAACTCATAGAAGAACCGCTCAAACGGATCATCTAACATCATAATCTCTTTTAAGTGAGAAAATGATAATCGGCTAAGCAATATATCCGGAGCAGTTTCGAATTTGCGTGACACTGTCTCGCAAATCTGAGGTAATCTGATGACTTTTCTCACATAACTAAACCATATGCACTCGTTTAATAATAGCAGGGCATTTGATCCCGCATCGGGAACTCATATTCTGTCATGAATTAATCCCTTAAGCATCCTATTGGGATTACATGAATCCCGTTTTCTGTCGTGTAAGCCATAGGAACATTACCACATATAACAATAAGTGCCGACGGCTCGCGATATATGGGCTTGGGATGATCCGGATTTAATAGAGCCTTTTTATTATGTTCTGTTATTGCTTTCTTAAATCTGAGGAGTGATGCTTCAGCTTCTGGTATCCTATTAGCACCCAACTTGATTTCAATAAGAGCGTATTGACCATCCGCCGCCTGATAAATAGCATCTGCCTCTAGCCCCATGTCATCGCTGTAATGCATAACATGTGCATCATTTACTTGAGAAAAGGCGATAAGATCCCTTATCACTAAGTTTTCGAAAACATGGCCAAACAGATCAAGGTCATTATAAAAATAATCCGGTTTCAATCCGAGTGCTGCTATAGCAATCGACGGATCGACAAAAATATGCTTCTTTGCGGCTCGTATAGCTGTCTTTGAGCGAATCTGCGGAGTCCAGGCATCAATGTCCTTTATAACGTATAGTTTTTCCAAAACTTCAATATACGAAGCCAAAGTGTTATCCGTTACATCGAAAGAAGCCCTGACATCAGCATAAATACTGCTCTTTTTAGCTGTTGTAGCAATATTTCTTGCATAAGACCAGAGAAGCGCTCTTCCCCATTCAGGATTTCTTTTTACACCGTCAAATGCACTGATATCTTTAGTATAGATTTGCCTATAGTAATCTCTGGCAATCTCCAACTTGCCTTCTTTGCTTTTTATCGCAAGGCATCTCGGCCATCCCCCTCGACAAGCTATATAAAACAGATCTTCAAAAGACAGATCACACGATGCACCGGCATATTCGTAAGAACTGTCTGTTACCAGTTTGGATATGGATACGGTCCCGTTGGATTCACCAGTTTCCCACAATGTCATCGGAAACATCTCTAGTTGTGTTATCCTTCCGGTGCCTGTATGCGGAGTATCCACATTTTTACTTGTCGATCCTGTCAGATAGAATTCACCCGTAGATTCAGGATTGTCATCGCAGACTTTTCTTATCATTCCCCACACCTTAGGTGCATCCTGCCATTCGTCAAATAATATCGGTTTCTCATTTTTAAGGAATAATGTCGGCGCAGTTTCAGCAATTGCCAAGTATCCATCTCGTTTCTCTATGTCCTGAAACTCGATTATTGTCTTACATCTCTCTTTTGCCGTACGTGTCTTACCGCATCCTTTAGGTCCGACTATGCTGACAGCGTTAAATGCTTCTGTTAAACAATCGATTCTCTGATCAACAATTCTAGGATAATACTTCATAGCAGTTCTTTCTCCTTTATCATGAGAATATCACTATTTGGGGAATCTCGCAAGATTTATTTGGTGTTTTTTCGAGTGATTAATTTGGTAAATTTCGAGTTAATCGTTGGGCTTTTTTCGAGCGATACGTATCCTCAAATAAGCTGAGATGTAACAGCAGTATCTGCTCTTTGCTCAATCTTTTCATTTTGCGAGCACCTCATATGCCTCTTTATTCAGTGAAAGCAATCTTTCGAAATCGATAATACGTCTTCATCATTAGCAAACAGTCTAGACGGAGAATATATCTCTTTATAATCCTGAACGGGGAATTCCTTATTCTTTAAATCCATCCATTTAAGTATTAGTGCAGGAAGTACCACGAAAGGATAATCAGCCCCTGATAACGGGCCACGTGTAGCATTCAAAGTTTTCAAAATCTGATTAATCGCATCCTTACTCATTGTTTACTTCCTCCATGATGGCATTATTGACTACTGCTTTCATTATATTTTTCTCATTTGCTATTATGCTTTTGAAATATGTAACTGATCTACATATTTTGATTTGTCGACCTGTTCGACAAATCTAACGTATTCATCAATCATGTCTTCAGGGGGGCAAATAATAGGGAAATCTTCAATATGTTCCTTATTAAGCTGACGCTTATCTATTCCACCTACGCAAACACTTCTAATCAAGTCTCTATATTCTGGTGATACAAGGATTCTAAGCACAAACTTGTTATTTACACCTTGCTTTAATCTGATGAAATACACATGGCCATTAACATTCGCCATATCATCTTCACCCATATACAATGCTGCTCTACCAAGTGAACTGTTTTCTGTGTTAATACGTCCTGTCTTTGTCATGAGAATGTCGCCATGTTTAAGACTACTTCTATGCATACTTGCATGCGTTTCAGCATCAATATACGCAATATCATCCATCTCCAAACGGTCTTTCCAAACATTCTGACTTCTGAAGAAAGTAATCCCTTCTTCAACATAGTTTTCAGCACCACCCTTCGGTGTATTGCCGCTATTTATCTGAACTGATAAATCTTTTAGCTTCTTTACTGGCCAATTCATAGGATTAGCAACTGCATCCCCAAAGAGCTCGACAAATCGGGCTTTGATAAGTTCATCCAGCAAATCAATTTCTTGCTGTCTGCTATCTATTATATTTCTGACTTTTGTCAGCTTTTTCACTATATCTTTCTGGACTTTCATATCAGGAAGTTCTATCTGATATTCTCTAACACTTGCTGCAGAAAGATTAGGCTGTGAACTCCCATTATTTGCTTTGATTAACTGCTCCTTGATTGATGGCGAATCCAGAGAAAACATAAGATAATCACCATCAATTCGGTTATAATCAGGTCTTATTATTACAAGTGAAGATGCTATTGCTCCTTCAACATCATCGTTTACAATAGCCTTTTTCCCCAATGATCCTCTTAGGCAGTACAACACATCACCCTTAAATCCTCCTTACGCATAAAAAAATTCGACAAGATTTATGCCGAATATCCTAATAAACTATTATGCGTTTTATGAGATTAAGACAAATGATGATAAAAATATCAGTAAGATGAATTAAGAGAAATTGATCAGAAAATCCAGGAGTACCATTTCGAGATTTTTAGCCCCGGTTTTAGCCCCGAAAGTATTTTTAGCCCCAGTTTAGCCCCTCTAAAAGAGATAAAATCTGTCAAATCACTTCGAATCAGATTAAAATGAAAAACCCCGAAAACAGCGTATTTTCGGGGTTTGTAAGCATTTTTATCTCTTTGAGAACTGAGGCGCACGTCTTGCGGCTTTGAGACCGTATTTCTTTCTTTCCTTCATACGAGGATCTCTTGTAAGGTATCCTGCCTTCTTGAGTGTAGGTCTGAACTCCTCGTCAACCTTAAGGAGAGCTCTTGCGATACCGTGTCTGATAGCACCTGCCTGACCTGTGTATCCGCCGCCCTTAACGTTAACCTTTACGTCATACTTCTCTGTTGTATCTGTAGCAACGAGAGGCTGACGAACGATAACCTTAAGTGTCTCGAGACCGAAGTAATCATCGATGTCTCTGTTGTTGATCGTTATATTGCCCTTGCCCGGTACGATATATACTCTGGCAATTGATTTTTTTCTTCTGCCTGTTCCATAGAACTGAGCTGCTGCTTTTTTAGCCATCTTAGTAATCTCCTTCCAAATCTAATTAAAATGTAAGTACTTCAGGCTTCTGAGCTGCGTGTTTGTGCTCGCTTCCTGCATATACGAATAACTTCTTGTACATCTGTCTTCCGAGAGGTCCCTTGGGAAGCATGCCCTTAACAGCCATCTCTACAACCTCTTCAGGCTTCTTGTTCATCTTCTCGCGAAGTGTTGTCTCTTTCATACCGCCAACGTAGTCTGAGTGATGGTAGTAGATCTTCTGATCAAGCTTTCTGCCTGTAACAGCAACCTTGTCAGCATTGATTATTATTACATAGTCACCGCAGTCGATATGGGGTGTAAATATAGGCTTATTCTTGCCTCTGAGTACCTTTGCTACTTCTGAAGCCAAACGACCTAATGTCTGACCTTCAGCGTCAACAACGTACCATTTTCTATCAATAGTAGCCGGACTAGCCATAAATGTCTTCATCGTAAATCCTCCAAAATATTAAATAAACGTAACATGTGAACCTTACATCGGGGCTATTGATGCGTTGCTCACCGGCGTCTGATGTTCCTTCCATCTGAAACACCCACGCTCGAATATTATACTAAACGCTTCCACGTGTGTCAACAACTTATTTAAACAAGTTAAGAAGCGCCTTGGGTTCATCTATAATAAAGTCATAGTCATCAACGTGACCGAAACCGTAACTTGCAAAGATGAAGGGTTCGCCTGCCTCAATGCATGCATTGGCATCCATTATCGTATCGCCCACGTAAACGCTTCTTTTAAGGCCGTGCTTCCTATTCATGAGCTTTATGTTCTCAGCCTTAGACAGACCGTTGTCTCCGTGGCAGATCTTATCCGTTACATAGTCATTAAGATCAAGATGCTTCATCATTATCTCTATATAGCCGCTCTGGCAGTTGCTGACGATGATAACGGGGCATATCCTTGATAATTCTTTGATGGTTTCTTCTATATTAATATATGCATGTCCGCTTACGCGGCTTATATAGTCTTCCTCGTATTCGTTGCAGACTTTTTCAAATCTTTTAAGTTCCTTATCGCTTACCCCGGGAAGGATATCTCTCATTATCTCTATCATCGGAAGACCAAATAAGCCCTTTAGTCTGTCAGCAGTAACCTGTACATATCCAAAGCCTGTATCGGTAAGAGCCTTGTTCCAGGCTTGTGTAACCACGGGAGTCGAATCCCAGATGGTCCCGTCAACATCAAAGATCACTCCATCCGGTATAAAATCCAGTTTCTTCATATATATAACCTATCTTTGTATCAGTCTCTTTTCAAAGTGCTGATAGTCCTTGCATGAGTTCCAGTCTCCGCCCCATTTAAAGCCGTGCTCCTTAAAGAGCCTGTAGCAGAGGTCGTTCTCATCTATCTTGTACGGAAAGTCATTGTCTCGGTATGCATAGAATACGCTCTGAGTAGGACAGATATAGTCAGATCCGTTCTCTCCCTTGCCGTATTCGACATAAGGGTTGTATAAGGGATTTACATCTATCGCAAGACCGTATGCGTGATAGCTTAACTTGTCCGATCTGTCAACGAGGCGGTAGTTAAAGCATGATGTGTTGTTCGCTTCCATTGACATGTCATCATCCGCATCATACTTGTCTATAAGGGATACTTCCTCAAGCATGTAGCCCGATTCGTACAGTTCCTTAAATATCTCCAGAAGATCCTGCGCTATAAGCTCATTGCAGACAAGCTCTCCGTCTTTGACGTTTCCCTCAAAGTCGTTATACTTTATCACCACATGTCTTAGCATATCAAAGTTAACGATCGATTCGTCTATATCAGCTGCATAGGACTTTCCCCTCATCCTTTCCTTGAGCTCATCGCTTATCTCTTCGATATAAAAAGACTCATTAACCGATTCGGTCAATTCTTCTTTTTGCGGTTCAGGTTCGGGTGTAGGTTCGATCGTAGGTACAGGCGTCGGTGTCGGTGTAGGTGTCGGGATATCGCTTATTTGCGGGATCTTTTCTATCTCAGGCTCTACTGACACCTGTGTCGTTTCTCTCATCGCGACATCGGCAACGGTCTCTGCGCCCTTTATGCTCCTTGCGATTATCACGCAGCCTATTATTATGAAGCTTATTATTAAAAGATACTTTGCAAGTTCCTTTTTCATCTTTCCCAGTCAATGTTTAAGAGTGTGAGGCCCTCGGGAGGAGCTGTAGGTCCTGCCTTGGTCCGATCCTTTGCTTCTATTATGTCCTTTATCTGTTCAGGCTCGATCTTTCCTCTTCCGACATCCATGAGCGTCCCTGCGATTATCCTAACCATGTTGTAGAGAAAACCTCCGCCTGTCACATCTATATATATCTCGTTATCGTGTTTGCTTATCTCGATATTATCAATGCTCCTTACATGGCTGAGCGCCGTTGAGCCTGCAGCACAAAAGCTGCTAAAATCGTGAGACCCCAGCATATAGCTGGCCCCCTGCCTCATAAGATCGATATCAAGGATATAGCTTACATGCCAGCTATATCTTTTCTTTAAGGGATCGGGAAAGGTCTCGTTATCTATCCTGTATCTGTATGTCTTTTTTGTCTTTATCTTTCTTGGATGGAAGTCATCCTTTACCTGCAGCGATCTTCTTACAACGATATCGCCCGGCAGCATGCTGTTTAAGGCATAGGCATACTTTTCAGGCTCCATGTTCATCTGAGAGTCAAATACGGCAAGATTGCACATGCCATGCACTCCGGCATCCGTCCTGCTTGCACCTGTCACTTCGATATGCTCTCCGGTAAGCTTAGTCAATGCTTCGTTTAGCTTTCCTTCGATCGTATTCTCATTTTCCTGCATCTGCCAGCCATGATAATCGGTCCCGTCATAGCTTACGATAAGCAAGATACGCTTCCTATCCATAGATCCACCCCAGATTCCTTCCAAATGCGATCACAAGTATCATTGTTATAAATATCACTATATATGAGAGATAATCTGCCTTTTTGTATTTAAGAGGCTTCATCCTCGTCCTTCCGATATCGCCCCTATAGCATCTTGCTTCCATTGCCATTGCAAGATCTCCCGCTCTTCTGAAAGCGCTTATTAAAAGCGGTACTAAAAGGGGAACGAGAGCCTTTGCTCTTTTAATGATGCTTCCGGATTCAAAATCGGCTCCTCTTGCCATCTGAGCCTTCATTATCTTGTCTGTCTCTTCTATGAGGATGGGGATGAACCTTAAGGCTATGCTCATCATCATCGCTATCTCATGGACAGGCACTTTTATCTTCTTTAGAGGATTCAAAAGGTTCTCAAGCCCGTCAGTAAGTGAATTGGGTGTTGTTGTCAATGTCATAAGGCTGCTTCCAAGGATAAGAAATGTAAGCCTTATAGCCATCTTTACGGCGCCGTCTATGCCTTCCTTTGAGATGCTTATCTTCCAGATGCTGAATACTACCTCTCCCTTTGTCATAAAGAGGTTAAATATGACAGTAAGTAGCATAAGGACTATGATAGCCTTCATACCCCTTATCATGTATTTAAAGGGGACTTTAGAGAGTTTTATGGCACCAAAAAGAAATGCAGCGGCTACACAATAGCCGATCGCATTCTTTGCCAAGAAAAGCGTGATTATAAAAAGAAAGGTCCCCGCTATCTTGGTCCTCGGGTCGAGTCTGTGTATGTATGAGTCTGTCTGGTAGTACTGACCAAGCGTGATATCTCTGATCATTTCTTAAGCTTTCCCAAAATCTCTCTTACTGCTTCATCAATCGTTGTTATATCCGTTGATACATCAAAGCCTGCCTTTTTAAGGGCATGCATCGCATAACTTACCTGAGGGATGGCAAGCCCCATCGCTTCAAGCTCCTCTACGTGCCTAAATACTTCCTTGGGGGGAGCATCGTATATTAAGCTTCCCTTGTTCATAACAAGTATCCTGTCAACGTAGTTTGCCACATCATCCATTGAGTGGCTCACAAGTATCACAGTTATCTTTTGCGTATCATGAAGATCCTTTATGAGCTCTAATATCTCATCCCTGCCCTTTGGATCAAGCCCTGCTGTGGGCTCGTCAAGGATGAGTACTTCAGGCTTCATGGCCAGTACCCCGGCGATAGCTACCCTTCTTTTCTGTCCGCCGCTCAGATCAAAGGGAGACTGATAAAAAAGGCTCTCATCTATGCCTGTCTGCTTAAGCGCTGCAAAGGCTCTCAGCTCTGCTTCCTTTTTATCGCAGCCCTGATTCTTTGGTCCGAAGCATACATCGTCAAAGACGGTGGCTTCAAAGAGCTGGTGTTCAGGATACTGGAAAACGAGTCCGACTCTGCTTCGCAGTTCCTTTATGGGATAGTCCTTGTCGGATATATCCTTTCCGTCAAAGTAGACTTCCCCACTCGTAGGTTTTATAAGTCCGTTCATATGCTGGACAAGAGTGGATTTGCCGCTTCCTGTATGACCTATAAGCCCGATGAATTCGTTGTCACCTATCTTAAAGCTTATATCATTTAATGCATCCGTCTTTAATTGTGTGTCAGCATCATAGCTGTGACTTACATGATTAAATATGACCTGCATATCTTTTAAGCGCCTCTGTCAGTTCATCTATGGTAAGTATACCGTTTGGTATATCGATTCCGTTCTTTTTTAGCTCGTAGGCAAGTAATGTAACCTGGGGTACGTCAAGTCTTAGCTCTTTAAGCTTTTCAACCTGGGAAAATATCTCTCTCGGAGTACCCTGCATGACTACCTTGCCTTTATCCATGACAAGTACTCTGTCAGCGTGGATGACTTCTTCCATGTAGTGAGTGATGAGTATCACTGTCATGTTTTCAACGTCATTTAAAGCTCTTGCGGCTCTTATGACCTCATAGCGGCCGTTTGGATCAAGCATCGCCGTAGGCTCATCCATTATGATGCATTTGGGATGCATGGCGATGACGCCTGCGATGGATACACGCTGCTTCTGTCCTCCGCTAAGCTTATTGGGAGAGTGCTTTCTAAATGCCCACATGCCTACTGTCTTTAGGCTCTCTTCGACTCTTTCCCATATCTCTTTTGTTTCAACGCCAAGGTTCTCGCATCCGAATCCCACATCTTCTTCAACCACCTGGCCTATTATCTGGTTATCGGGATTCTGGAATACCATCCCGGCTCTCTGTCTTATGTCCCAGGTCTTTGTTTCATCCCTTGTATCCATGGAGTCAACATATACTTCGCCTTCAGTCGGATACAGTATTGCATTGATGTGCTTTGCAAGGGTTGATTTGCCCGATCCGTTATGACCAAGGATAGCAATGAACTCACCCTGCTTTACATCAAGATCGACTTCATCAACGGCCTTTGTGATGCCCTCGACGTTTCCTTCGTCGTCGCGTCTTATATATTCAAATGTCAGTCTGTTTGTTTTAATAAGATCCATATATATTCAATAAAAGCTCCTCTGTTAAGAGGAGCTTTCTTACTGACCTTTTTCTTTAGCTGTTATACAAGCTCAAGAACAACTTCCATTGCTCCGTCACCCTTACGCTGTCCGATCTTTACGATACGTGTGTATCCGCCGTTTCTTGAAGCGTACTTGGGAGCAACCTCATCAAATATCTTAGCTACAACGTCAACACTCTTTGTGCCGCGCTTCTTTCCTGCATTATCTGCGGGAACTTCAGTTACGGGAACAAGTGTCTTAAGCATCTGTCTTCTTGCATGAAGTCTGCTGGGAAGGTCCTTTTTGATCTCCTTTTCAACTTCATCGTAAACAGTAACCTTCTTGCCGTCAACAACTTCCTTTACTCTCTTGCCGTCCTTGTCCTTGCGGGCAACCTTAGCTGTAACCTTGACCATCTCAAAGTTATCCTTTTCCTTTATAGCAAGAGCGATGATGCCTTCAGCGATCTTAGCTACTTCCTTAGCCTTAGCTTCTGTTGTAACGATCTTTCCTCTGTAAAGAAGTGCTGTTACCTGGTTCTTTAAAAGAGCTCTTCTCTGATCAGAGGTTCTTCCTAATTTTCTGTACTTTGCCATTTTTACTCTCCTTGTTTGGCCTTTGTGCGCTTTGGTCTTATCTTAGGCCTGAGATGCGGACCCTCACCTGTGGATTTACAGGATCCGTAGTGTTTTAATCTTCTGCCTGGTTGAGCTGAAGATCGAGTTCCTTAAGCTTTGCGAGTACTTCCTCAAGAGACTTGCGGCCAAGGTTTCTGACCTTCATCATCTCGTCGGGAGTCTTGTTCGTAAGCTCCTTAACTGTATTGATGCCGGCTCTCTTTAAGCAGTTGTAGCTTCTTACAGAAAGCTCGAGCTCGTCAATGCTCATGTCGAGTATCTCGTCCTTCTTGTCATCTTCCTTGATGCTCATTACTTCTGCATGCTGAGCATTCTCAGAAAGATCAACAAAGAGGCTTAAGTGCTCGCTGAGTACCTTTGCTGCAAGGCTTACAGCCTCATCGGGTACCAGTGAACCGTTTGTATATACATCGATGGTCAGCTTGTCATAGTCTGTAACCTGACCTACACGAGTATTCTGAACTGTTACATTAACGCGTTCTACAGGTGTGTAGATAGAATCGATCGGGATTATTCCGATAGGAAGCTCCTCGTTCTTGTTCTTGTCTGCACTTACATATCCTCTGCCCTTTGTAATAGTAAGCTCCATGTAGAGCTTGCCGCCTGATAAGGTAGCTATTACCTGGCCGGGGTTCATGATCTCAATATCAGGATCGCACTGAATGTCGCTTGCTCTTACAATGCCTTCGCCCTCGAAGTCGATATATGCTGTCTTGGGCTCGTTTGAATCGCTGTTGTTCTTGATAGCGAGACTCTTTACATTCATTATGATCTCTGTAACATCTTCCTTGACGCCCTCGATTGATGAGAATTCATGTAAAACTCCCTCGATCTTTACCTGGCTTACAGCTGCGCCGGGAAGAGATGAAAGCATTATCCTTCTAAGAGAATTTCCGAGTGTGATGCCGTAGCCGCGCTCTAAGGGCTCAACTACGAATCTGCCATACTTCTTATCTTCAGAGATCTCTGCAACTTCGATATTCGGTCTTTCAAAATCAAACACTGTAACACCCTCCTTTTTACAATCAGATGAAATGATCTTAACTTATTATTTAGAATACAACTCGACGATAAGCATCTCGTCTACAGGTACATCAATCATTTCTCTTGAAGGTAAGTTCTTAATTGTGCCCTTAAGTGCTTCAATGTCAGATTCCATCCATTCGGGAACAAGACGTCCGCCTGTTACCTCAACGATATCCTTGTATCTCTGAAGTGATCTTGCCTTTTCCTTGATCTCGATAACATCGCCTGCCTTGATAAGGTATGAAGGGATGTTTACTACCTTTCCGTTAACAAGTACGTGCTTGTGGTCAACAACCTGTCTTGCTTCACGACGTGTGCGGGCGAATCCCATACGGAAGATGACATTGTCAAGTCTTCTCTCAAGAAGCACCATAAGGTTTTCACCGGTCATGCCCTTCATCTTATCTGCCTTAGCATAGTAGTTTCTGAAAGGCTTCTCAAGTACGCCGTATATGAATTTAGCTTTCTGCTTCTCTCTAAGCTGAAGAGCATACTCACTCTTTTTCTTTCCTGCGTTTGCCTTTGTTCTGTTTGATTTCTTGTCATATCCCAAGAATGTAGGATCAAGATCGAGTGATCTACATCTCTTAAGGACAGGTGTACGATTTACTGCCATTATTATTCTCCTTTAAATTATTGTTTACAGCAAAAATGCCTTCTTCCAACTATGTACAAATGATTATACGCGACGACGCTTAGGCGGGCGGCATCCGTTATGAGGAACAGGAGTTACGTCCTTAATACTGATTACGTTAAGTCCTGCTGCCTGGAGTGCTCTGATAGCTGCTTCACGTCCTGAACCCGGTCCCTTAACGAATACGTCTACAGTCTTAAGGCCATGCACAAGTGCTGCCTTTGTAGCAGTCTCTGCTGCCATCTGTGCTGCATAGGGAGTAGATTTCTTTGAACCTCTAAATCCAAGACCACCGGCACTTGCCCAGCTTAAAGCGTTTCCTTCAGCATCTGTAAGAGTAACGATAGTGTTATTGAAAGATGCCTGGATATGTGCCTGTCCATGTTCAACGTTTTTTCTAACGCGCTTCTTTGTTGTTTTCTTTGCAACCTGTTTCGCCATTTTAAACTAACCTACTTTCTTCCTGATAAATCCTGTTTTACTTCTTCTTGTTGGCAACTGTTCTCTTCGGACCCTTGCGTGTTCTTGCATTGGTCTTTGTCTTCTGTCCTCTGACAGGAAGATTCTTTCTGTGACGGATACCTCTGTAGCATCCGATCTCCTGCAGTCTCTTGATATCAAGAGCTGTCTGACGTCTGAGATCACCTTCAACGGTGTACTCGTTCTCGATAATCTCAGAGAGCTTCTTTACCTCATCGTCAGTAAGATCCCTGACACGTGTATCAGGGTTCACCTTTGCCTTTTCAAGAATGTTGTTTGAGCTTACACGACCGATACCGTAGATGTATGTGAGACCGATCTCAACACGCTTATCTCTCGGTAAGTCTACGCCTGCAATTCGAGCCATTTGTGTTCCTCCATTTTCTTTTTAATAAAACTAATTGACTGGGGCGTGGTCAAGCGCCCGGCCGGATAATTACCCGGCTTATCCGATACTGTGTAACATTATTCTCGGTATCAAAAAGTAATATCCCGCAGGCATTCGCCCCGATCTATTATCTTTCATTAAATAACGAACATAATGCGACAGGTGATTAACCCTGTCTCTGCTTGTGCTTGGGATTCTCGCAGATGATCCTGATAGATCCCTTTCTTTTTATAACTTTGCACTTCTCACAGATCGGCTTTACTGATGATCTAACCTTCATGTTAAACCCTCCTTTCCGAACTATCTCATAAAAAGACCGCTTTATATTCTAACATCTAAGATGTCAAAATGCAATAATAAATTTATTTGTCTCTCCAGATTATCCTGCCCTTTGAAAGATCATAGGGACTCATCTCGAGCGTTACCTTGTCACCGGGCAAGATCCTTATGAAATTCTGACGCAGTTTTCCGCTTATGTGGGCAAGAACTCTGTGTCCGTTTTCAAGCTCTACCTGAAACATCGTATTGGGAAGCTTTTCTACTACTGTTCCTTCTATCTCTATAACATCGGATTTTGACATTTTTTTCCTCCTAAAGAAGTGTTAATATTTCCGGCTCTCCATCCGTTATCAGGATGGTGTTTTCGTAGTGAGCGGATGGCAGTCCGTCTTGCGCTACTACAGTCCAGTCATCATCAAGCCATTCTACATCGGCTCTTCCAAGATTGATCATCGGTTCTATCGCAAGCGTCATTCCCGGATAAAGCTTGGGGCCTCTCTTGTTCTGTCTGAAATTCGGTATCTGGGGATCCTCATGCAAGTGAGTTCCTATACCGTGGCCAACAAGCTCTCTAACGATGCCGTAGCCGTGAGGCTCTATATAGTCTGCAATGGCATTGCTTATATCATATAGATGATTTCCTGCCTTTGCCTGCTTTATGCCTTCAAAGAAGCTCTCCTTTGTGATACGCACAAGGTCTTCAACCTCTTTGCTCACCTTTCCTACCATGACAGTGCGAGCAGCATCCGAATGATATCCTTTATATATAAGACCGGCATCAAGGCTTACTATATCGCCTTCCTTTAAGATGCAGTCTTTTCTCGGGATGCCGTGAACGACAGCTTCGTTTACCGATGTGCAGATGCTTGCGGGAAAGCCGTTGTAGTTTAGAAAGTTTGGAACTCCTCCGGCTTCTCTTATTAGTCTGTCTCCGATCTGATTTATTTCCCAGGTTGATATTCCGGGTCTTATGACCTTTTCAAGCTCTTCATATACCTTTGCAAGAAGCTTGCATGACTGACGCATCAGATCTATCTCTCTGGGGGATTTAATAGATATAGCCATTTTTCACCTTCTATCCCAGGATGTCTGTTATCTGCTTAAATACTTCAGCCGAATCAACGGTTCCGTCTACAGTCTTAAGTACTTTCTTATTCTCGTAAAAATCGATTAACGGCTGAGTCTGCTCATGATATACACCGAGTCTCTTTAGAACTGTCTCGGGTGCATCGTCATCTCTTAAGATGAGCTCGCTTCCGCATTTGTCACATACTCCGGGTTTTTTCGGCGGGATGTGAACGATGTGATAGGTTGCTCCGCATGTTACACATGCTCTTCTTCCGCTCATCCTGTTTACGATGTTCTCATCGGGTACGTCTACGTTTATTGCGTAGTCGATCTTGTCGCCAAGCTTTGTAAGTTCCTCATCAAGGACTTCAGCCTGGGGGATGGTCCTTGGAAAGCCGTCAAGTACGTAACCGTTCTTGCAGTCATCTTTAGCAACCCTGTCAAGAAGTATCCTGACTGTCAGCTCATCGGGTACGAGCTTTCCCTCATCCATATATTTTTTTGCTTCCATTCCAAGCTCAGTGCCGTTTTTGATGTTGGCTCTGAATATATCTCCTGTAGATATATGAGGAATAGAGTATTTATCTGCAATCATTTTGGCCTGTGTGCCTTTTCCGGCACCGGGCGCTCCTAACATGATAATCTTCATAATTCTTTTTCTTAAGGCTGGTGCTCATCGGCAAAGCGCCTTTTTCTTTTACCGACGAAGTCTTGGACTTGTTTTTGTTTTTAATGCTGTTTTGGGACAGCAAAGCTGCTGTCCCTAAACAGTTATCTTATTCGTTAAGGAATCCCTTGTAGTTTCTCACAAGCATCTGTGACTCTATCTGCTTGATGGTCTCAAGGATTACGCTTACTATGATGATCAGGCTGGTACCGCCAAACGATACGCTGGCACCAAACAGACCGTTGAATACATAAGGAAGGACTCCGACTATCGTAAGGCCGACTGCACCTATGAATATGATGTAGTTAAGTATCCTTGTAAGATAATCGCTTGTGGGCTTGCCCGGTCTTATGCCCGGTATAAAGCCGCCGTTCTTCTTCATGTTGTCGGCTACCTCGAGCGGATTGAATGTAATAGATGTATAGAAGTAGGCAAAGAATATTACCATAAGTATATACACTAAAAGTCCGATCGAATATTTAATATTTGTCGTATTACACCAGAATGTTGAATTGATGTACTTCATAAACTCTGTCCAGAAATCGTTAAGATTTACCGAAAAGAGCGAGATGATGACACGGGGAAACTCCATTATCGATGAAGCAAAGATGATGGGGATAACACCTGCGGTGTTTATCCTTAGCGGGATGTGTGTTGACTGTCCGCCGTACATCTTTCTTCCCTGCATCTTTTTAGCATACTGAACGGGTATCTTTCTTATACCGTCGTTTAGGATGATAACTAAAACTACCATTCCCAGTATGATCGCGATTATTATAAGAGCTGAGAGCGCTCCTATACCAACCGACTTGTCTTTTACAAACTGCTCATACAGGCTCTTCATGTCTGCAGGTATACGAGAAATGATATTTATCGTAAGTACGATACTGATACCGTTTCCGACACCGTTTTCGGTGATACGCTCACCAAACCACATAAGTATTGCAGAACCTGCCGTGAGACATGCGATAACAGTTATCACGTTTAATGCATTGTACTGCTGCAAAAGTCCGCTTCTGCCGAATCCTATCGACATTGCTGTTGACTCGATAAGTGCAAGTCCGACTGTAACGTAACGGGTTATCGATGCTATCTTCTTTCTGCCTTCCTCGCCGTCTTTCTGCATCTCCTCAAGCTTGGGGATAGCGATGGTGAGTAATTGCATGATGATCGAAGATGTGATGTATGGTGTGATGTTCAGTGCGAATACCGACATATTCATGAACGATCCACCCGTAAATGCATTGAGTATACCTGAATCTCCCAGCTGTGAAGCATACCACTGTGCAAAGTATGTGCGGTTTACCCCGGGAACAGGGAGTTCGCAGCCCAGTCTGATGATGACAAGCATCATCAGCGTATAGAGCAGCTTTACTCTTATCTCTTTAATCTTGAATGCATTCTTAAGTGTAGTTAGCATTAGATCACCTCTACTGTTCCACCAAGAGCCTCAATCTTTTCTTTTGCTGTTGCACTGAATGCATTAGCCTTAACGTTAAGCTTCTTAGTTAATTCACCGTTGCCGAGGATCTTCACGCCATCGCGTGCATCCTTGATGAGTCCAACTTCCATCATCTTTTCTACTGTTACAGTAGAACCACTTCTGAATCTTTCTAACTCGCTAACGTTTATTCCAACGATGTCCTTACTGTTTCTGTTAGTAAAGCCACGCTTTGGAAGACGTCTGTATAATGGCATCTGTCCACCTTCGAAACCGATCCTCGGTGCGCCGCTTCTTGCCTTCTGACCCTTATGGCCCTTGCCGGCTGTCTTGCCATTTCCTGAACCGTGTCCACGACCTCTTCTAAAATTATCAGAATGTTTAGAACCCTCTGCGGGTGATAAATTTGATAATTCCATTTTTGCTGACACCTCCTTTTTTTAATAATTAAGCTTCTTCTACCTTGAGCATATATCCGACTTTGCGGATCATACCGCGCGTTGCATCATTGTCGGGCAATACGATCGACTTGTTTACCTTTGTAAGACCCATAGCTTCGATCGTTGCTCTGTTTTTGGGAACAGCGCCGATAGGAGATTTAACCAAAGTGATCTTTAACATTTTCTCTGCCATGACTTATCCTCCTAACCGTAGATCTCTGCTACTGATTTGCCGCGATTCTTAGCAACTTCCTCGGGGCTCTTAAGCTCGCTCAATCCCTGGATGGTTGCCATTACTACGTTCTGCTTGTTGTTGCTGCCCAGTGACTTTGTACGGATGTTCTTAACACCTGCAAGTTCACACGCGATACGTGCGGGACCGCCGGCGATGATACCTGTACCTTCGGGAGCCTTCTTAAGAAGAACTGTTGCAGAACCATATTTTCCTAAATAATCATGTGTAACCGATCTGTTCTCGTCAAGTGCAATCTCTACCATGTTCTTTATGGCATCTTCCTTGCCCTTTCTGATAGCCTCGGGAATTTCTGCGGCTTTTCCAAGACCGGCACCAACGTGACCGTTTCCGTCACCTACAACGACCAAAGCTGTGAAGCGCATGTTACGACCGCCCTTAACAACCTTTGTTACACGCTTGATGGTAACGACCTTTTCGGTCAACTCCATGTTTGATGTATCAATGAGAGTACGTTTCATGTGTTAATTTCTCCCTTTCCTAGAATTCCAAACCAGCTTCTCTAGCTGCGTCTGCTAATGCCTTAACTTTGCCCTGGTATATAAAGCCGCCTCTGTCAAAGACAACAGTCTTAATACCCTTGTCGATGGCTCTCTTTGCGATAACCTGTCCGATGTATGCTGCTGCATCTACGTTATTGGTCTTTTCAAGCTCCTTCTTGATCTCTTTTTCTGTTGTTGAAGCAGAGACCAAAGTGTTGCCTGCTGTATCGTCGATAATCTGAGCACTCATATGATTATTGCTTCTGAATACGGCCAAACGCGGACATTCAGCAGTACCGCTGAAACGGTTGCGTATCTTCATGTGTTTCTTCACACGAACTTCTTGTCTTGATTTCTTACTAACCATTGTTTACTCTCCTTATCTTACTTCTTACCAGTCTTACCAACTTTACGTCTGATCGTCTCATCAGCATACTTGATACCCTTGCCCTTGTAAGGTTCAGGTCTTCTCTTGTCTCTGATCTCAGCTGCGAATTGGCCAACTTTTTCCTTATCAATACCTTTTACGATAATGATATTCTGTCCGTCGAGTACTGTTTCGATACCCTCGGGATCGATCATCTCTACAGGATGTGAATATCCTAAAGAGAGTGTAAGAGTCTTACCGGATTTAGCTGCTCTGTAACCAACACCGTTGATCTCGAGCTTCTTCTCGTATCCGTTTGTAACACCGATGACCATGTTGTTGATCAGTGTTCTTGTAAGACCGTGAAGAGATTTCATTCTCTTAAGGTCGTTTGGTCTGCCTACTACTACTTCAGCGCCTTCAACCTTGATGTCCATTTCTGAGGGAAGGACTCTTTCAAGTGTTCCCTTGGGACCTTTAACAGTCACTTTGTTATTTTCTGCCACTTCCACAGTTACGCCTGCGGGAATAGCGATTGGCATTCTTCCTATACGTGACATGCCCGTACCTCCTTACCATATAAATGCAAGTACTTCTCCGCCTACGCCGAGCTTTCTTGCTTCCTTGTCAGTGATTACACCATGGTTTGTTGATATGATCGCAGTTCCAAGTCCTCCGAGAACCTGAGGGAGTTCTTCCTTGTTAGCATAAACACGAAGTCCCGGCTTAGAGATTCTCTTGATGCCTGTGATGATCTTATCATTCTTTGTCGCACCGTACTTAAGAGTGATGCGCATTGTTTTAAAGCTTCCTTCTTCGATTAAATCGTACTTTGCGATATAACCTTCATCAACAAGGATGTCTGCTATAGCGAGCTTCATCTTTGATGAAGGGATATCAACTGTATCATGCTTTGCAGTATTTGCATTACGGATTCTTGTAAGCATATCTGCAATAGGATCGCTCATTGTCATGATTTGTTATTCCTCCTTACCAGCTTGATTTCTTAACGCCAGGTATCTGGCCCTTGTATGCCAACTCACGGAAGCAGATTCTGCAGATTCCGTATTTTCTTAAGTATGCATGTGGACGACCACAGATCTTGCAGCGTGTATATTCTCTGGTAGAGAATTTCTGCTTGCGCTGCTGCTTTACTTTCATTGCTGTCTTAGCCATGAATTTATCCTCCTTCTTTAGTGGTTAACTATGATCTTGCGAAAGGCATGTTGAACTCCTTTAAGAGCTCGCGTGCTTCTTCGTCAGTGTTTGCTGTAGTAACAAAGATGATATCCATTCCTCTTACCTTGTCGACTTTGTCGTACTCGATCTCGGGGAAGATGATCTGTTCCTTGATACCAAGAGCATAGTTACCTCTGCCATCGAAAGAATCAGGATTTACGCCTCTGAAGTCTCTAACTCTGGGGAGAGCAAGATTTACGAGTCTGTCAAGGAACTCATACATCTTTTCGCCGCGCAGTGTTACCTTGCATCCGATTGCCATACCCTCACGGATCTTGAAGTTGGCTATTGAATTCTTAGCCTTTGTAAGGACTGCCTTCTGGCCTGTAATAGCCTCCATATCTTTAACTGCAGATTCGAGGATCTTAGCGTTTTCCTTAGCTTCACCTACGCCCATGTTGACAACGATCTTGTCAAGCTTGGGAACCTGCATGACATTCTTGTATCCGAACTTCTTAGTCAGATTCTCAACGATCTGATCATTATATAAGTCTTTTAGTCTGCTCACTTAATGTTTTCCTCCTTCCTAAGTTAGTCGATTACGTCACCGGTACTCTTTGCAAAGCGAACCTTTTTGTCACCATCCATCTTGAATCCGACTCTGGTTGCTTTTCCCTTGTGAACGTACATCACATTGGAAACATCAATCGGAGCTTCCTTCTGAATAATTCCACCGTTCTGGTTTGCAACAGAGGGCTTCTCATGCTTCTTTACAACATTTATGCCTTCAACTGTTACTTTGTTATTCTTAGGATCTACTGCAATAACCTTGCCTTCCTTGTCTTTGTCTTTTCCGGCAATAACCTTTACTGTGTCACCCTTTTTGATCTTTAATGTTGCCACGGTGCACCTCCTATAATACTTCCGGAGCAAGGGATACGATCTTCATGAACTGCTTCTCACGGAGCTCTCTTGCTACGGGCCCAAATATACGTGTTCCTCTGGGAGTCTTATCTTCTTTTATGATAACTGCAGCGTTCTCATCAAATCTGATGTATGAACCATCTTTACGGCGAGCGCCCTTGACTGAACGAACTACAACAGCCTTGACAACATCACCCTTTTTTACAACGCCACCTGGTGTTGCATCTTTGACAGTAGCAACGATTATATCACCAATGTTTGCATATCTTCTTGTAGATCCGCCCATAACTCTGATGCACAAAAGTTCCTTTGCACCTGTGTTATCAGCGCATTTAAGTCTGCTTTCTTGCTGAATCATGCTAATTCTCCTTCCAAATATTGATCGCAAAAGATCAATCTATTATTTTGCTTTCTCAATGATCTCAACAAGTCTCCATCTCTTGTCCTTTGACAGAGGTCTTGTCTCCATAACTTTTACTGTATCACCCATGCCACACTCATTGTTCTCATCATGAGCTTTAAGCTTATATGTCTCTTTAACGATCTTTCCATAAAGCGGATGCTTAACATGGTCTTCGATAGCAACGGTAATAGTCTTGTCCATCTTGTTGCTGACTACCTTACCGATACGAGTTTTTCTCAAATTTCTTTCCACGGCTTTGCTCCTTTCCAAATCAATTAAGCTTCATTAGCCTTTTTTGTTATAACTGTCTGAATTCTCGCTATGTTCTTGCGAACTTCTTTGATCCTAGCTGTGTTGTCTAATTGATTTGTAGCATTCTGGAATCTTAAGTTGAAAAGTTCTTTCTTAGCAGCTACCAACTCGTTTGCTAATTCTGCAGCTGATTTTGTATTTAAATCTTCTACATACTTATTAGTTTTCATCTGACACACCGCCTTCCAAGTCTGCCTTTGAGGCTATTTTGCATTTACAGGGGAGCTTGTGCATAGCAAGACGTAATGCTTCCTTTGCTACATCCTCGGCTACGCCGCCGATCTCGAACATTACTCTTCCGGGCTTAACAACTGCTACCCATTGATCAACAGCACCTTTTCCGGAACCCATACGAGTACCCAGAGGCTTAACCGTTACCGGCTTGTCAGGGAATATCTTGATCCAGACCTTACCGCCACGCTTTGTATAACGAGTCATCGCTACACGGGCTGCTTCTATCTGGTTTGACTTGATCCAGCAGGGCTCTGTAGCCACAAGACCAAATTCACCATTTGTTATTACATTTCCACGAAGTGCCTTACCAGCCATGCTGCCACGGAACTGCTTACGGCGCTTCACTCTCTTCGGCATTAACATTATTTGTCACTCCCTTCCTGCGAAACTGACTCTTCGCTATTCTTTGTAGGAAGTACTTCACCCTTGTAGATCCATACCTTAACACCTACCTTGCCATATGTGGTATCTGCTTCTGCGAAGCCGTACTCGATGTCAGCACGCAGTGTCTGAAGCGGGATAGTTCCTTCGCTGTAGAACTCTGTTCTGGCGATATCCGCTCCGCCGAGACGTCCTGAAACAGCTGCCTTGATACCCAGAGCACCGGCTTTCATGGTTCTGCCCATGCAGCTCTTCATTGCTCTTCTGAAAGATACACGGTTCTCAAGCTGACCTGCGATGTTCTCAGCAACAAGCTGAGCGTCTCTGTCGGGCTTCTTGATCTCCTTGATATCTACTGTGATCTTCTTGTCTGTGATCTTTGACAGTTCCTTCTTTGTTACCTCTATCTCGTTTCCGCCTTTACCGATAACAACACCGGGCTTAGCTGTGTAGATGATAACCTTTACTCTGTCAGATGCTCTTTCTATCTCAATCTTAGAAACACCGGCTGCGTACAACTTCTTCTTAAGGAATTTTCTGATGTTGTAATCTTCAACCAGGTAATCTGAAAAATCTGCGCCATCCGCATACCACTTGGAATCCCAGTCCTTGATAACGCCGACTCTCAGACCATGAGGGTTAACTTTCTGTCCCATATCGATCTCCTTCCTATCTCTCGTCCAAAACTACAGTGATGTTGCTTAATCTCTTTTCGATCCTGTAAGCTCTACCCTGTGCTCTGGGTCTGATCCTCTTCATTGTGGGGCCCTTGTCTGCGTAGCACTCAGCAATGAACAGGTTGTCTTTGTTCATACCGTTATTGTTTTCAGCGTTAGCGATAGCTGATTCCAAAAGTTTCTTGATGATGCTTGATGCATATCTGGGATTGTATGTGAGGATAGCGAGTGCTGTATTCACATCCTTGCCTCTGATAGCATCCAATACGAAGCATGCCTTCTGTACTGAAACCCTAGCGTAAGATAATTTTGCTGAAGGTCTTGTATCTTTGTTGGCATTTCTTTCTCTCTTAATCTGGCTTCTGTGTCCCTTTGCCATCTCTTAGTCCTCCTTATCTTACTTTAGATTTCTTCTCGTCCTTGCCGTGTCCTCTGTATGTACGTGTTGCAACGAACTCGCCGAGTTTGTGTCCGACCATATCTTCCGTTACATATACCGGTACATGCTTTCTTCCATCGTGAACAGCGATCGTGTGTCCTACGAATGAAGGAAAGATTGTGGAACGACGTGACCATGTCTTAATAACCTGTTTATCTCCTGCAGCGTTCATAGCGTCTACTTTTTTGAGCAGGCTCTCATCTGCAAAAGGTCCTTTTTTAAGTGATCTAGCCATTTATATTTCCTCCTACCTGATTAACTACTTAATAGCTCTTCCGTCTCTTCTTCTTACGATCAGCTTGTTAGAAGCTTTCTTCTTCTTACGTGTCTTAAGACCAAGAGCGGGTTTACCCCAAGGTGTGCATGGACCGGGACGTCCGATAGGTGCGCGTCCTTCACCACCGCCGTGCGGATGGTCGTTCGGGTTCATAACAGAACCTCTAACTGTAGGTCTTACGCCCATGTGACGCTTACGTCCTGCCTTACCTATGTTAATCAGATTGTGATCGCCGTTGCCTACAACACCGATCGTAGCTCTGCAGATTATAGGAACCATTCTCATTTCGCCTGAGGGAAGTCTTAAGGTTGCATACTTGCCTTCCTTAGCCATGAGCTGTGCTGCATTACCTGCGCTTCTTACGAGCTGGCCGCCCTTGCCGGGGTAAAGCTCGATGTTATGAACCTGTGTACCTACAGGGATCTCAGAAAGGGGAAGGCTGTTGCCGATCCTTACTTCGGCCTGTGCACCGTTCATGATCTTTGCTCCTACCTTTAATCCTTCGGGAGCAAGGATGTATGCCTTCTCGCCGTCTGCGTAGCAGATAAGTGCGATGTTGGCTGTTCTGTTGGGATCGTACTCGATAGTCTTAACGACTGCCGGGATCCCGTCCTTAGCATTTCTCTTGAAATCGATTATTCTGTACTTTCTTCTGTTGCCGCCGCCGTGGTGTCTAACAGTGATCTTACCCTGATTGTTACGTCCAGCGTTCTTCTTTAAAGATGTGCATAAGCTCTTTTCGGGTGAGCTTGCAGTGATCTCTGAGAAATCAGAACCGGTCATGTTTCTTCTGGACGGTGTGTATGGGTTGTATGTCTTAATTCCCATGATAATTTCTCCTTTTTAAATGTTTGTTATCGTGCTCATTCTGCACATACTTAGGCTTTTTACAGACCTGAGAAGATCTCAATGTCCTTTGAATCAGCTGTAAGCTGAACTATTGCCTTCTTGGTCTTGGCTGTCTTGCCGACTACCATGCCGCGTCTCTTGTTCTTGCCTTCGTTATTCATTGTGTTAACGCTTGCTACCTTTGCGCCCTCGAACATCTTCTCAACGGCTTCCTTGATCATAGACTTGTTAGCCTCGGGATGAACAAGGAATGTGTACTTCTTCTCAGCCATGGCGTTCATGCTCTTTTCAGTTACAACGGGCTTGAGGATAACATCATAATATTTTATATCTGCCATTATGCATACACCTCCTCGATTGTCTTAACGGCATCCTGTGTAAGAACGAGTGTCTTTGCATCAAGAATGTCATATACATTGATCGTGCTTGTAAGAGCAGTTTTTGCTGTGGGAACGTTCTTTGCGCTCATTACAACGTTTGTGTCGTTCTCGTTTAGTACTACTAAAGCCTTGCCCTCTATCTTAAGGTTGTCAAGCACCTTAACGAAGTCCTTTGTCTTTATCTCATCGAATGAAAGCTTGTCAAGTACGATGAGCTTGTTGTTTGCTACCTTGTCGGTAAGCACGCTCTTTAAAGCTGTTCTCTTCTCTTTCCTGTTCATCTTGAAAGAGTAGTCTCTCGGAACGGGTGCGAATACTACGCCGCCGCCTGTCCACTGGGGTGATCTTGTAGATCCCTGACGGGCATGTCCTGTTCCTTTCTGTCTCCAGGGTTTTCTTCCGCCTCCGCTTACTTCTGAACGAGTCTTTGCTTTCTGCGTACCCTGACGATTATTAGCAAGTTGCTGAACAACGGCCATGTGAACAAGGTGTTCGTTTATCTCAACACCAAAGATCGCATCGGAAAGTTCCATTGTTCCAACTTCTTTTCCTTCCATGTTATAAACCGATACGTTTGCCATCTTGGATGGTCCTCCTTTCATCGTGCAAAAGCACTATCTCTTAAGCCTGAGCTCTTGTTGTTTCCTTCACAGTAACCAATGCCTTCTTGGGGCCGGGTACCGCACCCTTGATAAGAAGAAGATTCTTTTCAGCATCTACTCTTACTACTTCAAGGTTCTGTACAGTAACCTTTACATGTCCCATATGACCGGGCATGCCTTTGCCTTTGAATACTCTGCTCGGTGATGAGCAAGCACCGTTGGAACCCTGATGACGATGGAACTTGGAACCATGCTTCATGGGACCTCTGTGCTGTCCGAGTCTCTTGATAGCGCCCTGGAAGCCCTTACCCTTTGAAATAGCGGTAACGTCTACCTTGTCACCTGTTTCAAAGATGTCAGCCTTGATCTCCTGAGCTATCGCATACTCTTCGGCATTCTCGAACTTGAACTCTCTTAAGTATCTCTTAGGACCAACTCCGGCTTTATCGAGATGACCCTTGACAGCTTTGTTAACACCGTGTCTGTGAGCAATCTCTTTCTTGCCTGACTTATCCTTGTTAACTACTTTTTCCGGCTTCTCTCCGAATCCTACCTGGATTGCTGAGTAGCCATCGTTCTCAACAGTCTTGATCTGTGTTACGACACAGGGACCTGCTGTAAGAACGGTTACGGGTATGAGTGCACCGTCTTCATTGAAGATCTGGGTCATACCAACCTTTGTTGCTAAAATAGCTTTCTTCATTAGTTTTTTCCTCCTTGTTTGACCTACAGCGGGGCGCATATCGCGTCCATACTAGAAGAAGGTCTTATTTGTTTTTCATTTTGATGTCGATGTAAACACCTGCAGGCATCTCCAGTCTCTGAAGAGCATCAACCGTTTTGGGTGTAGGTGTGATGATGTCGATCAGTCTCTTGTGTGTTCTCTGCTCGAACTGTTCTCTTGAATCCTTGTACTTGTGTACGGCACGGATGATCGTTACAACTTCCTTTTTAGTAGGAAGCGGAACCGGTCCGCTAACCTGAGATCCGTTCTTCTTGACAGTTTCAATGATTTTTTTGGCAGATGCATCAACGAGCTGATGATCATAAGCTTTCAGAGTGATTCTCATTATCTGATTTGCCATAAAAAAAGTCGCCTCCTTTTCGCACTTTTAATTGATAAGTACGACAAGCGGTGACTGTACACTCTTCCGTGTGTGTCCTGTTTTTTTACTTAGCGGATTTCATCCGCCCAGGCTTTTCACACGTTGTTTCTAATTACTATTAGACGTTACTTGTACAGTGACTTGTCGTCAGTTTCCTAACTTGACATTCGCTCCACGGAAAACCTGCCACGAAGGCAGCAACCTCACGCTTCATAGCTATCATGCCACAGCAACGTCTACTATACACTATACTTTTACGTTTTGCAAGCACTTTTTTTAATTTTTTTTTGAGATTGTCCGGTGGTTCCCCATCCCCGATCTTTCCTGTGTTTATTAGCTTGTTGCATGTATGTTATATTTGATATGCAATTATTGCATGTTTGCTTGACATTGATATGCAATTATTGCATAATAACATCATGGAGGATATGCAAATGACAGAATTGAAACGCCTCAGGACTTCAAAGAATCTCACTCAGCAGGAAGTCGCTGACAAGGCCGGGATCTCTCTTCGCTCATATATAATGTATGAAAATGATGAGAGCCGATCTCATACGATAAAGTACAGATTCCTATTACAGGAGATAGCTGAAATGAATCGCATCGATGAGGAACACGGTATACTCACTATAGAAGATCTGACCAAAATATGCAACACAGTCTTCAGTGAGTATAATATTTCGTACTGCTATCTTTTCGGCTCTTACGCAAAAGGTACTGCAACCGAGAGCAGTGATGTCGATCTTCTGGTTTCGGGAGATATCTCAGGTCTGAAATTTTATGAACTTGTCGAAAGGCTGCGTACTGCACTGCACAAAAAAGTAGATCTCCTTGATATTAAACAGATACTGAACAACGAGGATCTTGCAAACGAGATACTTAAGGAGGGGATCAGAGTTTATGGATAACACCAAAAATGACCACTACTATATTAATAAGATCAATGAAGATCTGAGTTTCATCATTCAGCATACCCGCAACATAGACCAGGAAGAACTGAGCAAAAACGAGATTCTTCTTGACTCTATGCTTTTTAGGCTGATTCAGATATCAGAAAATGCCAAAAGACTCAGTGATGACTACAAGGCTCAGCACACTTCAGTACCATGGACAGCTATATACGGCTTAAGAAATAAGATTGTACATGATTACGGTCATGTCGATCTCAGTATAGTCTACTCAACGCTAAAAGATGACATACCACAATTGCTTGAAATCCTAAATTCACAGTTTCCTTAAAGCTAGTTTTGCAATAGCATCTTGATTTTTTTCAATAAATTCATATCTATTTACTTAAGATCCCCGTCTAATGACGGGGATCTCAGAGTGTAGACAAAGTCAGAGGCATTTGCCTCTGACTTTTTTCATCTAAAGGCTGGAAAGCCTTGAAAATACTGAATTTATTGCTGCTTTGTGGTATAATAATTATAGTATTTTAAGGAGAAT
>Ga0247608_10000490_pt1 | contig 63346 bp, 54 predicted proteins | sample 176DNAGHGlowgp2_FD_193490 | JGI IMG/M metagenome (GOLD analysis project Ga0247608, IMG submission 193490) | Sheep rumen microbial communities from Palmerston North, Manawatu-Wanganui, New Zealand - 1766 DNA GHGlow gp2 | ecosystem: Host-associated > Mammals > Digestive system > Stomach > Rumen ... | reverse complement strand
TGGGTGGTCGACAACTGTTCGCATGACGACAGCGTCGAAGTCCTGAAGCGTGACTATCCTTGGGTGAGGCTTATCGCCAACACCGAGAACATGGGCTTTGCCCGTGCCAATAACCTGGCCATCCGGCAGTCACAGTCTGACTACGTGCTGCTGCTCAATCCCGACACCATTGTCGAAGAGCCGACGCTCCGCGGTGTACTTGACTTCATGGATGCCCATCCCGAGGCGGGTGGGGCAGGGGTGATGATGCACAACGAAGACGGCACACTTGCTCCCGAGTCGCGCCGTGCGCTGCCCACGCCGTGGGTGTCGGCCCTGAAGATGCTCGGCTTCACGAAACGCTACTACATGAGCCATCTGCCGTGGGATCAGCCCGGGCGTATCGAAGTCATCAGCGGTGCCTTCTGCATGCTGCGCCGCAAGGCCCTCGACCAGATAGGCCTCCTTGACGAGGACTTCTTCATGTACGGTGAGGACATCGATCTCTCCTATCGCCTGCTCAAGGGCGGCTGGCAGAACTGGTATCTGCCCTTTGAGATCACTCACTTCAAGGGAAAATCGACCTACAAGTCCGACTATCGCTACGTCCACAACTTCTACCAGGCCATGCTCATCTTCTTCCGCAAGCACTACAGCCACTTCAGCTTTCTCTACACCTTCCCGGTGAAGGTCGCCATCTATTTCTGCGCTTTCATCGCCCTCATCGACCTCCTCCGCAAAAAGCTCCACCTATGACTATCAACTGTCCGCTCGACCAAAGGCCGCTTGCTACCAACGGGACGCAAGAACTGTCAACTGTCAACTTACGCGCCATTGAGCCCGAAGACCTCGACTTGCTCTACCGCATCGAGAACGACACGGCGCTCTGGAACATCGGCACCTCCAACGTACCATATTCCCGCTACCTGCTCCACGACTATGTGGCCCATGCCACAGCCGATATCTATACCGACCGTCAGGCGCGCCTTATGGTCGACAATCAAGAAGGGCAGACTGTTGGTATTGCCGACCTTGTGAACTTCGACCCCTCTAACCGCCGGGCTGAGGTGGGACTGATCATTCTCAACGAGCATCGCCGGAAGGGTTATGCCACCAGCGCCCTCCAGCAGCTGTGCGACTATGCCCGCCGTGTGCTCCACCTCCACCAGCTCTATGCCTATGTCGATGTGCATAATGAGGCCTCGCTTGCCCTCTTCCGCAAGGCGGGCTTTTCTGCTGCCGTGCGTATGCCCGACTGGCTCTGCGATGGCGACAGTTACCACGATGCATGGCTCGTGCAACGACTCTTTTGAATGTTTTTTAGCTTCGGAGGTAAAAAAAGTCGGAAAATGTTTTGCCAATTCGGAATTTCTTTATACCTTTGCACCCGCTAAACAGATAGCAGTGCTCTTTGGTGCGTTAGTTCAGTAGGTTAGAATGCCTGCCTGTCACGCAGGAGGTCACGAGTTCGAATCTCGTACGCACCGCCTCTTTTCATTCATAACGCGTATAATTTAATGTTTGGTGCGTTAGTTCAGTAGGTTAGAATGCCTGCCTGTCACGCAGGAGGTCACGAGTTCGAATCTCGTACGCACCGCAACAAGCCCGCTCCCTGAAAAAGGAGCGGGCTTGTTGATTCTATATATAAACTTCGCGATACTATCTGACAACCACCTTCTTGCCGCCATTCACGTAGACGCCCTTTCTCCTCGGCTTGCCTTCCAGCTTTCGTCCGTCAAGCGAGTGCCAGTCGTCGGCTAAGGCAGTCGCATCCATGTTCACCAGGCTGATGGCAGTTGTCTTGGGCAGGGCGATGGTCAGGGCGCGGTCGTCGGTCTGATTTTCCCTCTCCGGGTCGCCATAGTTGCTCTTGTCTTCCAGCATGCTGTTGGTCATATCCTGAAATGTCGGATAGGAGCTGAGCAGCATATCAAGCTGCGACAACAGCTCCTGGGCATCCGGATTCTCTTGCTCGTTACCTTCAGTATGATAGATGTAGGCCTCGGCCAGTCGGGGTGCGAGGTTCTCTGCCACCGTTGCCGCCATCAGCACCGCCAGCGTGCCCGTCTCGTCTCCCAATATCCGGTCCATGATCTGATCCTTTAGGATAGATGTGGTGACGCTGTAGAGCCTATCCCTTGCGATGGAAGTGTTGAACTCTTCATCGCCGTCGAGCGGAGCACCGGCAGAGGTGATGCTCTCCGTCTCGATGGTCATCGAAGTCAGCTCAGGGTTGAGTGTCACGATGCGGTAGTCGCAGGGATAGGTGCAGAGGGCACCCGTGGTGACGTCGTAGATGGTCTTTGTGAGGTCGTCGTTCCAGTCCTTGGCGATGTCAGAGATATGGAAATGACCGGTAAAGACGACGCTGAGGCCAGACTCTGCCAAGCGATGTCGCACGTAAGCGAAATCAGTTACAGAGACCGATGCAACGAAGGTGTCTCCTCCGGTGATGTGAGGTATTAGGGGGTGGTGCATTATGGCGATCACCTGCTTGCCGGCGGCTTGGGCTTCAGCGGCCTTCTCGCACACCCATTCCAGGGTGGTCTCCGACAGTTCGCCTTCCGTGCCTGTGTCAATGCCTATGACCACCAAGCCGTCTATGGGTTCGCAGGCATAGGTCAGCGATGTCTCTTCGCGTTCAGAGGTCTCGCCATAGCCGTAGTCGGCGTAGAGCGCCGCAAAATCTTCCGCGTCGATGGTGGGAGCCTCAGTCGTTATCTCGCCAAAGACGATAGCGTCTTCAGAGGGTCCTATGTCGTGGTTGCCGGGGATCACCAAGGTCTGTATGCCGGCGGCCTTCAGTTCGTCGAGTCTCTCTTTGATGTAGTCGTGGCTGTCCTGTTCGCCGTCCTTGGTCAGGTCACCTACTATCAGCACCAGCTCGGGTTTGATGATGGCTATTTCGGCTATCGCCTGGTCGAAGAGCGACTGACTGTAGTCGATCAGTTTCCTGCTTCCTTCGATATACGCAGTCCAGTAGGGGTTGTCGGGGTCTGTCAGCAACGAGGCAGGCATCACGTGCGGGTCGGCGATGACCACGATTTTATGGTCTGCGGCTGTTGCCGACAGACAACAATAGCCTGTCAGCATCATGGCCACCCACAGCCTGCGTAACCTTTTCTTGATCTTGTACATATCTTGCTGATTCTGATTCTCCGGCTGCAAAGTTATGAAAAACTCCCGAAAGCCCCTAATTTGATATGATTTTTTATGTTTTTTTTCGAGGCGGGAGGAGGGGTGAGGGAGGGGAAGGAGGTATGTCTCAGTTCTGGAGCCTTGTATTGTCGAAATTGACCATGCGGTTGAGTCTAGAAAGGTCTAACCTTTTTGGCAGAAAGGTTAGACCTTTCTCAGAGAAACCAGCCACCTTTCTCCATATAAAAAAGAAGTCCTTGGCGAGCCAAGAACTTCCTTTTACTATGGTTATCCGACTGATTATTTGTTGTCGACGGCGCTCTGCTCGATAGGGAGGCAGCGCTTGTAGTTCTCAATGTAACGCTCGAAGCCTGCGACATCCTCGGCGGTGGGAGCGATGCTCACACCTGTGTTACCTGCGAAGACAACGTTCTCGAGATAGTCGGCGAGGTTCAGTTTGTTAGGATTATTTACGGCATATCCTGCCAGAAGGGCAATACCCCAAGCTCCACCTTCGCCAGCGGTTTCCATCACAGAGATGGGGCTGTTGAGGGCTGCAGCCAGCATGCGCTGACCGACACCGGGTGTCTTGAAGTAACCACCGTGACCGGTAATGCGATCTACGCGTATCATCTCGTCTTTGAACAGGATGTCGTTACCGATCTTCAGCACACCAATGGCACCGTAGAGCTGGGCACGCATGAAGTTGGCAAGGTTGAACTTGTCGTTGGCAGAACGGACAAAGAGTGGGCGACCTTCGGCCAGACCTGTGACAGGCTCACCACTGACGTAGTTGTAGGCCATCAGACCGCCGCAGTCAGCTTCTCCCTCAAGAGCCTTGTTGAAGAGCTTGCCGTAAAGCTCGTTCATATCCACCTTAATGCCAAGGAGTTGCTGATATTCCTTAAAGAGTCCCACCCAGGCATTGATATCACTGGTGCAGTTGTTGCAGTGCACCATAGCCACGAGTGAACCGTCGGGTGTGGTCACCATATCGATCATCTCGTAAGGTTTGCTAAGCGGCTTCTCGAGCACGATCATCGAGAACGATGAGGTGCCAGCGGAGACGTTACCTGTGCGCTGTTTGACGGCGTTGGTAGCCACCATGCCTGTGCCGGCGTCGCCCTCGGGAGGACAGACGGGGATGCCGGCCTTCAGGTGACCGGAAACATCGAGCTTCTTAGCTCCCTCCGGCGTCAGGAATCCGGCGTTCTCGCCAGCATTGAGCGACTTGGGCAAGATGTCGAGCAGCTTCCAAGAGAATCCCTTCGGTGCGATGAGCTCGTCAAACTTCTTTACCATCTCGGCATCGTAGGTCTTCGTGGCGGGATCGACGGGAATCATACCCGATGCGTCGCCCACACCGAGGACGAACTGACCGGTGACCTGCCAGTGGACATAGCCTGCGAGGGTGGTCAGGTACTTGATGTCGCCGACGTGCTCCTCGTTGTCGATAATCGCCTCATAGAGGTGGCTGATGCTCCAACGCAGGGGGATGTTGTAGTTGAAGAGTTCGGAGAGCTTGGCGGCAGCCTTGCCGGTGTTGGTGTTACGCCATGTGCGGAAGGGCACGAGGATTTGCTGCTGCTCGTTGAAAGCCATGTAGCCGTGCATCATGGCGGAAAAGCCGATAGCGGCGAGGGATTCGATCTCGCAGTCGTACTGCTTCAGAACGTCCTTGCGGAGTTCGGCATAGCAGTCCTGAAGTCCGTACCAAATGGCCTTGATGGAGTAGGTCCACAGGCCGTCGACGAGCTGGTTTTCCCACTCGTGAGAGCCCTGTGCGATGGGCTTATTGTCCTCGTCGATGAGGACGGCCTTGATGCGGGTAGAGCCAAACTCGATACCGAGAATGGCCTTACCTGCTTCGATTGTCTGTTTTGCGGTCATAATTATCAATTGTCAATTATCAGTTATTTCAGCGCTTTGTTCAGCATGTAGTACATCTCGTTGTTCTGCAGCTGCTGCTTGAAGTCGTAGGTGTTCGTTTGCTTGTTGATCTTGACATACTCGATGCCGACCATCTCAGCGAAGTCCTCCCAGTACTCCTCGGTGATGTCGTAGGAGAAAGCACTGTGGTGGGTACCGCCGGCGAGGATCCAGGCTCCGGCACCAATCTCGAAGGTGGGCTGGGGCACCCAGAGGGCGCTGGCCACGGGTAGATGGGGCATGGGCTTCGGCTCGATGCACTCCACCTCCTGAGAAATCAGGCGGAAGCGGTTGCCGAGGTCTACGACGGTGGCCTTGATACCACGTCCGGTCTTCGAGGTGAATACGAGGCGGGCGGTCTGCTGCTTGCGGATACCGATGCCGAGGAAGTGTACCTCGAGCTTGGGCTTGTCGCTGGCGATCAGCGGACAGATCTCGAGCATGTGGCTCTGCAGGCAAGACGACTGGCTGCCGGCGAAGTTCAGGGTATAGTCCTCGAGGAACGAGCAACCGATAGGCATGCCCTGCTGGATGACCCAGAGGGTACGATAGAGGCAGGCGGTCTTCCAGTCGCCCTCGGCACCGAAGCCGTAGCCCTCTTCCATCAGGCGCTGCGAAGCCAGACCGGGAATCTGGTCGAAACCACAGAAGTCTGGAGCATCGATATCAGCATCGCCCAGGTCGTCGAAGTTGGTGGTGAAAGCTGTGGCGCCCTCATCCTTCAGCACGCGACGCAGGGCAATCTCGGCCTTGGCGGAGTTCTTGACCTTTTCCCAATAGACTTCTTCGCCACTCTCGTCAATCTTGATGGTGTAGAGCTTCTTGTACTCCTCAACGAGTTCGTCGGCCTCTTTGTCGGTGACCTTCTTGAAGTATTCCATCAGCGAGCTGACGGGGTAGTAGTCCACATGGTAGCCGAGACGCTGTTCGAACTCCACACGGTCGCCGTCGGTCACAGCCACGTTGTTCATGTTCATACCGAACATCAGGCAGCGTACGTTCTTGGCATCAGCCACACCGGCAGCCACGCGGGCCCACACGGCAATCTTCTTCTGAGCCTCCTCGTCTTTCCAGTAACCGCAGACCACCTTGCGGGCGATGCGCATACGGGTGCAGATATGTCCGAACTCGATGTCGCCGTGGGCGCTCTGGTTCAGGTTCATGAAGTCCATGTCGATGGTGTCCCAGGGAATCTCGGCATTGTACTGTGTGTGGAAGTGGAGTAAGGGCTTCTGGAGTTTTTGCAGACCCTTGATCCACATCTTGGCAGGCGAGAAGGTGTGCATCCAGGTGATGATACCCACGCACTTCTCATCGTTATTGGCGGCCAACATGATGGCTTCGACCTCCTTCGAACTGTTGGCAGTTCCTTTATAAACAATCTTCACGGGGATGTTACCGCTGGCGTTCAAACCTTCAACCATCTCCTTAGAGTGACCATCGACTGCAACCACTGCGTCGCCTCCGTACAGGAGCTGTGCACCGGTTACCCACCAAATCTCATAATTATCAAATGCTTTATTCATAATGTTGTATGTTATTTGAGTATATAATTATAATTAATGTTTTTGCCCTTTCTGACCGTAATAAGCGTTGGGGCCGTGTTTGCGCATGTAGTGCTTTTCAATGAGGAGCGGGTTCATCGTCAGGGCGGGGTTCACCGAGTAGGCGATGAAGGCCATCTTAGCACACTGCTCCATGACCTTGGCGTTGTAGACGGCATTGTCGGGAGAGGTGCCCCATGAGAACGGTCCGTGGTTCTTCACCAAGACGGCGGGCGTGTGGTCGGGGTTGATCTTGCGGATGTTCAGGATCTCGTCGACAATCACGTTACCCGTCTCCAACTCGTAGTTGCCCTTCACCTCTTCCTCCGTCATGTCGCGGGTACATGGGATGTTCTGATAGAAGTAGTCGGCATGGGTGGTGCCGATGTTGGGGATATCACGGCCTGCCTGTGCAAAGGCGGTGGCATAGGTGGAGTGGGTGTGAACGACGCCCTGGATGTTGGGGAAGTTACGGTAGAGCACGAGGTGTGTGGGAGTGTCGGACGATGGGTTCAGATCACCATCGACCACCTCTCCTGTCTTGAGGTCTACCACTACCATATCGTTGACTTTCATAACGTCGTAGTCGACGCCGGAAGGCTTGATGACCACCAGACCGTGTTCGCGGTCGATACCGGAAACATTGCCCCAGGTGAAGATTACTAGGTTTTGTTTCACGAGGTCAAGATTTGCCTTGAATACTTTTTCTTTGAGTTCTTCGAGCATAATTTAAATCTTAAAATTTGGGGCATCCTTGTAGGCCCTGTTGTTGAATCTGTAGAGATATGCACCACGCTTGGAACTGGTCTTGTCCATCAGTTCCGTCTTCTCGATGAAGTCCATATCCTTGATGCGCTTGCGGAAATTGCGCTTGTCGAGTTCGGATCCGTTGACGGCTTCGTACAACTGCTGGAGTTGTGTGAGGGTGAAGAGTGAGGGAAGCAGACGGAATCCGATAGGTTCATGAGCCAGTTTCTGCTGCATCATCTTCCGCGCCTTACTGACCATCTCGTTGTGGTCGGAGTAGAGCTGGGGAATCTCGTTGATGTCCACCCACTTGACTCCATGTGACAGGCGGAGTTCATCGTCATAGTCCTTGACGTTGATGAGCGCATAGTAGGCGATGGACACCACTCTCTCGCCCGGGTCGCGGTCGACATTACCGAAGGCGCCCACCTGACGCATGAAGAGATTCCGCAGTCCCGTCAACTCGTAGAGTGTGCGTGCCGCAGCATCGTCGACACTCTCCTCGCTGGAAACGAAGCCTCCGTAGAGGCTCCATTCCCCGCGACCGGGATCCATCTGGCGCTTGCCGATCAGGATCTTCAGTTTACTCTCATCGAAGCCGAAGATGATACAGTCGACCGAGACCCAGACTTTCGCGTGTTGACTATAGTAGGTCATTTCCTGTTCTTAGAAGAAGTACCAATAGAAGCAGCCGCAGAGGAACAGGACACCGAGTGTTCCCACAATGTCCCAAACGTCCCAGCTTTGGGCAATCTGCTTGCGATAGTCTGCTGTGAAGGTGATGGCATCCTTCTGCTCGGCTGTGGGAGCGGGCGTGAAGAACGACACGCACACCATCAGCAGAACAATGAATACCAGTAGCCAGCACTCGAACACGAGCCAGTTGGTCTGCCAGAACCAGGCGGTGGCATCCCAGAAGGCACCATCCATCTGTGCAGAACCTGTATCGGTGATGACGTTGGTCACCAGGCGCAGCATACCGATGATGAAGCCACCGATGAGACCCCATTCACCTGCCTTCGGCGTGATCTTCTTAGAGAGAATACCCAATGTGAAGACGGCCACCATAGACGGGGCTAGCAGTGACTGGATACCCTGAAGATAGCTGTAGAGGTTTCCCATACCCATCATGACAGGCAACCAGAGCAGACCGAGAATGACGACCACGACGGTAGCGATACGGCCGACGAGTACGTAGTGGGCTTCGCTCAGACCTTTCTTCATGGGCTTGTAGAAGTCCTCGGTAAACAGCGTAGCGCATGAGTTGAAGAAGGCTGCTAGGGACGTGACGAGGGCGCAGATGAAGCCGATGGTCACGAAACCCTTGATACCGACAGGCAGGATGCTCTTCACCATCATGGCGAAAGCACCGTCGGTGTCGTGCTGGTTGGCGATATCCATCTGAATGCCGAAGTCGCCATATCCGCCATTAGCCAGCGCCATAGCCACCATACCAGGGATGAGGAACATAAACACAGGGAGCAGCTTGAAGTAACCTGCAGCGATGGTACCGCGACGGGCACGCTTCATCACCTCCACGTTGCTCTCGCCCTTCTGTTGACCAAGTACACGCTGAACGATGTGCTGGTCAGTACACCAGTACCAGAAGCCGATGATGGAGGCACCGATGAACACCACGAAGCCAGGATACTCGTGATAGAGGGGGTCTGGAGCGCCCGATGCGTTGATGTCGGCCCAGTGGAACATATGTGTCGTTCCGTAACCGTCGTGAAGGGTGCTACAGAAGGCCATCATGTTTTCCCAGCCCTGAACGATACTGCCGCCGCCCAGCGTAGACAGACCAAGGAAGAGCACCGCGAATGCGCCTATAATAAGAATAGGAGTCTGGATGGCGGACATAGTCATTACACCCTTCATACCACCGAACACGGTGAAGATGGCTGTAACAGCGATGAGGCCAAGGGCACCCCACCAGAAAGGAAGGCCGATGAGATATTCAAAGAAGATACCACCAGTGAAGGCTGTCACTGAGACCTTCGTCAGGATGTAGGCCACCAGCGTGATGATGGAGAGCCACGAACCTGTGCGCTGGGTGTAGCGGAACTTCAGGAAGTCGGGCATGGTGATGATCTTGCCCATCTTGTTGTTCAACAGCTGATAGAAGGGCACGAACAGCCAACCAAGAATCAGGATCATCCAGCCCTGCATCTCCCAGTGGGCCATACCGACACCGTCCTTAGCTCCAGTACCGGCGAGACCTACGAGGTGCTCAGAGCCGATATTGGCTGCGAAGATGGCCATACCGATTACATACCAGGGTTCGCCCTTACCGAACAGATAGTCCTGAGAGTCGGCACCCTTCATTTTTTCTTTGTCTTTCTTGATGGAGCGATAGACCGCCCACACGATGGCGATGACTCCGATAGCGAGCACTAACCAGTCAAGCCATTCAAATTCAGTTGAATTCCAGTTCATTGTTATTATTGATTTAATTAACTTCCTTTCCTATTTTATAGAAAACTTATACGCAGCGTGGCTATAGTACTTCTCATCGGGATTCAGAGTCGGCTGAACCCACTCGGGATGATTGGGAGAGTCGGGATACTTTTGGCTCTCGAGGCAGACGCTCACGTGTTTGGGGTAGGTGATACCATGCTTGCGGATGATGGTGGCATCGGCACCGACACCCTGGAAGTTACCGCTGTAGACCTGTACGCCCGGTTCGTTGGTGAACATCTCCATGAAGATACCGCTCTTCGGTGAGTAAAGGCTGGCGCAGACCACCTTGTCATCACCCTTACCGTCCTTATAGGTGTTCAGGCAGAAGTTGTGGTCGTAACCCGTAGCGTTCTGAATCTGGTCGAAGTCCGACTGGATGCTATCGCCAATGGCGTGCGGAGTACGGAAGTCCATCGGTGTTCCCTCCACAGACTTGATCTCACCCGTTGGGATATAGAGCTTGTCGCTCGGGGTGAAGTTGTCGGCATTCACATAGAGTACCTGATCGTAACCGGCCTGTGTGAAGTCGCCGCTCAGGTTGTAGTAGTTGTGGTTGGTCTGATTGATGATGGTCGGACGGTCGGTCTCTGCCTCCCAGGTCATATCGAGGATGTTATCGGCAGTCACCTTATAGGTGGTGACAGCCATCACCTTACCGGGGAATCCGTTCTCATCGTCAGCAGCCACGATCGTCAGCTTCAGGATCGAGTCGCCGATCTGCTCAGCGTCATACACCTGATGCATCCAACCCGTGTTACCACCACCATGCAGACAGTTGGGACCGTCGTTCTTCTTAAGTTGGTACTCTGTTTCACCGAGTTTGAACTGTCCGTTCTTGATGCGGTTGGCATAGCGACCAACACTTGAACCGTAGTCCGACGGACTGTTGAGGGTGTCGGCATATTGAGCGATGTTGTCGAAGCCCAGCACGACATCAGTGGGATTGCCGTCCTTGTCGGGTACTACCAGAGAAACCACGCGACCGCCATAGTTGGTGATACACACTTCCATGCCGTTGGCATTCGTCAATGTGTAAAGCTTCACGGGCTTTTCATTAATAACGGTGTCAAACTTGGCAGGGTCGAGACCCGATACCGTGAGCTGTGGAGTCTGTTGGCTGCCAGTACATGCTGAAAGCATCAGCGCGGCTACGCCGATACCCAGCAGAAATCCTTTGGATGTTTTCATCTTTACAGGTTTTAAGTTGTTTATAATGTATTTGTTTCTGATTTTGGGTGTAAATTTACTACTTATTTTCCGAACTCACAAGTAAATAGGATATAAATTTAGCGGTAAGGTGTAAAAATTACACTTTACCGCCAAAATTTAACCTTTATAAACACTAAAATGTGTGTTTATAACATGTCGAACTTAGCAAACCTTACGGGAACCATCGCCGATGACGACATCGTAAACCTTGGGCTCGTGACCATACTTGGCTGCGAACTTCTGCTTAGCGTTTTCAATGAACTTCTTATAGAGATCATTGCGAACGAGGTTGATGGTGCATCCACCAAAGCCGCCACCCATGATACGGCTACCGGTGACTTCGTTCTCTTTGGCCAGCTCGTTCAGATAGTCAAGTTCTTCGCAAGACACCTCGTAGTCCTTCGAGAGTCCCTCGTGGGTCTGATACATCAGTTCGCCCACCTTCTCATAATCACCCTCGTTCAGAGCATCGCAAACGGCCAGCACACGGTCTTTCTCACCGAGTACGAACTTGGCGCGCTTGTAGTCCTCTTCACCGACTTCTTCACGCACTTCGTCGAGTTGTTCCCAGGTGCAGTCGCGCAGGGTCTCGAACTTTCCTTCTGGATGCTTGGCAGCGATATGCTTGACCACATTCTCGCAGGAGTTGCGACGATCGTTATAAGGAGAACCTGCCAACTGGTGCTTGACCACAGAGTCGAGCAGGACGAGACGATAGCCGTCGGGCTTGAAGGGGAAGTACTCGAACTCACGGCTGCGGCAGTCCAGACGCATCAGACAGCCAGCCTTACCGAAGACGGAGGCAAATTGGTCCATGATACCACAGTTCACACCGCAGTAGTTATGTTCTGTAGCCTGTCCGGCTAGAGCCATATCCCACTGGGACACCTTGTTGTCGCCAAAGATGTCGTTCAGACCAAAGGCGAAGCAGCTCTCCATAGCAGCAGAAGACGACATACCTGCACCCAGGGGAACATCACCTGCGAAAGCAATATTGTATCCTTTAACGGGGACACCCAACTTCTTCATTTCCAAAGAAATACCATAGATGTATCGTGCCCATGATGCCTTAGGACCCTTGGGGTCGGACAGCTTGAAGTCTACACGATCTTTCAGGTCGATGGCGTATGCCATCACCGTATCTTCGGTACCATTGGCACGCATTTCGGCCATAATGCCTTTGTCTACTGCACCAGGGAAAACGAAACCGCCATTATAATCGGTATGTTCGCCGATGAGGTTGATACGTCCGGGAGATGCATATACGTTGCCAGTCTTTCCATCAAAGTGCTTGATGAAACGGCTTCTTACAAATTCAATATCCATATAATATAAATAAGGTGTAAATTAATCAACAGGGATGTCTTTGTTCACGTTCTTGCAACCGATGAGTGCATAGTAGAACATATAGGCTACTGCCAGGAAGTAAACGAAGTAACTGGGCATATATCCGAAGATATCTGCGAAGAAATTCTGAACAACCGGCAAGACGCCACCACCGACTACCATCATCATGAAGATACCAGAGGCCTGAGCGGTGTATTTGCCGAGACCTTCTGTTGCCAGATTGAAGATAGAGGCCCACATCACGGAGGTAAACAGACCACAGAGCACGAGCAGCAGGGCTGTCAGAGGCACAGTCGTAGAAGTGATGGTGCCCTCGAGAATGGAAATCAGCGGCATGCTGACGGTGACACTCTTCGGGGTGAAGATGGCAGCCAGAATCAGAATCATGCAGGCAAAGGTGGCAATCAGCATCAGCTGACGGGATGATACCTTGGCGGCAATGAAGCTGGAGCACAAACGGCCTACCAGCATCAGCAGCCAGTACATGGCAGCTACAGCACCACCGATGGTGGCTGCATTCACAACGGCATCAGGATTCACCCAGGCACCATTGGCAGATGTGTCTGACAGATAGAAGTTCAGACCGCCGGGAATACCCACCTCGACACCTACGTAGACGAAGATGGCAATCACACCCAGCAGACAATGACGGAACGACCAGGGAGAATGCTCAAACACGGTATCTGCCGTCACCTTACCCATCTCAGGATCCTGGATGGGGATAAAGATCAGAGCTACAAATGCTGCAGCAAAGACGGTCATCGCGATATACATCACCAGATTCACATCGGCCATCTGGGTAGAAGCTGTCACCGTTCCGATCAATGCACCCACGAGCATCGGGGTCATCGTACCAGCAAGGGAGTTCAGCGTACCACCGATCATATTCAGCTGGTTACCGCGGTTACCACCGCCACCCAACAGGTTCAGCATCGGGTTGACCACCGTATTCAGGATACATACAGAGAATCCGGAGATGAAGGCACCAAATAGATAGATACAGAAGCCGGGAATACCGCCGGAGAATCCGGAGAGGTACTGAATCAGTACGCCGATGAAACCGACAGCGATACCGATGAGGGCCGTCTTCTTATAACCCACTTTTGTCAACATCTTTCCTGCCGGGATACCCATGAACAGATAGGCGAAGAAGTTCATGAAGTTACCCATGATGCCAAGCACGTTAGAACCACCGATCTCAGGCTGGTTCTTCCATATAACACCAATGGGAGCGCCAAGATTTGTGACAAACGAAATCATGGCATAGAGGAACATCATCGTGATAATAGCGATGATACTTCCATTTGATTTCTGATTACTCATAATAATGTAATGTCTTTTCAGTTTTCGTTTGGTTGATTACTCGACCACACCGAAGCGATAAATCGTTTTCTGCTTGTAGGTCTGACCCGGACGCAGTACGACGCTTGGAAAGTACGGGCGGTTAGGTGTATCGGGGAAGTGTTGTGTCTCCAGACATACTGCCGAGCGATACGGGAAAGTGCAACCGTTGGCACCCTTGTAACCGCTGGCGTAGTTGGCGGTGTAGAGTTGCATACCTGGTTCGGTGGTATAGCACTCGAGCGTACGACCACTCTTCGGTTCCGTAATTCTGGCTGCAAAGCTCAGCTCACCTTCCTCGCGTTTATTCAACACATAGTTGTGGTCAAAGCCCTTACCGAATTTGATCTGCTCATGGTCGGCATTGATGTCCTGTCCGAAAGTCTTAGGCTTACGGAAATCGAATGGAGTACCTTCCACCTTCAGGATTTCACCGGTAGGAATGGCGGTGTCGTCGGTAGGCAGATAGAAGTCGGCGTTGATCTCACAGATCTGATCCTCAATCGTCGGAGTGGGGTCAGCTGTACCTGCCAGAGAGAAGAAAGCGTGATGTGTGAGGTTCACAATGGTCTTCTTGTTCGTGGTGGCCATGTACTCAATCACCAATTCGTTAAGGTCGGTGAAAGTGAACTCTACCGTCACGTCGAGCTCGCCAGTATATCCTTCCTCACCGTAAGATGAGATGCGATGCAGGGCTAATGAGCGGGGCCCCATCTGACGAGCATCCCAAACTTTAGCGTTGAAGCCAACAGCACCACCATGCAGGTGGTTAGGGCCGTCGTTGAGAGCCAACTGATAGTCCTTGCCATTCAGCGTGAACTGTCCCTTGCAGATACGGTTACCCCAACGCCCGATCAGTGTCGAGAGATAGGGCTCATTTCCGCTGGTCAACTGCTTGATGCTGTCATGACCCTGGATCACGTTACCTACTTTACCGTCTTTGTCTGGCACCATGATTGCACAGATGGCACCACCATAATTAGAGATGGCTACTTCATAACCTTTACGGTTTCTGAGGATGTACAAATCGGTTTTCTTACCATTAATTGTGGCCTGGAAGTTCTCGCGCTTCAGACCACATACATTCGCTGTTTCTGTTGTGTTTGCCATAAAAATATGCTTTTAGTTACTATATTTTTTGCAAAGTAACAGAAAAAAAACCAAACGGAAGAATGAAACGGCGAAAAAAATGTTGTAGGGTGTATTAAAAAATCTAAATGCAGCTTTTAAGGAAGTCTGCTACTATGTAACTGCTACCTCCAATGAACACAAAATCGTTTTCTCTTGCTCTATTTTTGATCGTTTTGTATGCACTGTTGACGTTGGGGTAGGAATCGCCGTGAAGGCCGATCTGTTGGGCATAAAGTTTGATGAGATTCTCAGAGACGGCCCGCTTTGTACTTGCTTTCGTAAAATAATAGGTGGCCTTCTTTGGCAGGATATTCATGACACCTTCCAAATCTTTGTCATCAACCATCCCAAACAGAATGTGCATCTGGTTGCAATGGATTGAATTCAGTTGCTCACTCAGATAGATCCATCCCGGGAGATTATGTCCGGTATCGCAGATGGTTAACGGTTCTTTCAAAATGGTCTGCCAACGGCCTTTCAGTCCGGTGAGTTCTGTCACCATCTTCATGCCTTCTCTGACTTCTTTATTCTGACAAGGAGAGTCTGGGTCGCAACTGACGGGATGCATATATCCCAGCATCTCCAACTGCCTGATGGCACAAAGGATGGTATTCGTGTTCTTTTCCTGGTAGATTCCTCCAAGTTCTCCTTCCACAATGCCGTAGTGTTCTGTACGATAGATGAGGCCTTGTTCTGATTGCTGACAATTGATCACCTCAGCACGGTCTTCGGCATATATCAGGGGAGCATGGGCATCTTCTGCGATGGCTTCGAATACGGCTCTGGTCTCGGGGGTCGTCTCTCCGACAACAACAGGTATTCTTTGCTTGATGATCCCGGCTTTTTCCAAGGCAATCTCCTCAAGCGTAGAACCGAGGAACTGTGTATGATCAAGACCGATGTTGGTGATGATGGAGAGAATCGGTGTGATGATGTTTGTGCAGTCTAGTCTGCCGCCAAGTCCTACTTCGATGACGGCGATGTCTACTTTCATGTCGGCAAAATACTTAAACGCCATCGCGGTGGTCACCTCGAAGAAAGTAGGTTGAAGAGACTCTATGAACGTTTTTTCATTATCGACGAAATCAATCACGTAGTCTTCCGGGATAGGGCGTCCGTTAACACGGATGCGTTCGCTGAAATCCACTAGATGTGGTGAGGTGTAAAGACCGACCCTATATCCGCACATCTGTAGTACGGCAGCGAGTGTGTGCGAACAGGAGCCCTTACCGTTGGTACCTGCCACATGAATGGTCAGGTACTTCTGGTGAGGCTTACCAAAATGCTCATCCAGCTTATGGCTGTTGTCCAACCCCTCCTTATAGCCGCTGGCACCCTGTCTCTCGAACATGGGCATCGCATTATATAAGTATTCGCACGTCTCCTGATAGGTCATCATCTTTCCGTCAGATTAATTGAAGTAATTCTTGAATTTTTGGAAGATAGAGTCACGAGTCTGCTTGTCGCCCTTGAAATTGTCGCTCTGACGGAAGGTTTCAATGGCCTCCTTCTCTTCTTTACTCAGTGTTTTCGGAATGTAGACACTGATGTTCACCACCAGATCGCCTTTTCCGCTACCATAGCCTTGTACAGCAGGCAGACCCTTGCCTCTCAAACGGAGCGTCTTGCCGGGCTGAGTGCCATTGTCAAGTTTTACTCTGAACTTGGAACCCTCTACGGTTGGAATCTCTACCTCACCACCGAGGGCTGCTGTCGGGAAGTCAAGCAGCAGATTGTAGATGAGATCATTGCCATCGCGAACGAAAGTGCTGTTCTCTTCTTCTTCGATGAACACCTGGATATCTCCTGGGATGCCATTGTGCTTTCCTGCATTTCCCTTACCTGGAACGTTGACGACCATTCCCTCAGCCACACCAGCCGGGATATTGATCTCAACCACTTCTTCGCCTTTCTCGATACCAGTACCTCCGCAATGTTTGCATTTATTCTTGATGACCTGACCTTCTCCATTACACGTGGGACAGACACTTTGTTGTTGCATCATGCCGAAGATGCTTTGGGTGGTGTGGGTGATAACACCTTGTCCGTGACAGGTAGGACAGGTTTCCTTTCCACTGCCAGCCTCCGCACCAGAACCGCTGCAATGTGGGCAGTGAACATCCTTACGCACCTTGAACTTCTTGGTGACACCTTTGTTGATCTCTTCCAGCGACAGTCTGACTTTCAGTCTCAGGTCACTGCCACGATGCTGCTGGGGACGGCGCGAACCACCACCAAAGCCTCCGAAACCATGACCTCCGAAGATGTCGCCAAACATCGAGAAGATGTCGTCCATGTTCATTGATGCACCACCGAAGCCGCTGAAATCGAAGCCTCCCATTCCCGGACCGTTGAAACCGAACTGGTCATACTGCTGACGGGTCTTCGGATCGTGCAGCACGTTATAGGCTTCAGCTGCCTCTTTGAATTTTTCCTCAGCTTCCTTGTCACCCGGATTACGGTCAGGGTGATATTTGATGGCTATTTTGCGATATGCTTTTTTAATCTCGTCTTCCGAGGCGGTCTTCTCGACCCCGAGCACCTCGTAGTAGTCTCTTTTCTGTGCCATTTGTTTTGTTTACTGTTTACGGTTTACAGATGATTACTGACCGACAGCCACCTTTGCGTGGCGGATGACTTTGTCGTTTAGCTTGTAGCCTTTTTGCAGACAGTCTATGACCTTTCCTTTCTTGTCGTCGCCCATACCGGGAACCATAGCTACTGCCTCATGAACGTCTGTGTCGAAGTCTGCATCTTCTGTTTCAATCTTACTGACACCCTGTCCTTCGAGGGTCTTCATGAATTTCTGATGGATCAGTTCCATACCTTCACGAAGCACTGCCGGATCGTCTGTCTTCTCACCATTCTCGATGGCTCGTTCCATATCGTCGAGGACAGGCAGGATGGCTGTAATGACTTTCTCACCGCCATTCAGAATTAGCTCGGCACGCTCTTTCAGTGTACGCTTGCGGTAGTTCTCAAATTCTGCCACTGAGCGAAGCCACTTGTCTTTCAGCTCTTCAATCTCGCCCTGAGCCTTCTCCAACGGGGTCTTCTCTTCTACCTCTTCTTCGGCAACCTCTTCACTCTTCTCTTCTGCAGATTCTGCCTCTTTGTCAGTCTCTGCAACAGGCTCCTCATTCAGAGTCTCTTCATCTTCGATCTTAATATCTTTTTCTGTCATAATTACAATGTATTAAAGTTCTGCCTGACTAAAAAGCAAATTCCGTGCCATTATGAGTACAGTTCTGCTTTCTTCTCCTTGATGGCTTCATCATAGATGTAGTCATCGTAGGTCATGAGCTTGTCAATGGTTCCTTTCGGGGTCAGTTCAATGATACGGTCGGCCACGGTATTGATGAACTCATGGTCGTGTGATGCAAAGATAATGTTGCCCTTGAACTGTATGAGATTGTTGTTGAAGGCCTGGATGCTTTCCAGGTCGAGGTGGTTGGTAGGTGTGTCGAGGATGAGGCAGTTGGCGTTCTTCAATTGCATACGTGCAATCATGCAACGCATCTTCTCACCACCAGAGAGCACATTCACGTGCTTCAGCACATCTTCCTCCTTAAAGAGCATACGTCCGAGGAACGACTTCATCGTCACCTCATTACCCGGTCCCCATTGTGAGAGCCAATCCACGAGGTTCATCTCACTTTGGAAGAACTTGGTGTTATCGAGTGGGAGATAGGCGGTGGTGATGGTGACACCCCACTTATAAGTACCAGCCTGAGCCTCACGGTTACCGTTGATGATCTCGAAGAGGGCGGTCATAGCCTTCGGATTGTGGGAGAGGAAAACAGTCTTCTGTCCTTTCTCGATGGTGAAGCTGACATTGTCGAAGAGCACTGTTCCGTCTGGATCCACTGCCTTCAAACCTTCTACTTCCAATATCTGCGTTCCAGGCTCACGCTCCATCGAGAAGATGATACCAGGATACTTACGTGTTGAGGGCGTGATCTCCTCTACGTTCAATTTCTCCAGCATCTTCTTACGCGATGTTGTCTGCTTCGACTTGGCCACGTTGGCAGAGAAACGACGGATAAACTCCTCCAACTGCTTCTTCTTCTCCTCAGCCTTCATCTTCTGGTTCTGGGCCTGACGCAAAGCCAGCTGACTCGACTCGTACCAGAACGAATAGTTACCAGAGAAAAGTGTTACCTTGCCGAAGTCGATATCTACGGTCTGAGTGGAGACGGCATCGAGGAAGTGACGGTCGTGGCTGACCACCAGCACACACTGTTCCAGATTCGAGAGGTATTCCTCCAGCCACTGCACGGTGTCGAGGTCGAGGTCATTGGTGGGCTCGTCGAGCAGCAGGTTATCGGGATGACCGAACAAAGCCTTTGCCAGCATCACGCGCACCTTCTCATTGTTTGAAATCTCCGACATCTGCTTGTAGTGCTGACCCTCGGCGACACCAAGGTTTTGCAGTAATTGGGCTGCTTCACTCTCAGCCTCATAACCGTTCATCTCGGCAAAGGCCATTTCGAGTTCTGCAGCTCGGTTGCCGTCTTCCTCGGTCATCTCAGGCTTCGAATAGAGGGCCTCGCGCTCCTTCATATTGTCCCACATGGGTTTATGACCCATCATCACCGTGTCCATCACCGTGAAGGCATCGTATTTGAAGTGATCCTGTTCCAACACACTCATGCGTTCGCCAGGTAGCATTTCCACCGAACCCTTGTTAGGCTCCAGCTCACCGCTGATAGCGCGAAGCAGGGTTGACTTACCGGCACCATTGGCACCGATAATACCGTAGATGTTGCCACTGGTAAACTTCAGGTTCACGTCCTTATAAAGGACTTTCTTTCCAAACTGTATTTGCAGGTTTGTGACTGTTATCATTGCTTTCTTTATACCTTATTTATAATAATGGGCTGCAAAGGTACGACTATTTTTTGAATTGGCCAAATTTTCGACGGAAATCTATAACATTCCCTTTGTCGACGGCAGTTCGTAGTGGTAGATGTCGCGCTTGACGGCCATCTTCAACGAACGTGCCAAAGCTTTGAAGATTCCCTCTATCTTATGGTGCTCATTCTGACCTTCGGCTTTGATGTTCAGATTCATCTTTGCAGCATCACTGAGGCTCTTGAAGAAATGTAAAAACATTTCGGTAGGCATCTCGCCAATCTTCTCACGTTTGAACTCAGCATCCCAGACCAGCCAGGGACGACCTCCGAAATCTAAGGCTACACTACAGAGGCAATCATCCATAGGCAGACAATAGCCATAGCGCTCGATGCCACGCTTGTCGCCCAAGGCTGTGAGGATACACTCTCCCAAGGCAATGGCTGTGTCTTCTATCGTGTGGTGCTCATCCACTTCGAGATCGCCCTTGGTGTGGATTGTGAGATCCATCATGCCGTGCTTACCAATCTGTTCCAGCATGTGGTCAAAGAAGCCCAATCCCGTCTGAATGTCGCACTTGCCTGTGCCATCAAGATTGACCTTGATATGAATATCGGTCTCTTTGGTTTTACGACTGACCTCAGCGATACGCTCGCCCGCAAACAATATTTCTGCAATCTTGTTCCACGACATTCCTTCATCGCTTAATATCAGCGATTTACAGCCGATGTTTCGAGCAAAGGTTCTGTCTGTTTCGCGATCCCCGATAACGTAGCTGTTAGCGATGTCGTATGCAGAATCGTTCATGTATTTCTCCACCAGTCCTGTGTTGGGCTTGCGTGTGGGGGCATTGTCCTCGGGGAAGTGGGGATCGATGAGGATATCGTCGAACGTGATGCCTTCACCTTCAAGTGTTTGTAGGATAAAATTCTGAACGGGCCAGAAGGTGTTCTCGGGAAAAGCATCGGTACCGAGGCCGTCCTGATTACTCACCATGACAAATTCAAAATCGAGTTTCTCGCGGATGAAGGCGAGGTTGCGAATCATGCCTGGCACGAATTTCAGCTTTTCAAATGCATCTATCTGCTCGTCGGCGGGTTCCTCTATCAGAGTGCCGTCGCGGTCGATGAAGAGAATCTTTTTCATATGGCTGATTTGTTGAAGTTTTTCTTTTCTTTCTCGTGGGTGTCAATGGCTCCGTACATATAATACAGAGGGAAGAGGAATGAGAGCACGATATAAGCTTGTATGAAGCCGATAATCAGGAACACTGCAGCAGCAAGCCATCCGATATAGGAAGGCATATTGTATGGGTCGCCTGTCAAGTATCCCATGTTGGCCTCGTTTCCTGCGATGGAAAGGATGATGGCGGGGAACGATGTGATGACAGCGCATATTGAACCTATAAGTGCCGTAATGAAGAGAATCAGGAAGATGAATCCCCAGCGGCGCATACCGATACCATAGCGCTCATGTAGGTTTTGCCAATAGCTGATGCCGTCGGTCAAGACATAACGCATGTTGGTGTATAGCAGTGGCAGGAAGAAAACGAAGATGAGCACGTTGAATAACACGAAGCATGCGATGGCCGTATAACCGGAAAGATATTTGGCGGCGGCGATACCAACTGCAGCGAGGATACAACCCGATATGATGCAGATGACCAGCGTCCATAACCATGCAATAATCGTTCGGACAAAAATGTGCGTATTGATGCTGAACCACCGGGGAGCCCATCCGATGGAGCCCGTCTCCTGATGCTGCTTGAGTACGGCAAAACCGTATGACAGGAACAATGCTTCGATGATGATGAACAGCGGGAGGCTGACGAATGTCAGTTCCGGATGTGTAATCATGAGGGTTCCACCGATACTCGTTATGACGGCATAGACGATGGCAGCCACCCATGAATAGCGGAATATGCGTTTGAAATTAGACGTGTAAAGACGGTACCCGCTACTAATGCATGCGCGGACACTACGGTCTTTTTGGAGGATGTCTTCTTGCTCTTTTTCCATGAGAATGTTGTTTTTTGTGTGCAAAGTTACGAAAAAATTTTGTGTTTGCGCATTTTTTATTAACTTTGCACCGTAAAAGGTAGAAAAAATGAAGTTATTGCATTGGGGATTCATCGGATGTGGTGAAGTGACGGAGAAAAAAAGCGGTCCGGCCTTCAGTGATGTAAAGGGATCGGATGTGGTGGCGGTGATGAGCCGTACTGAGCGTCGTGCCCGCACCTTTGCAGTCACTCACGGTATCCGAAAATGGTACACTGATGCCCAGGAACTGATCGATGACCCCGATGTGAACGTCATCTATGTGGCTACCCCTCCATCGAGTCATGCCACCTATGCCATCATGGCCATGAAAGCCGGCAAGCCTGTTTACGTGGAGAAGCCACTGGCGGCCAGCTACGATGACTGTGCCCGTATCAATCGTATCTCCGAGCGGACGGGCATCCCGTGTTTTGTGGCCTATTATCGTCGCTATCTGCCTTACTTCCAAAAGGTTAAAGATATCGTCAGTAGCGGTAAGATCGGTAAGATACTGAATGCACAGATACGCTATACAGAGCCTTTGCGTGCGGCAGATGCTGAGGCTATACGTAATCATACACCCCTTCCGTGGAGGCTGCAACCAGAGATAGCCGGAGGCGGTTATTTCTACGATATGGCGCCCCATCAGTTGGATTTGCTGCAAGATATGTTTGGTGTGATCCTCGAGGCTCGCGGTATGCATGCCAATCGTGGTGGCTATTATGATGCGGAGGACTCTGTGAGTGCCTGTTTCCGTTTTGAGAATGGTGTGCCTGGTAGCGGCTCGTGGTGCTATGTGGCTCATGAGAGTGCCCGAGAGGACTGTATCGAGATTATCGGCACGAAGGGACAGGTGAGTTTCTCTGTGTTCGACTATAACCCCATCCGCCTTCAGACCAGTGAGGGCGATGAGAATATCACGGTTCCCAACCCACCTTATGTACAGTACCCGCTGATTAAGAATGTGATTGAGCATCTGCAAGGCTTGGCGGTTTGTACGTGTACCAGTGTCTCGGCCACACCTGTGAATTGGGCAATGGATAGGATACTGGGGAAATTTTAGGAGTGAAGGAGTGAAGAAGTGAAGAAGTGAAAAGGTGAAAAGAAGAGGATTGGTTTTAGGGATGGTGGTGATGCTTTGCTGCATGACGATGAAGGCAGGGCAGGGTAGTTCGGCGGTCTATATACCGACCGACAGCATCACTGTGTGCCGTATGCTCAGTGAGGCCCGTCAACAGCCACGCACTACGAACTTCCCGCTCTTCTTTGCCCGTCAGTTCATCGGCAGACCCTACGTGGCCCATACCCTCGAGAAAGACGGCGATGAACGTCTGGTGGTAAACACCCGACAGTTGGATTGCACGACGTTGGTTGAGACGGTCACAGCTTTAACCCTTTGCGCCTGTTCAGGTGAACGAACCTTTGCTGCTTTCAGAAAAAGACTCCAACGGATGCGCTATCACGATGGGGTCATTGACCGCTATCCTTCGCGCATACATTATTTTACTGATTGGATCGTTTCAAACGCCAAGGCGGGCATCGTGAGCGAGATACAAAAGCCCAATCCGCCATTTATGTCTGTTCAGACTGTTAGCGTCAACTATATGAGTCAGCATCCCCAGAGCTATCAGGCACTGAAGGCACATCCTGAATATGTGCCTGAAATCCGTCGGATGGAGCAACGCATCACGGGCATGAAGTTCCGCTATATCCCCAAGGCGAAGGTTCGCAACACAAAAGTCATGCGCGAAGCCATCCACGATGGTGACATCATTGCCATCACTTGTAAGAAGGCCGGACTTGATATCGCTCATCTGGGCTTTGCCGTGTGGAAGAAGGACGGTCTGCATCTTTTGAATGCCTCGCAGCTGCACAAGAAGGTGGTTGAGGAGCCCATGACGCTCTATGAGTATCTTCAGAAGCATCCCTCGCATACGGGCATCAGAATCATCAGAATCAATCAATAAAAACAAACCAGATATGAAAATGGAATTACCAGATTTTATGAATTATGCCAGCAAGTTCTCTCAATCAGAATTTGCGGAAAAGATCTCACGTATTGCCAAACGGGCTGGCTCGAAGCTCGTCTATGCAGCACTGATTTTGTATTATACGCTTCAGAGCGACAAGGTGAGCAAGGCCGACAAAGCCATCATCATCGGTGCCTTGGGCTATATGATCAGTCCTATCGACGTGATCCCCGATGCCATCCCCATCGCCGGACTGACCGACGACCTCGCCGTGCTGCTCTATGTGCTGAAAAAGGTGTGGACGGGTATCGATCCCGAAATCATTACCCAGGCACGCGAGAAACTGTCAAAGTGGTTTGATGAGGAGGAGATAAATGATATCCAGAATCTTTTCGATTCCGAGGAATAGTCATGTGGCAGACCTGGGCTGTGGCAGCGATTCTTGTCGGGGCGATCGGCTATGCGACGTGGCGCGTATACCGGGCTCTGACGGATGAACCTGAAGCCTGCAAAGGCTGTGCATTGGCGAAAAATTGCAAGAAGAAGCGAAAAAATCCCGAAAACATTTGGCAGTGTCGAAAATAATGCCTACCTTTGCACCCGCGTTTGCAGAAAAGGTGCCTTGGATGAGTGGCTTAGTCAACGGTCTGCAAAACCGTCTACGGCGGTTCGAATCCGCCAGGCACCTCGCAAAAAGAAAGCTGAAGGAAATGATTTCCCTCAGCTTTTTCTATTATAGCTTTGTGAGTTTTCTTAGCAGTACCTTGTTCACACGCTGTATCCGTTTGCCACGTTTCTCGATGTCCTCGCGTACATTATTTATATTATTAAAGAAGTCGCTGAAGGCATTGAGCAGGAAGTTGGGCTGCCCCAAATCCTCAGTCATATTGGGGTCGGTGAGTATGCGGATGCCACTGGGCTTGATTTCCACGTCGATCTCCGTACCGGTCATGATGGGATCGCCATCGTAATGGATGGCTCCGGGCTGCTTGCGGTGGATATGGAGGTGCTTGGTTCGGAAAGTTTTGATCTTTGAGTTGTTGCCGAGGGTTTTCATGAAGAGGTCGGCAGCTATCTGTGGGGCTTCGAGGGCATCGAAGGGCTCCATGATGATCACGTCCATCTCACCGTCTTTCATCGTTGCACCAGGGGCGATGTAGGCATTATTGCCATATTGTGAGGCGTTGGCACAGGCGATGAGGAACGCCTTGTAACTGTGTGCCCCGTCATCGGTCTCCACCTCGTAGGTCTCTGGCTGATACTTCAGGCCTTCCTTCAGTACATTCTCCACATAGGTGATCGGGCCTCGCTTGCCACTCTCGGCGAACTTTAATGAGATGAACGCATCGAACCCCATGCCACAGGTACAGAAGAAGGGCAGGTCGTTGATGATGCCGTAGTCGAATGTCTCGATATTGCAGGTGTTGATCACTGCGATGGCTTTCTTCGCGTCCATTGGCAGACAGAGGTGTCTGGCCAGTCCATTGCCCGATCCGCAAGGTATGATCGCCAATGCCGTATCAGTATGTGTCAGCGAACGCGCCACCTCGTTCACCGTACCGTCACCACCCACGGCAACCACTACATCGATACCTTCCTCGGTGCAGGCCTTGGCAATCTCTGCCGCGTGGCCGGCATACTCTGTCATCCGGATCTCGCAGTCGTAGAGCTCATGGTCGAGAAGGTTCTCGATGAGCTCCGGGATCTCATCCTTTGACTGTGTGCCCGAGATGGGATTGATGATGAATGTGATGCGTCTCTTCTTCATATTCTCCATGCAAAATTACGAAAAAACACCTCAACAACCAACTAATTATGCAAGAAAAATAGAAAAATAGTACTTTTATTAAGAAAAACTTGCACGAATTGATAAAAATTGTGTAACTTTGCAGCCGAAATTTAGCAGAACAACGAAATTACCTCATATAAATGGGACAATTACAAGAGAAATATAAGCACTATCGTGAGCCTCAAAAGTTCATGGAAGCTGATGTCTATCCTTACTTTCGCGCGATAGAAGGTAAGCAGGGAACGGAAGTTGAAATGGGCGGTCACAAGGTGCTGATGTTCGGCTCAAACGCCTATACAGGTCTGACAGGTGATCAGCGCATCATCAATGCCGCCAAGGCAGCCCTCGATAAGTACGGTTCCGGATGTGCCGGTAGCCGATTCCTCAATGGAACGCTCGATCTCCATGTGCAGTTGGAGAAGGAGATATCCGAGTTCATCGGTAAGGATGATTGCCTCTGCTTCTCTACGGGCTTCTCTGTGAATCAGGGCGTTCTTGCTATGGTGGTTGGAAAGGATGACTACATCATCTGCGACGATCGTGATCACGCATCCATCGTCGATGGCAGACGTCTGTCTTTCGCCAAGCAGCTGCACTACAAGCACAACGATATGGAAGACTTGGAGCGCGTGCTTCAGAAACTGCCCCAGGAGGCCATCAAGCTCATCGTTGTCGACGGTGTGTTCTCTATGGAGGGTGACCTCGCCAAGTTGCCAGAGATTGTTGAGCTGAAGCATAAGTACAATTGTTCCATCATGGTCGACGAGGCTCACGGTATCGGTGTCTTCGGTCGTCAGGGTAGGGGTGTGTGCGATCATTTCGGACTCACCGACGAGGTGGATCTCATCATGGGTACATTCTCCAAGTCGCTTGCATCCATCGGTGGTTTTATCGCCTCCGACTGGGACACGATCAACTTCCTGCGCCATACCTGCCGCACATATATCTTCTCTGCCTCAAACACTCCCGCAGCTACTGCTGCCGCTATGGAGGCCCTGCACATCATTCAGCAGGAACCAGAGCGCATCGAGGCTCTGTGGAAGGTGACGAATTACGCCCTGAAGCGCTTCCGTGAGGAAGGTTTTGAGATCGGCGACACGGAGAGTCCGATTATCCCGCTCTATGTGCGCGACGTGGATAAGACATTCCTTGTGACAGCCCTTGCCTTCAAGGCTGGTGTGTTCATCAATCCCGTGATTCCACCCGCATGTGCCCCTCAGGACACGCTGGTACGTTATGCCTTGATGGCCACTCACACTAATGAGCAGGTAGACCGTTCGGTGAAGGCTCTTAAGAAGATCTTTGTAGAACAAGGAATTATCAAGTAAAAGCATTCATATAAGTTCGGGGCGTAGCGCAGTTGGTAGCGCACCTGGTTTGGGACCAGGATGTCGCAGGTTCGAGTCCTGTCGCCCCGACAGAAATATAGATGGAAGTGCATCGCTTCAAGCCCGTTCCTCAAAAAGGAGCGGGCTTGTTTTCATATATTCTTACAAATGTCTTGCTTTATGTCAAGGAATTGAGGATGGGGATGAATTTTTCCTGCATATTCTTGCTTTATTCTCGGGGAAAAGCCTTACCTTTGCAAAGATTTGCCCCTGGAAAAAACGGGGCACGCTGAAAGAAGGAATGATGGAAAAGTTGATGCCTAGAGTTGATTATTGGTACGCCAATGCTGGACGGACTGCACGGGGCAGGTCGGCCAGCGAAGTCGTGCTCCAGAGCCTTGGCATCAACGGAGGGGGAATACTGGCGGGCACAGAGCTACAGTCGAAAGACAAACAGGGAATCCAAACGTCTATCCACCCCCAAACCCATTCCTACCGCCATGGCCAATCCGCAACTGTCACACATGCCCTCAGGAGACTTCTCCATCGCCCGCAAGGTGATGGGCGACGCGGTGGCGTTCCATCTGGCCAACGGCGGCCCCACGGTGGCCAGGCAGCATGTTGAGCAGCTGGCCAACGAACTGAAGTTCTACTCCGACATCAATGAGGCCTACCTCGACGCGATGGCCCGCATCGCCGAGGCCGAGCGCACGGGACGGCAGCCTTCAAGGCGAGCCCAGACGGGCCCGAACGGAAAGGCGCAGCCGGCCCAGAAGGGTGTGCTGCCGCCGAAGCTCGCCAGCGGCAGGGCCATGTTCATGTGGCGCATCCTGCAGCAGGAAGGGCTCATCGACGACGACTACCAGCCCGTCGGACTCTCCCGCACCATGTCGGCCTTACTGGCCAACGATATGATCACCCGCCTCTCCACCGAGACAGAACGGCTGCTGGGCATCGACGACAAGTGGAAGCCCTTCGAGCAGCTCTGGGACCGCAGCAACATGAAGGCCGACTACAACCACGCCATGAGCCTTGTGAAGGCGCGCCCCTTCCTCAACCGCCTGAACCGCCTGCTGGCCGGCATCTGAGCCCTTCAAAAACCGCCTACCAACCGCCTACCGGTAGGCGATGGGTAGGCGATTTGTACAGCCCTTCATGCGTACCTTTGCACTATGGAAACAAACATAACTGATTTTAATTCCCTGGAGCAGGGGCTGGCCGGAAAGGTCAGTGAACTGGAGGCTCAGCGCCTGATGCGTGAGACTCTGTTGGTCGACATCACGCTGGAGGCCATCGCCAATGGTGTTGTGTCGAAGGAACAGGACATCATCCAGCTGATGTCGGGTAAGCAGTGGCAGGCAGCGTTGCGCGAGATCGTCATCCGTGAGGTGAAGCGCGCTGCCGACGAACGGCTGTGGTGCCGTGAGTACGACGAGAAGGCGAAGAGCAACCAGCGCATGCTCGTCTACACAGGCAGCCACTGGGAGGCCATCGAGTCCCAGCAGTGGCTCGACTTCGTCAATCTGTGTGCCGAGCGTTGCGGCGTGCCGGAGTCCCTGCGCGTGAACCATGTGTTTATGAAGGGACTCTACGAGGGCGTGGGCTTCAACCTCTCCAAGAACCGCCGCTGCCTGGTGCCCGACGGCGAGGTGTGGATCAACGTGCGCAACGGCACGCTGGTCGTCGGCAGCGACGGCAGCGTCAGGCTGCGCGACCACCGCAAGGAAGACCTCTTTACCCACACCTTACCTTACGTGTACGATGCGCAGGCGGAATGTCCGCTGTGGCTGCAGTTCCTCGACCGGGTGCTGCCCGAGGCCGAGGCTCAGCAGCTGCTGGCAGAGTTCATCGGCTACTGTCTGATGAAGCATCACCGCCTGGAGAAGATGCTCTGGCTCTACGGCTCCGGACAGAACGGCAAGTCGGTGACGCTCGAGGTGGTAGAGGCTCTGCTGGGGTCGATGAACGTCAGCTATCTCTCGCTGTCAGACCTGACCAACGACGACGTGAAGCGGGCCGGCTTTGAGGGCAAGATGCTCAACATCTCGACGGAGTCGGGCCGCGACGTGAACCCCAACGTGCTGAAGCAGCTGACCTCGGGCGAGCGGGTCACCGTCAAGCGCCTGTACGTGGATCCGCGTGAGACGAACAACTACGGCAAGGTACTCGCCGCGTTCAACGACCTGCCGAGGGCTGAGAACACGTTCGGCTACTTCCGCCGACTACTGATCCTCGCCTATCAGGTCACCATCCCGCAGGAAGAAGTGGACCGTCGTCTGGCCGACAAGCTCAAGGGCGAGCTGCCGGGCATCCTCAACTGGGTACTCCAGGCCCTGCCCGGACTGATGTCGCGGGGCGAGTTCACGCATAGCCAAAACTGCGAGCAGGCCCTCGAGCGCTACCGTCTGCTGTCGGACAACGTGCTGCTGTTTGCCGGTGAGATGTGCGAGCCCTGCGACTACACCACCGGCGGACAGGAGGTCTACACCGCCTACCGCAACTACTGCTTCGGATCGTCGCTCAAGCCCAGCGGCAAGCAGAAGTTCTATGAGCGGCTCTCAAGCGTCTTCCCGCGTGAAGACTTCGGCACGATAGTACGTTTCAAGCTTAAACTCGTAGCATCATGAACAAGCAGTACGAACATTTTGACACAGAGCGCCTGAATGCCATCCCCATCACCGAGGTGGCACGTCGGCTGGGATGCCAGCTCAGACGGTCGGGCTCGGTCGTCAAGACCCTCTGCCCCTGGCACGAGGACAAGCGCCCCTCGCTGACGCTCTACGAGCGCACCGGCGAGAACCACTGCCACTGCTTCAGCTGCGGCAAGGGCGGCTCGGTCATCAGCTTCACGATGCAGCACGAGGAGTGGTCTTTCCAGGAGGCCTGCCGCTGGCTGTCCACCGAGTTCGGCATCAGCACCACGCCTGCAGGCTCCTTCGTGCCCAGACCCAAGCGGAAACCCGCTGCCAAGCCCGTGGAGCCGGCCTACACGTATATCCCCATGGAGATGGTCGACGAGCTGGTGACGGCTGAGAACTCGCTTTGCAAGTGCCTCATGCGCATGTTCCGTCCAGAGGCTGTGGAATGGGTGGCAGAGGAATACCGCATCGGGGCCTGCGCGATGGGAGATCATGACGACTGCACCGTGTTTCCGAATATCGACATTCATGGCCGTGTGTGCAACCTGAAGGTGCAGCACTACGAGACCAACCCTTCCTCACCCCGGTTCGCCCACAGCGACAAAGGCTCATGCTTCTGGCTGGGCAGCATCTGGGCGCGGGAAGGGCGCCTGCCGAAGGACGCACGGTTTCAGTCCAGATGCCTCTTTGGCGAACACCTGCTCATGCGCTATCCCAGCACGATGGCAGTACTCGTGGAGAGCCCGAAAAATGCCCTGTTCGGAGCGCTGTATTGTCCGTCATTGACGTGGGTGGCTACGGGCAACAAGACCATGCTCCGCCGTGAGGTGCTTCAACCGCTACAGGGGCGCGACGTGATCGTCATCCCCGACCGTGATGCCATCGCCGATTGGAGTGCCGCCATTGCCAGAATGGCCGATCTGGCGAACTTCACCGTCTTCGAAATCTGCCGGCAAATGGCACCGGAGGACGATCTGAAGTTCGATATTGCCGACTATATCCAGATGCAGCATCCTGTGCCGTTCTGACGGATTGATGGTTTTTTATTATTTTTTGAAGACTGTCTGAGAAGTCATAACCGACTGTCAGACAGTCTTTTAAATGGTGTGTTATTATTTTTTGAGTACCAAATCGCTAAAAACTCTATATATTTTGTTTTCTAAAAATATTTTTTGGAGAAATAGGTATCAAAAAATAATTTTTCATCTCTAAATTGTTTTATATCAGATAGTTGCCATTCTATTTAACAACTGTAAAAAAACATATAATCTGCTCTCAAAAGCTCAATCAATCATTTTGCTTTGCTGCTTGATTTTACGAAAAATACTGACACGAAGAGTTGCCAAAAACAGCCCTCTAATTTTTCCCAGACTAAACCCGGAGTTTACTTAGCCTAAACTCCGACTTTACTTAGCCTAAAGTCCCACTTTAGTCTATCTAAACTCCGAGGCACGGTTTTAGGGCGTTTCAGGGCGGTTTCGCCTTCATTCGTTCATAATGAATATACTTTACAATCTTGCAAATAAGCTATCCCTGCTTTGAAAATAAATCTTATGAAGCTTGCAAGTTACAAGTATTTGTCGTATGTTTGATATCAAAAATAACTGAAGAATGAATGGAGATCAAGCTGAACGACTACCACAAGCGGGTGAATGCCGAAATGAGGGTGAGTGTTTTTCCTGTTTCTTTGGTTAGGTTTCCTGCAAGTACCTGGAGCACTGAACGGGGATTCGTCCACGTTTTGTGCCATAATTCTCTTAAAGTATTGTAATGTTGGCTGCAAAGATACGAAAAATAAAGGAAAAATGAGTACCTTTGCAGTGTGTTTTAATAGTAATTATGAGATATAATGGTAAGAAAAGCAGGTAAGAAAGATATTCAGGCTATCATAGAGTTGCTGCATCAAGTAGACATGGTGCATCATGTGATACGCCCTGATTTGTTCAAACCAAAGTCTAAAGGCTGCAATAATATTACCCTGAATGTATGGGAAGGCAACGACCCTGCATTGAGTTTCTATAGGAATATGGGGATGAAAGTGCAAAAGACGACAATGGAGATTATTCTTTAATATGATACGAGAAAGATTGAAAATCTGGTTGCTCATAGCCGTCCTGACCATATGCGGAACGGCTAGCTTTGCTTCATGCTCTTCAAATGAGGATAACGCTACAGAGCAGAGAAATATTTCTGGTATTGTTGATAAGGTTTGGGCTTTCAGCCAGACCCACCCTGACGGATTCACTATTGACATCCGCACGATGACTGAGCCGACGGAGGGAATCGCCGTCAGTTATGCAGCAACCCAAAACAGCCACTCGCGTGACCAGCTTGACAAGGTTGTGAGCCATGCCTTGCAGCATGAAGGATATGTAGGCGGTTGGTATAACAGCGAGGACGGACTTTACTATTTCGACAGTACAAAGCTATTCCCAGAGAATGACCTGAAAGGTGCGCTCCTGTTCGGAAAGGAAAACGGCCAATACTCCGTTTTCATCCTGTCAACCTACACAGACATTCCCATTGATGGAAAGGTTGCGGAGATTCTGGATCGAGGCACTATCCTCTTTGGTACTACTGGTGACTACAGACCATTATCATTCTGCGAACCCGATGGAACTTATTGGGGCTTCTGTATTGAGGTGGCCAACGAGATTGCGAAAAGGTTGGGTGTAAATATAGAGTTCAAAAAGACCTCATGGCCTACATTGACAGCCGATGTACTTACAGAGCCTCAGATATTCGACCTCGCTATTGGCGGGATAACCATTACCGATGCACGACGTGAGACGATGCTAATGAGCGACGGCTATCTGGCTAACGGCAAAACCATTCTTTGCCGCTCAACAGAGGCAGACCGCTACAAGACATTAGCTGACATCGACAAGCCCGAAGTGACAGTTATGGTGAATCCCGGAGGACTGAATGAGAAGTTTGCCAATGAGAACCTGACTCACGCTACCATAGTCGTTCACCAGAAGAACGAGGAAATACCTACACTTGTTGCTGAAGGTGCAGCCGACGTGATGATAACGGAGATTACAGAGGCTCCCTATTATGTGCAGACTGACACCCGACTTGCAGCCCCACTATTGAACGCCCCCTTTACTCATGGCGAGATTGGTGTCCTGATGCAGAAAGGAGAGGAGGACTTGCTACAGATGGTGAACAATGTCATCCGTCAGATGAAGTCAGATGGCTCACTTCGCAAACTGCATGAGAAGTACGGGCTTGTATATGCCTACGAATAAGAATTGTGTTATGAAGAAGATTCTGTTCCTACACGGTTTCTATGCAATACAAGTCACCTCGAAAGAACGGCAAACAGGACTTTTTCACGAAATAACGACTCGATTTCTGGGAAAAGACAATAGGACGTTGTATGCTACTCGTACTGATGCCACACTACGAATCAGCCTCAATGCCTTTTTGATGTTTTTTAACGAAAATAATTGGCAAAATATTTGCATAATTCAGAAAAAAGTTGTACCTTTGTAGCATAATAAAAAAGCGGGAGGCGGCGACCCGATGTAGTTCGCCGTAGATAGATCTAATACCATAAAAAACACAACAAAATGGCAAGATCAAATGTTCCTATGGTCATCAATCTTCGACAGAACAAGAATGATGAATCAACGGCCTACGGTAAGTACTTCGCCGAGGTCGACTCCAAAGAGCCCCTGAACCTGAAGGGTCTCGCAAAGCACATGACAGAACACGGCAAGATCTCTTCAGAGGAGATGTGTGAACTGGTGCTTGGAGAGATGGTGAAGTGCATGGTTCACCTGTTGCGTGAGGGCCAGCCCGTGAAGCTCGATGGCTTCGGTACGTTTAGCCCGAGCGTTGACGGTCAGAAGCTGGGCAAGGCCAACCTGGCCGATGCTGTGGCCGGTGGTGCCGACGCCATGATCAACGGCATCAAGATCAACTTCCTCGGGGAGAACACCAAGGGTGAGGAACTCACCTCAAGGGCCCTGAAGAAGGAATGCGTCTTCGAGTGGGGCTACCTGGTGGAGAGCGAGGTGCGTACCGTCGGCGGTAAGCAGAAGCGCTTCCAGAAGAAGACTCCGCTGACGTATGTGCTGGCTTCGGCTGCCGACCAGCAGGGCAACGGTTAGCCGTTTCCACACAAAAAGAGAATCCCCTGGGCTTGACGGCTCGGGGGATTATTATGGGCATTAGCCAAGGAGCTATTTGTTGGCAAGGCGGTAGACGGCCTCCATGTCGGCAGGCTTGAGCACTTCCATCGCACCAATATTCATCTTGCCGTCGCGGCTGCACTTGCTGACCATCTCACGGATCTCTTCGTCGGTAGCTTGACGACCGATGAGCTCGGGGATGCTCACGGGCATACCGATGGTGCTGAAGAAACGCTCAGTGGCCTCGATACCCTGCAGGGCGATGGCCTTTGCGGAAATTTCGGAAGCATCGGGAGCTTCGACGCCCATCACGTTTTTGGCGAACTTTACGAAGCGGCTCAGGTGGCGATCCATTACGTAGCGGGCCCAGGAACCCCAGATGGCAGCAAGGCCTGCGCCATGGGTGACACCAAACAGACCGCTGAGCTCGTGCTCCAGCTTATGGCAGGCGAAGTCTTTCTCCGTGCCACACTCCGTGAGGTCGTTGTGCGACAGCGAGCTGGCCCACATGATGGCGGCACGATGGGTGTAGTCCTCAGGATTCTCGAGCACAACGGGCGTGGAAGCCTTCACCGTGCGCAGCAGGGCCTCGGCGATGGCATCGGTAAGCAGGGCATCCTCGTACTTCGAGAAGTAGCGCTCCATGGTGTGCATCATGATGTCGGTGGCACCGGCGGCAGTCTGGTAAGGCGGCAGCGTGTAGGTTCGTTCAGGGTTCATGATGGCAAAGCGGCAACGGCAGAGGTCGCTGTTAACACCGCGCTTGAGCATACCATCGTCGTTGGTGATGACACAGCTCGACGACATCTCGGAGCCGGCTGCGGGGATGGTGAGCATGACGCCTATGGGAAGGCACGACTGAGGCACGGCGCGACCGTCCCAGAAGTCCCACACATCACCTTCGTAGCCCACACCATAGCCGATGGCTTTGGCAGAGTCGATGACGCTTCCGCCGCCCACGGCGAGGATAAAGTCGACCTGCTCGCTGCGGCAGAGGCTGATGCCTTCGCGTACCTTCGACAACAAGGGATTGGGCACTACCCCACCCAACTCTACATAGGCGATACCGGCATCGGTAAGCAGTCGCTCCACCTTGTCGAGCAATCCTGAACGGCGGGCACTGCCGCCGCCATAGTGCACCAACACGCGGCTGCCGCCATACTGCTGAATCAACTGCGGGAGCCGGTCTTCCGATTCCCGTCCAAACACCACCCGCGTAGGGGCATAGAAATTGAAGTCTTTCATCATATAATTAGCGCTTTAGGAATATTTTTGCTGCAAATGTACAATTATTTAAGGAGAAATGCCTAACTTTGCGCCATAAAAATTATGAAAAAGATCATATTCTGCATTATCATACCCCTGGTAGCACTCTTCTCGACCAATCTGCTGACAGGGACACCAACACCCCAGAAGCCACGGCTGAAGGCTCAGAATCTCACAAAAAGGCCTGTCGCCATTGTGGGAAATCCTACAGACTCGGTCAGACTGGAGGAGGAACTGAAGTACTATCTCGACCGCCACAACCTGCAGGACGAGGGCTACGAGATGGTTGTGGCCTTCGCAGGCGGGCATCGGCACGAGGTGGACATCGACCGCGACATTTCCGTCTGGAATGTTGGACGATGGAAAGGCCATTCACGCTCGGGCACCACCCTCGCACTCGACTCGCTGGGGCGAACCATCGTGGGTACCTGCATAGACGACTCACTCATGATGGGCATTCGCCCCGACAGCGCAGGAACCTACAGGGGCGACTTCCTCGACGAGAAGTCTGCCGGCCACGGCTCATACACGACGCCGGCGAGCTACTACTACGAAGGTCACTGGGAGAACGGCCTCCGCAACGGGTTCGGGCTTGAGGCGGCTGAAAACGCCGAAAGAGAAACCTGTCTGCGGGTAGGTGAATGGAAGAACGACCGCTTCATGGGCGAGCGGATGCGCTATACCACCGAGCGCATCTACGGCATAGACATTGCCCGCTACCAGCACGGCAAGGGTCGGAAGAAATACCCCATACTTTGGGATCGTCTGCGCATCACCAACGTAGGCCAGCGGGGCAGCCGTAACGTCAGCGGAACGGCAGACTATCCCGTGTCGTTCGTCTACATCAAGTCGACGGAGGGCAAGAGCATCCGCAACCAGTATTACGTGAACGATTATGCGAAGGCCCGCAAGCAGGGCATCCGTGCAGGGGCATACCACTTCTGGTCGGTTCGCACGACAGGAGCAGAGCAGGCGCAGTTCTTCATCAACCACACCCTGTTCCGCAGCGGCGATCTGCCTCCTGTGCTCGACATAGAGCCCTCAAAAGCCCAGATACAGCAAGCCGGAGGCCCTGAGAGGCTGTTCAGGGAGATTCGCATCTGGCTGCGCATGGTGGAGCACCGAGCCGGAGTGAAGCCCATCCTCTATGTGAACCAGATGTTCGTGAACAATTATCTCTCGAAGCAGCCTGACCTGAAGCGCGACTACCGCGTGTGGATAGCCCGCTACAGCGAGTTCAAACCCGACGTGAGGCTCACATTCTGGCAACTATGTTCCGACGGACGAGTGGCAGGAATCAAGGGCGACGTGGACATCAACGTGTTCAATGGCTACAAGAACCAGTACGAGGAGTTCATCAAGGAAGAGACCATCAAATGAAAACGATACTGATACTGGTGGGCAAGACCACCGACAAGCATTTCCAGGCAGGCATCAGCGACTATGCCTCCCGCATCGGCCACTATATGCCCTTCGACATCGTGACCATCCCCGAGCTCAAGAACACGAAGAGCCTCTCAGAGGAACAGCAGAAGACGGCAGAGGGCGAGTTGATACTGAAGCAGATACAACCGCAGGACACCGTGGTGCTGCTCGACGAACACGGGCGGGAACTGCGCAGCGTGGAACTGGCAAGATGGCTGGAACAGCGCCAGACAACGGCGCGTAGGCTGGTATTTGTCATCGGAGGACCTTACGGATTCTCTTCTGCCGTCTACAGCCGCGCCAACGAACAACTGTCGCTCTCAAAGCTGACGCTGTCGCACCAGATGGTACGCCTCGTCTTCACAGAACAAATCTATCGCGCTTGCACCATCATCCGCGGCGAACCCTATCATCACGAATAATGCATCATGGTATTCTATTTCTCAGGTACAGGTAACACAAAATGGGTGGCACAGCAGATAGCTGGCGCTATTGGCGAGGAGCTGCTCTACATTCCCGACCTCATCAGGGAAGATCGTTATCATTTCACCCTCGGCAAAGACGAGCGCATCGGCTTCTGCTTCCCCACTCACGGCTGGCAGCCGCCAAGGATTGTGAGGGATTTTATCTCGCGCATCACCCTCGGGCAACGGACTGAGGACACCTTCTGTTGGGCGCTTACTACCTGCGGCGACAACATGGGCGAGGCGATGACCATCCTGAACAAGGAACTTGCCGCTAACAAGCAGCTGCAGACTGCTGACGGTCGGCGGTTGGAGGCCGAGACGCTGTTTTCGGTCATCATGCCTGAGAGCTATGTCTGCCTGCCCTTCATGAAGACTGACCCCGAGGAGAAAGAGGCATTAAAGATTGAGGTAGCCAGACTGAGCATGCCGCACATCATCCAGATGGTTGAGGAGCGGCGCCGAGGTGTCGAAGAGCTGGAAAAAGGTGCCACGCCAAGGCTCTATTCTTATGTCATCGGCGGATACTTCAACAAGCACATGATAACCGACAAGAAGTTTACGGTAGACAACAAAGTGTGCATCCAATGCGGCAAGTGCGCTAAAGTTTGTCCGGTGGACAATATAAAAGGCACACCTCCCCTGTGGCTTCACAACGGAAAGTGTACCTCATGTTTGGCCTGCTACCACTATTGTCCCGTGCATGCCATCAATTACGGCAGCATCACGCGACGGCGCGAGCAGTATTACTTCAATAGACGCGAGGACCAAAAATAGCCGTCCCAACGCGAATCATCGTAGAGCGTGTCTCTATGGCTATGGGATAGTCGTCGCTCATGCCCCAGGAGCGCTCACAGAAAGCGTCGTCATCTCTAAAGTATTCTGCCTTCACCTCGTCGAAGAAGTCGGCGGCGGTCTGCATTTCACGGTGGATTTGCTCACGGTCGTCGACGAACGAGGCCATCATCATCAGACCGCAGATGCGAACATTGTCCATCTTGCGCCATTCACCCTCGGCCAGAAGTTGGCGGCAGGCATCAAGCGTCAGGCCGTATTTGGTCGACTCCTCGGCGATATGTAGTTCGAGAAGCACGTCGATTATCCGAGCGCATTTCTCTGCCTGGCGGTTAATCTCGCGCAAGAGCTTTAGGGAGTCAACAGCCTCAATCATAGACACATAAGGAGCGATGTACTTTACCTTATTTGTCTGCAGATGGCCGATGAAGTGCCACTCGATATCCTTGGGCAACGACTCGTGCTTCTGACGCAGTTCCTGCTCGTGACTCTCGCCGAAGACACGCTGGCCTTCCTCGTAGGCAGCGAGAATATATTCGTTAGGATGATACTTGGAAATTGCCACAAGGCGTACACCCTGTGGCAATGTATCAAGCACGTTATGCAGATTCCCCTTGACGTCGTACATAGTTTCTGTTTACGATTTACAGTTTACTGTTCGTACTCGGGCTTGGCGTCGTCCTGACTTATACCCGCCTTTTTGTATTCGTAGACATCCATCAGCGTGGTCTCGGTTACCGAGGCGATGACATAGTCGATCATTGTGCCGCCCATCACCTCGTCGATGTTCTTCACGGCTCCGTTGAAAGAGCCTGCCTGTACGAGATAGGTCACGCTGCTGCGCTTCTCCTTATCGGTCTTCTCGTCGATGGTGATGAACTGCAGCTTGGCCCTGTACCACTTATCGGCCAATTCGTCGTCAGAGAAGAAGATTTCCTTGTAGGCGGCCTTCTTGATGTCTGCCACGTCGAACTCTCCGCTGATGTAACTCGACATCTCCTCGATGATACGCTCTTCCGCCTCACTGAAGCTAAGAGCATCGACAACATAATTCTCGTTTACTTTCTTCTGCAAGCCGTCCTCCATGACTTTCTCATAACGGATCTTGCATTCAAACCAAATGGCTGTTCTTGATCTCATTTTTAAAATCTTATTTTCTTATTCTATGATTATCTGGGTCTACGGGATCAAACTGATCCACGCCATATCTGTCTCTGTTACGGATGTAGATATTCGATCGACTGCTGGTAGGCTTTGAGGTGGTCGACGGCGTCGTTGTTGTGGTGTTTTTAGATTTTGCGGCATCTGTCGACGAGCTGCTCGGGGAAGAGTTTGTAGTGGTTGAGGACTTTTTATCCTCAGGCATGGGTTTCAACCCGATATAGTCCTTATCCATCATCTCCATCTTCTTCCGGGTGATGTTCTCTATAATCTCAGCGGCGATGGCTTGTGTGCGGTCGGAGCTGAGGTTGGTGAGACCAGCCAACTCTGCCTGTTTCTTGGCAAGTTCCTCGGTCATCTGTTTCGTCTTTGAAGCAAAGACCGACTGTTCTCCGTTCATCGACTCGGTGTTGTATACCTTTGAGATGATGGTCTCTGCTGCTCTGGTAAACTGCTTACGGAAGATGGCCTCGGCCTTGGCATTATACTCCTTCATCTTGCGGTCATCAACAGAAATTGTATCGTTCATCTTCCCTTGCTTGACAATATCGGCAATCGCAGCAGAATCGAGATCGGTTCCGATGCCGAGATAATCCTCCATATTGTCTTCGAACATGTCCTCAGGGATGGGCTCTTTAACGGGCTTGACAAATTCTATAGTTTCGCGATTGGGCATCATATAGAAGAAGAGTCCTACGATGCAGAGAGCGATAGCGAGGGCCGAAGCGCCATAGATGGCTGCATGGCGCAGAGAGCGTGCCTTGTTGACAGCCTGACGAAGTGCCTCAACAGAAGGATAACGTAGAGAGGGATCCTGTTCCGTAGCCTTCTTCACGACAGACTTGAGCTCTATCGGCAATTCTGAGGAACGGTAGAGCCAGTCGATGAAGCATCCTAACGAATAGACATCGGTGGCAGCTGTAATCGGCTGACCCGCAAAAACCTCAGGAGCCACAAACATGTCCAGCCCTTCATAGAGTATCTCTGGATCAACATGCTGATAAAAAGAGCCATGCATCAGCAGACGCACACTACAATCGTTCTTACGCATCAGAATATTGGAGGGAGCAAAGCAAACATGATAGATATCATAGGAATTGAGCTTGGCAGTTACTTCAAAAAGGTCGCGCAAAATAGTGTTCACAAAGTCACCCTTGGCCACCATCGACGGATTCTCATTGAGTTGTTGCTCCAATGTGACGTAGTTGCCCACCTCGACGGCAATGGCATAGACACCGTCTTCACCCTCGTTAGGCGTGAAATGCAGTTGTTGTTTCAGACAGACATCTGCCAGTGCCTTATGTTCAGCCTTCACGCTACTGGAGAAAGTGATGTCATCGGCAATCTCGTCGTGGAACTCCACAAAGTTGGAGTATTTACCATCGATCAACCGTTTGTAGAAATACCCATAGGGCAGTCTAACCTTCGTGGTCTTACGGACGTCACGCGTCTCCAGCAATTCCTCGTAGTTCATCTTTTTAACAGGATTTTATTGAAATTTTGATGCAAAAGTACACATAAAATCTGAAAAAACGCATGAATTAAAATTATTTTAGTACCTTTGCACCCAAAAATAAGAAATTGTAATAATTTAAATCATCAAACCGAACTCGCAAAGCACTTTTTAGAAGCGCAGCGATTTAAAGAATTCTCAGCGATGCCAGAAATATCCGTCCGCGGCATTGAGATGCCGGAATCACCTATCAGAAAACTTGCCCCTCTTGCAGCAGCAGCCAAGAAAAGAGGGACGAAGGTGTACCATCTGAACATCGGACAGCCAGACCTGCCCACCCCTCAAGTAGCTCTTGATGCCCTAAAAAAGATTGACCGTCAGATATTGGAGTATTCACCATCGCAGGGTTACCAAAGCTACCGAGAGAAATTGGTAAGCTATTATGCAAAATACAATATAAGCGTCACAGCCGACGATATCATCATCACCTCTGGCGGTTCTGAAGCGGTACTCTTCGCGTTCCTCTCGTGCTTGAATCCCGGCGACGAGATTATTGTGCCAGAGCCTGCCTATGCCAACTACATGGCATTTGCCATTTCAGCCGGAGCGAAGATACGCACCATCGCCACTACTATCGAGGAAGGATTCTCGCTGCCGAAGGTTGAAAAGTTCGAGGAGCTTATCAACGAGCGCACTCGGGCTATCATGATCTGCAACCCCAATAATCCGACGGGCTACCTTTATACCCGCCGCGAGATGAACCAAATACGCGACCTAGTGAAGAAATACGACCTCTATCTCTTCTCCGACGAAGTGTATCGTGAATATATCTACACAGGTTCGCCCTATATCTCCGCCTGCCATTTGGAGGGTATTGAGCAGAACGTAATTCTTATCGACTCTGTGTCGAAGCGCTACTCAGAGTGTGGAATACGTATCGGAGCTTTGATTACGAAGAACGCCCAAGTGCGTGCTGCAGTAATGAAGTTCTGCCAGGCCCGTCTCTCCCCTCCCCTTATCGGACAAATTGTGGCCGAAGCATCGCTTGATACCCCAGAGGATTACCTGCGCGACGTATATGATGAATATGTGGAACGCCGTAAGTGCCTAATTGATGGTCTGAACCGCATCCCTGGTGTCTATTCTCCTATTCCCATGGGTGCCTTCTATACCGTAGCAAAGCTGCCCGTAGACGATGCCGAGAAGTTCTGCCGCTGGTGCCTGGCAGAGTTCAACTATGAGGGTGAGACGGTGATGATGGCTCCTGCCGCAGGCTTCTACACAACTCCTGGGGCAGGCATCAATCAGGTGCGTATCGCATACGTGCTGAAGAAGGAAGACCTTGAGCGGGCGCTGTTTGTGTTGCGAAAAGCACTTGAAGCTTACCCCGGGCGGATTGATGAATAGTTCTATAAGTTCATAATTAATAGTTCTCGTTGAATCTTCCTCTATTCATAGCCAAGAGAATCTATAGAGATCAGGGTGACAAACGTAAAGTGAGCCGCCCTGCTATACGTATTGCTATTGCAGGCGTTGCCATAGGTCTGGCCGTGATGATCATAACAGTAAGTGTCGTGCTGGGATTCAAGCACACTATCCGCGACAAGGTAGCTGGCTTTGGAGGGCATATACAGGTGAGTAACCTGCTGAAGTATAACGACACCGACCCCTATACGATTGTGGCTGACGACAGTCTGATGCAGGTGATGCGGAGTCTGCCTGGCACAAAGCACATCCAGAGATACTCTTACGTTCAAGGACTGTTGAAGACCGATGATGACTTCTTGGGCGTGATGTTCAAAGGCGTTGGACCTGAGTTTGATGCTGCTTTCCTGAAAGAGAATCTTCTTTCAGGCTCCATCCCACAGTTCAGCGATTCCACCAGCCGCTATCAGTTGCTGATATCGAAGATGATTGCCGACAAACTGAAGCTGAATACCGGCGACCAGATCTATGCCTACTTCATTGGTGACGAGAATGTAAAGACCAGGAAATACACCATTACGGGCATCTATCAGACCAACATGACACGTTTTGACGAGAGCCTCTGCTTTACAGATATCTATGCAGCCAACCGTCTGAATGGATGGGAGAAAGATAATTGTACTGGTATAGAAGTGACCGTCGACGACCTGCTTCAGATTGACTATACCTTTGAAGCATTCATCCGCCAGGTCAACCGCTCTACAGACGGTCATGGCAATACACTTATCAGCCAGACAATATACGAACTTTATCCCAACGTGTTCACCTGGCTGGAACTTCTTGACATCAATGTATGGATCATCCTCGTGCTGATGGTCTGTGTCGCTGGATTCACGATGATCAGCGGATTGCTCATCATTATCCTCGAACGTACTCAGATGATTGGCACCCTCAAGGCCCTCGGCGCCCGTAATAAGACCATTCGCCATACATTTCTGTGGTTCGCTGTGTTCATCATCGGTCAAGGTATGATTTGGGGCAACATATTGGGCATCGGACTCGTGTTGCTACAGCAATATACGGGTATCGTTACTCTCGACCCGCAGGTGTATTATGTCAGTAAGGCACCCGTGGAATTGAACCTACCCCTTGTCATCTTGCTCGATATGGTTACACTTATCGTCTGCGTTCTTGTCCTCATCTTACCGAGCTTCCTCGTTTCTCACATTCACCCTGCCAAATCCATGAGATACGAATAAGAATGATGTTCGTTTTAACTACGAATATGATTAATTTGGTATAATAACTGTTATTTTTTACCATAAGGCATAAAATACTGCACATTTTTTTTGCAAATGTGCAAAATTAGCACTACCTTTGCACAAAATTTCATTAAATGTGCAATTTTCATGGACCAATTTAGCAGTTTTAATGCTTACATCCAAAAGGCCATCATAGATAACTGGGATCAAGATGCGCTGACGGACTATCAGGGTATTACGCTCCAGTTTCACGATGTCGCACGCAAGATAGAGAAAATCCATATACTTTTCGAGAATAGTGGCATCGGGAAAGGTGACAAAATAGCTATCTGCGGGCGCAACTCCGCTCATTGGGCAGTCAGCTATTTGGCAACCCTCACCTATGGAGCCGTGGCTGTGCCTATCCTTCATGAGTTTAACGGCGAACAGATTCAGAATATTGTAAATCACTCTGGCTCCAAGCTGCTTTTCATAGGCGACTATGCTGTCAAGACTATTGACCCTGAAACGATGCCCAATCTTGAGGCCATCATCAACATTCCCGATTTCTCGCTGCTAATCAGTCGCTCTGAGAGCATCACTTACGCACGTGAACATTTAAATATGATGTTCGGCAGTAAGTATCCGATGGCCTTCCGCAGAGAGCATGTCCACTACTATCAGGATAGTGCCGATGAGTTGGCACTCATTAATTATACCAGCGGCACGACGGGCTTCTCCAAGGGCGTCATGCTCCCCTACCGTTCTTTGTGGAGCAACGTTGAGTTCATCATTAACCGTCTGGGCAAGAAGGTGCGCCCTGGCGACAACCTGCTGAGTATTCTTCCCATGGCTCACATGTACGGTATGGCCGTAGAGTTCCTCTTCGGATTCTGTCACGGTTGCCATCTGTTCTTCCTTACACGCCTGCCGTCGCCAGCTATCATCGCCCAAGCCTTTGCCGACGTACAGCCTACGCTCATCGTCACCGTCCCGCTGATTATCGAGAAAATTATCCGTAAGCGTGTCTTCCCTAAGATACAGAATAACCGCATGCGACTGCTGCTGCAGATGCCCGTTGTGTCGAAAAAGGTCAAGGAGCGCATCTGCCATGAAGTATACAAAGCCTTTGGCGGCAAAGCATACGAAGTGATTGTTGGCGGCGCCCCGCTGTCGAAGGAGGTCGAGGACTTCCTGCTCTCCATTAACTTCCCCGTCACCGTAGGTTACGGCACAACGGAGTGTGCCCCACTTATCTCCTACTGCGATTACAAGGATTTCATTGGTGGCAGTTGTGGTACTCCTGTCGACCGCATGGAGGTGAAGATTCTCTCTTCTGACCCGCAGAACATCCCTGGCGAGATTGTTACCCGCGGTGCAAATGTCATGCTGGGCTACTACAAGAACGAAGAGGCTACCCGTCAGTCGCTCGACGACGAAGGCTACTACCATACAGGCGACCTCGGCACGATGGCTGCCACTGGCCATATATTCATCCGCGGACGCATCAAGAACATGCTGCTCGGCTCCAATGGGCAGAATGTCTATCCAGAGGAAATCGAGGACAAGCTTAACTCGATGGCGATGGTTGCCGAGAGCGTCATCGTGCAGAGAGGCGACAAACTCGTCGCACTCGTCTATCCCGACAAGGACGAGATTGTGAACTTCACCCCGTCAGAACTTGAGGAGATTATGGAACAGAACCGTCAGAGCCTGAACAACGAACTGCCCGTATACAGCCGCATCGCTGCCATCGAGGTTCATGAGGAGGAGTTCGCCAAGACACCAAAGAAGAGTATAAAACGCTACCTATATCACTAAGATTATGAAGCAAGACATCAACAAAGCCTATATTCCTAAAAAGGAAATTCCCAGCTTCAACGCGATGATTCAGAAGAGCATCATCGACAACTGGGATCGAGATGCGCTGACCGACTTCAAGGGTCAGACACTTCAGTACCACGACGTGGCGCGCAAAATTGAGAAGCTGCACATCCTTTTTGAGCACAGCGGAGTCGTGAAGGGAGACAAGATTGCCCTCTGTGGCCGAAACAGCAGCCAGTGGGCCGTGGCATTCCTCGCTACGCTTACCTACGGAGCCATTGCCGTGCCCATCCTTCACGAGTTCAATGCTGAGCAGATCCACAACATCGTGAACCACTCCGACGCGAAACTACTCTTCGTAGGCGATCACGTGGCCACGATTATCGACCCTCAGGCGATGCCTGGGCTCGAAGGCATCATCAACAATCCCGACTACTCGCTGATGGTCAGCCGTACAGACAAGCTCACTTATGCCCGCGAGCATCTCAACGAGCTCTACGGCAAGAAGTTCCCCAAGTACTTCCGCAAGGAGCACGTCAGCTATTACATCGAGCAGAGCCCCGACGAAATGGCTCTCATCAACTACACCAGTGGCACGACGGGGTTCTCTAAAGGCGTGATGCTCCCCTACCGCGCTATCTGGTCGAACACCGACTTCGCCGACCATGTGCTCGGAAAAATCATCAAACCAGGCGACAAGGTCATTTCCATGCTCCCCATGGCCCACATGTACGGCATGGCCTTCGAGTTCATTTATGAATTCGTGCGTGGCTGTCACGTCTACTATCTCAACCGCGTGCCCTCGCCCGCCATCATCGCCCAGGCTCTTCAGGAGATCAAGCCCATCATCATCATCGCCGTGCCGTTGATCATTGAGAAGATTATCCGCAAGAAGGTGTTCCCGAAGATTCAGAACAACCGCATGCGCCTGTTGTTGCAGATGCCCGTCATCTCTAAGAAGGTGCGCGAGATGATCTGTCAGGAGGTGGTGAAAGCCTTCGGCGGCAACATGTACGAGGTGATCATCGGAGGTGCAGCCCTTAACCAAGAGGTGGAGCACTTCCTCAAGCGCATAGACTTCCCCTACACAGTTGGCTATGGCGCTACAGAGTGCGCTCCGATTATCGGCTACGAAGACTGGCACTACTTTGCCCCAGGCTCCTGCGGCAAGGCTGCCTACCACATGGATGTGGAAATCAACTCACCAGACCCACGCCGAATCCCAGGCGAGATTCTCGCTCGCGGACTGAACGTCATGCTTGGATACTACAAGAACGAGGAGGCCACACGAGAGACTATAGACAGTGATGGTTGGTACCATACTGGCGACCTCGGAACAATGGACGAACAGGGCAATATCTACATCAACGGCCGCTCGAAGAACATGCTCCTCGGTCCCAACGGGCAGAACATCTACCCTGAGGAGATTGAGGACAAGCTCAACTCGATGACACTCGTTGTGGAGAGTGTCGTCGTGCAGCGCGACAACAAGCTCGTCGCCCTCGTCTATCCTGACTACGATGAGGCGAAGAACATGAAATTCACCATCGAGGACATCAAAAACGTCATGGAACAGAACCGTAATGGTCTAAACGAGATGATTCCCGCCTACGAGAAGATTACCGAAATTGAGATTCGCGAGGAAGAGTTCGAGAAGACACCAAAACGCTCTATCAAACGATACCTATATACATAACAAATTTCAACTCCAATAAGAAAGCCCGCTCATGAGAGCGGGTTTTCTGTTGCGATTATTTTTCTTTACAATCAGAATAACGCAATAATTATTCCTAACGAACCATAGACTAAACTTGGAGTTTAGATAGACTAAAGTCTGACTTTACCCTAACTAAACTCCCACTTTACTTAGCCTAAACTCCGAGTCCCTGTTTTAGGGCGTTTCAGAGCGTTTTTCGCAAACAATCTGTGTAGCGAAAATATTTGACTTATGACCTGTATATGCTATTCCAATTAAAGTCGTAGAGAAAAGTATCTTTCATTCAAGATGAACAGACTACGGGCTGAGATGCAAAAAAAAGATGGGCTAAACATTTGGAAGTTTCAGCTTTTATTTGTATCTTTGCGGCATATTACTCATTCAATAACTAATACAACAACGTATGACAATGAAAAGACTGACAGGGATGATGGCACTGCTGATGGCGATGACCATCCCCGCCAATGCTGCGACGTTGGCAGATGAACCCGTGGCCACAACTGCGGAAGTACAGGAAACTACCGAGACTACGCAGGTCGAGGAGAAACCGAAGATTGAACTGCCCGCGTGGGTGAAGAACATCAAGTTCAGCGGCTATGCCATGCTGCAGTATCAGGGACAGGATCCTGAAGGAAACCACTCCAACTCGTTCAACCTGCGCCTGGCACGTTTCATCCTCGACGGAAAGATTGGCGACTTTGACTGGCGTGCCCAAATTCAGGGCACCAATGCAACAGGCCCCGGACAGCCCACCGTGCAACTCGTAGACCTCTATGCCGAATGGAGAAAGTATCCGGAGTTCAAGATCCGTGCTGGACAGTTCAAGCGTGCCTTCACTTATGAGAACCCCACCAACCCCATCACTCAGGGATGGCGCAGCTACGCAGACGTTATCAACAAGCTCTCGGCCTTTGGCGACCGTACTGGCGAGAAGTCCTCTGGTGGTCGTGATATCGGTATCCAGTTGTCGGGTGATCTGTTCCCCAATGCCAATGGCCGTCGCTTGTTCCACTATCAGATCGGTGTTTATAACGGTGAAGGTGTGAACCAGAAGGATATGGATAACCGCAAGGATATCATCGGCGGTGTGTGGGTGATGCCTATCAAGGGCCTGCGCATCGGTGCTTTCGGATGGACAGGTAGCCGTGGTGGGATGCTCGACCCTCTTACAGGCCAGACACGTAGCATCGAGAAGAACCGCTATGCCCTATCTGCCGAGTACGACCTGAACGAATATACCTTCCGTGCCGAGTATATCCACAGCCAAGGCTGGGGCGCAAAGTCTCCAGGCAACAATGTGCGCGAGATTTACTATGAGAACGGCGACAAGGCCGACGGTTGGTATGTGTTCGGCATCGTGCCCCTCATCAAGGGCAAACTCCATGCTAAGGCTCGTTATCAGACCTACCGCAACAAAAAGGAATGGGGCAGTTCTGTGAATCAGGTAGAGTGTGGTCTGAACTACTACTTCACAAAGAACCTGGAGCTTCACGCAGAGTATTCACGGGTGAACGACCGCACCCTGGCCAAGCACGACTACAATCTTGTGGATGTGGAACTTGACTTCCGTTTCTAAGACATAAGTGCTCGGCGATGCATTCCTAGACTTATTCATTATTTAGACAGAAGAACATAAGAACAATCATTGGCTGCGCTTTAATGCCCCAACCAATGATTGTTCTTATGTTCTTTTGTTCAAAAAGGAAAAATACTTCTGTTTGAGTCGTTCCCAAAGGTGGGTTTTCTGATGGAGAACCATCAGCGAGAAGAGCATACTGACTAATGTCAGACCGATACCGAAAACCCAATAGGCATAGCCGCTGACCGTGACGGTAGTAAAGTAAGCCAGCAATCCAATGAGGATATGGATAACACTGTACTTCATGACGGCAGGCGACATCTTGTAGCCATATCGCCAACGGGCAACAGCGTTAATCATCACGTAGTCGAAGATATTAGCCAAAGTGATGGCTATGCCTGTACCCAGCAGTCCTAAATGCTGATAGCCTAGGATAATCAGTAGGATGAATACCACATAGTAGGCCGATTCAAGGAATAGGAACATCAGCGAATACCCTCGAGCCAGCGTGATATAGGCAGAAGGAAGCGTGATGGCTTTGAAGAACATGGCAATAGCAGCCATCTGCGTCATCGCCACCACTGGAAGGAACTTTGAGCTGAAGAGCAACGGAATCATCACCGGTAGGAAGATGATCAGACCCACCAGCATCGGAGAAACGATCAAGATCGACACCTCCATCTGCTTGTTCACCGTCTCATTCGTAGCCGCCACATCGCTACTTACAGCAGAGAGACGTGGGAAGTAGTCCGTCTCCATTGCCGAGAACACCATGCCGGCATAGGTCACAGTGATCATATAACCTGCATTATATAGCCCCAGCACATCGAGATCGCCCGTCACATTGAGCCATGAGCGGATGAGCATCTCAGCTCCGCTGCCAATGATACCAGCCAATGTGAAGGCCACCCCCAGGCGCACCATCTCCATACCATCGCCAAGAATGCCCTTCGCACCGCGCAGCTGCAAGGGATACAACCTGTAGGACTCCCTCAACGTAAGCACCATCGTGACAAAGGCCATCATCACGATGACCGGCACAATACCTGCCTCACCAAAGAAATAATAAACGGGAACAGACATGAACAAAGCCGCAAAGACCGATCCCACCTGTACCATCGCGAGCGACATCAACCGGCGCCTAGCCTTGAGGATGGCTGTCTCTCCACCCGTTACGGCCAACATGCCGACGGCAGGCGACAGAAGGATAAAGTGCAGGCTATGGTCGCCCCAAGCAAAGGTCGTATTGCTCAGGAACGGACCGATGGCGATACACACAAGCATGCCCAACAGGGCGGTAAGCAGTGACCAGGCTCTGACCACCTTTACGAAATGCGTAATCTGTGGATGACTGTCATCATCAGGATGGTCCGACAGATGACGAACGGCACTCATCGAAATACCAAAATGAGTAGCCTGCGACACGAACGTGACGGTGGTATTGAAAAGCGATACCAGTCCCATGCCTGAAGGCCCAAGCAGTAGGGCTACAAACTTATTGCGCACAAGGCTCACCAACACGTTGAGACCTTGTACGCCCCCGAAGACACCCGTGTACTTCAACACATGGCCGTAGGCTCCTTTTTCGCTTTCGTCCATTCTTTCTATATAACGAAACGGACACTTATTTATTATGTGGGGAAACTCTTTTCGTGCCGATGCCTTTAGCCATCGCAACAGGGCAAACAGAATGAATGAATCTTATTTTAAATATAGACACATCATCGTGAGGTCATCACTGGGCTCTGCCCCATCACGGTGGACCTCAACTTCTGAGCTGAGTTTTTCAACGAGTTGCTGCGCTGAAGTGAAGTGCGTGTTGCGCAGGATTTCGATCAGACGTGCATCGCTGAACTCTTCTTTCTCCTTGTTCTCTGCCTCATTCAGTCCGTCGGTATAGATGAAGAACGGCCGACCCTTGATGGTATCCATCTCTTCACCCTCGAATTCCATTCCCGGCATAATGCCGATAGGCACATTTGGTTTCATCTCTAGGAACGTGACATCGTCGCCGCCACATCCTATGACTGGCGGATTATGGCCTGCATTACAGAACGAGAGATGGCCGGTGGTGAGGTCTACGAGTCCGAGCCAGAAGGTCACGAACATGTTGCTCTCATTGTCGTCGCCCGATAAGGCATCGTTCATGCGGGTACATATCTCTGCAGGAGGCATCGTCTGTTTGGCCAGCGTGAGAAACAGGCGCGTGGCCTGAGCCATAAACAGCGATGCGGGCACACCCTTACCACTGACATCACCCACGCAGAAATAGAGCTTGTCGCCCAGCTGCAGATAGTTATAGAGGTCGCCGCCCACCTCCTTGGCAGGTGTCATCGAGGCGTACATGTCGAGTCCCTTGATGTCTGGGAACACGCTGGGCACCATCGACATCTGTATGTTGCGGGCAATGCGCAGCTCACTCTCCATACGCTCCTTGGCCGCCGTAGTCTCCTCCAACTGGTCATAGGCCACCTTCAGCTGCTCGTGAGCCTTTTTCAGTCTTGCCGCCATGCGATTATGCACGAAAATATAGATGACAAGGGCAAGAATGAGGGCAGCCATGACGGCCAGACGGGTCCACCACTGCTGTCGCTCCATGCGCTCCTTCTCTGCCGTCATCTCTGCTTCCTTCTGACGCACGGCCTCCTCCTCGATGGCATCCTGCCGGCGCTGCTTGGTGATGGCCGAATCGAGGTGCTCTACTATCTTAACGCTTACGGCCCGCACCGTATCAAGGCGTTCGGCCATCATGTTCACGTAGAATTTCTTCAGCATCCACTCCTGAATCGTCTGCAGCGAGTAGTCCAGACCATATTCCTTAATGAGATTCTCGGTGCTACTGAGATTATCGGCTGCATCATTCCAGAGTCCTGCCTGACGCAGATAGTCGCTGCCGAGTATCAGGCCTTCTGCCGTCAGCGAATAGCTCGTCTTCAGAAAGTCCTCGTATACCTTGGCCGCCTCAGCCTTGCGCCCCACGCCTTCGAGGGCCGTAGCTCGATAGATGTAGTAGCGTGCCCGCTGCTTGTCGGCATAGTCGGAACGTGCATCCGGCAACTTGTCGTAGGCGTCGAGCAACTTGCCATAGCGGTCTATCCAGTACATCGCCTTCTGATAGTCGTGGATTTCGAGAAAGTTGTAGCAGATGTTGATGACACCGACAAGGGCGTCACGGTAGGCTATCGCATTCGGATTCTTCTCCATATTGTCAAGATGGGCTTGATAGCCGTCCTCCAGGCTCTTGTTGGAAGCCTCCTCGCTCAAGCCTAAGCGGCTCTGGCAGGAGCCCTGATAGATGAGCAGGTTGATGTAGTCGCTCGTCATCTTGGCGTCATGCTTCTTGAGATGATCCAGCGCAGGTATGGCCACCTTCAGGCCAGCCTCATACTCGCCCTGGGTGCTTTTCAAGCCCGTCAGTCGGCTGGCGATGGCAGCATAGACTTCCAGTTCCTCTGGTGTATCCACATTGTCCATGACGGCCAAACCCTTGGTCCAGTAGAGTTCGGCCATACGCTTCTTATGGGTACGGTCGCTGGCATACCCCAGCCAGAAGAAAGCCTTGCCTTCACTGAGATCGCCAGTTTCCTTCAGACTGTCAGCCAGCATTGCGATACGCTGGTAGTCCTTCGTCTCATAGGCGATGTTGATCAGACTGTCGGCTTCTTGTTGGAGCTTTCTATTGGCAGAACTGTTGATGTCACAACCAGTAGTGGTCATCAGCAGCATGCCGATAACCGATGCAAAAGCAATGTTCTTGATACGCATAAAGTGGGATGTCTTGATTTGTTGGCAAAGTTACTAAAAAAAATCGCAATAACATAGAAGTTGGCCAGACTTTTTGGGAAATAAAGTTAAAACCACTAAGATTTCCATATTTTATTGTTACCTTTGCACCCGATATGATACAACAGCCACTGGTCAGTTTTATTTTGACGTGTTACAACCTTCCTCTGGACATGCTGTGCGCATGTATAGACAGCATCCTCAGACTCTCGCTGCGTTCGGAAGAGCGGGAGATCATTGTCGTTGACGATGGGTCGGATGTCAGTCCAATCAACAATCTGCTCCGATATGGCGACGAAATCATCTATGTACGACAGAAGAACGGCGGCGTCAGCACTGCCCGTAACACAGGCATGGAGATGGCTAAGGGAAAGTATTTCCAGTTCGTCGACGGTGACGACACGCTGCTCCAGGTACCTTACGATCACTGCCTCGACATCATCCGCAACCATCAGGATGCCGACATAGTGATGTTCGACTTCACCAACGACTCCCAAGAATCCCAGACTACCTTTGCGGCACCCGCCAAGAAGAGCGGTATAGAACTGATGCGCACGGAGAACCTACGCGGCTCGGCCTGCTGCTATATCTTCCGCCAGACTGTTAGAAGCCAGTTGTCGTTCACACCAGGCATCGAATACGGCGAGGACGAGGAGTTTACACCACAATTGCTAATCCGTGCCGAAACCATATACATTACTGATGCGAAGGCCTATTATTACCGCGAGCGCCAGACGTCAGCCGTCCACCAGCAGACTGCAGAGCGTATCGACAAGCGCCTGGCAGACCACATGACCGTCATCCTCCATTTGAATGAGCTCGCTGACAGAAGCCCATACGCTGAGCGACTGGCCCTGCAACGACGCGTGGCCCAACTGACGATGGACCATATCTACAACACCATCGTCCTGACACGGTCGGAAGAAAGGCTTAACGATACCTTAGAAGCCTTGCGCCAACATAACCTCTTTCCCCTGCCAAACCGCGATTACACGACAAAATACACGTGGTTCCGCAGAATGACCAACAGCAGTCTGGGACGGAAGTTGCTGCTGACCACACTGCCCATCATGAAAAAGGAACGATGAAGATACTTTTATTAGGAGAATACAGCAATCTGCACGCCACCTTGGCCGAAGGCTTGCGAAAACTCGGACACGAGGTGCTCGTCGTCTCCGACGGCACCTATATCTATGATTACAAGCGCGATATCTCGCTTTCCCGTAAAGGGAAGGGGGCATGGTCTGCTTTTAAATATATGTGCAAACTGTTGGTCACGTTACCTCGTCTGAAAGGCTTCGATGTGGTACAGCTCATCAATCCTGACTGTTTCGCCCTGAAGGCGGAGAGACAGTTCGCACTCTATCGCTACCTGCGGCGGCACAACAAAGTGATGGTACTCGGATCGTTCGGCAACGACTGGCAGTGGGTGGAATGCGGACTGAACCGCAGGCTATTCCGCTACGGCGATTTCAATGTCGGCGACCATCTTCGTACCAACGCCTATACACAGCAGGTCATCAAAGAGTGGCTTCATTCGACAAAGGGTGAGCTCAGCCGCTACATCGCCGCCGACTGCGATGCCATCGTTACCTGTCTCTACGAATACCAATTGATCTATCAGGATGACTATCCCAATAAGACCACTTTTATCCCTCTGCCCATCGTACCAAAGACCATCAGTCCAGATAGCCTTGAGCGTACATCACCCTACCCCGTCAAGTTCTTCCTTGGCATCAAACGAATACTGATGGAGTTCAGAGGAACTGACATCTTTTACGACGCCTTGCAGCGCATCAAGAAGGACTATCCAGACAAGTGTGAGGTCACCATCGTGGAAGATCTGCCGTTCAGGGAGTACGAAAAACGCATGAACGGTCAGGATTTCATCCTCGACCAGGCCTATTCCTATACGCCTGCCATGAACGCCCTTGAGGCCATGAGCAAGGGTGTCGTCTGCATTGGTGGCGGCGAACCAGAGAACTACGAAATCATCGGAGAAAAGGAGTTGCATCCCATCATCAACATCCTGCCCGACAGGGAAAACGTCTATCAGGCACTCGTCGGCATCATCTCACATCCAGAAGAGATAACGCGGCTCAAGAAAGAAAGCATCGAATATGTCAGCAGGCATCACGACTACGTCAAAGTGGCCCGCCGTTATGAAGCACTTTATCAAAAACTTCTGTCAGGCGCTTCCCAATAACCTCTGCCGAAGCCAACCGCCTGACAGCATCTGAGACAGCCTTCCCGTCAAAGTCTGTCCTTTCCGTCTCCCTTCGCATCGCGTCAAACAACGCCCGAACATCATCTATGGGTACAATTGTACAACCACCTTCGATGCGCAGACTCTTTGGCACGCATTCCGTAGCGACCACGGGAATACCTGTGCTCATTGCCTCCAACAAAGCCAAAGGCTGCACTTCACTTCGGCTTGCAAGCACCAGAGAATCAGAATGATACAACAATTCTCTTACAGCATCCTTTGAAAGCAATCCATGAGTAACGACACCCTCTGAAAGCAGTTTCCGACAATCAGCAGAATCCGTGCCTCGTCCAGCGATGTGCAACTCGACATCCAGTCCAGAGGCACGCAGTTGGCGGAAGGCTGACAGCAAGATATCATACCCCTTCAATGCCCAGAAATTGGCTAGGCAACAGAAACGAAACGGGCGTCCATCAAGTGGCAGACGCTGCCGATAACGGAAATAGTCCACATCGATGGTATTCGATACCGCCTGCCAGCGATAGTCCTTGCCGAAATAACAGGCAATATTCTCCACCAACTCCTCAGACACAGGAATGACCATATCTGCCCCCTCATATGCCTCGCGCAGCAAAGGAATCTGCCATGCATCGCTGGGCGCAGGGCCGAACTCTTTCTCAAATACCAGTCTGGAGAGATGCTCCGTCACCACATAAGGAATCTGGTGCTTCCTACTCATCTGCATTGCTGCATAGCCCGCCCACTTCGAACAATGGGCGTGCAGGATATCAGGATGCCCATAACGGGTAACATAGTCCTCAAACATCTCACATACAATCTTCACCCATCTCTTCACATTCCATCGAACCATCATGGGGATTCCACGCTGGAACGACTGGCAGACGGTGATGCCGTCTTGCTGATGTTCATAACGGCTGAATGGCAGTGAGAGAAAACCCTTAGGTCCAATAGTGATACCCAACTGCACATTGCTGAGTATACGCACCTCATGGCCAACTGCTTTCAGAGCCTTAGCCTGGTCGAGACAGAACTCACCACCATAGGGCGTGAAGAACGACGGAATCTCAAGGATGTGCATGATTGAGAGATAAGAGATAAAAAGAAGCGCGATGTCTCCTTAATGGAAACACCGCACTTGTCCGGTAATCATAATTACTAATTTCCAATTACTAATTATCCATTACATTACGCCTCAGCAGGAGCTTCAGCGGGAGCCTCGGCAGCAGCAGCCTCAGCGGCCTTTGCAGCTTCTGCTTCTGCCTTAGCGGCAGCCTCAGCAGCCTTCTTGTCGGCAACCTTCTTGGCGATGGCCTCGTTGACAGCCTTCTCTGCCTTCAGAGCATTGGCGGCAGCATCTTTCTTAGCCTTAGCCTCTGCCTCTGCGATCTTAGTCAGACCATTCTGCTTGTCAGCCTTCCAAGCCTCAAACTTCTTCTGGGCAGAAGCCTCGTCGAAAGCGCCCTTCTTCACGCCACCTTTCAGGTGCTTCATCAGGTACACGCCCTCACGGCTTAGGATGTTACGTACGGTGTCTGTAGGCTGAGCACCAACCTCAACCCAATACAGTGCACGCTCGAAATTCAAGTCTACTGTGGCAGGATTGGTGTTGGGATTGTAAGTACCAATCTTCTCAGTAAAACGACCATCACGTGGTGCACGAGCGTCGGCGATAACGATGCTGTAGAAGGCGTAGCCCTTACGGCCGCCGCGCTGCAATCTGATTTTTGTTGCCATAATTTAATGCTTAATCTTTAATTTTTTAATGTTATAAATTTGAATTTCATGCTCTTAACTCGTAAAAGCGGGTGCAAAGGTACAACAATTCCTGCTTATATAGGCATACACACATATACTATTTATTGTTTTTTAACCATCTTCACAAGAAAAGAGGCTGTTACCTAAGGATCTTGGTGACAGTTCCATCGGCTTGACGGCTGATATAAATCCTGCCAGGCTTAAGGGTCTTGACCTGGCGACCGTCGAGTGTAAAGTAAGCAGCTGGCTGGTTAGTGGTCGACTGCAGACTGTGGATGCCAGTAGCGCTGCTCTTCACATTGACCACATAGCCCGTCAAGTCCGACATGTCTGAACCTATAGCAGTAACAGTGCATGCATAGTGGTCGTCGACGACCTTTACATCCTTCATCGCATGAGCAGCCTTACCGTCGATGACTACCTCAATGTCATCAGCCGTGATGGCTTCGTTGAGTTCCATCTCATAGGCAGTCTTGTCTGAGCTGAAGTCAGGCACATCCTGACCTTTGATCTTCAGACCAGTCACCTTGGCATTGTAGACGAACTCTATGTCGTCGAGCAACACTTCGTCGTTGGCACTTCCCTGTCCAGGATCAGCATTGGTGGAAACGGTAATCAGTACAGCCTTAGGATCAACTGCGTTCTCTGTATACACAAAAGGAGCCGCGATTCGAATCCATTCACCGTTGGTGGTGGCTATCTCATTGTTCTTGGCCTTTGCCACAACATTGGTGTAAGCCTTGTCCTCTGGATCCTGATAGTAGGTGCCGTCTGTAATCACAGCACTAATGGTGGCATAAGGATGCGCGCTGTTGGGTGTACCCTGATTGAACTTCACCCAGGCAACGACAGAGTCAGGACGCGAATACAGGGGGATGTAAAAGGGATCACCGTTGCCGTCGACGTCTGTAAGGCTCATGTCGAGGTAGGCATTGTTCGCAGGATCAATGGCTGACATAGCTCCAGCATTCATGCGCCCTGTAGTCATCGTACCATTGGCAACGATGCCAAAGATGGAGGTGGCGAAGATGCGTGCGCTGGCCTCACCAGAGTGAGCATCCTCGGACATCTCGATATGATGGCCGGCTAAGGCAGCCATGAGGCCACTCGCACTCTCGAACGAATGCCAACCGTTGGGTTCAACAAATTCTCCAGTAGAGGTGTGCCATGCCTCAAAGCCAGGGTTGGGCATCTGATAGCCACTGCCGATGGCCACCTGGATCAATTGTCCCATCTCCTTCAGCAGGTCGATGTCGAGATAGCAGCGCAGATGGTCACCTTCGATCTTTCCGCGCAGTTGCACATTGACAGGGGGCAACATGCTGGCCATCCAGATGGGTATGTTGGGGTCGTCGCCATTCGTGATAGTCACTTGGTCTGCAGTGACAAGCAGTGTGGCACTACCATCCTGATAGGGCTTGATTCCCTTCAGTTCCACATTACCCACACCCATAGGACCGTTCTCGCTCTGAAGTACGAAGTTCTTCAGGTTGATGTCATACAGTCCGTCGTTTTCAACGACACTGAAGTTTCCCATTTGTTCAGACGACATGCCGTTGACGATGACCGTTACAGGAACGTTGTAATCCGTTGCGCGGACAGCGATGGCCGTCATAGCGACCAACAATAGAGTAAACAATTTTTTCATACGCTTTAATTGTGTTGATTATTACCTTAGTTTAAATTAAATTTATCAGTTGATTCTGTAGAACAGGCCTATCGTTCCATAGATGGGATAGAGTGTCTGTTCCACTGTCTTGAAGTCGCTGTGGTGGATGCCGCTGAGACCCCAAGACAAATCGGCAGACAAGCCCAGCTTGCGGCAGAAGGCCCAGTCGATGCCTACGGATATACCTATCTGACAGGTACGCATATCGTCGCCGAAGTCGTAGGTGGCCCATTCGCCTTCCTCACAGCCCATTACCACCTTGACACCCGTCGGATCGTCCTTGCGCAGATAGCCGTCGGAGGCTATGCCATAGAAGTCCTTACAGAGCAGCAGCGACAGGTAGGGGCCAGCTTTCAGCTGCACCTTCTGGCTGAGTTCACAAGTCATCTGCAGGGGGATAGTGAGCATGCGCTGGCGAACTTTCTGCCACACGTGACCTGTATAGAGGCCTTCCAACTCGTCTTCATCCATCCTTACTTTCATATGATAGCCCTTGGTGGTCACCTCACCGTCCATGTCCTTGATCTCGTAATGCAGGGCTGCCTGCAGTCCGAACTTCTCCGACAGTGGATACATGACATCGGCTCCCACCATGAAATTGGGTGTCAGCCTGAACGATTCGATGCTACGGATAGTGGCTGGTATGCCTATGGGAGCCGTTGCGCCGATGCTGTAGCCCACACGTGCCTTCACCTGCAGTTTCCCAATGCCTGTCTGCGCTGTGACGGGCTGCGCCGCAAGCATTGACAGACAGATAATCGCCAATGATATGTATGTCAGTCTTTTCATTCCTCTTTCCTCATTCACCAATAAAAGTGATTTCCACCTTATCTACATATAGTGTGCTGCCTACAGACCCCTCGAAAGTGTCTCCCGTCTTACTCGACGAGAATACCAGCGCGAGATTGTAGCCGCGGTTGGTCAGCAAGGCTGTATCGACGTCGGCACCCTCGAAGGTCATCTCAAACTTCTTCCATTCGCTGGTGGCAGGCAGTGAGGCCACCTGTGCCTTGCGCACGATATAGGGGCTCGAGAGCACGTCGTCGCCGTGGAGCATCACCTCGTTGCCCTGAGCGTCGTGGTTCACATAGAGTACGGAGTAGATGCTGGGCTCGTCGATGCGACCAGACACTTCCTTGGCATCCTTGTCTGTGAACGTCTCGCCTGGGCTGTACTTGTAGTAGCCCGTTATCTTTATCGGCTCCTTGGTGTAGGGGATTCCCATCTGGGTGGTCATCAGTGTGTTCGTCAGCGCATACTTGCTGTCGAAGGCACCCAAGAAGAAGTTGCCGGCTGCGATGGGTTTCTTGAATGTCTTGCCCCATGAACCTGTTGAGCGCGTGGTCAGTTTGATGCAGTAGCCGTCGACACCATCCTTATCAGGCACGGTGGGATAGTCTGTGGCAGCAGCGTTAGGACTGGCAATCATGAAACCCTCGTTGCCTGAAGCCCAGATATAGTCTTTCCTTCCGTCATCATATGGGTTATACCATACATAGTATTTGCCGTTTGCGCTCAGCTCGAAGTTCTCGAAGTCATAACAGTTGCTGGGCAACTTGGCCTCGCGAAACTCTACGGTATAGGTGCGGTGCCACTGGCCGTCCTCCGATGTCACGGTATAGGCGACGGGACCCTTGCTGAAGTCCTGCGCGCTACCGCTGGCAGGCGAAATGGTGGCTCCCTCAGTGAGTTTGAAGTGTACGGGCATAGCAGGCAGATCAGCAAGCTGACGGATGGTGAACGTCAGCTTTTCTGTGCTTGAAGGCACATCGCCGATGCGCATATCCGTATTCTGGATGAAGTACTGGGCCATCTGGTCGCCTTCGACCCATGCTTCAAGAATATCGCATTCCATGTTCTTGGGCTCATCCTTGATGCACGAAGTGAGAAGCATCGCAGACAAGAGCATGACAAATGGAAACGGGTGTCTCATATCTGATAAATACATAAAAGAATCTTTTCACACATTTTACAATGCAAAGTTACGATTTTATTATCAAATCGCCAAACAATTGCGTATTTTTTTTCCACTGACTGTCTATACGAACTAACGGATGATCCTGATGTACTCCTCATAAGTGATGAACCGTCCGCCCATCGTACGAAGGTGTGGTGTCTCAAACTGGCAGTCGATAAGCTTGCCGCCAAGCGACTCGAACATACGTGCCAGGTGGATCAATGCCAGCTTCGAGGCACTCGGCACCAGCGAGAACATGCTCTCGCCGAAGAACGACGTACCCAGGTTCACACCGTAAAGGCCTCCCACCAGGCGCTCTTCCTCCCAGACCTCCACACTCGCCGCAAAGCCCTGCCGATGCAGTTCCGTATACGCCTTGATGATGTCTGGGCCCAGCCAGGCACCCTCTTCCTCGTTACGAGACTGGGCAGTGGCACAGCCTCGTATCACCCCGTCAAAGTCTTTGTTGATGGTGAGGCGATAACAATTCTTCTTCATCAGCTGCCGCATGGAGTGGCTGACGTGGATCTCATGGGGGAAGATGACGAAACGCTGTAGCGGACAATACCACATGGGCTCCTTTCGATGAAACGAATACCATGGGAAGAAGCCGTAGGAGTAAGCGAGTATCAGTCTGTCTACGCTCAGGTCGCCACCCACGGCTACCAATCCGTCTTCCTCGCCAAAGTGGGGATCAGGAAACCAGAGGTTATTGTCTAATTGAAATACCATTGTTATACACAATCTCAATATGGCCTCCCTGTTTCAGCGAGCCGAAGAGGATCTCGCGCATCAGCAAGGGTTTCAGCCGCTGGGCGATGACACGATCCATCTCACGGGCTCCGTATTCACGTGTGAAACCTTCGTCGAGCAGCGCAGCAAACGCCTCGTCGCTCAGGGTCATCACAACCTGCTTTGCCGTCAGTTTCTCCTGCAGCTCTCCCAGTTTCTTCTTCAGTATCAGCGTGGCCATCTCGCGATCCATGTCGTTGAATACCACCGTCCCTGTCAGGCGGTTGATAAACTCTGGCTTAAACGTCTTCTTCACCTGTTTCAGCATCGCCTCGCCACGCGACACCTTGCCCGTAAAGCCGATATTCGCCTGTGCGGCATACTGCGCCCCTGCATTCGAGGTCATGATGAGGATCACGTTGCGGAAGTCGGCCTTGCGACCCTTGTTGTCCGTCAGACGGGCATAGTCCATCACCTGCAGCAGGATGTTGTAGATGTCCTGATGCGCCTTCTCTATCTCGTCGAGCAGCAGCACGCAGTTGGGTGTCTTGCGGATGGCGTCCGTCAGCAGACCGCCGTCCTCATAGCCCACATAGCCTGCTGGCGAGCCGATGAGCTTCGCCACGGTGTGCTTCTCTGTGTACTCACTCATGTCGAATCGCAACAGCGTGATACCCAGTTCCTTTGCTAGCACGCGCGCCACTTCCGTCTTGCCCACGCCCGTAGGCCCCACGAACAACAGCGAGGCCAGCGGCTTGTTGTCATCCAGCAGACCTGCCTTCGACAGCTGTACCGCCTCCACCACCTGACGGATGGCTTCGTCCTGACCGTATATCTTCGCCAGCAGCCTTGGTGCAAGTGTCTCCAGCTGCGAGTTGTCGTCGTCCTGCTTCATCGCCATCGCATCCACCTTGCACGTCTTCGCCAGCACGTCTGCGATGTCGGAAGACGTTATTAACTGAGAACTGAGAGGTGAGAACTGAGAGGTATGATTACCTGGCAAGCCGCTCTTTTCATCCTGAGAGTTTCCGCCATTATTGCCGCCCTGAGAGTAATCACACCTCTCAGTTCTCAGTTCTAAGTTCTCAGTTCTCATTTCCTTTGCCGCTCCTGCCTCGTCGATGAGGTCGATGGCCTTGTCTGGCAGGAAACGGTCGTTCACGAACTTATAGCTTGCATCGACGGCATAGTCGAGAGCCGCCTCGTCGTAGGTCACGCCGTGGAACTGCTCATACTGCTCCTTCAGCTGGCGCAGGATGTGCTTCGTCTCTTCTGGCGTAGGCTCTGGGATGTCTATCTGCTGGAAGCGCCTCACCAGCCCCTTCGAGCGCGAGAAGTGACGGTTGTACTCCTCGTATGTCGTCGAGCCGATGAATCGGATGGAGCCAGACTCCAGATAGGGCTTCAGCATGTTCGATGCGTCCATCGCCCCCTCGCCCGTCGCACCAGCGCCTACCAGCGTGTGTATCTCGTCGATATAGACGATGTTCTTGTCGCTCTCCTCCTGTATGCCGTCCATGATCTGCTTGATGCGGTTCTCGAAGTCGCCGCGATACTGTGTGCCTGCCAACAGCGTGCCGATGTCGAGCTGGTAGATGCGGCTGCCCTTCAGGCGCTCTGGCACCCTACCCTCTTCTACCATCCTCGCCAGTCCCCACACGAGGGCGGTCTTGCCCACGCCAGGCTCACCCACATGCAGCGGATTGTTCTTGTCGCGCCGACAGAGCACCTGGATGGTTCTTTCCAGCTCCTGCTCACGGCCTATCAGCGGGTTGTGCTTCTGGTAGTGCTCGTTCATGCAGGTCACCAGCCGCCGCCAGGCTGCCTCGTGATGCCCTTCGCCTGTCTCTTCCTCCAGATGGTCGTCGAACTCGTAGGAGCTTATCAGCTCACTCATGAAGTTGCTCTCACTGTCGCCCAATGCGTCTTTCAGCAGATAGCAGGCCCACGACTCCTTCAGATGGAGGAGTCCCATCACGAGGTGAGGCAGATCCAGCGCCTTCGCACTGCTGTTCACCACCTGCTGACAGGCGAAATCGATCAACTGCCCCATCTGCACTGAGGGCTCTGGTTCATATTCACGATCCTCTGGCACCGTCTCAACGTCCTCCAACTTCTCTTCCAGCCGCTCCACGAACTCTTCTGGCGAATAGAAGATGTTCAGCGTCTTGTTGAAGTTGAACTCGTCCGTCAGCACAAACAACAAGTGCTCAGGCATCACGAACTCATGCCTGTATTCCTTACAGCACTCCCACGTCTCTTTCAGAATCTGGGAAGCCCGTTCCGACTGTATGATCTCTGCCATTCTAATCCTTCAATTTTGATGTTTCACATCGAGCTCGCTTCCGCGACCTTCAATTTTCAATTTTAACTTCGTTGACTTTTGTCGCGACTCGGCCTAATTGATGCGAGCATCATTCGGCTCTCACTGCTCCAAAAGTTCAATCTTCTCACTCCTTCTCCGGCTCCACCGTCAGCCTCAGCGGAAAACCTGCCTCACGAGCCATGCTCGTTGCCTTTCGCGCCTTCGACACGGCCACATCGTAGCTATAGATTCCCACCACCGCCTTGTCGGAGTGGTGCACCTTCAGCATCAGCGCCTCGGCCTCAGCCTCGCTCTTGAGAAACACCTGTACCAGTATCGTCACCACGAACTCCATCGTCGTGAAGTCGTCGTTATAGATGGTCACCTTATAGCGCCTCGGCTCCTTGAGGCCTGTCCGTTGCCGCTCTCGTGTTGCTGATTGTTCTTTTGCCATAACCTTATTATAATATGCTGTGCAAAGTTATACATTTTTCTGATAATAAACGATTCTGCCCACAACTTTTTGTCGCCGCGCATCATTTTATACACGAAAAAGAGCCCGCCGACGATGGCATGCTCTTCTTTTTACGCATGAATGAGCGCGATCAGAGGGACAGGTCATTGATCTTTTTTTCATAAAAACTTGCGAATTACATTATTTATATGTATCTTTGCAGCGTTTTTGTAGAATCTTTAAATTTAGTATTATTCCAAGAAAGCCAAGAGAATCAAGCGGAACAGGCATCTATCATGTGATGCTGCGCGGTATTAACCGTCAGGACTTTTTTGATGATACCGAAGACTACTGGACTTTCATCAAAATGATGTCAGCGGTTCCTTGTTACATCTACGCCTATTGCCTGATGCCCAATCATGTCCATCTGTTGATTGCCGAAAAGAGTTTGAAAGTGGGTGAGGTAGTGAAATCCATCGCTTCATGCTATGTGCTATATTACAACAAGAAATATGCCGTATAGGTCATCTCCTT
>Ga0247608_10000487_pt1 | contig 63636 bp, 57 predicted proteins | sample 176DNAGHGlowgp2_FD_193490 | JGI IMG/M metagenome (GOLD analysis project Ga0247608, IMG submission 193490) | Sheep rumen microbial communities from Palmerston North, Manawatu-Wanganui, New Zealand - 1766 DNA GHGlow gp2 | ecosystem: Host-associated > Mammals > Digestive system > Stomach > Rumen ... | reverse complement strand
AAGCCTCTAGTCCGTTTCCCACAAAACTCTCGCTCACAGCATACCACTTTACACAAGCTCCGACAAGCATGACCGCCGCAGATAAAACCGCAGTAAATCGGACACCCATCTTGTCGAGGATGATACCGGCGAAGATTAGGAAGAATACGAATACGTTGAGGAATACCTCTGAGCCTTGCATCGTACCGAAGGCTGTGGAGTCCCAGCCACGGGTTTCCTGCATCAGGTCTTTGATAGGTGAGAGGATATCCATGAAAATATAGCTGCAGAACATCGCCAGGGCAAGTAGCAGCAACGCCGTCCACCGCATAGCAGCAGAATCGCGCAGAGTCTTTTGAATCGTTTGAGTCATATCTTTTTATTCTTATAACTTGTATCTAGATTATTATTTCAGCCATCTGTCAAGCCAGTCGAAGAATGTACGCTGCCAGAGCACACCATTCTGAGGCTTCAGCACCCAGTGGTTTTCATCGGGGAAGATAAGCAGTTCTGCTGGAATCCCCTTCATACGAGCTGCATTGAAAGCCTGCATACCCTGGGTATAGCAGATGCGATAGTCCTTTTCGCCATGGATACAGAGAATTGGCGTATCCCAGTTCTCGACGTACTTATGTGGTGAGTCATGGTAGGTCTTCTTGGCATTAGGTAACTGTGGACGATGCCAGTAAGCCTCGTCGTATTCCCAGTTGGAGAACCAGTTCTCCTCTGTTTCCAAGTACATGGAAGCAAGGTTAAAGGCACCATCGTGAGAGATAAAAGCCTTGAAACGCTTGTTGTGATGACCAGCAAGGTAGTAGATGGAAAAACCGCCGAATGATGCTCCGACAGCTCCTAACTTGTCCTTATCCACAAATGGCAGGTTGTTGGCTGCATCGTCGATGGCCGCGAGATAATCCGCTATACACTGACCAGTCCAGTCGCCAGAGATCTCCTCCAGCCACTCTTGACCGAAGCCAGGCAGACCACGACGGTTAGGTGCTACAATCACATAGCCGTTGGATGCCATAATCTGGAAGTTCCATCGATAGCTCCAGAACTGTGAAACTGGACTCTGTGGGCCACCTTCGCAGAAGAGCAGGGTGGGGTATTTCTTGGTCTCATCAAAGTTTGGTGGCAGGATGATCCATGTGAGCATCTCTTTGCTATCGGTGGTTTTCACCCATCGCTGCTGGACGGATGGTTTAGCCAGTTGGTCGGTGATGTGCTTATTTTCAAAAGTCAGCTGCTGAACAACAGTGTTTTCTGGCTTCTTGAAGTTCGGTGTCACAATATAGAGATCGGCAGGGGCGGTAAACGAGTGACGTTCCATCAGCAGCTGCTTACCGTTGTTCATCAGTTGGATAGCACCAAAGTCTGCCCAAGGATTATTCTTCTGTCCGTCAGATCCTGACTCAGGTGAAACAACAGTTTGAATTTGTTTTAATTCACCTTTCCAGTTTATGGCATATAGATTCTCTGTAGCGTGCCAAACGCCAATAAAGTAAATCATAGCATCCTTAGAATCACTCCACACGAAATCCTCAACGCCAGAGTCGAAACTTTCAGTGAGATATTTCTTCTCACAGGTAGCTAAGTCGTAGCAGCACAGACGGTTACGGTCTGCCTCATAGCCATTGCGTTCCATTGAGAGCCAGGCAACATACTTGCCATCAGGTGAGAACTTCGGATTGGTGTCATAGCCCACATTGTTCTTCAGATTCTCTTGTGAGTTCACCTCCTGATACTTCATCGAAACAGTTGGGTTAATCTCTGGTTCAACATAGTCAGCAGGCTTGCAGAGATTCTTTGTCTCGCGCGTACCTATATTATATAAATAAATGTCGGAATCGGTTGAAATGCTATAGGCTGTGCCCGTCTTCTTGCGACAAGTATAGGCAATAGACTTGGAGTCAGGACTCCATGCCAGTTGTTCCATACCTCCGAAAGGTTCCATCGGACACTCGAATGGCTCGCCCTCAAGCATGTCGATGCCGTCTTTGATACCATCCTCGGTTACTTCAGCAACAAAGGGATGCTGGATACTCTCTACATAATGGTCCCAATGGCGATACATCAGATCTGTTACCAAACGACCTGTAGCCTTAGGAAGATCATCAGGATTCTTCTTGATGACCTCGTGGAAATCGATGCTATGGAGCAAGATGACCTTACTGCCGTCAGGAGAGAATCTGAATCCCTCGATATCCTTCGATGTCTTTGAAAGCTGTTGGCGGTCAGAACCGTCAGCATTCATGGTCCAGATCTGCCCCCCGGAGAGGAAGGCGATCTTACCATGATACCAAGTAGGATCTGTTTCTGATTTTGTGCCTGTGGTTAGTGTGACATTATTGGTGCCATCGGCATTGATCACTGCAATCTTCTGCTGACTCTTATTAGCCTTTACACTATAATAGCCTACCTGATAGACAATCTGCTTACCGTCGGCACTGGCCTCAGCCTGACCGATACGCCCCATAGCCCAAAGGGCTTCTGGGGTCATCAGGTCGCTCGTGAGCTTGATATTCTGTTTCCCGATTTTCACTTCGTCTTGTGCGTTAGCTTGAAATACTAGATTGGCTAGTACAACAAGGATTACCAGATATTTCTTCATATAGTCATCTCTTTTGGTTCATGCGCTGTTTCTGCATCTCTTCTGCCTGCTTCTGCATGGCCTCCAGACGTGCAGCAAGTCCACTTGTCTTCTTATTCGGATTGTTCTTGTTCTCCTGATACTTTGCCTCAAGAATGGCAAGTAGTTTCTCGTCATTGGTGGTCTTGCGGAGCGTCCACATGATGGCTGCAGAGAAGAATAGTGAGATAAAGTAGTAGAAGTTCAGACCTGATGAATAGTCGTTGAACATGAAGAAGAACATCAGTGGCATAAGATACATCATCCATTGCATCATCTTCATCTGTTCAGCCTGCTGTCCTACCATCTGATCCTTCTGCTGACGCATCGTCATATAAGAATAAAGGACGTTGGATACACAGAAGAGGATACAGGTCAGTGAGAGGTGGTCACCGATACCCCAGATCTGGGTGCCCCATTCGATGATGGGATCATAGGTCGAGAGGTCGTCGATCCAGAGGAACGACTGCCGGCGCAACTGAATGGCATTTGGCACAAAATTGAACATGGCAATCCAGATAGGCATCTGAATCAGCATGGGCAGACAACCACTCAAGGGGCTGACACCATACTTTGCATAGAGACTCATCATCTCCTGCTGTTTCTTCATAGAGTCCTCTGGCTTATCATACTGCTTGGTAGCCTCATCGAGTTTCGGCTTCAATACACGCATCTTTGCTGACGACATGTAACTCTTCTTCACCATCGGGAAGGTAATGGCCTTCAGCAACAAGGTTATCAGGATAAGGACGATACCCATTGAGAAACCCCATGAGGTGAGCCAGTCGAATACGTAGATCGTGAAGAAACGGTTGATGTAACGGAAGAGCGGCCATCCGAGATAGACGAGCTGTTCCAGATCGAGTTCCTTGCCGAAGGTGCTCTGCTCCTCGACATCCTTGATGAGACGGAAGTCGTTGGGACCGATGTACATCTCGAACTCTGTTGGATGGATACCCGATGGGTCAAAAGCCGTCTTCATCTTGGCATTAAACTGCTTCAGATAGCCGGAGCCTTTTTCCTGCGGGATACTGGTCATCAGCGAGTTGGCGGCAAAGTCATCTTTCGAGATCAGGGCCACTGAGAAGAACTGGTTCTTGAAAGCTACCCAGTCAAGTGATTCCTCTATCTTCTCATCGATTTTTTCGGATGTCTCACTCAGATAGTCTGTGCCACCATTCTTCTCCTTATAAGTAAGGGTTGCATATCGGTTTTCAAAGGTGAACCCTTTCTCCTGCTGACGGGCCTTGTCAGTCCATTCGATGTCCATCTCCTTATAACTGGGAGCAAAGAGTCCGTTTAGTCCGTTGGTACGCAACATGAAATGTAACATGTAATCCTTGCCCAACTGATAGTCGAGAACGATGCTTCCGCCGTTACCTGCTTGTGCAGTCATCGTAACCGTACTGTCCGTAACGTTTGAGGGCGTGAAGAATAAGTCTTGGGTGATGATGTTCTCCGACTTGCCCGACAACATGAAATTCATCTGCTGAGTATTCTCGTCGAAGAGTGTCACGTTCATCTTGTTGTCACGATCCTCAAACCCTTTGATGATAGCCTTGCTGATGGTGCCACCTTTGGTGTTGAAGGTCAGTTCAACCTTATCATTCTTCAGCACAATGGGCTGGTTGGTACCGTTAAGTGCCGAAAAGAAAAGGGCGGTAGAGTCTCCTTTGGCTTCTTCTTCGGCCTGAGCCTTACGGGCTGCCTCGTCAGCTTTCTGTTTTTTGGCAGCGTTATCCTTAATGGCTGCAGCGATACTGTCTTGCTTGCGTGCGGCTTCAATTTCTTCAGCAGAAGGCTGGTTATACCAGCTGAATCCAATTAGGACCAATGCTATCAGAATGAAGCCGATTAAAGTGTCTCTGTTCATTTATTTTTGCTTTATTTATTAATGTACGCGATAAATCAAGGTGCAAAATTACGAAAAAAATACGAAATGTATGCATTCTATGAAGAAAAAATTGTATCTTTGCATTCAGTTATGAGAAAAGTCACATTATTATTTGCGGTGATCTCAGCGCTCAGCGCGAGTGCCGCACAGCCAAATGACAGTCTGGACGGACGCTATTATCGGCTGTTCGCACCATTGACGTTCTATCACAATGTCGCCGACAAGACATTAGCTTTAAACTCTGAGTCAGCAGGTAAGGATCGGGTAGCCGATGAGGTTGATGCTGCATTGCTGAAAGTGTATCTGAAACGTCCTGATCTGGTTCGTACTACCGAGACGGATCTGGAAGAGACAGGATCTATTCGAGAAGATTTGTATCAGCCGATTATCAATGAGGTTGAGTTTGTAAACAAGGTTGATACCGTGCCTTTGGTGGATGCCCCAGAGGATATTCCCGATACCGTAATGGTTCAGAAACCCAAATTCTGGACTTACAAGGGGGACGGCTTCCTTCAGTTTATGCAGAACTATGTGTCTGGCAACTGGTACAAAGGTGGTGAAAGCAACTATTCGATGGTAGGTGCTTTGACGGCAGAGGCTAATTATGATAATAAGAATAAATGGAAGTGGGACAATAAGCTGGAGTTGAAACTAGGTTTCCTCCGTTCTCGTACAGACTCACTCCATAAATTCAAGTCTAACGAAGATCTGATTCGTCTGACGAGCAAACTTGGACTTGAAGCAGCTAAGAATTGGTACTATACACTTCAGTTACAGGCCTATACGCAATTTACTCAGGGCTATAAGTCAAATGATCCAAAGATTTATTCGGATTTCTTCTCTCCTTTAAATATAAATCTCGGTCTTGGTATGGATTATAAGGTTGAGTCGAAAAATCAGAAGTTGACGGGAACCATCAACTTCTCTCCAATTGCTGTTAACTATCGTTATGTAGGTCGAGTTGATTTGGGTCCAAGTTATGGTCTCGATCCGGGGAAGCATTCCATGTTTGAGTTTGGCCCGAATATGACAGCCGACTTGGTGTGGAAATTCAATGATGTCGTAACTTGGAAGACACGTTTCTATGCGTTTACGTCTTTCAAGCGTGCAGAGATAGAGTGGGAGAATACATTTGAACTCCGTGTGTCGAAGTACATCACCGCCAATCTGTTCCTCTTCCCACGTTTCGACGATGCTAGTCTGTATGACGATGATTTAGGTTATTGGCAGTTTAAGGAGTATAGCTCTTTGGGTTTTGCCTACACATTCTAAAACGAAATCACCCGCCAATCGGCGGGTGATTTCGTTTATTTAGCTTCTGTCATATCTCCTTCGATATAGAGTCTGGTCATTTCAACCGCTCCGTTGGATCGGATTGTAATAGACTTCTTGAAATGCCCGGGGAACTTGCCTGTACCATTGTAAGTCACCTTAATCTGTCCCTTCTCGCCTGGTTTAACAGGCTCCTTCGTATATTCAGGAACTGTACAGCCGCAAGAGGCAACAGCCTGATTGATAATCAGCGGTTGTTCTCCAATGTTGGTGTATGTAAAAGTACAAGTGACAACAGGTTCTTTCTCTGAGAAGGTTCCGAAGTTGTGTGTCAGTTTGTCGAATCTAATCTCCGCCGGCTTCTGTGCTAAAGCAGCAGTCAGTCCGCACATGAGTAACATGGTCATTACAAATAGTTTTTTCATTTTCATTTGGTTTTAAGTATAAATTTCGGGGCAAAGGTAATAAAAAAAAGAGAATTAGGAATTAATAATTAAGAAATATTTGGTATTTTACCCGCTAATTTGTACCTTTGCACCTCAAACAGAATAAAAATATAATAAATATGTATAGAAGCAAGACTTGTGGAGAGCTTCGTCTCTCAGATGCAGGCAGTGTCGTGACACTTGCCGGATGGGTACAGCGCAGTCGTAAGATGGGAGGTATGACTTTCGTCGATTTGCGCGATCGTTATGGTTTGACACAGTTGGTTTTCAATGAGGCTGATGATGCAGAACTGTGTGATCGTGCCAATAAGTTAGGCCGTGAGTTCTGTATTCAGGTCAAGGGTGAAGTGAGCGAACGTCAGAGTAAGAATCCTAAGATGCCTACTGGCGACATCGAGATTCTGGTGAAAGAACTCAATATCTTGAGTGAGAGTCTGACACCGCCGTTTACGATTGAGGATAATACAGATGGCGGTGACGATATCCGTATGAAGTATCGTTACCTCGATCTTCGTCGTGCTGCCGTTCGTAAGAACCTCGAGCTGCGTCATCGTATGACAATCCTCATCCGTAACTTCCTTGATGCCAAGGATTTTATTGAGGTTGAGACACCGATTCTGATTGGCTCTACGCCTGAGGGAGCCCGTGATTTCGTGGTGCCATCTCGCATGAATCCTGGGCAGTTCTATGCCTTGCCCCAGTCTCCCCAGACGCTTAAGCAACTGTTGATGGTCAGTGGCTTCGATCGATACTTCCAGATAGCCAAGTGTTTCCGTGATGAGGATCTGCGTGCAGACCGTCAGCCGGAATTCACACAGATTGACTGCGAGATGTCGTTTGTTGAGCAGGAGGATGTACTGCAGCTTTTCGAGGATATGGCCCGTCATTTGTTCAAAGAGGTTCGTGGTGTTGAACTTCCCCCGCTTCAGCGTATGACTTGGCATGAGGCCATGCGTCGCTTTGGTTCTGATAAGCCAGATCTCCGTTTTGGCATGGAGTTTGTTGAACTGATGGATCAGTTGAAAGGCACAGGTACCTTCCCTGTATTCAACGATGCGACCTATATCGGTGGTATCTGTGTGCCAGGATGTGCTAACTATTCTCGTAAGCAGCTCGATGAGTTGACTGAATTTGTCAAGCGTCCGCAGGTTGGTGCCAAGGGACTTGTTTACGTCAAGTTTAATGAAGATGGTACAGTGAAATCCAGCATTGATAAGTTCTATGAACCCGAGGTATGGACAAAGGTCAAGGAGGCAACTGGTGCCAAGGATGGTGACCTCGTGCTGATTCTCTCTGGTGACAATGCCAATAAGACTCGCATTCAGCTCTGTACGCTTCGTCTTGAGATGGGTGATCGTCTAGGCCTTCGTGACAAGGACAACTTCGTCTGTCTTTGGATTGTCGACTTCCCACTCTTTGAGTGGAGCGATGAGGAGCAGCGCTTGATGGCTACCCATCATCCGTTTACCATGCCTAATCCCGATGATATTCCTCTGTTGGATACTGCCCCAGAGAAGGTTCGTGCCGTCGCTTACGATTTCGTATGCAATGGTGTTGAGGTTGGTGGCGGTTCACTCCGTATCCATGATGGTAAACTCCAGGAAAAGATGTTCCAGATTCTCGGCTTTACCCCCGAGCGTGCTATGGCTCAGTTTGGCTTCCTGATCAATGCTTTCAAGTATGGAGCACCTCCTCACGCAGGTCTGGCTTTCGGTCTCGATCGCTTTGTATCGTTGATGGCAGGTCTCGACAGTATCCGTGATTGTATCGCATTCCCGAAGAATAATAGTGGTCGCGATGTGATGCTGGATGCACCAGGTGAGTTAGACCCGAAACAACTTGAAGAGTTGCAGTTGAAAATTGATATTCGTCAAGAATAGTTACCTTTTTGCCAAAAATACTTAAATATCAATAACTTGTATGAATAAATAGTCGTACTTTTGCACGCGATTTAATAAATGAACAAGAGTATAACTTCAATAAAGTATTAATTTTTAAGAATTATGGCAGAAAAGAAAGCAACAGCAAAGAAGGCCGCCGCTCCTAAGGCAGCCGCTGAAAAGAAGACCGCAACCGTTAAGAAGGCAGCAGCTAAGTCAGTTCTCACTGTAAACGCTGAGAATGCAGGTTTCAAGGCTGGTGATGTTTATCAGGCACTGGCAGCCGCTGGAAAGGCTCTCACTGTAAAGGAGATTGCAAAGGCTGCAAAGATTTCTGAGGAGGAGACTCTTCTCGGTCTGGGTTGGCTCTTCAAGGAGGGTAAGCTCGCTAACGAAGATGAGAAAGTAACTTTGGCTTAATCCATTTACTTACAAATAAAAAAAGGTCGGTAATCGTCTTACCGGCCTTTTTTAATCTTTATGACATACGACCGTCAGATACTTAGGATCCTTACAGCTGTGGGTGACAAGGGCATCAGTGTTCAACTGTTGGCCAAGCATGTCTATAACCAGAATTCAACATTATTTTATACACCTGATCTGTCAGAGATCCGTTCGTATGTTCAGCAATACCTGTTGAAAAACTCCAAGTTGCCTTCCTCGCTGATAGAAAGTATGGAACAGCGAGGCTATTACCGTCTGAATACCAAGAATAATCCCGATGCCCAACAATTGATGTTGGACTTCAAAGAACAATCCTCCGAAGAAGAAAAAGAGGAAAAACCTCAGCAAGACCTATCTCTGGATCTCTTTGGCTGAAAAGCCTATGATTTCTGGTTTTGGATTGCATGATATACGTCTAGCAGTTGCTCAGCCGTCTGTTTCCAAGAAAAGAGTTTGGCTCTTTGAATACCAATTTCTTCCTGCTCCTTGTATAGCGTATCATCTTCCTCCAGCTGCAGCATCTTCTCTGCAATCTCATCAGCACTTTCTGGATTGATTAGGATAGCTTCTTTGCCACCAATCTCTGGCATGGATGATGTGTTAGAGGTAATGACAGGTGTCCCACAAGCCATAGCCTCGAGCAGGGGAATGCCAAAACTTTCTCTCAACGAAGTGTATAGGAAGGCAAAAGCACTATTGTAAATATATGGCAGATCGCTGTTGACAATATACCCGGGCATCACAATCATTTTCTTGATGTTCTCAATATGATTCCTCTCTATGATACCATCAAGATATTCTTTGTCCAGATCAGCCATCAATAGTTTGCGTTTCACATTCGACTTCTCAAGATACTTCGAATAGGCAATGAGCGTCCGCTCAGTGTTCTTCTTGGGATCTGTATTACCTAGGAAAAAGAAGTACCCTTCGGTATCAATGTATTGTTTGTATACCAGTTTTGTGTCGGTCACAGGCCTGAACCATTCGTTATAACCATTGTAGATCATGGCCATCCGCTCTTCAGGAATATTGAGTTTCGTCATGATGTTCTTCTTCTCAAAGTTAGAGACTGTGATGATACGTCTGCATTTCTTGAGAATTCTTGGCACCACAAGTCTTCTATAAAACCATCCCAAGTTCTGGTAAAGCGATTTGTTCGACTTGTCGCGGGGTTCCAGGAAGATGATGTCATGTAGTGTCAAGATGAGTGGAATGTTGCAACGAAGTGGAGCCGTGTTACTGGTACAATGCAACACGTCAAGATTCAGTCTCTTGACTGCTCTTGGTAATGTGAACTGTTCCCATAGGGGATAGAAACCACCGCCAATTTCTATGATATGCACATTGCTGGTATCCTCCAGGCATCTGTCTTCACCTGGAGCGACAAAGATGAAATACTCATCTTTCGTATCCATCTTTTGCAGTTCCTTGATTTCCTGCAACACCACATAGTCCATGCCATGTTTGTTTTTGCGGAAAATGCGCTGAGCTTCTATACCTATTCTCATATCTGTTTGATAATTTTAGCCGGCACGCCTGCAACGAGCGAGTGGGGTGGAACATTTTTTGTTACAACGGCTCCAGCGGCAACTACTGAGTGATTTCCAATAGTGACACCGGGCAGAATCACTGCATTAGCACCAATCCAGATGTCGTCTTCTATTGTGACAGGAGTCGTACTGACACCTTGTTCGTCAATTCGTTTATCAGAATCTTCAAAATTGTGATTAAGTGCTGTTACCGTGATGCCTTGTGCCAGGTTTACGTGACAGCCGATAGTTACAGGCCCAATTATTGTGTTGTGCAGGCCTATCCTGGTATGGTCACCAATAATAACATCGCCCACAGCATTGTTGATGCAGGCAAAAGATTCTATGACTGAGTAATCACCTAGCGAGAACTTACGATAGGGTGGGGTATCCATTCTGGCCGAACGATGAATCACCGAATGCTTCCCCCTATGCTGATAGAGCGGAGCTAGCATCCTGATGAACCATCGTGGCCTTGTCTGCACTTGGTTCATAATCATCCAGTCCACAAATTTCTTCAACCTGGGATTGCCCTTGAATTGTCCTCTGATAGCCTCGTTATTCATGTCATGACTTCATTTACGACGACAAAAATACAAATTATTTTGTTTAATTCCAAATTTTTACCTACTTTTGCAGCAAAATAATGAAAATGAAGATATTGTTCCTCGTCTATCACGGATTTTCTGAAGTGAGTGGCATCAGCAAAAAGATCCATTATCAGGTGAAAGGCCTTCGTGAAAATGGATATGAAGTCCACCTTTGTTATTATGATTTTGATGCCCAAGGTCATCGCTGCCGCTATGTCGATGACCAGGTCATTCAAGACTATGGTACAGGGTTTGTGGCAGGCCTTCGTCAGCGTATAGACTACGGCTGTATCTATGACTATTGCAAACTCAACGGTATTCAGTTTGTTTATGCCCGTTGTTTCCAAAATGCCAATCCGTTTCTGATTCGTTTGTTTAAGCGACTTCGCCTGTTAGGCATTAAGTCAGTCACGGAGATTCCCACCTATCCTTATGATCAGGAGTTTGACACCTTCTCTCGGCAGGAACGTCTGGGCTTGAAGATTGATCAACTCTTCCGTCATGGTTTAGCGCGTCAGATGTCAGCCATCGTTACTTTTTCTGATGCTGATGAAATATTTGGACAACGAACCATCCGAATCAGTAATGGCGTAGATTTCGATAGTATTCCCCTCCACCATTTTCAGCCCGTCGATGATGCGATTCATCTGATAGCTGTTGCAGAAGTTCATCTGTGGCATGGCTACGACCGTTTGATAGCAGGTCTAGGTGAGTATTACAAGAATGCCACTTCTCCAAGAAATATCATCTTCCACATAGTTGGTGGTATTGATCCTTTTGACCTCTATGGTCAGGGAGATTATCCGGGTATTCAGACTTTAATCGGTCAGTACGGGATAAAAGACCATGTTGTGTTTCATGGCCAACTTTTTGGCGATGAACTAAATGATGTGTTTAATCAGAGTTGTTTCGCTATTGGTAGTCTCGCTCGTCATCGTAGCGGCATTACAAATATCAAGACACTAAAGAATCGCGAGTATGCTACTCGTGGTATCCCCTTTATCTATTCCGAAATTGATAGTGATTTCGAAGATAAACCATACATCATAAAGGCACTTCCCGATGAGTCTCCGATTGATGTTCAGCAGATGGTGGACTTCATTGAGTCTCATACGTTTGATCCTGCAGAAATCCGCAAGACCGTAGAGAGTCTGAGTTGGAAGATTCAGATGCGACGTGTGGTTGAAGAGGCTTAGCCGTTACTTCTTAAACCAAAATACTATTGCAGATTTCAGTCCGATGTATTTCAGATATCCCGACTTAACGGCTCTCAAGAATACAGCAGGTTTTTCCTTGAAAGGTATCTGATGCCCTGTATAGAATACTTTACTTAAAGTGTATCTCGCAAATTTATGTATGATAGGCGTATTCCGCCATTTCAGTAATTCGTCTATCACTGTCAGATAGCAGTTTATGTTTCGCTTGGAGTAGCGAATTCCCATTGTTGAAGCTGATCTGACACGATGTTTGACGAAACTCTTTTTTAGACAAAATATTTTGTCACTTTGCAATGTGAGCTTGGTTGTGAAGAGCTCATCCTCATGAATAATACCAGGGTAAAAGTCTAGACCGATCTGCTTTAAGTAGTTATGCTTAATAAGCAGCAGCCAAACGACACAGTTATGCTTCCACTTATCCAACACCTCACTAAGGAGCCTTTCTCCGTTATAGGCTTTACTCTCATCTAGATCTTCTGTTCTCTTATAATCCCAAGTGAGGGGGGCGGCTCCTTGCTCCTGAAGCGTGTCCCCATCAAAGAAAATGAAATCGGCTTTATTTTGTTCAGCATATTCGTAACAGATTCGCAATGCATCAGGATTGGCTAACACATCATCCGAATCCATCATATAGATATACTCTCCCTTGGCGTGTTGAAGAGCTAGGTTCCTTGCTGCAGATTGCCCTTGGTTCTTTTGAGAGAAGTAGCTGATTCGTGCATCCTGCTGTGCATATTTTTTTATGATGTCCTCACTGTTATCCTTTGATCCGTCATTCACGGCAATAATCTCTATCTCCTGAAGCGTCTGACTCAGGAGTGACGCAAATGTCTCGTCCAGATACGGTGCGACATTATAGACAGGCAGAATAACGCTGACTTTTATCATTTCTTCACTTTATGGGTACAAAAATACGGATATAATTTGGAATAATCAAATTTTATCCGTACATTTGCAGAAAATATCGAGAATTTATGTCAAATAACCCTCTCAAGATAGTCTATTGCACCCCTGCCCTGTATATGGCTGGAGGTGTAGAACGAGTATTGACGATAAAAGCCAACTATTTTGCTGAACATTACGGATATGACATTACTATTATTTTAACTGAAGGAAAAAATAAACCTCTTTTTTATCCGTTATCTGATAAAATTAAAGTAATTAATCTTGATATTAATTTTGAGGAGTTATGGACTTGTTCATTTATGAAGAAGATTATTGTCTATCTAAAAAAACAGAGAATATATAAGAAAAAGTTGACAAAAGAATTGATTCGAATCCATCCAGACATAACAATTAGCCTTTTGCGTAGAGAAATTAATTTCCTGACAAGTGTTCATGATGGAAGTAAAAAGATTGGTGAACTGCATGTGAATCGCTCTAATTATCGTAATTTTGAGGAAGGAGACTCGAATATATTCAAGAATCTGTTTGCTAAATTTTGGATGAATAATCTTGTCTGTAGTTTAAAACAATTGGATTGTTTTGTTGTTTTAACAGAAGAAGATAAATTAGCATGGTCAGAGTTGTCGAATGTGGTATCAATTCCAAATCCAATTTCTTTTGAAACAGAAATGACTAGTCCATTGACAGAAAAGCGTGTTATCGCCGTAGGAAGATATGCTTATCAAAAAGGATTTGATTTATTATTAAAGGCATGGTCTATTGTTGAAAAACAGTGCCCAGATTGGTCTTTAGCTATATATGGTGTTGGAGATAGAACTCCCTATATTCGTATAGCAGAGAAGCTTGGTTTGGATTATGATCGTTGTAGGTTAAATGAAAATACAACAGATATTTTTAGTGAATATATGAATAGTTCTCTATTAGTGATGAGTTCTCGTTTTGAAGGCTTGAGCATGGTGCTGCTAGAAGCAATGTCTTGTGGCTTACCTGTAGTGTCTTTTGCATGCCCTTGTGGTCCTAAAGATGTAATTACTGATGAGGTGAATGGGTTGTTAGCGCCAAGAGAAGATGTTCCTCAATTGGCAAAATCAATGGTTAGAATCATGAATTCCCCGGAATTGGCTCAAAGAATGAGTATTGAAGCTAAAAAACGATCAGATGATTTTCGGATAAGCGTATTAGCTGAACGTTGGAAACATTTATTTGAGAATATATGAATTGTACTGTAACAATAGGAATTCCTGTCTATAATTCTCAAGATTATATTTTGAGAACGATGATGTCTGTTCTGGCTCAAACCTATTCAGATATAGATGTGCTAATTGTGGATGATGCAAGTAGTGATAAAACTATGGATATCATAAGAGATTTGCAGGCAACTCATGTTTGTGGAAATAAGATTAGAGTATTAAATCAACCATCGAATTTGGGAGTTGGTGCAGCTCGAAATCGTATTATTGATGAAGCTTTTGGTAATTATCTCTACTTTTTAGATAGTGATGACTTAATTCATGGTGATGAAACGATATCATTAATGGTTAGTCATGCCCAAAGAATAGATGCTGATCTCGTGATTGGTTCATATGAAAAAGTATGGACAGAAATGGTAGAAAAAAAAGAGTTCTATCGATATGATCGATTAGATTTCGTTGATGATGACGCTTTTGCAAAGTATGCATATAGGAAATATGCAGGTGTTCAAGCTTCCTCGTGTAATTATTTATTAAAGTTAAGTTTGATCAGATCTTTAAATCTAAGATTCTCCAATGCTGATTTTTTGGAAGATTTTATCTTTACTCATGAACTTGTTACATGTGTAAAAAAGGTTGTTACATTACCTGATTTGACATATATATATCAATTTCACGGAAATTCTCTTTCGCATTGTTTGCCTCGAGATCGGATTCCAAAACAGGAAATAGTCAAGACAATCAAAGGAGTAGAGCGTTTGAAAGAATTATCTAAACATTTGCTATTTAAACCATATTTGTCATCTCAGATGTGTTGTATGTTGAGAACAGATTTTTATATTATATGCAGTATTTTGAAAAATGAAAGGGTAATTGTACCTTCTTTCAGCATGGAAGAAATAAAAGAGATTTTGCGTTGTCCTCTATCTATTAAACAATTGTTATCAGATGGCAGTTGTAGATGGTGGAATTTGTTTTTTGTCGCTATTGGCCATATGCCAGCGCCTATGTGTGTTTTTGTGATTAAGATAGTTGGAAAAATTAAAGGAATCATATAATGGGTAAAAGGATATTGTATGTTTACGGAGGCCTTTATTTGCCAAATGGGATGAATGCAATAATTAGTCAGAAAGTTAATTATTTAGCTGAGAATACTGATAATGAAATATATATATCATTAACAGAACGACCAGAGTTACCATATTTTTACCATCTATCCGATAAAGTAAGATGGATTAATTTCAATATTAATTTTGATGAATTAGACACCTTACCTCTCTATAAAAAGATTTGGAAATATTGGTGGAAACAGCATCTTTTTAAGAAGCATTTGTCGGCATATATGATGAAGATTCGTCCAGATATATCTGTGTCTGTTTGTCGAAGAGAGGTCAACTTTATTACTAGGATAAAAGATGGAAGTAAAAAAATAGCAGAAATACATTTTGGTCGTTCTTTTTATAGAAAGCTGGATAAGAAGTATTTGCCAAGAATTGTTAATAAAATTATTAGTCAGATTTGGATGAATTCACTTATTCGCAATTTGAAACATATGGATCGTTTTGTCGTTTTGACAAACGAAGATGCCTCAAATTGGCCTGAACTCAATAATTTGATAGTTATACCCAATTTTGTAACTTCTTTATCGACTCACATATCTGATGTTTCTTCTCATAAGGTAATAGCGGTAGGTCGATATTCATGGCAGAAAGGTTTTGACCTGCTAATAGATGCATGGTATATTGTTCATTCAAGATATCCAGAGTGGCAACTCGAGATTTATGGTGGAGGTGATAATTGTTATTATCAAAAGATGGCAAATGAAAAGGCTCTTACTTCAGTTATATCGTGCCATACTGCTGTTTCTGATATTTCAGAGAAATATGCAGAAAGTAGTATTTTTGTATTGAGTTCTCGCTATGAGGGTTTTGGCCTTGTGCTCGTGGAAGCAATGAGTGCCGGGTTACCTGTAGTATCTTTTGATTGTCCTTGTGGTCCTCGCGATATTGTCCTTGAAGGTGAAAATGGACTACTAGTTGAGAATGGTAACATAAATCAACTAGCAGATAAAATATGTTACTTAATATCTCATAAAGACGAACGTATTAGGATGGGAAAAAATGCTCTTAGCTCCATTGTAAAATATGATAAGAGAGCAATTATGAGAAAATGGATTGAATTGTTTGAAGTTATATAAATATATAAATATGTCAAATTGGTACGAGAAATATTTATCTATCTACGGGAAACCTTTTAGTGAGGTTCCTCCAGAGATTGTAGATGAGACACGTAAGAATCTTGCAGCTTTGCAAAGCGATAAACCTATAGCATCTATTGTAGTCATTGGCTACAATGAAGAAACTCATCTACAAGCTTGTTTATGGGCAATAAGTAATATAAAATGTAAATATCCAGTTGAGATTATCGGTGTTGATAATGACTCCAAAGATCGAACTGCAGAGATTTACAAACAATCAGGCATTCCTTATTACACAGAATATCAACATTCTTGTGGCTACGCACGCCGTTGTGGATTACAAAATGCAAAAGGGAAATTCTATTTTGATGTTGATAGTGATACGATTTACCCACCATTGTATTTTGAAATTATGTTGGATAATTTAATGAAACCTGGTGTGTCATGTGTTTCAGCAACATGGAGTTATTTCCCTGATTCTGCACACTCGGCTTTAGGGCTGAAGCTGTTCGAAATGTGTAGAGACCTTTTTTTGTGGGCTCAACATTTTAAACGCCCAGAATTAAGTGTTCGCGGATTAGTCTTCGCATATAATGCAGAATATGGTCGTCGGGAACCATATCGTGTTGACATCATCCGTGGAGAAGACGGCTCGATGGCTTTAGCATTAAAGAAATATGGTAAAATAGTGTTTGTACGTGACAGAAGATGTCGTGCAATTACTGGTTATGGTACCATCGGCCAAAAGTCTTTATGGAAAAGTTTTTGGGAACATGTGAAGATTCAAATAAATGGACTATCTCGTATTTTTTATTCAGTAGATCATTACGTAGATACTGAAGACAATTTAGTTAATAGAAAAAAGTAATTTGCAGATGAAAATAGTATATCATTATACGGCATTTAGTACAGTAGGTGGCACTGATAGAATGCTTCTCAGTAAAGCAAGCTATTTCGCCGATGTTTTTGGCTATGAAGTTTATCTATTAACAGATTCTCAGAAGTCTAATGATGATTTCTTTTTTCCTTTATCGGATAATCTTAAACACATTGATTTGGATGTTGATTTTTCTCAAGAATATAACCATGGCTTTGTGGGAAGAGTTTATTGGTATTATAAATTGATGAGGTTATATAGAAAACGATTAGTATCTATGTTAAATAGCTTGAATCCCGATATACTTGTTGTTACTTTAGGTCGTGAGATGTCTATTATTCGTAGTTTAGTCCATCCAGGGCGTAAGATTGTTGGCGAAACGCATGTTGCAAAACCATATGTTAGAAGTTTGTATCTCCTTCGATCTCGTGGTTTCTTTTTTTCTATTATAGCAGACTATTTGGAACATCAAATGGAAAAAAATGCATCATATCTTGACAAATTGGTTGTTTTGACTGAAACAGCTAGAGAACAATGGGCAGATTATGCCAATGCAATATCAATTCCAAATTTTAATACAATGTATCCAGAAAAATTATCGGATGAGAAGTATGGAAAAACAGCCATAGCGGTTGGAAGGCTAAATGAGCAAAAAGGTTTTGACATGCTAATTGAGAGTTGGAAGATAGTATACGGAAGTCATCCTGATTGGAAATTGATTATTTTTGGTAACGGGGAAGATAAAGCTCTTTTGGAAGAACAAATAAAAGAATCAGGTCTTTCAGAGATTATTAGTATTAATGCTCCTGTTAGGAATATTGAGAAGGAATACATGCGTAGCGATTTCTATGTTTTAAGTTCTCGATGTGAGGGATGGGGATTAGTTTTGCTAGAAGCAATGGGGTGTGGCATTCCTTGCGTATCATTTGATTGCCCAGATGGTCCCCGTCATATAATTCAAGACGGAGAGAATGGATTACTCGTTACAAATGGTAATGTTGTTGAATTGGCAGATAAAATATGTTGGATGATCGAGCATCCAAAAGAAAGAGCTGAAATGGGAAAAAAAGGGAGACTTCGAGCTTTGGATTTTACTCAGTCTGAGATTATGATTAAGTGGAAAAACTTATTTGAAAGTTTGTGCAATCATTAAGCATTTGATTCTATGAGGATATTATATGTTTTTCGGAGTTTGGCCATATGGGGAGGGATAGAAAGGATTCTTGTAGACAAGATGAACTATCTAGTAAACAATTATGGTTATGAAGTGTTTTTGTTAACAGCAAATCAAGGTAACCATCCAGTCCCTTATCGCTTGTCTGATAAAGTGATAACAGAAGATTTGAATATACGTTTTCATGATCAATACAAATATAAGGGTATTTCTCGTCTTATAGATAGTTTTAAAAGAATTAGATTGTTTCGAAAAAAACTTAAATATAAAATTGGTGTAATTTCACCCGATATTATTGTATGCGTGGCTGATGGTTATCAGGTATCTATAGTTAAAGTAAAGGGGAAAATACCTCTTTTAGTAGAAGCCCACAATAATTATTCATACCTGTCTCAAGGGCGTGGCTTGTTTCAGCGTTTGTCTTTTAGACAACAAAGACGATATCTTTTAAAGGTTCAGGCTATTGTCACATTAACTCAAGCTGATGCAAACGAATGGAAGAGAAAATATAAAGGTGTTAAAGTGATTCCAAATTTTGTCCAATTGAATAAAACTGGATTATATAGTACAAATGATAATAAACGGGTTATTTTCGTAGGTCGTCTTGAAGAACAAAAACGTATATTTGATGTTTTGTATATTTGGCAAAAAGTATATCAAAAATATTCGGATTGGCAACTTGATATTTATGGAGATGGTGATTATCGTAAACAAGTGGAGTGTGTATCTGCAAAGTTGAATGCTAATATTATAATACATCCGCCAACAAATAGAATATTTGATTGTTATAGAGAAAGCGATTTATTGATTCTTACTTCAGAATATGAGCCTTTTGGCTTGGTTATACCAGAGGCAATGAGTTGTGGCTTACCTGTAGTTTCATATAGAAGCCCTTATGGACCAGAGACAATAATAACCGATGAACAGGATGGCTATTTAGTCCCATTGGGTAATAGAGAAGCCTTTATTGATCGTTTGTCATTATTGATGGGAAATGTGAAAATGCGACAAGAAATGGGACATAGAGCTATTATTTCATCACAACGTTTTTCTGCTGACATAATAATGCCCAAATGGAAAAACCTTATTGAAGAATTGGTCTACAGACAAGGATCCTAAGAATAATTTTTGTATCTTATTTTTTGTGCAACCCTAGTTTCTTTAATATAGAGATATACGCTTTATACCATATCCATTTGTTGACTTTGTAGTCTGTTGCATATATATATATCCCATGGAAATCTAAAACATTTAATTGATGTCCACCGTCTGCAAATATAGAATTCTTAGGAAAAACGTTATGTAAGAAAAGTTCCTCACGATATGCTTTTTCATTCAGCAAAGTGATCTCCATTAATGAGATATTGTCTCCATATTTTAGATGACAATCTTGGGTTACTCGCAATAGTTTATCACCAAATTGGATTAGAGAACCACCATTTCTCCCAAATTCGTTACTCATGCAAATTGGGGAGCAAGGGTGTTTTACAAACTTACCATCCCGCAGATTATCGGATATGTACAATTCCTGATAGTATATCCAGTCTTTCTGATACGATGTGAATAGAAAATAGATACCATCTTTCTGAAAGATGTGACTATCATTGTAATTGTAGTGAATACCATTTTCCCTTTCTTGATAGAGCAATGTCCGTAGATATTCAAAATGTGTTAACTCATTATTTGCTTTGTAGAGCCTTATCGAGTCAGTTTCTTGTGCCTCTGGAATCATATAGAAGTTTCCTTGATCCTCAAATACATATGGGAATGAAAGGTGAAATGATTCTTTAAGAACAAGAATTGGTTTTGTCCACGTTTTCAGATCTTTTGTTTTAATCATAGCGATGCAGCCTGGGTTATCCCAATATTGTAGTTCATAAAATAGAAATAATTCTTCTCCCTTCGTAAAAAGAAAAGGATCGGCTTGAAATTGAAGTGGCTTGGGCTTCCATAATCCTTTAATCGGCAATTTATATACTAATCTTTGTTCATTAAACTCACAAAAACTTAAGGATTCATTTTCGAAAAGTGCAATTGAGAAAGCTCCGTCTTTCTGCAATAATTTGTTAACAATTTTTTTTATCATAATTAAATTTAGTAAAGAAGAAAACTTCATTATAAAAATCATTTCATGTTTAGATGATGTTTTCTGTTTTTGACCATAAACTTTCTTGGTTTCTTGGTGCTACTCTTCGCTACACTCCGAGACTGTTATCTCGTTTTTGTCGACTTTGGGTACATCATAATTCTCAAGGCTTTTAATTTTTTTATAGCATAGACAACGGCATCACGAATGATGTCGTTAAGTTGAGCTGTAGTTATTTCGTATATTCTATCCGCCATATTTACTAATTATTTTGCAAATATAGTACAATTCTATGAAACTACCAAATAATTAGAGGCGTTTTTTGCCTAAGAGGATGGGGGCATGCTTCTTTCCCCAGAGGATGATGGGGTAGAATATGGCAGTGATGAGCAGGGCAATGGGTAGGGCCTCGTACCACTGGTAGCAGATGACGCCGTGGATGTGAAGCAGATGCTCGAGGGCGAAATTCGCTATCGTAATGAATACGATATGGAGACCAATGATGACCAGCGTACCGATGGATAAATTGACAATCATCTTAGAATGAATACCATCGAGTGCTTTGCAGAAATATAACACTCCGAACACAAAACAGATGTTGACTGGGTAGAAGAGACCGATGTGCAATAGAAAGTCAGTTGATAAGAACTGCAACATGTCTCCTATATAGAACAATTGCAGATGCCAATGGAAAAAGGCTATACTTGGAAGCATCAGCGCAAGTCCATATCCGAAATTCCTAATGGGACTGATACCCCTGAATAATTTCTTCTGCCCCCAAAAGTAGCCTATATAATAAATAGGTAAACGACTGATGAGACCTAGAAATGTCAGATTGGGCAAGAAATTCCAGGACTTATTTCCTGCGTAAACGAAGTATGATAATACGCATAGTGCAATTAGAATGGTATGCTGATATCTGGTTTTTCTACACAAATCGACGATGATGTGCATTACCAGGATGGCTGGTAGGTACCATAATGGTCCGTCAAGTGGTTCGCAGAAGGCATTCTCGTGTTGGAAGAGTAGGGCGCCGAAGATGGGGCGCATCGCCGAAAGGAAATCTGGCATACCGCCATTCTGTAGATAGTATTTGACAAACCAATAAGGGTAGATAAGTGCATTATATAATAAATAAGGTATAATGAGCCCGTGCCAATATTTCCTCCAATTCTCTTTGTCGCTGCCATGATCTTTCTTCAGATAGCCAGAAAAGAAAAAGAATATAGAGATGATACAAGTCTGCAGATATCGGTAGTAGAACCACTCCTGAGATTGTGGCAGATGACAGAACACGACGGTGATAACCGCCAGTGCCTTCCCCCAGTCAATCCAGTTAATTCGTTCTTTCATACGACAAAAGTAATATTTTCTCTTCAAATCACCAAAAGTTCCAGCTTTTTTCTGTAATTTTGTGCCCATAATGGCAACAAAGCGAATAGAATACATCGATGCGATGCGAGGATTCACAATGATTCTCGTGGTTTATTCGCATATCTGTCGTTATTGTCTGGGTGATTGGACGATGGGGTGGAACGATGTGTTTTTTCTGTTTCGTCTGCCGTGTTTCTTCTTTATTAGTGGGTGGTTGTTTGAACAGGTGGATCGCCAGTGGAATAGTGTGACAATTCGACAAACTATCTATCATAAGTTTATGGTGCAGATAGTGCCGACGGTTATTTTTTTGCTTCTGCTGGCTCCCCCGCCATTGTTTTTCAGTAAGCTGGGTGCCACTAAAGGGGGCTATTGGTTCACCTTCGCGCTGTTTGAGTTCTTTGTGCTCTACATCTTCTCAGAGCGTTTTTGGAAGAAGTGGAGTGGAGTGTTTGCGCTGATTATCTCAGCTTTGGCATTCTTTTACGATATCTATTACAACCTCTATTTCAAGAATATGGGGCTGTTGACAGATGCGTTGGGCTTCCTGAGTTTTATGACATGGCGTTATTATATGTTTTTCTATATTGGTACGTGGGTGAAGCGGCATTTCGATGATTATATCAGATGCACTCAAAAACCGTCGATTATAGTTCCAGTTATTGTCGGATTTGTCCTTATCGCTTGGCATCCTCATGCGGAGAATGGTGCTTTGTCCTATCTGATCTTTGCCATCGGTGGCATCCTTGGATTGACGATGATATTCACATTCTTCCGCTTTCTCTATTCTAGTCCTCGTCTCGCACCTTTTACCTCTCACCTCTCACCTCTAAAGTATATAGGTACAAGAACTCTCGATATCTATCTGCTCCATTATTTCGTGTTGCCTCGATTCCTCCTTTTCCATAAAGACAACCTGCTGATATGTAATAGTCGTGCTTGGGAATTCCTAATTGCTCTGATCCTTGTACTTGCCGTCATAGCAGTCTGCCTGTTAGTGAGTTATATCATTCGTCTCAGTCCTTTCTTGGGCCATTTTCTCTTTGGTGTGAAGTATGAACGGCAGCAATAACATATCCCAATACGATGTCATCAGAAAGTTGCGCTTTCCGATGATCGTTCTCGTAACCTATGCTCATAGTTATGGGCACGTGGCGGAAAATGTCTCATTACTGTCGTCAGACTGGAATACATACGAATTCCTCAAACTATTGATTAGTCAGACACTTGTAAAAGTTGCTGTACCCGTATTCTTCATCATGTCGGGCTATTTGTTCTTCTCGAATGTCAAGGAGTGGAATCTGACTGTTTATAGGAAGAAGATGTTACGTCGGGTAAAGACGCTGTTGATTCCTTATCTGATTTGGAATCTGCTGATGGCGGTCAAGCTGAAGACTTTCTGCTGGAGTATGTTCTGGGTATATTGGAAACCGGCAGGCACTCAGATTGATTGGCTGGGCAACGAACAGTTGATGACGGCTCCTGCCAATATGCCACTCTGGTTCCTGCGTGACCTGATTATCGTTTCTCTGCTTGCACCTATTATATATATAGGTATACGAAATTTGGAATATTGGCTGCTTGGATTACTCACGATATGCTATCTCTCCGGTATCTGTGCCTTTATCCCTGGTTTTTCAGCATATGCCGTTTGTTTTTTTACTTTCGGCGCATTCCTGAGTATCCGCAAGATGGACTTGGTTGAGACGATGAAACGATATGAATTACCAGCCTATATCCTATCTTTGATTCTGGCTATCGCCATGATTTGTACATATCATACATCAGTCTTCTCATCCCTGATGTTGGTATTCCGAATCACAGGTGCTATCGCTGTTTTTTGCCTAGCAAGCCATTTCTCACAGAAGGGGCTGTCCCCTTTGTGTGATTCTGCCTACTTTATCTATTTGGCGCATTATGTGTTTTTCATGTCCTTCATTGATGAGACATTCTTCGCCCTTGTCGGCATCTCTACCGCCAGCCTTTCTGTCCATTATCTGCTTTGTCCGCTAATAAAGGTAGCAATTTTCGTAGGCATCTATATAGCATATCAATGGACAAAGGCCAAGCTGATCCCTATAGATAAATAATCGCGAAGAACGAGGCGATCCAGCCAAGGATACATAGTTGGATAAAGTAATCCTTGGTAATTGATTTAGTAGGACTACCACTTAATCCATATACTGACATATTCTGTAAATAACGAAGTAAACCTGCTAATACCCATACACTGGTAAGATAGAGGTATGGGCTTCCCATGCGTTTTATTACTTCTTCGGATAATGTATACATGATATAGCAAACTAAAGTAACAGCAGCGATAATAGCTGTCGCCTCATTGATAAAAGTCTTATTATATCCAGTAATACTAGCTCGAGGTTTTGTGCCGGTTTCCTCAAATATAACAAAATCATCATATCGTTTGGTTAAAGCTAAGAAGGTCGAAATCAAGAAAGTCATTTGTATTAACCATTGAGAAACCCAAACATCTGATGCCAAACCACCTATTATTACTCTTAAGACGAAGCCTGTTGCAATTATAAAGATATCGATTATAGCATATTGCTTCAGTTTAACACAGTAGGCGATGTTCATAAGCCAATAAGCAGCCACTATTATATATAAATAAGGTGTATTGACACTCTTGGCGAACGGGATTAATAGGAATGCCCCGATGGTGCAGATTAGCATCATTGCATAACCGCCCTTCACGGATACAGCACCAGAGGCAATTGGACGCTTGCATTTCTTCGGATGCTGACGGTCTGCCTCCACATCCCTCAGGTCGTTGAAGCAATAGATGGAACTCGAAATCAAACAAAACGACGCAAATACAATCAGCGTCGGCCAAAAGAATTCCGGCTCCAGTAACTTGTTACTGAAGAAGATCGGCGCAAAAACGAAGAAGTTCTTGAGCCATTGCAACGGCCGTACCAATTTTATGTAATGTATCATTCCGAGGCAAAGATACGAATAAGTGAGCACATGACAAAACAAATAGTGCTTTTTTTGTCTTGGGGTTACGTACAATCGTTAAATTTTGCCAAATAAATGCCTCAAATGCATTTTGTTACAATTTAAATTATTAGATTTGCATTCGGTAAATGCCGAGCATTGCTTTAAAGCCTATATTCTATAGGCCCTATTCCTATAAATAGGGCCATATATTTTAATTGGTAATTAGAATAGACGGGGATGCCTGTAGGGGGCACCCCGTCAAAAACAAATATAAAATTAATGAGACATAAGAACGATATGGTAATGGCGGCCACGAGTGCCAGGAACTACAACCGCCACTGGCGCGCCAAGAAACTTTCGTGGACGGCTATCGGCAAGATTAAGTATCTCTTCGACGGTGCCATCGACTATATGGATGAAGTAACACTGGCATATACAAGTGTACACTTCAATAAGCTGCGAACAGCACTCGGCTTCAAACAGGATTCGGAACTTACCGAACTGGTGGAACTGTCAGAGGCCTTTCGTATCGTACGGGATAAGGATAGCCATGAGATAGTCGCCTTCATGTCGCCACTGGTCGGTGACCGTTTTGTACCCACGCCGAATCAAGTGATTGAGGAGCCGATAATCCCCTATGATATTTTCGACTGTAAGATCAACGCGATGGCCAATGACAACGATCGCGATAAGATCAGTGAGAACCAACGGCAGCATAAGTTCGGCATTAACATGCATGTGTTGTTGGCAGGCAACGTTCCTAAGTTCCACATTACACCAAGTGAAGATGCTATCATACGAATCAGCAATGGATTGTACGCAGTCTTAAACGACAATGAGCTCCGCAATCGTTATTATGGGGAATTTGTTCGTCTATACATGAAGAGGTATAATGCCAGTATTGCCTTGGTAGAGTATGTTCTCGAAACGTATATTGATGACAAACTAACTGGTCACATGGCTCGTAGGGTAGGCATTGAGAATTGGCCAAGTAAAGACATTTTGAAGTGGCTCGACTATTATTTTGGAGCCAGCAGGCTCGAGAAAGTTGTCAGGGAAGCTCACGAGGTATGGATCAGGCATATGGAGCAGAAGCAGGGCAAGCCCGTTCCGAATGTATTTTAAGAAATAGTTTCCGGTACCAACTGAGTCAGAGTTACATTACGACTAACGGGTAGTTTCATTACGACAAACCGGTAGTTTCATTACGAGAAACTCATGCTTAGATTATGACACAGAGTAGTATAGGATGAATGATATGAGAATAGACTCTACTTACCGCTATGATTTAGACCTGTTGAAAGGACTGGCCATTATTGCTGTGGTGCTTTATCATGCCGGCTGGTGCAAGAGTGGCTATCTTGGTGTGGATGTGTTTTTTGTACTCAATGGTTATTTCGTTGTACCAAAGGTGATGCGCGAAATTGCTGAAGGACGATTCCATTATGGGCATTTTCTTGAGAAGAAACTGTTCAGACTATTGCCTTTGGTACTTCTTGTAAGTGGCTGTTCACTGGCAGTTGGCTATTGGGGTATGTTGCCTGGCGACTATCGCTATTTGAGTGAGGAGGTCATTGCGTCATCTCTCTTTGCGAACAACATCCTTCAGACCTTTACAACCCAGAATTATTGGGCTGCCATCTATCATAAGATCCTGATGCACAACTGGTTCCTTGGTGTACTATTCCAATTTTATGTTGTCTTCCCTATGTTGATGATGATGTTCCGGAAGCGGATGAAAAGTACGCTGTTTGTTCTGACAATCCTGTCGCTGATTCTCTATTTGAGCTCTATTGATACCATCGGCAACAAGTACTACCTCTTGCCTTATCGCTTTTTCGAGCTATCCATCGGAGGCTTGATAGCACTTAAGCCTAGTAAGATTCCGTCTTCAGTTACTTATACATCAATGATAGGTATACTCCTGATGATTTTCTTTGGAGCCTTTACGATAGGGGAGAGGGCGATGCCCTATAATCTGGTTGGCGGCACGAATACGATTCGCGAGAGTTTCCTACCTCGTGAACTGATTCTCATTCTGACTGTATCGTTCACGCTCTTATACCTTATTTGTAAGTCCTGCATATTATCCATAGCCCAACGCTCTAAGGTATTTGTCCCTTTAGGCCGTATGAGTCTGAGCATATTCCTCTGGCATCAGCCACTCTTTGCTTTCTATCGCTATTTCTTTTCAGACGAATTGTCGCTGACAGTTTTGCTGTCGATCATCGTCACAACACTTCTGCTGTCGATGATTACCTATTATATGATAGAGCGTCGAAAAGGCTCTAGGTTATGTCTGATTTCTGCATTTCTGATTATCAATTCCTTTGCGATATGGATCTATTGTCAAGGTGGAGCTGTCAGGGATGTGCCTGAACTCGATGTCCGTCAAGGCTCGTATAATCCTGAAACATTTGAGCGCTATACGGATCGTATCTATCAGTATGACAGAGAGTTTACTTCCGACACAACGAAGCGGCATCTCCTTGTCATCGGCAATAGTTTCGCACGCGATTTTGCCAATATCTTGCTCGAATCCTCATTCTCCGACAGCATCCAACTCTCATATCATGTTGGCCTCAATGATTGCCCATTAAGTCGTATCCGCCAATGTGACTGCATCTACTTCTTCGGTTGGAAACATGATGTCCCGCAAAAGGTTTGGCAGAATCTGAAACCAAATGCTGAAATATGGGGCATTGGAACCAAGAATCACGGTACCAGCAACGGTATATTCTACAAGAACCGCCACAAAAGCGACTACTTCTCCCAAACGACCCCAATCCATCCCGATTACCATGCTGTCAATCGCCTACTGAAGGAGGAATGGAAAGACAAGTACGTTGATCTGCTAAGTTTGACGCTACATCCTGACAGTACAGTCCCCGTCTTTACGCCAGACCATCTCTTTATCACCTACGATGGCAAACATCTAACTCTCTCAGGTGCTAGTTACTACTCGGGACTTATGTTTAATTGAATGATTGTATTAGCAATCACGCTATCTAGCTTGGCGTAACCATTTTCATTTAAATGCATACCGTCACTTACAAATAGATCGTTAAGATCCTTTTTGCCATTTGCGTTCCAAGTTTTATATCGGATTATACTTACTTCATTGTTGTATTCTTTCTCTTTGATGAGTTTATCAAGTGCATCTCGGAAGAGTTGTTTGCAATCTAGTGGACAGTTATTGATGATCATTGATATTTTTCGTAATGCTTTTCTGCTGAGAGTCTGTCTTTCATAAGCAAGTTTGATGTCGTAGTCCGGTATTTCCATAATGATGGGGTGAATATAGTTATCAAGTAATAGTTGAGTGATGCCTTCCATACTTTTCTTATAATAGGATGAGTTCATTTTTCTATAGGTGTCATTTATTCCTGCCGAGATAAAACAATACTTGTATGTTCGCTTCTGTAGAAAATTATTGAAATCACTATTGTCACACAAATTCTGATAGATTTCTTTACTAGTTTGGCCACAGAAGCCGTAAGAATGTACCCTGACAGGTATATGGAGGGAGTCTTCTATCTCTTTTGCAATCCAACATGAATGTTCGCGATGGTAAAACGCCCAACTATCTCCAATATATGCAATCCTTAGTGTGTCGGTTTGTTGATTACTGTTTATCAGAAACGATCTGCGCAGTTTTGGAGGTGCATAATACTGATATACATAATATGAGAGGGCTCCACAAATTCCGACAGCAATAAGTATAAGGACAATTAATAATCGTTTCATCTGTTACCTGATAATACGTTTTTTACTTTGGGAAGATATCTGTCTAAAAAGATATAGATAAGTAAGCAAATAACTGTTGCAAAGAGTACACATGTAAAATAGAGTGGAATGTGTATATAATCAGAAGCTTCGCCAAGTTTAGCAGCACATACTTTTCGCATAATCACAACAATAGGGTAGTGGACGCAGAAAACAATAAATGCTGCATTGGGCAATAATTTGGATGTGAACCCCTTCTGGCAACAATAATCAGCCAACAGAAATAATACAGGTATGTTAAAGATAAGTGCCAGTCTATGAATCTGTAGATTGATTGGGGTAACGTAAATTGTGTGAACCACAACATCGGCAATGGCTAAAATGCAACAGAGCATAATGAACCATTTATTATATCTTATGAAATAGTCTAATGGATTCTTATTGAGGATTGAGAAAAATGCACCAAGAGAAAAGAACAAAACGGTCTGAGAGATAAATGCATTATGTGGCGTGATTAGCCACCAGATGGCAATAGCCAACAAGAACAACTCTCGTACATATTTTATAATATAATAGAAAAGTGGCGAGAGAACTGACATGATGAGCAGATTACGGATGTACCAGAAGGGGCATAGGATGGGCACGAAGTTTCCATTATCATATGTGCCTCTGTCCCAAAATGCCCTAACATAATCAATAAATGTATAGTCTGCGATACTCTTTCCGTTGATATCTTGTGGGTAACCGGTGATGTACACTATGATATAGAGTCCCAAAAGCAAGGCATTCCATAACAGATATGGAATAAATAATGTGTGAAACCGTGTTTCTAGCTTCTGTTGGTAATGTTTTTTACTTAGGAAGAAAAGAAATCCTGAGATGAAGAAAAAAACAGGAACCCCCGTCTCTCCTAGTGTAAGAGCGAAAGGATAGAGGAAACTAAAATACAGATTATGATCTCCTGGCAATCTTACTGTCGAATAACAATGAAGTAAGATAATCAAAAATATTAGTGGAAATCGGAGCCATTTAATGGTCTCGGAAAGATGAACACTATTTATTCTTTGTTCCATATCTACTCAGTTTTTATGCGAAGTTGCCTATCTTTTTGATTAATTCACGACTATTTTGAAAAAGGCCTTAACAATCAAAACTCAACACTCTATGTAACATTTTGTGCATCGCCTACAAAGGCAGAAGATTTGGATTGACACAGATAGTATTCTAAATTAATCAATTGTATGTACAAATGAAAAAACTTCATTATTCTACGCATAAAGTCATAAATGTTAATAATCAAGAGCGTGAACTGAATAAGTAGACACTCTTGATTATTAATGATAAACCTTATCCCATATAATCAATGATATCACCTAATGTCTTAAATTGTAGAAGTTGTTCTCCTGTAAGTTTTTTCTTACATTCATCATCCATTAAAACAATTAGAGACAGTTTTGACATCGAATCCCATTCATTGAATTCGTCTAATTTCTTTTCTAATACGATTTCATTCGGTTCTACCTCAAAGAGGTCAGCCAGTAAGTCAATTTTTCTTTTTAGTTCCATAACTCTTTCTGTTTTTATTTATGTTTTTTATAATGTAGCACCACTATCAATTAATAATGAAGTTCCAGTAATTGTTTTTGTCGCATCGCTCAGCAAGAAAAGAATAATATTTGCCACTTCATAAGGATCAGTCATTCCCAAAGGTAAATCGTATTTCTGAACACCAATAGAAGCGTTCATTTCTCTTGTTCTTTGGGCCATAGGCGTGTTGACCTCACCTGGCATTACTGAGTTGACACGTATTCTCCGATCTGCCAACTCTAAAGCCATACAACGTACAAATGCATCTACAGATGCTTTTGAAACGCAGTATTCTGTTTTAGCTTTATAGCCTTTAATACTTGATATGGATGACATAACCACGACACTGCCTCCATCTGCAAAATGTTTCTTCTTGCATGTTTGGCGAACCAATTCGACGAAAGCAAAGAAGTTAATGTCCAATACTTTACTAAAACCATCTTTTGTTAGAACATTAAGAGGCTTACGACTGCTGATTCCAGCACAATGAACTAGACCATGAATAATACCGTTTTTTTCAACTACCTCCTTGATGATTCCGCAGATAGATTCTGTAGAAGAAAGGTCAGCCACATAATAGCTATGCCCTTTACCTTCCATAGCAGAAATAGATCCTTTTAAACCATCCTCTGAAAGGTCTATCATAACCACCTTTGCTCCTTGTCTGCTAGCTCTGATGGAAGTCTCTCTACCAATACCAGAACCAGCACCAGTAATTATGATTGTTTTTTCTGTTAAGTCAATAATCTTTTCCATATTTGATTGGTTTAAGAATAGTTTATAATATCTATCGCTTAACTGTTTGCATTATTTTATACTTTCCAACTTGATCTAAAGTCTGAAGAAGATCATGACCACCAGGGAAATTTACCTCAATGAGTTCTAATCTGTCTGGTAGGATAGCAATGTCATGTCCTGCATAGACAACCTTCATATCCTTTTGAATCGCTTTCTTTGCCATTTCACATACTTCTTTGAAACGCGGGATCACAAAACCTGGCATCACAATATTTGTTCCAGGGTGATAAATGTGTTTATTTCCTTTCTTGTCAACTCCAGGAGCGTAAACTATACCTGTCTTAATATCTACGGGATAGCCAATTCCTCCTGCCCCCCAATTGTCAACAATGGTATCGCCACAACCACAACGCAGACAGATACTGGGAATCTCGATATTGCCATTCTTTGTTACAATTGAATAAACGCGAATTGTATTCAAAGAATGACTATTGATACGATTTAGCTCCTCGCAATTAGTACATATTTCTTCAAGGAGTATCGGTCTTTTTTTGCACTCTTCTATAATTCTAGCTACTTCGTTCAGATCCTTCCCTTTGGCTACATAAATATCTCTACCTTGTTCTGATGATAAAGGTTTGATTAATACTCTGTTATGCTTATCGAAAAAGTCCTTAATTAGTTTCACCTCCGTTTTATTATTTGCCAATATCCAGTCGCGCTTGATAAATTCGGCATACTTTTTGTAAAGATAAGCTTTACCATCAGGGTGGCAAAAAGTGTTCTCGTCAAATGTTTTTATAAGTCTAAAATAACGTCGTTTTGTAAAAAACGTGTTCCTTTCAGAAGCACTTTTTTTCCAAAATTCGAATAATAGATAATCTCTACTGTCCATGGCCCCATAGCGGAAATTACACCATACCATATCAGCAAGTATAATAATCCATATTCTCCCCGTCATTGCGGCAATTGTTTTTGCTACAGGCTTACAATAACGAATAAAGATCGGGAATCTCTTGAAGGAGAACAGAGGGTAGTTATATATATGCTCTTCGTAAGTCATTCGTCTGCACATCAGCCCTTATTCTTTATTGTCTGCACTAAATCCCAAATTGATTCTGCAGAATTAAAATGCTCAGGATCCAATTCATTGATACGAATCTGCACCCCAAACTTGTCATCAATCTCAGAAATAATAGCAACGACATCAAATGAGTCAAGAATACCATCATTTATAAGTTCCGTTTCATTCTGAAAGTCTACGTCAGAACGTACACTTTTAAGCAAATCCATTAATTCTTCCATAATTGTTTTTTTTTAGCATAGAAATTGTTGATTTATTCATATATTTAAATCCCTTCTCTTGATACATATTTACAGCCGCATTATTATGTGCCTGAACCCAAAGCATATAACGGCTTTTGTCATCAATCCTATTTTGTTCTACAAATGTATCGATTAGAGCACTTCCAATACCCCGCCCACGATTCTTTTCCTGTACTGCCACATGTGATATCCATGCCACATTTCGTTCTATTGTCTGATGCAAAGCTCCGGCAAATTGATCATTTTCATCTTTGGCCACCCATATGCATCTTTCTGTATATAACTTTTCAGCTAACTTTGCCGAGATAAAATCACCGCTATAATGATCAAAGATTCTGTTGAATAATGCACATGCAGAAAAGACCTCATCTTTAGTCTGGGCTTTTCTGACATGGACATTGTTTAATCCCCTAGGCACTTTAAGGTCTTTATATATTCCACCATACTGGTCACGCCTTAGATGAGGTGTGAATCCTGATTTTGTGAGATAATCCATATCATTGTAAGGAGTACCTAGATCCCCTTTGAAGATAATCTCAACAACGAGATTATCCTTAATGTCAAAGTCGAAGAGCTCGTTAAGGTCATTAAGATAGTAATATAAACGCATGCATGTGTCCTTTTTGACTAATAGAAAAGCATTGCTTTGCCCACAATACTCATAAAGACTGCCTTGCATAATAAGGCCTGATACCTTATTGCAGAGATAATCATTCGTTAGGCATCCCTTGCGCATATATTCATCAACAATTTCCTGATAACGCGCAATTTTATAAATTCTTCTAGGCTTCATATATTTTTTTTAGTTTAATACGGTCAATTTTACCATTCATGTTATAAGGCATGACATTCAGACGTATGATGATTTCGGGGAACATATAGACTGGAATCTTGTCCTTCACTAAATTGATGATATCAAGATCTTGATTATTTTGAGTCGTATAGAATAGGACAATTTTATCGTTGGTCTGATCATAAATGCAAGCTGCATTGGTAATTATTGAAATGGAATTCACTGCGATCTCTATTTCGCCCAATTCAATACGATTCCCCTTATGCTTTATTTGGAAATCCTTGCGTGATAAAAATTCAAGTTCACCACGCTTATTATATCTCACTATATCACCAGTTCTATAGATTTTGTCTTCGTAAAGATCATGCAAAGGATTTTGGACGAATGCTTCCATTGTCTTTTTCTTGTTATTGTAATAGCCAAGAGCAACTCCAGTGCCTCGAACACATAGTTCTCCTGGTTCGCCAACTGACACTAACAGGTTTTCATCATTAAGAACTAATACTTGTTTATTGAGACAGTTGTTGCCTATAGGAATAAATTCATCATCACCAAAATCTCGATTGACTTCATAGTAGGTGCAATCAACAGTGATTTCCGTAGGTCCATAAAGATTGACGAATTTTACGTCGGGTAACTTTTGCATCCACACTTTTAATTGCTTGGCAGGCATTGGTTCACCAGCGAATGTTACCAAGCGCAGGTGTTTTGGCAAAGCAACACTTAGAATGTCGCTATTGCCAATCAGTATGATGGCAGATGTTGCCCATAAAATTGCAGTTATCTTGCGCTCATTAAGAAATGGTATCAGTGTCTTGGGGAAGGTGAAGTACTTCTTATCTATCACATTAAGTGTAGCTCCACTTTTTATACAAATGCATATATCCTTAACAGAACCATCAAAATAGAAAGGAGTCTGATTCCCTAACGAATCTTTCTCTGTGAAGTGGAAAGTGTCAACAAGCCACTCTGCCAGATCAATCATGCCTCGTTGACTGATCAATACTCCTTTGGGTATTCCTGTAGATCCTGATGTAAATATACTATATACAGGATCGGTATCTATCATTTGTTGACGTATTTCTTTTAACAATTTATCGTCAGAGTCTACGGTAATCGCCTCTTCATATTTTAATCTTGCACCTTGAAACTCTATTATGTCAAGTAAGTTATCATCTTTGGAAGTTATAGTTATTGCTGCAATAGGACTTAGTACATCCGTTATAAGTCTTACTCGTCGTTCGGGCATTTTGCAATCTATTGGGACATAAAAGTTTCCACTTTGAATTATACCCATGAAACAAACGAGACCCTCAATCTTCCTGTCAACAAAGACCAAAATAGGCTTACGAAGAGCCTTTTTAGTGGCTTGGCTGATAGTGGTCCCCATATTGCGAGAATATTGGTGCCACAGCGTAAATGAAAGTGATTTTTTATCATCAGCTATAGCTGTTTTTTCAGCAAATTTTTCAGCAGAGTTTTCTAAATATGATAATATATTTGTTATCATTATGGTATGGTATTGTATAGTTGGTTGGGATCAGTAATCAATCCTTCTTCAAAGATAGAGTCATCTTCAAAGATTGGAAGGATGTCATTTGTGTTTATTTCGAATGAAGTTACACCGAGAGATATGCCAATGCCAAAACCACAAGCCATCACCTTAACGGCTTTATGCTCTTCACAATTACCATACCGATCACAAAGTGACACGATGGCTGAGGCCCCAGAAGTGTTTCCATATCTATCAAGAGAGATAGGAATACGCTCAAAGTTGAGTTTTGCTTTCTTGGCTATTTGTTTGAGGATATATAGATTAGCCTGATGAAATGCGAAGCAGTCATAATCATCAACAGTCGTTTCTGTCTGTTTCCAGAAATCCTTTATCAATCGTGGGACATCAAAGATGGTAAAAGTGAAAACAGAAGTACCTTGAATAAAACTATTCATCAACGTACGCGGATTACCATCCTTGCACATTACTACTTTTTCATCAGCATGAAGGTTGCGGTAACCACCTCCAGGGATAATCATATAGCGATAACCGTTTCCATCACTTCGAATCATGGCATTGATTTCATCGCTTGGGTCATTTGTCTTCTCAAGAAGCATCACAGCGCCGGCTTCTCCAAACAGCATGGCAGAACTGCGATCTTTTGGATATACTGACTTCCCGGCAGTATCTCCTACGAACAAAAGGGCTTTGTTAATATCACTTGTATTCATTATTGATGCCACCGTCTGCATACCAACAACCAAAGAGGAACACCCAAGTGAAATGTCAAAGCAGACTGCCTCTTTGGGGATTCCCAAACGATACTGGAGTACAAAAGCTGTAGAAGGTCTACGATAGTCTGGACTATGACTCGAAAAAATCAAGGCTCCTATTTCTTTTGCACTAATTCCTTTTTTAGCCAATAATTCTTGTGCAGCACGAAAACCTAAATCACTGCATGTTTGGTGCTCTAATGTGCGATGAGAAGATCTGACACCTGTCATCTCCATGAATTTGTTTACCTCTTCTTCTCCAAATACTTTCTTATAAGTTTCTGTTGCAACCTGTTTCTTGGGCACCGCACAGGCAATACTAGCAACTCGAATCTTTTTAAAACTGAAATATGCCATATATAAGAGTTAAATAACTTTATGTGCAGGATTTCCAAATACTGTAGTATATTTAGTGACGCTTCTTAAAACAACACTTCCAGTGCCAACAACAGCTCCTTCCCCAATTGTTTTATGTGGGACGATGTTTGCTTGCGGATGTAAAGTCACCAGTTCTTTGAGTATAACTCCACCAGATAAGTTCGTATAACTACCAATGTGACACCAATCTTCCACTACGGAATCATGTCCTATGCCAGCATGTGTACTGATGGTGACAAAATTGCCTATTTTTACATCACATGAGATGGTCACATATCGGCTTACGATACACCCTGTTCCAAGATTAGAATTCTTGCTGATAATCGCTGATGGATGAATCAATGTGGTAAACACCCCTCCCTTATCACGTATTATGTCTGTGTAATGACGCTTCCATTTGACATCCCCTAAAGCACAAATGAAAACATCATCATCACATGGAATATAATTCTCCACAGAAGAAAGAATTGGAGGGTATCCTCTGTATTCATTCAGTATATTAGAGTTATCATCCAAAAATCCTTTTACTACTATGTCCAAGCCAGAAGAAATACAATCCCATGCTAAATTGCAGACTTCACGCCCAAATCCCCTTGCTCCTATAATAATGAGTTGTTTCATATAAATCGATTATTGTAATGCAAAGATATGCATTTTCCTCAAATAACAATACAATTCTTCTATTTTTATCTAGAATGTAATATTTATTTAAATAATTGTGTGGTATTTTTTACATTCATTAACAGGCGTTTGCTCATATACATTTTAGTTTCATTAGTGTCCACTTAATATTATTAAGAGTGAATTAACGTAAGCACTCGATAAACTAGGGATTGTCGTTTAATTCTTTTTAGTGTAGTTGCCTGAAGGATAGCCTTTGCTTTTGTTGCGTTATGCGACCAGTTTTTGTAACTATCACTGTTTTAGCGGCGTTCCCACATGCGAATTCGCAGATTTATTATGACAACAGGCTTGGAGTTCTCCTCGGAGGACTCCATTTTGATTCCGTTCAAGATGTTTCCTATGCAGCCTTGGACTCTTGCTGTTCTGCCAGCCGCTCCGCCAAATGGACCACGTTCGCTGTGTGGATGCCGAAGAAGATATACAGGATTTCCGTTTTCTTCTTCCTTGCCTTGATCCTACGCATGGCGTAATGCTCTTTCTGTGTTCCGAACGAGCCCTCCATCGCTGTGGCCCTGACTCTGGCCAGCTCTTGGCGGACAAAGTCCTTCTCCTTCTTCTCCGCGGATGGACGGCCGCGCTTTACAAACGATGTCTGGATATCCAGTTTCTTGCAAAGATCTCTATTTGATGTGCCTGCATAGCCAGTGTCACCTCCTATCATCTTTGCGTCTACCTTGAACAGCCGCTTGTGTATCTTGATGCAGTGCTCCAGTCTCGCACCTTCACTGAAGGCGTTGAAGGAGAGTTTCTCAATGAACGAGATACCATCAACAAGGATGTTGTTGCACTTGGCTCCAAACTCCACGTTCTTCACTTCCTTGCCACGCACGATGGGCCTCACGTAAGGCTTTGATATGCTCACAATCCTGTCAGGAATGTTTTCCCTGTGATCGTTGCTGTTAAAGTGGTTCTTCTGCTGGCGGTACACTTTTGTAATAATGTCTAAGGTCGACTGTTCGCGTTGCGTCAGCAGCTCCTTATCCTCATGTTCACGCATCATCTTGCGTATTTCTTCAAGAATCTTCCTAAGCAGATGTAGCAGGTGACGGATCAACTTACGCTGCTGTGACTTGCTGTGCTTGCGCTGCTTCACATAACCCATGTTCGCCTTCTCCACATCAAGGTACTTTGTCCTTGGGCGGTGGGTGCCAAGACGCTGGCTCACCTCGCACATCATCCGATATGACTTCTCTATGCATTCCCACAAAAGTTTCTGGTCTGTCGGATAGCGCATGTCGCTCTCATAGCATGTCGCATCTGTGTAGAATGTATCGAGATCCTTCATGTACGGCTTCCATGCCTCCGCCAATATGTTCAGTTGTTGCTGGATCTTCAGCTTGTCGGAAAGCTCTGATGCGATGTCTTCTATCAGCTTGTAATTCTTCAGAGGGCGTAGCGGATTGATCGAGATGTCACAGAATATCTGGTAATGGACGTTATCGTTCAGTTGTTCCAAGAGTTTCGGAGCACTCAGTCCTGTGTACATCTTCAGAAACATCAAAGCCACTTTCTCCTCAGGGGAGGAAAGGGCTTTGGGCCACGCTTACGCTCTGGGCGATTACTCCCCAAACCAATGTTTACTGCCATCTCATGCAGAGGAAGAAGGCGTTTCATACGTCCAAGCTCGCTGTTCTCAAACGTAATACGAAAAAAATCATAAAAATCGAACCCCTCAAAGGGAATTCTCTTGCTTATTCCAGAAATATGTTGTACTTTTGACATCGCAATTGATTTGCAATTCCCCCGATTTGCACTCTTCCACGGTGGTTAGGGGGATTTTATTATTACCTACAAAGGTGTAAAATTTCTATCACATTACGAATCAATCAGTTATAAAGCTTCTTGATATTTGGCGATACTCCCTAAGTATTAAGATTATTTATAACTATCTGTTTCCTAAGTAACTATTCAGCGATTACTGCTAAGACACCCATAGGATGAACTATAAAACTCTTATTCTATGTAATTGATGCTCCAGACTTCTCATCTATTGGATGCTATCGGCCTGAAACTCTAACCAACGATTTGGGACATCCCATTGCGGAAAACAGGAAGAGTGTATTAACCATCATTTACAACATATTCAAATTCTTTGGTAGAGTCCCTTAATAGGAGTCATATCCAACTGTGAAGCACACATATTAGTATCAATATTTCCTAGGTACTCCTATGAAGTTTGAGGTCATGCTCAACGATCTTTTCTTTATAATATCGTTTTACCTTACTTCATTATTCATGTTAGAAGTCCATAATAAAACACAAAGAAGAGAAGGTTAATTGGTATGTCTTCCACGATAACTATCCCATAAACATATAATGGTTTGAAATGGGTGTTTTATTAACGAAGAAAATAAGAACTGCCATTCGGTATGACCATTTTTCCTGGAATAGATAAACAAGTTAGTATATGTACGTGTATAAACTTCTATAGCTTTCGGCTTATATTCCTTGCCAAATATTTCTGATAACTGTATGTAGTAATCTACAAATTTAAGCAAGTTTTCTTTTTTATAGAAAAATGATGAAGATGTCATACCTCCATCATGTTTGCGATAAACACTCATAGCATCGCTCATGCCACGGATTTTACCCAATTTTGCACATACCAAAAAAAGAGGTGTGTCTGTAAATAATAGATCGTGCTCATTAAACACCGTATGATACAAGTGTGACTCAAAAACTTCATTACGAATGACGACTGATGCCGTTGGAACAATCCATTGATTGTAGATATCAATTGCTTGATAATCTTGATCTTTTATATTAGAGAATAATTTGTCTTCAATATTGATGTTCTCATAGTGCTCAATGGCATTATGGAAACACATTGAATAATCAGGATGCGATTCAAGAAAATCCACTTGCTTTTGTAATTTGTTCGGATCAGTCCAATAATCATCCCCTTCACATATAGCAATATATTTTCCCCTTGTGTAAGATTCCATAATTTTACGTAAAGAACCATCATGTTTGGACCATTGGTTTTCTGATTCGAGAATAGGCGTGATAATATCGGGATAATTACGTTCGTATTCTTTTATTATTTCATCAGTTCCATCTGTAGAAGCATCATCATGAACAATAGCCTCAAAACGGAAATTTGTTTTTTGTGATATAAATCCCTCCAAACACTGGCGTACATATTTTACTTGATTAAATGTAAAACAGCGAATCGTTACCAGTATAGGTTGGTATATATTTCTTTCATCCATCTTTCTTTCTTGATTATTATATAATACTATTACATTACTTCCTTGTGATGACATCTATAATTCTCTCTATATCTTCCTCATTTAATTCATGGTGCAAAGGTAGGCATATTACACTTTCAGCCATCTTATATGCATTAGTTAAGTTTTCTCTATTTGAACTTGGTAATCCTCGATATGAAGAGAAAGTAGAAATAAGAGGAAAAAAGTAGCGACGTCCATATATGTTGTATTCACGCATCTTTAAATATAATTCATCGCGTGATATACCATATTCTTTAGCATTAACAAAGATTGGGAAATATGAATAATTGTGCTTTACCCCTGGTAAATCTTGTATAAATGTTATGCCTTTAACATCCTTAAGCGCATCGCGATAGTGATCGACTATGTGATGACGAGCATTGATTGCTGCATTAACTTGGCGCAGATTTAATAAACCATATGCAGAACGAATTTCATCCATCTTACTGTTAATTCCTGGAGCAACGACCTCAACCTCGTTGGCAAAACCAAAATTCTTTAAATAGTCAATCCTTTGCTTGGTTTTCTCATCATGTACAACCATAGCTCCTCCTTCAATAGTATTATATACTTTTGTTGCATGAAAGCTTAAAGTTGATACATCACCATAATTAAGTATACTTTCACCGTTGATTTCCACACCAAAGGCATGAGCAGCATCATATATAACTTTCAATCCATACTTGTCTGCAATAGCTTGAATCTCATTGACGCGACAAGGTTGACCGTAGACGTGAACAGGCAATATGGCTGTCGTCTGTGGTGTAATTGCTGCTTCAATCTTTTCAGGATCGAGATTGCCGGTAATAGGATCAATATCAACAAACACAGGTTTTACACCATTCCACCATAGAGCGTGAGTTGTGGCAACAAAGCTGTAGGGGGTAGTAATTACCTCTCCTGTAATACGGAGAGCTTGTAAAGCAGTTATAAGTGGTAAAGTCCCATTTGTGAATAAGCACAAATATGGAACATTTAGGAACTTGCAAAGTTCTTTCTCAAGGATTCTGTGGTATTCACCATTATTAGTAATCCATTTTTTATGCCAAATATCTTCTAACGACTTTACGAAATCTTCTAATTTCGGAAGGAGCGGAGATGTGACTGCTATTTTGTTTTTATACAACATGAGGTAATCATTTATGTCACTAATTGTTGATATTATTATTTCATCTGCAAAGATACATCCTTTTTTTGAAATGCAGCATTTTTTAATAAAAAATGTGTTATTTATTCTATTATTGGTAATGTGTCTAATATATGTTCCCAAATAGTTAACCTCCATCCATAAGGTATAAAAGCAAAACAGGACAGAATATTAGAGCCTTGAGAACCAGCAATGGGAATAGAAATAAGAATGATATAATAGCACAATTTCCGCGATAGCCATGGTGTCCTATCAAGCAATGTGATTATCTTTATTGTAATAGAGGTTACGAAAGGAATATTATAGAAAGAGTTCTTAAACCAATGATATGAAAAAAGAGAGCTGATGGTCCAATACATGATTACTCTTCCAAAATCACAAGATAGGAATCCAAACATTGGAAATAGGAATATGAATTGTAAAAAAAGGATGTTGCCTAATGTAATCCTGTTAAAAGAACTAATCTCCCATATACCAATTTTAATGGTATTCATAAATAACAGTAAATAGTAAGTAGCCATAATTGTATAAACATTGAATGGCCAAGATGGCAAATTATAAATAAAAGATGAATTCCAAAATCTATGAATATGTAAATTGAAAGCATAAGCAGTATCATATGTAAGCCATTCTACTGCCGACCCTAAGGGGGGAGCACTATCTCCCATTGGATAATTATGAAAGCATGAAGCCCAAGAATCCCATATGGATGCAGAGGTCAAAGGATCTCCTTTGTATATGCAGACTATTATAAAAGAGAAGATAGATGGTAACAATGAAATAAATGATAACAATAATCTTTTGTTTGAAGGGTGTTTTTTGTTGATAATGATATTATAGATAAAAAGAATAGGTATCATAAAAAAGAACGAGGCTTCGTGAATCAATATATTTATAATACAAATAAAATTGACCAGAAAAAGATGTGTTAGTTCCTTCTTTTTATTGTATAAGTTGCAAAACATAAAACAGCCGAAAGATAGAATTAAAGCCAAGTAGTCTCTTCTTGTCCCTAAAAAGGACATGCTAATACAAATCGGATAAATGATAATATATGGTGACCATTTTTCTTTCTTAAAAACAATTGATACAATGGTAATGAGTATAATTAGCCCCCCAAAATAGATGAATATTATTGTGAAGATTATGGGGTGTGGGTATAAATTATATAAAGATAAAAGCAATTGCCCAGTTAAACCTCTTCTGACAAAACCTCCTGCATAATTAATTAGCCATTCGCTAATCAACATGTCAGAATATGAGTAATGACCTTGAAAAAGTGCCCTAAAACCAATCAAAACATTTATGATATTCATAAATGCTACAAATAGGAATGATAATATCAGAATCTGTGATGTGATAGATTCTTTTCTCATGACATGGTTTATTTATTATTTCATTTTTTAAAGAGATTCTTCAAAAAAAATAGAATATGAAGTGTATAATAGCACATTGTAGGAAATGATGGTATTACTAAGAGTTTAATTAATCTGTTCCCTTGTCTATCAAGTTGAATATAGTGTAGGTGTGGACCTACAAGATTACAGAATTGCATTGCCTTAATTCTTTTATCAGGTTTGTTGAAACGAAATGATACCCATAGCCATTCGCATATTCTTTCTGCCAAGATGTCTTTTATGCGTATTGGTATGTTGCCAAATGTATCACATGCTTGTTTGAATAACTCAATATTAACATCAAAACTATCAAACTCTCCATATTTTGCATAAAAATCAGGTCGCACATAATGATAATTACATGCGGGAATGCATACAATCTTTTGGGTGTATTTGAGATATTGTAAATTGAACATTTCGTCTTCGAGAAATTGATATTGTTTAAACTCAATATGCTCTCTTTTAATGATGGAAGTGCGATACATTTTACACCATAAATATCCGAATACATCATAATTGCATAAGGCATTGACAACAGTATTTCGATTATTGGTACCGCTGTATGCAACAACTGCGCTTGACTTGTTGCCATTATTTCCAAAATTTTCAAAATAGAAGCCTTGAACAACCATTTCTATTTCATCGGATACTTTGGATGCAAAATCAGAAAGCCAAGTCTCCTCAGTGTAGTCGTCTGCATCACAAAACGTAACCCACTCACCCTGAGCAAAATCTAATCCTTTATTACGACAAAGTCCTGCACCGATATTTGTAGTGTTGTTGATTAATTTTATGCGATGATCAGTAGCAGCAAGTTCAACGGCAATTTTCCATGTGTTATCGTTGCTATTGTCATTAATGAGAATTAGTTCATAGTCATGCCAGGTTTGTTTCAGAAGATGCTTTACACAATTATGTAATGTCTTCTCTGCATTAAAAATTGGGATAATTACAGAAATTTTCATTATTTGCAGATTTTTGCTACAAAGATACTATTTTTTTTGTAAAATTCTTCTATTTTTTGAAAAAAATCATTATTTTTGCAGAAAAATAGATGCCAATGTTGATTTCGCTTATCATTCCTATGTATAATGTCGAGAATTATATCTCTGCATGCCTTCAGTCTGTTATGAATCAAACATATAGCAATTTTGAATGCATTATTGTTAATGATAAATCACCAGACAGGAGTGAAGAATTTGCTAATCAGATGATTTCGAATTATAAAGGTGGCATTTCTTTTCATATCATTTCTCATGATTCAAATAAAGGATTACCAAATGCCTTAAATACAGGCATTATTAATTCAAGAGGTGATTATTTGTTTTTTCTTGATTCAGACGATACGATTACATCAGATTGCGTAGGAACTATGGTGGGATTATTGGCATGCAATAAGCGTGTAGACCTGATACAATGCGGCGTTAATGATCAATATCACCATATTTTTGACCTGTCGAAGTTACCTGTTTATTGCGAAACAAGAGAATTAGTTTTCCGTTATTTTCTTAAAATGTACATTCCATGGACTGTCCATGCAAAGCTCGTCAGAAAACAATTTCTAATGGACAATTCTTTATTTTTTAATCAGGAGATATTGATTCATGAGGATCTTTATTGGTCGTATTTCGTATGCCAAAAATGTAAATCCTTCATATCATCTACAAAAGTAGTCTATAACTACAACACATCTAATCCCGGTTCTATCATGCATCAGTCAGAACAGTGTTTTGAACGTTCAGCTCATTATTATCTGATAATAATGGATAGACTCCTTTCAAGCATTGATAAAGCAAACCTAGCTGATAATCGGCTCTTTCTTGACAATTTGTTTTTGTATTTGGGTACAACCATTGAAAAAAGCAAAGATATTACTCTTTCAACCTATAAAACTTATAAAGGTCTTAGATTCCGATTCTGGAAAACGGCATGGTATCATAGGAATCTGGCAGAAGTCCTTTATTTATGGCATTTATACAATCCGCTTAAGTTTTTTCTTCGTTTTAGTTTTTATCGAAATAAATTATATCTTTTAGAGAAAATCATAAGATGGGAATATGAAAAGAATTGATGTTACGATAGCTATTCCAGTTTATAATGTGGTGAAATTTATAAAGCCAACACTCCAGTCTGCATTTTTACAAACCACTGATAATTATGAGATTCTGATATTAAATGATTGCTCAACAGATGACAGCGTTTATGTTATTCAGCAATTAGCAGAGGATTCAAAAGCGTTATTGACAATTTACAATTCTGGTCATAATTGTGGCGTAGGAGTTATGCGCAATAAAGCCATAGAATTAGCTCAAGGAGAATATCTCTATTTTTTGGATAGTGATGATATTATGACTCCTAATTGTTTGGAATTAATGCTTTCTGAAGCCAGGAAATATGATTCAGACTTAGTGATAGGTTCTCATGTTGACGTTCGTGGTAATCATGAAATACAGAATCAGGAGATTCGCTATGCTTTTTTGAATCAAGATGAATTCGCTTTTTATGCATTTGATCAACGATATGGATACGCTGGAGGGGTTTGGAATAAGCTTATCAAAGTAGATTTGTTACGCCGTTGTCATATTATGTTTCCCGAATACAGAGTTGGGGAGGATGTTCCGTTTATATTTCGCTTGATAACCCAAGTTCAGCGTGTCGCTCTTATTGATCAGGTAACATACAAATATAATATTCGGCCCGGTTCATTAAGTCAAGAAAATCCAAGGGATTTGATACCTAAGGCAGAAATAGATACCCATGTAGCATCTAGATTCCTTTTGAAAGAAATATTATCCGACAACCTTAGTAAGTCCTATTATATGTCGATGATGGCAGTCGTTATGGACTATTGTATTGATACAGCTAGAGTTATAATAGAGAAACGTAAATTCTTTGAAGAAAAGATCCAATCAAAGGTCATCATGGATTTAATGTATTATCCAGCTTCTTTCTCCCAAATAGTTAAATTTGGCAGGAAACGTAACTTGTTAAATTGGTTGTTGTGTCAAATGCCCTTTTCTACAGTAAATATTTTTTTTAATTTGAGGAAAAAGATTAAAGATTGGAAATTATAGCATTGAAAAAGTTTTTTGCATATTTTTCTTTTGAGAATGTTTTTGAACGGTTGCGTGATGACAGGATCATTGACTGACGTTTCTGTGGATTTTGATAAAGGTCTAATATAGCATCAACTATTTTGGAACTCACATCTTGCCGTTCCACCATGATAGCCGTGTCTCCGCATACTTCTGGTATTCCTCCACTATTAGTTGTAATTAATGGGATTCCTGCAGCCATTGATTCCAAAATGGTCAGTCCAAATGGTTCTTCCCACATAGACGGTAGAACAGCAACGTCTGCTATATGTAAATATGAGGGAACTTCGTGATACGGAACAAAACCTGTAAATGAAATTCTATTTTGAAGACCCCAGGCTTTTTCTTTTAGTGATAATGCGAAGTCGTTATCGGATGATGCATTCCCAAAAAAAGAACTTCCAAGAACTAACAATTTGATTTTGGGATATTTACTTAGTTTTAGCAAAGCATCAATGAGTTCAGAAATACCTTTATCTTTATTGATACGCCCGCTGTACACAATGATAAAGTCATCATCTTGGAATCCCAGATGGTTACGGTTGATGTATGATTTGTTATCAGAAGAGAAAGAATCTAAATCTATTCCATTATATACGGTAATGCATTTCGAATCATTAGAATTAATTGTCTTTACTTGATTTGAAATGTAATTTGATACAGTAATGATAGTAGTAGCTGCTTGATATATACGTTGATAGTCGGGTGTTTTGTTTGTTAGTAAATCATTGTGAAGGTGGTATATTATTTTTGCTTGGGTATAATTTGAGAGTCTCAATGCATAACCGGGACGGTTTTCCAATATAATAATATCGTAATCTTGCTTTGCGATATGCTTAAGGGACTGTTCAAAGTAATAGCCAATAAAGAAGTTATATGGCATGTCTTTTACTTTCTTATATGAATATATCTTACGCTTTATTTTCGCCCATAGGCTGTCTACATCGATATAGTAATAGTGATTGGCCTTAGATTGTAGTGCCGGATGTCGGTGAACTAATGGATGATTAACACTATAGACGGTAATATCATGAAGGTGATGATCGTCATTGTATTTAAGATAAAAATCTATAAGATTTTCAACTGCACCTCCAAGTACTGAAGGCACAGGAAGAATACCTGATGTCAGAATAGCAATTCTCATGTCGTTAGTTACCAATCATATATTTCTGTTCCGTTCTCGAAATGATAATAATCCACTATCTTTGAAAAGCTGTCTTTGGTGAGAATTTGTTTATTGGATTGGAGAAAGCATAGTGGAACCTCGCCGATAAAAGAGGCCCAGCGACTGTAACTGCTAACTGGCCCTATGATATAGTCACAGATACTAAGTGTAAAAAGATCTAATATGACCCCAGATTGTTCATTGTAGTAACGATAACACTTACACCCTTTAAAAAAATCAAGAGAGAAATCTTCATTACTACTAATAAAGAATGCAACCTGTTTGTCTTTATGTAATTCTTGGATTTGAACCATAAAAGAATGATATTCTTCGAGTGAGAAATAAAACCTGCCATTATTCCATGTCGCATAATCACCACGCCGAATATGAACACCAAAGACAATGTCAGCAGATTGTCTTATTTCATTCATGAGCTCTTCTGCTTTATGTGTAATAACATCTTTAGGGCGGAAAATCTTTTGTATTTCTTTTTTTGTTTGTAATAGAAATCTTGTGTCTCTTCGAGTATGCCAACCTTTGATACATCCAAACAAGCTAAAGATCTTATCCCAAATAGAATTATGGGTGACTTTCCATGTCAGGCCTTTATAGTTGTTCCATCCATTACCTTTTTCAAGGTATTTTTTGTTCCATAGAGGAAAATAAATGAATTTGCAATGGAGTAAATTTGGAAAATCTTCTATTGTCCAATCATAGAATATGATGACTAATTTTTTCTTTTTTACAATGCAAAACGCAACAGATTGGACATAACTCCATAAACGATTGCCGGTTTGACCGGGAGCATCACATATTATTCTCATATTATTTTATATACTTAGTAATATGTTTATAGAAGAATGGATTTCTTGCCGCAAAGTATTTCATTCCCTTTGTTGTATACAAAAGGACAAAGAAATAAAAAAGTAATAATGGAACTATAATTGCAATACCATATGCTACTAATTTAAATAGGGAAATGGTTATATTGTCAATTATTATTTCCTTTATACTTATGTTAGCCCCTACAAACAGTATAAAAATAAGATAAAATGGTATCATTCCTTTCCAATATGTTGAGACAGGAATTTGTAATCCTTTTGAAAAGAGGAAAAAAGGTTTCCAGAAAAATGCGATAAAGAAAACGCTCAGTATCTTAGCTGATAGTATTCCTATTATTCCCCAAAATGGTGCAAAACAAAATGTGAGACAGATATTCAAGAACAATTCTGTCCATGCAGTCCAAACATCTGAAAAAAGGCCATGGGCAGATATATACATCTCGACAACACCACGTGAAAGATTTATAAAAATATTAAATAGAAGTAGATATATTATGATGTCATTTAGGCAATAATCGCTTCCTAGCCATAATCTAATAAAAGGCTGAATGAATAGTATCAATGGGAAAATGACGAAACCTATGATTAAAAATCGAATGGCTGTTAATTCCCAAAAAACCTTCATGGTATTCCTTTTGTTACCTTCTGCTACAAGATTTCCAATGCCAGCAGTCATACCATCACTTAGAATATTAACTAAGTAATTGAACTTGTTTGTGATCATAGTGTAGTTGCCATAATAGGCAACCTGAACAATAGAAACAAAAGTTCCAACCAAAATGTCATCACTATGGTATAAGATGAGATTCTTTATTTTGTGAATAAATACTTGTCTTGTTTTTTTGAAAATGTCAGGATACTCTTTTATTTTCTCTCGGCCAACAATAATGCTGATATTAAGCCATGGATAGACTTTCTTTATATGTAGATTGAACAGAACACAACCTATTATGGTAAATACAAGTCCAACAATAACCCAAAGGTAGATATTTTTGTAATAGTATGCTAATAAGATTTGAACAACACTTTGTGATAGGTTAATAGATTGAAAATACGCATTAACTATATATTGTTTCTGGTTTGCACTAACAAGAAGCTGTCGGAAATTAATAATGTACCCCAACATGGAGGCTGCGAGAAAAGAATAAAATGCAAAATATACGAAAGGTAATCCTACTTCCAATCTAGAGAACCATATAGGGAAGAATAGACTAATTATCAGTCCTGCACCGCCAATAATGAAACCAATCCATCGATATAGATAAGCTAAAATTGACATGACTTCATTTATCTGTATATGATTGTCTTCTTGAAGTGGTTTATATAAAAAAAACACGATACTAGTTCCAATGCCCAATTCTGCTACACTTAGGTAACTCATAATATTGGCCAACATACTTGTAAGACCTATAAATTCGGCCCCAAGGCAATCCAAAAATATTTTTCGAGAAAAGAAAGAGAGGAATAGTGAAAGAAAGTAGAAAAGCATCCCTACTTTTATATTCATCATACTTCTATGTACTCTTTCACTCATGTCGTGTGTTCTGTGTGAATAAATTCAGTGTTACTTTTATCTATATGAAGGATGTTTTTTAGCATCCTTATTACGAGTCCAGGTATAGCAAAAACCTTGGCAAAGGATTTAAAACGTATTTGGCTTGGAATGGCAATGAAAAGAGACATGGCCAAAAGTATAAATAATAGCCACCATTTATCACTCCATTCAGGTACAAATAATGTCATTAGTGTTGATATTCCAGCCAATAGGACAATCAAGATAGAACGTGGAATAAGGGCTTGTTGTATCGTCTTATCTATGAAATTTATCTTGCCGTGCATAATTGCACTAGGGATTTTGGGCAGGTTGCTTAATAGGCTTTGAACCTGGGCTGTCATCCAACGCATACGTTGGCGTTGGAAATTGTCTTGACTACTTACTTTTTCATCAAAAACGTGAATCTCAGAAGCATATTTAATATAAACCTCTTGGTGAAGGAGTAAGGCTTCCATCTCTCGGTCTTCACCAGCAGTACTCAGTTGGAACACATTTTTTTTGAAAAGATCATAGCTGAAGCACATACCAGAACCGATGAGGGCCGAGGATAGTCCTAAACGGTTGTGAGCTTTACGAAAGATGGTGTTGTTGATTTCTTCACTTGCACCATCCAGTACGGCTATATCATTATTGGCATTTTTGGCACAACGGTGACATTGGATAGCATCATAGATGGTGCAAAGCACGTTTAATTGCGACAAGAAATCAGGTCGTACCACATTATCCGCATCCAAAACCACCACATTATCAAAATTGCCCTTCACTTCGTTGATGGCATATTGCATGGCTTTTGCTTTTGAACTATTTTCAAAAGTCGGAGTGAGAAGAGTAATAGGCATTTTTTTTAGAATCTCATTGGTTTCTGGCAGCATGTGATCAGAGATGACTGCAACCGTATAGAGTTCTGCGGGATAATTCTGTAACAAGAACTGCTCAACAGCATTGATAATGACACGATCTTCTCTGTAGGCAGGATACAATATTAAGAAATTAGCCATGCGATTACTGAATGCAGAAGCATGAATAGCTATTACGTCTTCCTTTTCATAAAAAAGCGAAATGATGGCAAAAAATACTACGTATGCTACAGAGCATGCAATGATGCACCATAGTACGATTTCAATTATGTGTATTACCGTCCAAATCATTTCTTTTCAGCAATATTTTTTTTGTTTCTTGACATCTTCCATAGGCTGGTAAACGGAGAGCGGAGGAATGAGTTGTCCCATACTTCTTCTATTAGATAGTCTGGAGTTACTAAAGCAAATATGAATAATGCAAGGGCTGCTAATATCCACCATTTAATAGCCAAAGTCAAGTAGATGAATGGGAGAAATAAACTCATCAATAAGATAATGGCCATCATTGTTGTACGAGGCATTAACATCCATTGGATAATTTTGTCAGCCAAGTCATATTGTTTTCTAAAAATAGCTCCTGGCAAGAACTTGATGTTTCGAATGACATTATGGAACTGCTGAGCAACCCAACGACCTCTCTGTTGGTTCAGTTTTGTGGTGGTACGCTTTTTCTCGCCATAGACATATATATTTTCAAAATAGTCAATAAAGATTTCCTGTCTTAATAAGAGCGCCTCTAATTCTTTGTCCTCTCCAGCAGTCTTCGTCTTCATCACATTGGTTTTGAACCAGTTGAAATCGTAGGCTGTACCAGAGCTTGCAAGAGCAGATGAAAGCCCCATGTTAATATGGCCACGACGGAAGATGGCATTATTGATTTCTTCAAAAATGGCTCCCATGCGAGCTACCATTGTATCTCTGTTTTTGGAAATTCGATGCGTCTGGATGGCTTTTGTGGCAGCTATTTCAAATGCTTCATTGATTTTTTGCAGGAAATCTTGCTCTACAATGTTGTCTGCATCCAAGACAAGGACAATATCGTATATTTTGAATTCTGGTAGATTCAGAATCGCATATTGCAAAGACTTTGCTTTTGTACTTTCTGCAAAATTAGGTGTTAAGAGGGTAATTGGATATTGCGCCAAACGCATGTTGGTCATCTCACTTTGGTGGTCTGAAATAACGGTCACGTCGAACATGCGTTGCGGATAGGCTTGGCTTAAAATCGATATAACTGTGTGTTCAATAACCTCATCTTGTTTATAGGAAGGAATAAGAACTACAATTCGGTTTTGCCTCTTTGTGCGAGGTGATTCATGGGTGCGATTAATAAAAGAACCGATAGCAAATACGCCTAGATATAGAACTGTGCCCGCTGTTACTATGAACAGCCCCCAGTCGATGATATATAATATAAACCAAAAATCCATATTATTAAAAATGTGTATTTATAAAATCGTAAATGCCTTTGAGAGTCGCCTTTAGAAGTCCCCATTGGCCTTTTATTCCTGATTTAAATATGTCTTTAGGAGCAACAAATCCTATCAGGTAACCATAGGCAAGACACTTATAGATACTTTTATAGTTACGTTTTACCAATAGGAGACGGTTTCGCGTGATATAGTAAGTTCGCAAAGGGCTGTTTTGACCAGTTGACTGGCTTTCTTTATGATAGATGGTGCATGTCGGTTCATACCAGATTTGATAGCCAGCTCGTGTGAACATCATAGACCAATCTAACTCTTCATAATATAGGAAATAGCATTCTGGCATAAGTCCGACCTTTTCAATAGCCTCTCGTTTGATAAGCATAGACGCACCATGAGCGTATGGAGTGGGGTGGGATGTCTCGTATTGCCCATTATCTTCTTCTCCGAAACCTATTGCCTGATTTCGGACAGTAACTTTTGTTAGGGGGGTATAGCCTGCAAATTGGATAGGATTGTTTCCCCAGGCAAAGCGAATCTTGGGACAGACAATGCCAATTATGTCTGATGACTCAAGTCTATCTATGAGAGCCAAAACATTAAAGTCTTTAAAGATAGTATCGTTATTAACGAGGAATATATATTTCCCATTGGCGGCCTTAATCCCCAGATTATTACCTCCTGCAAAACCAAGATTCTTGTCGCTCCGAATTACATTTACGTATGAAAATATCTTCTGTATCGCAGAACCTTCGTCGTTTGCGGATGCATTATCAACTATTATCACCTCCATTTTGTCATTGAAGGGGATTGACTCAATCAATGCACAGGTATCTTTTAGCCCGTTGTAATTGATGGTGATGACAGATAATTCACACTCTTGATGCAAGTTTTTTCTCTTGTTTTAGACGTTTTTTTTCTTCCTCAACAGCGATTCTTTCTTCTTCATATAGTGCCCAGTCTGATTCAATATATGATAATGTATATACAATGGCCATTCCTCCATAAAAAATGAGAACATTTGGGTATTGTAATAAGATGTTGTTGGCATAACCTCCAGCTTGTATGGCTAAAAAAGCGCAGCAAAAAGCCCCACCAACACCTTGTGCACTTCTTGTTTTTAATTTGAACATAGTGATGTGGCATCCTCCTAATAAAATTAACAAATTAATAAAAGCAAAGCATAAGGTACCAATAATACCAGTATACTCCCATAAATAAACATATGTTGAATCAGATGCTGTTTGTGTTACAATTTTATATTTATGATTTGCCGGAATAGATCCTACATCAATATTCATGCCTAGTCCAAATGGTGCATCTCTTAAGTATTTCTTTAAAGCTTGTTTGTTAATATCACGGACACCTGCTGATGCATCATCTTTATTAAATGCTGATCGCATTCGCCTTATTTGCATGTTTCCTTGCCCGATTTGTGTAAATGCCAAAATAAAGATGAAAACCCCTCCCAATATTGCAACAGGAATTGCAATTTTAAATGATTTCGAAAGAATTACATATAATGAAACTCCAACCATAAAACATAAAAGAGCCGTTCTTGTTCCTGAAAGGAAAAAACCATATGTGCTTAATAGAGCTGCTGTGAGAAATAGAATTTTGTCTTTCCTAATTCTAGTGGTAATAGCAATAATGTAAAATGCTACAGCAGCAGCAGCTATGTGGCATCCATAGTTGGCAGCGTCAGAGAAAAAAGAAAAATATCTTATGGATCCTCCAATAAGGTGAGTTGTTGCTCCTCCAGTCATTAACCAGATATTTTCTGCATTATCCCATCCAAAAGTTTTTTGACGCCAAGCCCAAATAGCGGCAGCAATGGCTAAATATGCCCAGAACCTTAAGAATTTAATAATAATACTTGGTGTGTTAATAAGGAACCTAATTATAAAATATGTCAAAAAGAATGCAATTGAATAGAAAAAGAAATTTTGCAACCATGATGGAAAACTAATTGGTAAATCACACGTTCTATTACCTAATTGTAATAACATAAATGTTGACCAAATAATTAATGCCAACAACATGAGATTTCCAGGTTTTATATCATGATTCTTCCGAACATCAATGATGAGGACGATGACAAGAAGTAATTGTGGCATTAAGGTTAACATAGTAATGGGGATAGGCATATCGTAATATCGAGAAATCCCCATCATTGTATAATTAATAAAATAGATTATCCAAAAAAAAGCTAGTTGATGTTTGAAAACGAAGATTAATCCTACAATTAATAATGGTATAATACACACTAGTGCATAGCCAATAATCCCAATACTATAAAACTCATACAATGCTAACAAGAAAAGTAGGAAGAGTATAATAATTCTCCCATACCTTTCCTTGCTAGTTAATTGATAGAAGGCTGCATCAAACATTATTTTGCATGACTATTTTCAACCGCAGTCAATCCCATTTGCGACATGCGATATACAAAATTATTAAATTTGGTATATGGTGGCAATTGCCCGACAAACTCCTCTACTGCATAGCGTTGAGCTTCTGTGAGGTACATGAAAAGTGTATTTTTGTCTTTTAATTGCGACTCTAGCTCCTTGAGAGCTTTCTGATCTACATCTTTCCAGGTTCGGTTAGCACGGGTTACCATCAGATTAATTGTGCCCATATTTAGCAAGGCAGGTGGAATAGAGTGATCATCAAGATTCGGATATTCAATGATGGCAATCTCATTTGGAAGAATATCTGGACAGATGTCCTTGATGTCCTTAGCTAAAATGAAACGACTATCTTCTGCTAAGAAATCTTCATCGTAAGTAAGCCGTCGCACCTGCAAGCCGATGGAAATCCAATAATTTTCCAGTTCCTGGGCGATATAGCTCTTGCCATTAGCGGCGTCTGTGGAAAGCAAGTTGAGTACGTTTTGCTGTCCTTCTTTAAAATAGGGAAGGAGCGATTTGCTTAATTGACGCATGGCCATATCGGCAATAGTTTTGTTGAAGCGGCGATAGCGGAGTGTACTTTCTTTCGGGAAACACCCCATTACAGGAATCTTGGTAATCTTCTCTGAACGCATGCGATCTCGAAGGGTGCGATCCAACAATTCTATAATAAAGAAATACATAGCAGTTAGGAGAAAAGCCAACAAGAAAGCACCCAAAAGTATCATCAAACGATTTGTGGGCTGTGCATTCATTGGGAACATAGGCGGGTTGAGAACTCGCAATGTCGCTGTTGTCATCTGTAAGTTCTTTTGGCGTAGACGGGCAGCATTTAATGCTTTTAACATTTCCATATAGTTGCCTTCAATGAAACCTATATGCCGCTCTTTGCGCCCAATAGTCGCTCCAATGGGGGCATAATATAGAATTTGCTTATCCAATTTCTGGCGCATGATATCTTGAGCAGTAAGTTCTGCTTTCGTTTTTTCCAACAACAAAACTTGTTCCAACCAACGGCTAATCATATCATTGGCTTTAACACCTGTTTCGGTACTATAGGTACCCGCTTCAATATCTTTTACTAGGCTACGTACATTATTGGTAGCATCCTGTAACATCTTTTCTGCTTTTGCTAATTCCAACTGCGATTCAACACCACTTTCATTACCTTCACTTGTCATTAGACGAAGGTTGGAAATACGTGATTGGATTCGAGAAATATCAGTTACCTGATCCGTAAATTCTTTATTGGCCTTGATAATTTTAGCACGATCACCTAATTGTCGTTCCAAATAATCCATCAAAGCACGGGTAGTGGTTTGATTCTTTAATAGAGTATTATCTGATCTCTGTTGTTCGGCATCAAGACCAGTTAATGCTTTTGTCTGTTCGCCGTAGTTGATAATTCGCTTTTCAACATTATAACGAATTAGGTCATCTTCTGCTCCTGTCAAGATGCGGTATAGACGAGCCACCTCACGTTCAAAGAACTTAATCACATTGTTAGTCTCGCCATAGCGGAGCTGGGCATATTGGCGTGCAAATACTTCATTCAGAATGTCCAAGGTGTTGTAGGTGATACCTGCATCGTTCGATGAATAACCTATGTCAATAATATCACTTTTATTTAATTGAAGAACCTTTAAACGGCTTGTGATTTGATTGATGCCAAACCATTGGTTGTAATTTAATAGACCAAATATATAATTATCCTGAGAAGGACGTTCGTATGCCTTAAGATTGGCATAGGTCGCATTTTCACTATTATGGTTAATTAGTGCCTTGACATCAGCAGGGACACTATTGTTGAGCTGGCGGAAATGCTCTGCTGATATGTAGTTGTTGTCCTTATTTACGTTACCATACATCATACATCGGGCAAACAAACGAAGAGATACCTCATGGATGGTTACATCCGTTGTAATCAACAACATCAAGTTTGTCATGTTGGTCTGAGACTGACCACCTGCTGAACCAATACCACCTTCAATGTTGTAACCTGTAATCATACCCGTATAGATGGTCGTATTCGCATCATAGACACGCTCCATATTGCGGGTCATAAACCATGCTACCACTAATGCAATTAGAGGTAAGATAATCAAATACCAACGAATTTTGTATAAGAACCTAACGATATATCTGAATAAATCCATAATAGTTTCCTCTTTTATTGTTATTTATTTCTGCTTTTTGGCAGCCTTAGCTGCTGCTTTCTCTGCTTTTTTCTCTGCTTTCTCTAAAGCTTTCATTTTCTTTTCATCTTCCTCTACAGCCTTCTTAATTCGCTTCTCAACAGCCTTGTTTTCTTTGGCTATTTCCTTGTCAGACTTGTGAATACTCTTATCAAGCGTAATCTCTGTCGTTGAATTGGTGATAATAGGTGTGTGAGTTAAAATCTCTAGAGTTATAATATCCGTTGTTACCTCAGTTTGCAATGACTGATATTGAGTAACTTGAGAACTCTCTCGCAGTTTGGTATATGCGAAATCTTCAATACTCATATTTCCATTTTCAAAATCTTCACGGTTCAAAGCGCCAGCTCCCTGGTAGGCAGCAGCTCCTTCTCCTAGCGTTTTAAGTGTAACAAGATTGTTAGTAATTCTTACATACAATGTAGCTATTTGGCGCTTTAATTGATCATAAGCAATGTCTTTCTGGATAACAGCCTGATCAACCTCCATTTTTTTACGCTTAACTGCTGCAGTCAGATCTAGAATATCTTCAAAAGGTAGTGCCAAGTTCACACCTAAATTCCAATAACTTGTCTCGGATCCTTGATATTGATATATCATGTGATTGTAAGAGGTAGAGTTGTTACCCCAAATATCACCTTTACCCCAGCTATAGCTCGCATGGGCTGTCAAGTATGAAAAAATGTGACGCCTCTGCTTGGCGACTTCCGCCTGGGCAATTTCACGGGCTTTTTCTAAAGACATGATTTGTGGTGTAGACTTTGCATTTTCAAACAGAATAGCCAAAGGGGGCAGATGGAACTCTGAGAAGTTGATTTCCTTATCATTACTGGAATCAAAGAAACCGGCAGCAATACCGCTTTCGTCAAACTGGGCGAAAGCTGTTGAGCCGATTCCTGACGCTACAACTAAGAATAGCAGTCTTTTTAATTTGTTCATATTAATAATGGTCTATATGGTTCTTTAAACGTTATCTTTTTGAATAAATGCTGTCAGCGTACGGAAGATAATCTTCATGTCTAACGCAAAATTGTAGGTCTGGCCGTAGGTGATATCCAGTTGCTTGCGTTCTTCGGCTGACATCATGCCGCCTTTTCCACGCTCTTCAACCTGCCAAAGGCCAGTAAGACCTGCAGGAGCCATGAAACGATCGATGCTGGAATCTACGGTGAGTTTCTCTGCCTCATACAGAGGTAGCGGGCGATTGCCTACGATGGACATGTCACCCTTCAGGATATTGAACAACTGTGGCAGTTCGTCAATACTATATTTACGGATAAACTTACCCACTTTCGTAATACGCGGGTCGTTCTCAATCTTGACGAATGCGTTATTGTTCTCTTCTTCTTTCTCTTTGTTGAAATCTGATTCGGCCACAACGAAATCATCGCCGACAAGCATTACCTCATCGTCGCTGATCATCATGTCGGACTCCATGCCCATGTCCATCATCATCATTTCTGCCTCTTCGCCAAGCGGAGCTGTAATCACGCTCTGATGATCTTTCTCTTCTTCCTTTTCCTCCTCTTTTTCGGCATATTGGTTACCAGCTTCCTTGGCTACTTCCTTTAACCGTTGTTCAGCATCCGCATACATGGAGCGGAACTTCAGGAAATTGAAGACGGTATAGTTGGTACCTACACGTTTTGACTTAAAGATAATCGGCCCCTTACTCTCCAATCGGATGGCAATAGCTGTTAAGATGAAGACCGGAGAAAGGAGGATGATGGCCAATAAAGAGAAGAAAATGTCGAAAAGACGTTTCCAAAGAGGTATCTTGAAACGCAGAATACGATGCTTTGATGGAGCATCGTCGAACAGCATGCCTTCACGATCGGCAATAAACTGTATCTTCTTATTAAGTTCTGTGATGGAAGCATTGGCATCGACGGTGTCATTGATGCCGCACTTCTGGTACATCTTCCTGTCATCGAGCGTCAACTGGTGGGTGAGCAGGATGATGTAGACATTCTTATTTCTCTTTTTAATATAGGTGATAGCGGTAATATCCTCAGCCTGAACATTCTGCTCGTAGAAAACGATAAAATGCTCATTGCGGACATGAGGAGCACATGCAGAAGCGGTTTCCTTATAATTGGTGGTGTATTGTACCAATCGCCCAGGAATATACTTCAACCGCTCTTGAGTTTCCGGATTATTACCTAAATATACTACACCTATCATATTATAACAACGTCAGTCTGATTAAGGAATAATCTTCTTGACTCGAATTTTAAGTTCCATTGGGTTGAAAGGCTTAACGATATAGTCTTCAGCACCAATCTCCAAAAGTCGGATACGCTCACTCGTAGAGTCCTCACTGGATAGCATGATCACAGGGATATGCTGGAAGAGCTCATTCTGCTTTATCCACTCCAGGAAATCGTCTCCGCGCATGCCTGGCATACGGATGTCAGAGATGATGAGGTCAGGCGTATTGCCTGCCTGGAGCCACTTAACTCCCTGCAAGCCATCAGGTAACCATTGCACATCGTAGTCGCTCATCAAATAGATAGAGAGCACTTTTGCAATAGTCTCTTTGTCGTCAAGTATTAGTATTTTCTTCTTCATATATGAAATGTATTTATTCTGAAATAACGTTATCTAGTGTGCAAAGGTAAACAAAATATTTTAATTGTGCTCAAAATATCGTAAAAAAATGATTTTTTTTCTAGAAAAAGTTGTCTGATTTAAAAAAAATAGGGAAATTTGCACGTAAACCGTACTATAAACAGACAATTATTATTGTAATATGGCAAACAGATATTTATTAGGTTTTGATGTCGGTAGCTCATCAGTGAAGGCATCATTGGTTAACGCCGATAGCGGCAAGTGTGTGGCAACAGCTTTCTTCCCCGAGAAGGAGGCTCCCATTATGGCTGTAAAGACTGGATGGGCAGAGCAGGATCCCCAGATGTGGTGGGATAATGCCAAGTTGAGTCTGAAGAAAATTATGGCTGAGTCTGGTGCTACAGCTGAGGAAATCAAGGCGATTGGCATTTCGTATCAGATGCATGGTCTGGTATGTGTAGACAAAAATCTTAAAGCGCTCCGTCCATCAATCATTTGGTGCGATTCACGTGCTGTACCTTATGGCGAAAAGGCTTTCAAAGACCTTGGCGGTGATCAGTGCCTGAGTCATCTGCTCAACTCTCCAGGTAATTTTACAGCAGCAAAGTTGGCATGGGTTAAGGAAAATGAGCCTGATGTATATAATAATATATATAAGGTGATGCTGCCTGGTGACTATATCGCTATGCGCCTGAGTGGTGTCGCTAATACGACAGTTAGTGGTCTTTCTGAGGGTATGTTCTGGGACTTCAAGAACAACCAGGTGGCTGACTTCCTGATGAAGTACTATGGCTTTGACAGTTCATTGATTGCAGACATCGTTCCGACCTTTGCTGAGCAGAGTGTGGTGAGTGCGGAGGCAGCTGCCGAGTTGGGGCTTAAAGCAGGAACGCCGATTACCTATCGTGGTGGTGACCAGCCGAACAACGCATTGTCGTTGAATGTGCTGAATCCTGGTGAGATTGCTGCTACAGCTGGTACCTCAGGTGTGGTTTATGGTGTGCTGGGTGAGGTTAACTACGATAAGCAGAGTCGTGTAAATACTTTCGCTCACGTGAACCATACAGCAGACCAGACTCGTCTTGGCGTACTGCTTTGCATCAACGGTACTGGCATCTTGAATGCCTGGACTCATCGTAACATAACGCCGGAGATTGGCTATGCCGAGATGAACGATCTGGCAGCTTCTGTACCCATCGGCAGTGAAGGCGTGACAATTATCCCATTCGGAAACGGTGCTGAGCGCGTACTGGAGAATAAGGAAATCGGCTGTTCTATTAACGGCGTGAATTTCAATAAGCATCATAAGGGCCATCTCGTTCGTGCAGCCCAGGAGGGTATCGTATTCTCTTTCTGCTATGGTATGGAGATTATGCAGCAGATGGGTATGGATATTAAGAAGATCCATGCAGGTAAAGCTAATATGTTCCTGAGCCCATTGTTCCGTGATACGTTGGCTGGTGTGAGTGGTGCAACCATTGAACTCTATGACACTGATGGTTCTGTTGGCGCAGCTAAGGGCGCCGGTATCGGTGCAGGTATCTATGCAAATGCTGATGAAGCCTTCGCTTCACTTGATAAACTTCAGGTGATTGAGCCGGATGCCGCTCATCGTGCTGAGTATCAGGCTGCTTATGCGGCTTGGAAAGAAACGCTTGAGAGCAAGATCAAACGTTAATCAAACTGAGATATATTCAATAAAAAGGCCCGCTAGATGCGGGCTTTTTTATTGTAGACTTTGGCGATACCATTCAAATAGTTTGGCAACACCATCCTCAATTTCAACTTTGTGGGTCCAGCCGAGTGAGTGTAGTTTCGAAACATCGATGAGTTTGCGCATCGTACCATCAGGCTTGGAGGCATCAAACTCCACTTCGCCCTCGAAACCGACAGCCTTCACGACAAGCTGCGAGAGTTCGCGAATGGTGAGTTCTTTTCCTGTGCCCACATTGATGTGGCAATTTCGGATCTCGCCTAGTGATGGGATAGCTCCACCGCGACCTGCAGAATGGTTGCGGTCTACTGCACCATTGGTGGAAGCCCCATAATGAACGGAGGAATATTTATCGATGCCTATTACATCCTTGAAGTCAACATTCAGTAATACATGGACGGAAGCATCTGCCATATCCTCGCTCCAAAGGAACTCGCGGAGTGGGGTGCCTGTTCCCCAGAGTACCACCTTATTATTATATATACCGTATTTTGCCAAAATGCTGAGGGCGTTTTTTCGATTGACCATTGACCATTGACCATTGAGACCTTCGCCTGTTACGCCTTCGACGGGACGTTTGTTCAAATCGATGGCAATCTTGTCCCATTCCTCATCATGAATCAGTTTGGCCAGATAGATCTTTCGCATCATGGCTGGCATCACATGTGAGTTCTCCAAGTGGAAATTGTCGTTAGGACCATAGAGGTTTGTCGGCATCACGGCAATATAGTTGGTGCCGTATTGCAGATTATAACTCTCACACATCTTCAGACCCGCAATCTTTGCGATGGCATACTCTTCGTTGGTGTATTCCAGTGGAGATGTCAGCAGACAATCCTCCTTCATGGGCTGAGGTGCATTCTTCGGATAGATACATGTAGAACCTAAGAAAAGCAGTTTCTTTACACCGTGAGCGTATGCTTCAGAAATGACGTTGCACTGAATCTTCATGTTCATCATGATGAAGTCGGCACGATAGAGTGAGTTGGCCATGATGCCGCCTACAAAAGCTGCTGCCAGTACGACAGCATCGGGACACTCTTCATCGAAGAACCTTTTGACTGCAACCTGATCCGTGAGATCGAGCTCCTTGTGACTACGACCCACTAGATTTGTATAACCGCGCTGAAGGAGATTATTCCAAATAGCGGAACCCACAAGTCCGTGATGTCCCGCTACATATATCTTACTTGTCTTGTCTAAACTCATTCTTCCATCTGGGCTTTGATGAATAATTTCCTAACGAACTTCATGTCGTGCTGAACCATAATCTTAACGAGTTCTGGGAAAGAGGTCTTCTGAGGATTCCAGCCGAGTTTGGCTTTAGCCTTTGCAGGATTACCCAACAGCTGATCAACCTCTGCAGGACGGAAGTACTTCGGATCAACCTCTACCAAAGCCTTACCCGTAGCCTTATCGTATCCCTTCTCATCAACACCATCACCTCGCCAATCGAGTTCGATGCCTGCCTCCTTGAAGGCTAGGGTAGCAAACTCACGAACAGTATGATACTCACCAGTAGCAATCACGAAGTCATCGGGTTCTGGCTGCTGAAGAATCAGCCACATGCACTCGATATAGTCTTTGGCATAACCCCAGTCGCGAAGTGAGTTCAGATTACCCAGATAGAGTTTGTCCTGATACCCCTGGGCGATACGGGCAGCGGCCAACGTGATCTTTCGTGTTACGAAGTTCTCACCGCGACGCTCACTCTCATGGTTGAAGAGAATACCATTGCAGCAGTACATGCCGTATGACTCGCGGTAGTTCTTCATGATCCAGAAACCGTAGAGTTTGGCTACTGAATAGGGGCTACGGGGATAGAACGGGGTCGTTTCGCTCTGAGGAACTTCCTGTACCTTGCCGTAAAGTTCGGAAGTTGAAGCCTGATAGATGCGACAGGTTTTCTCAAGACCGCAGATGCGTACGGCTTCCAGCAGACGGAGTACTCCTGTGGCATCGACATCGGCTGTATACTCAGGCACATCGAATGAGACCTTTACATGACTCTGAGCTGCGAGGTTGTAGATTTCTGTCGGACGCGTCTCGCCGATAATGCGAATCAAAGAAGAAGAATCCGTCATATCTGCCCAATGCAGATTTACCAGACGAGCCTTCTTCATATCTCTCACCCACTCATCGAGATAGAGGTGCTCGATACGCCCTGTATTAAAAGATGAGGAACGGCGTAAAAGGCCGTGAACCTCGTAACCTTTCTCAATGAGGAATTCAGCTAGGTATGAGCCATCCTGGCCTGTAATACCTGTAATAAGAGCAACTTTTTTATTATCCATATTTATTTAGTTTTCACCAGAGAACTGCTTAATGCGCTGTTCTTCTGAAAGTTTGCAAATTAAGAGCGTGTCGTTGTTTTCTGCTACGATATAGCCGTCAAGCCCCTGAATAACCACTTTCTTTTCCTGTGTCGTGTGAATAATACAGTTGTGGCTTTCGAAGATTGCGATATTCTGCCCGATACAGGCATTGCCGTATATGTCCTTCTTGCTTTGTATCTGAAGGGAACCCCACGTGCCGAGATCGCTCCAGCCGAAGTCGGCAGGACAGACGAATATCTCTTCGGCTTTCTCCATAATGGCATAGTCGACGGAGATGTTATCGCATTCAGGGAATAAGCGGTTGATCTCTTCCTGTTCTTTATCTGTACCGTAGACGGGAAGCAGCGATTCGAACAGCTTCGCCATTGAGGGCTGATAAACGCGGAATGCGTTGACGATGGTGTTGATGTTCCAGATAAAGATGCCCGCATTCCAGAAATAGTTGTTCTTTTTAATATATTCGTTTGCTGTCTCCAGATTAGGCTTCTCGCGGAAAGAGTCTACTCTGAAGATTTCTTTGTTGCGGAGTGAACTGGTACTTAAGTCTGCCTGAATATAGCCATAGCCTGTTTCCGGACGATTGGGCTTCATGCCCAAGGTGACAATAGCGTCGGTCTCACCAGTGAAAACCATACATTCTTTGATGACCCGTTGGAATTCGGCCGGATTCGTCACGATATGGTCGCTTGGAGTAACGACAACGTTGGCCTTGGGGTCTTTTGACTTGATACGCCAGCTGACATAAGCGATACAGGGAGCCGTGTTACGGCGACAGGGTTCACAAAGGATGTTGGAGGAAGGAATGTCAGGCAGTTGCTCTTTTACGATGTCTGAATATTTCTGATTCGTCACGACCCAGATGTTCTCGGGCTTTACCAGATTGCCGAATCTCTCGACTGTCAACTGGAGCAATGTCTTCCCAACGCCCAAAACATCAATGAACTGTTTCGGATTCTCCGCTGTACTCATCGGCCAGAAGCGACTGCCTACGCCGCCTGCCATAATAACCAGATGATTGTTTGTCTTCGCCATAATGTGAATTGATGATAATAATGTGCAAAGATATGCAATTCTTTTAAGAAAAAAAAATTTTTAAGCGAAATAATTGCATATTATATCTTAATTCTGCTTTTTTTTCTTCATCCAGGTCTTTACGGAGAAGTAAACAACCGCAAGAACGAGCAATGCCAGGATAGCAATCTTGATGTATTCCGCATATTCGCTGATCTTGTCGTTGAGCTGCTCTTCTGGCACAATGGCATGCAGATACCAGCCTAATGCTGCCAATACACTATGCCAGCCTCCTGCACCAATCGTGGTGAAAAGCAGAAACTTGCCGTAGTTCATCCGGGCTAGTCCTGCAGGGATGGAAATCAAGTGGCGGATGACTGGGACGAATCGGCCCGTCAACGTAGCTGCAACACCGTGATCGTCAAAGTATTTCTCACTTCGCTCGACCTTTTCCTGGTTGAGCAGACACATCTTTCCCCATTTGCTGTTGGCAAACTTATAGACGACTGGGCGCCCCACGTAGAGGGCGACG
>Ga0247608_10000483_pt1 | contig 63789 bp, 47 predicted proteins | sample 176DNAGHGlowgp2_FD_193490 | JGI IMG/M metagenome (GOLD analysis project Ga0247608, IMG submission 193490) | Sheep rumen microbial communities from Palmerston North, Manawatu-Wanganui, New Zealand - 1766 DNA GHGlow gp2 | ecosystem: Host-associated > Mammals > Digestive system > Stomach > Rumen ... | reverse complement strand
TTTTGATGCTACGCATCGAGCCTGCTACGCCATGGCAAAGCCCAAACAAGCTTGGTCTCTGCGCATGGCTTAAACGCAGCCTTCAGGTTATGTGGTTCCATCATACATCATACATCTTCCATCTTACATCTTACATCATACATCTTACATCATACATCTTTAGGCTGTTTTTAGCGAAGCGGGGTTTTTCTTCTGTTCAGACTGAATCTCTTAGAGATTGATGGTGTGGCTGCGTGCTTTTATCTGGAAGCAACGCTTACAAGGAAAAGAACACAGATACGACATCAGAGACGGAGTCTCAATCTAAGCAGAAGGGTTTTTCGGGTTTTTGTTTCAACTAAATTGCAGAAGAACCACAGTCATCAGGAAAACGGGTTTCTAAGGTTTCTTTTAATTTTCCGATGTTTCAACTAATTTTAGCCAGTAAAACGGCATCCCGCATAATTTCCTCATGGTCGAAAGCTAATGGAGGCAAAGCGGACAGAGGGAACCATTTTGCCTGTGCCGCATCATCCTGTGCTATGACAGTAACGGGTGCATCAACACGAGCCAGGTAAGCAACGGTGACAGTTCGTCCACGTGGATCTCTGTCCACTTTAGAATAGGCGCCAATCTGCTGAAGCGATGATACTTTAAGCCCTGTTTCCTCTTCCAGCTCGCGGATAGCACATTGCTCGGTAGTCTCATCCATATCCATGAAACCGCCAGGAAAAGCCCAACAGCCCTTATAAGGCTCATTACCTCTCTGTATAAGCAGCACCTTTGGCTCTGACTCTTTTGATATTACAACACAATCGGCCGTAACTGCCGGCCTTGGATATTTATAAGTATATTCCATATTTTCAATCATCTAACTCCTCGTCCCAGTATGCCTGTTCATCTTCCTCAGTCCATGAATGTCCTCCCCTCTTACCTGCATTATTCAAGGCACGAGCAAAAAAAAAGAATACTATTACAGCAATTATTATCCACATGATATTTCAAGAGCCTCTTTTATAGACATGAAAGTTATAGCTGTCAACAAACCAGACAACACTATCGCTGATACTGATATTATCGAGGACCAGCATTAGCGAGTCGTTCCGACAAGAGAATAATGGTTCGGGATTATGCAGCAGCATAGTATCCTGGTGCAGGACGGCGTCGATGGGATATTCAAGAACAACGCTCTCGTCAAATTGTCTGACAGTAACACGACCATTTTTAAAGTCACATTTATATCCCTTTTCGGGAAGTAAGATATTGTATTCACCAAGATTCACCGGATTAATTCTTCTGTACATAATTTCGTTACCGGGATTCTGGGGATTCATATATCGGAAGTCGTACTCTGAGTAGGACCATTCGCCATATTGCTTATTAAACAGAACAGTTCCAGTTTCTTTCCGTACATAACTGATAACATTTGTAACTTCCTTATATTTCTCGCATAACAGACTGTCCCGTGTAATGCTGCGCATATCTATCCGAGTATTCAGTTTGCCCGTTTTTGCATCTATCAGCTTCAGCTCGTCAGTTAATCCACAAAGTCTTTGCTTTTGGCAACTCAGACCGATGCGCTTGGCTGAGATGCCCGGAATATAGGTGAACAGGATGATGGCTGCACCTAATAAAAAAGCCATCAACTGGTATCGGCGTGTACGTTCCCAAAACAGCATCAGCACAAAGAGTGTCATCAACATGCCTGCTACCATAAGATAGAACCGGCTCTCGGTAAAGCTGTACATACGGATGCGATAGACAAAACCAATCCAGTACATGATAAGCGCAGGAACGGCTATAAGTGAAAAATGACGGTAAAACCAGTCATAGTACCTATGGCTGAGAATCGACTGTGCCATCCGACCAGCAAGCGCTACCGTAATAAAGCCCATCACCATCCAAGCCACACCGCCTTTGGGCAACTCCCATAGAACAGCAATCTTTATAAAGTAGATATAAAGGATGACTGTATAGATGATGACAGCCGGTGAAAGGATATAATTAAGAATGAGACGGATCACCTTTTCGGGCTCGCTCACATCATCCTCATCCTGCCGGACAAAGGTGAAGCATATTTGGGGAGCCAGCACAAACCATATAAACATGAATATGTATTCGAACAAACGGCCATCGCCCTTGATACCGAATATATAAAGGAAGGAAGAAACGACAGCCATCACCGCCAAATTGAGGATGCCTGTTACAAGCAGGCCGGAAAACACCTGCGTGACAACATGAAGGGCATGGGCTGCAAAGGAACGGTTATCCATCCGTCTGTTACCAAGAACCAACAGAATAGCTGCCAGGACATAGGTGAATCCGAAGCCGAAAGTCCACAGGAAGGGTTTCAGGTTTAAACACATCAGGGGTAGAAAAAGGAAGAAAGAAGCCAGATAAGCCCAGCGGTTAACCCGCTGGAGCCAAAAAGAAAAAACTACCAGCGGAGCAAACAGCCACAGAATGTCTGCATTTAGTGGAGCAAACAAGTTTTTATTCAGATCCAAGACTCCAATGATAAAAAACACCAAGCCAAGAGCGGCTTCTACTGGGAATCTGCGTGGGCTCTGCAACAGTTGCTGAAACAGGTTTTTCAGTTTTGTATTCATAAGGCTTTATTTTTATCGTACACAAAAGTATGTTTATTTTTCAGATTAAAATAAATAATAATGTTAATTAGTCTTTCTCTTAAGTTTCTTTAAGTATAGACAATCTGATTTCGGACTTGCAGACCTATCGTCGAAAACACTTTCGCTCGGGAATAAAAATAAAATCTGTTTTATTTTGCATTCCGCTCGATTTGCACTACCTTTGAGACAAAAACCTCGAAGCTAGGCTGCACCTCGGGAATAAAAATAAAATCTGTTTTATTTTGTATTCCGCTCGATTTGCACTACCTTTGAGGCAGAAAAAGAACTTAATCTGACATACTTATGAAAAGAAGAGATTTTATCCGCACAGCAGCAATTGCTGTTCCTGCCATTGCAACCGCCAATGTTACGGCAGCACCCAAACGCAAGGTTACAGAACCACAAAAGCCTAAAGAAGAAGAGATTGCTTCCTTGCCGTTCCGCAACGGGAAGTTTAAAATCGTGCAGCTTACCGACACGCACTTTATCGGAGGCGATGCACGCTCGCAAAGGGCATTGGACAACGTGGCAGAGGTGCTGGATGCAGAAAAACCCGACCTGGTGATTCATACTGGAGACATTATATTTGCAAAACCCGCTAAGGAGAACCTTACACAGATTCTTTCGCTGATAACAGAACGCCACATTCCCTTTGCCGTTGCATTGGGCAATCACGACGAGGAGTTCGGGCTTACACGTGCAGAAGTCCTGGAACACATACGCCAAATGCCGGGATGCCTGAACACTGCTGTCAAGCCTATGCACAGCGCTTCCAACGATGTGATTACCATCAATAGTGCCGACGGGAAGAAGCAATGGGCTCTCTATCTGTTCGACACAGGCAACAGGGCCAAGGAGTTCCCCGAACTGAAATCCTACGATTATATCCATGCCGACCAGCTTGACTGGTACCGTCAGACCAGCAGGAAGCTTAAAGCCGGGAACGACGGTTCTCCCCTACCCTCGCTGGCCTTTATGCACATTCCTATAATGGAATACCTGGAGGGACTCTCTGATTCACGCCGCCAGATACGCGGTAATCTGGGCGAGAACCCCTGTTCTCCCATCATAAACAGCGGTGTATTTGTAGCTATGCGAGAAGAGGGGGATATAAAGGCCATCAGTTGCGGACACGACCACGATGACGACTACGTAATGAAATGGCGCGGCCTATATATGATGTACGGCAGATATAGTGGCGGAGATACGGTATACAACAACCTGAAACCCAACGGTGCCCGCATCTTTGAGCTGACAGAAGGGAATCCTTCCTTTAAGACCTGGATCCGTCTTAAAGGTGGTCGTATAGAACAAACGCTGACCTTGCCCGACGAATTCTAAGATTTCTCCGGATTAAGGTAGTTGGCTGGAATCTGGGTATCTATACCGTCACGACGGGCAAAGATATGGGGTGACATAATCTCTACGCCAGACTCGAAGAAGCGCTTCAGCAGATTCTGGTGCAGTTCGGAATAGACGCGAGGCATCGTCGCTGAATTGTCTGTGTAGGCATTTATCTCGTACTCTACATAGAAATCATCCAAAGCCGTTATCATCATGAAGGGTTTGGGATTCTTCTTGATGCCCTGGGTATCGAGTGCTGCACCCTCCATAATCTCCTTGATCTGCTGCCAGGGAACATCATAGCCAATGGTAACCTTGGTATGGACTATAATACCGAAGGTCTTGGCGGCTTCTGTATAATTGGATGTCTGTGCGCTAAGCATATTGGAGTTCTGGATGGTAACAATCTCGTTCTTACGAGTACGGATGCGGGTTACGAGGACATTCTTCTCTATCACCTCTCCGACAATTTCTCCTACCTTTATGTAGTCGCCAATACGGAAGGGACGCATGTAGGTCATTACCATACCTGCCATAACATTACCTATTATAGAGGTGGAACCCAGCGAAACGATAAGACCCATGAAAACAGAGACACCCTGGAAGACTGCCGAATTAGAACTGGGCAGCAAAGGCCAGATCATCACCAGCATAAGTGCGTAGCATAACATTCTGAGGATAACAAATGTCGGTGGCGCCCAATCGGGATAGAAGCCGTTTATCTTCAGGCGGCCAGAGGCAATCTCGACGGAGAAATATTTCAGGATACGCACCAAGTATCGGAAGCAGATGATAATGATAACAATCTTAAACAGACTGGGCAGGAAGCCCAACACGGAAGAAAGAATATCCTTCACGGGATTCAGCACATATCCGATGACGGTATCGACAAAGGTCTTAGTCTCGGGAAAGATAGAGAACAAAACTGGCACCGAGATAAGCAACTGGAAAAGAATGACTAATATACGCAGCACCTTATAGATGAACATTACTGCCAGTCCCTGGCGATGAACATCCAGCAGCTCATAATCCTTGATTCTGACAGGCTTTATCCAATCCATCACCCTGTGCATCACCTTGGAACGCCATCTGTCAAACAGCCAAATGGTCAACTTAATGAGTATCAACTGTACGACAATCAACAGAACGGCGAAGAAAAGCCTCAGTAACTTCTTCTGCAAACCATAGGTCTCGTGCAGTTCGACAATCTTCTTCTGGATGATGGCCATATACTCACCGGCCAATTGCGAACGCGGTTTCCCTTGCCAAAGGCCATCGGTATCCGTGATACTCATCACAACGGTGTTATCCGCCATGATATCAGTTGAGTACTCGCCCTCGAAGGTGTAAAGGGTATCTGCCTTGAAAACCAACTTATGTGCCAGAGACTCTATAACTTCCCTGGCTGCCTTTACCCTTGCTTCTGGCAGCATGCCACCCTTACGGGCATAGAGGACAAGCAGCGTATCGTCCTCGACAATGAGCGGAGAGCCCGTTGTAACCTTACGGAGCGAGTCTATGCGCTGCTGGCGCTGCACCTTGGCTATGGAGTCCATACGGGCATTCTGGCCAGAACGTTCCAATTGCTCCTGCAGCATAATCCGTTGCAACTGCAACTCCTGCACCTGCGACGTAAGTTCCCGTACCATAGAGTCCGATACCGCAGTTAGTGAATCGACAAGAGTACTATTCTGCTCTTGAGCGGAAAGAGGAATGAAAAAACCTCCGATAAGGCAGATAAGAATGGCTATATATATCTTCATAATCGATCTGTTTCTGTTTTATAGGAGCCAAAGATAGTAATTATTTTGTTTCGAGCCGCAAAAAACCGGTTATTTTTGAAACATGCATAAAAAAAGCGCAACTCTTATGAAGTTACGCTTTCTTTATAATGAAGTGCAAATATTATGCTTCTTCAGCGGGAGCCTCAGCAGGAGCCTCAGCAGGAGCCTCTTCAACAGGAGCACCCTCTGCGATTACCTTGAAGGGAACATGAGCAGAAACCTCCTTGTGGAGCTTGATAGTAGCAACATAGTCGCCAACGCTCTTTACGTCCTTTACAACGATGATCTTACGGTCAACGTCGAAACCAAGCTTCTGCAACTCGTCGGCAATCTGCAAACTGTTAACGCTACCATAGATAACACCAGAGGAGCTAACCTTAGTAGAGATAACCAAAGATACAGCGTTCAACTTCTCAGCCTTAGCCTCAGCCTCAGCCTTAATCTTAGCCAACTTGACAGCCTTCTGCTTCAAAGTCTCGGCCAACTGCTTCTTAGCACTCTCGCTTGCAATTACACCTTTTCCGTAAGGAATAAGATAGTTACGACCGTAACCAGACTTTACGTTTACAATGTCATTCTTGTAACCCAAGCCAATAACGTCTTCTTTCAGTATAATTTCCATATCTATTCCTCCTTTTTTTACTTCATCAAGTCAGTTACGAAGGGCAGCAAAGCCAAATGGCGAGCACGCTTAACAGCCTGAGCTACACGACGCTGATACTTCAGGGAAGTACCGGTAATACGACGGGGAAGAATCTTACCCTGCTCGTTCAGGAACTTCTTCAGGAATTCAGGATCCTTGTAGTCAATGTACTTAATACCGCTTTTCTTGAAACGGCAATACTTCTTCTTTTTGACATCAATTGCGGGAGCGGTCAAATAACGGATTTCTGATTGCTGTGTCATAGATTAAGCCTCCTTACTACTTGATTTGTTGTTTCTTCTCTTCTCAGCATACTCTGCTGCGTACTTCTCCATCTTTACAGTCAGGTAACGAAGTACTCTCTCATCACGACGGTATGCAACCTCCAACTTCTTAATAGTCTCGGGTGCAGCCTTGAACTCTACGAGCTCGTAGAAACCCGTGCTCTTCTTCTCGATGGGGTAAGCCAGCTTCTTCAAGCCCCAGTTCTCCTCGCTGATGATTTCTGCACCAGCTTTTACAAGAACGTCTTTGAACTTGTTTACCGCTTCCTTCATCTGATCATCAGACAAAACGGGAGTTAAAATGAAAACGGTTTCGTATTGATTCATAATACGTTAAATAAATTAATTAATACTATTTTGCAAAAATGCGGTGCAAAGGTACTGCTTTTTAGCGAAACTGCCAAAGATTTGCATCATTTTTGCATTTTTTACCCCAAAACATTTCGTCACTTCAAGAAAAATCACTTACTTTGTGTTTGGAAAAAAATATAAACGAACAAAATAAATACATTATCCCATTATGAAGAAACAAAATTTAGGTATTATCCTGATTGTTGTAGGTGCCCTACTGCTTATCATCAGCTACTTTGCCGCAAAATTGAATCTTGGCTTTCTTGCCGACTTAGTTGACTACAACTGGTATCAGATGTTTGCTTTGTTGCTGATTATTGCAGGCATAGTTGCACACATCGTCATTGCCAAGCGTTCCTAAACAGATTTATCCCTTCTTTGCCTAATGAAAATCCTCCGAAAAAGCCTCGGGACACTTGTTCTGTTGTGTATTAGCGCCACAGCTTATGCACAATATGACAATTATGACTCCGTTGAAGACTGGACGTTAGAAGACGTGGAGGAAGAAACTCCCAAGCCTCAACACAAAGAGTACAAAAATTTTCTGTACTTCCAGTATTCACCAAGCAGATACAATACGGATGACAGCAAGCTGAAATTCCACGAATTCTCTGTAGGTTATGCCCGTTCCATTCAGATTATGGAAGAACTGCCCTATTTTGTGGAAGTAGGAGCAAACATCAAATACTCGCACGCCAAAGAGGATGGTGTTAAGTACGACCTGCTTACCTTCAGGCTTCCCGTGAATGCTGTTTACAAGTTGTATCTTTCCAAAACGAAGGATATAGCCCTGGCCCCCTATGCGGGTATTCATCTGCGCGCCATAGCTGCGGGGAAACAGGCAGATTGGAAAAGTTTTCAGATTGGCTGGCAGACGGGCCTGAGATTCTATTATAATAAGGTATTTATGGGAATCTCCTATGCCCGCGATTTTCCTGACGAAACAAAAAATCCACATGTGTACGAAAGCAGCGTTCACATAGGATATTGCTTTTAAATTGTAAAACAGAAATAAAAAGTGCGGGGCCCCAAGTGGAAGCCCCGCACTTTTTATTTAATCAGCCATCAGATTGGGAACAATCAGACGGTAACCCTTACCATGAACATTGTTAATTTCGATAGAAGGATCATCCTTAAGATGCTTGCGCAACTTGGTAATATAAACATCCATGCTACGGGCATTAAAGTAATTGTCGTCAATCCAAATGGTCTTGAGTGCCAATTCACGCTCCAGCACATCATTGGAATGTGCACACAGCATGGAAAGCAGTTCACACTCCTTGGTGGTGAGTTTAGTCTGTTTGTCACCAATAGAGAGGATCTGACGCTGTGTATCGAATGTGAACCTTCCCAACTGATACTGGGTAACGGCACGTGTTGACTTTACCTTTACACGACGCAAAATTGCCTCCATACGATATACCAACTCATCCATAGAGAACGGCTTGGTCAGGTAATCGTCTGCTCCCAACTTAAAGCCTTCCAGGATATCATCCTTGAGATTCTTTGCTGTCAGGAAAATGATAGGTACCTCGGCATTTACCATACGTATCTCGCGTGCCAATGTAAAGCCGTCCATCTTGGGCATCATTACATCGAGCAAACACATATCGAATTTTGTTCTCATGAAAGCTTTATAGCCGGCCTCTCCGTCCAGATAAAGCTCTGCATCATAACCCTTAGCCTGCAAATATTCGCGAACCAACATGCCCAGACTCTCTTCGTCCTCGCATAACAGAATGTGCAATTTGTTTTCCATAACTTAATCTTTTACTATTGGTAATGTTATTATAAATTTCGTTCCCTGTCCTACCTCGCTGGTGACCTTTATAATGCCGTGATGAAGATCTATCATTTTCTTCACATACGCCAGACCTAAGCCAAAGCCTTTTACATTATGTTTGTTACCGGTATGTACGCGGTAGAACTTATCAAAAATCCGCTTCAAATCGTCCTTCTGCATACCTATACCATTATCCTTAATGGTAATACAGATATAATCCTCTCCCTGGTTCTTGGTAGAAACCTCAAGATGAAGGGGTGCATCATCACGCTTGTACTTAACTGCGTTGTCGAGAAGGTTAAAAATGACGTTTGTAAAATGCATCTCATCAACATTCACAAATGGATTATAAGCCTCCAGACGGGTATCTAACGTTCCTCCGTTCTGCGTTACCTTGAGAGAGAACGTCTGGACAACATTATCTATAAGCTCATTGGCATCCAACTCATTCAGTTTGAGTGCAATATTGTTATGATCGAAAAGACTCATCTGCAAAACCTTTTCTACCTGGAAACGAAGGCGACGAGTCTCGTTGTTGATAACATCACCCAAGCGCTCGTAAGTGGCCGAATCCTTGTTGACGCTCTTGTCGGAAAGCATCTGAGCGGCAATAGAGATAGTGGAAATAGGGGTCTTGAACTCATGGGTCATATTATGGACAAAATCGTTCTTCATCTCACTTATCTTCCTCTGTCGTACTATAAGGTAAACCGTTACCAAGGAAGTGACAAAAAGAATAAAAGTAAAGATCATGGCGGGCAGCACATAATTGGTCACACCCATTATATATCCTTTTCGTTCCGGAAAATGCACATTCACATAGCCCATCTGACCGGTAGGATCGCTACGGAACAGGACAATCGGATAATTAGGGGAGTTTCCTTCATCGGTATAGTCGGCACAACGGTACACTTCCCTACCGTCGGCAGTATAGACAATATAGTGAAAGTCCAGGTTTATACCATTCCTGACCAGCGCTCCACGCAAACAGTTCTCCAGTTCAGCCTTATTGATACGGTCCTGAAAACGAAGGTCACTGGCTGTGTACATTACAGTATAAATTACTTCATCAAGCACACCACGCTCGTACAAGTATGCATCCTCTACCTGCTTGCGAAGTTGTTTCATAGCCTGCACCATACGGTTGGGACGAGGAAGTGTCAGGGTATTAGGGAACTGACTGGGATGACGGCCAACCTGTTGCATACTGCCATTATACTTCCCTGTAATTGTATCGAGAACTATCGGAGACGAAACAGAATATGACGACTGCAATTCCATTCCTTCACGTTTTTCCTGCTCGTGATGGTTCAATACAGTTTGCAAATAGCGGAATGTCTCGGAACGCTCCAAATCCCGTGAAGCCTGGTCGAGACTACGGTTGACATTCTCGTCAAATTGCTCCTCACGCATCCTTACCATGGCCGAGGCATACATTCCTTGCAAGTATAGCAATACAAGAAAGGATATGCCCACCAACATGCAGATTACAAAAATGTAAGTCCTTTTCATACTGGCAAAGGTAACGGGTTTCCTTAAAGAAAACAAAAAAAGCTGGCACAAAACGTACCAGCTTTTAGTATATTTAACAATACTATGTATAAATAGTTGTCAAAATATGAATTATTTCTCCTCTGCCAGTGTAGCTTGATATGCAGCAATAAGCTTAGCCTGAACATCGCCGGGAACCAGTTCGTAAGAAGCGAACTTGGTGATGAAGCTGGCGCGTCCACCTGTGAGGCTGCTAAGAGCAGTACTGTAATTCAACATTTCTTTCTGAGGAGCCTTAGCAGTAAGTTTCTCGTAACCATTCTCACTGGTCATACCGGTAATCATAGCACGACGTCCCTGCAGGTCACTCATCACATCACCCATCTTATCGCTGGGAACAAAGACCTCTACATCATTGATAGGCTCAAGAATCTTTGGACCGGCCTCCTTAAACGCCAGTGCAAATGCCTGACGACCTGCCAACATGAAGGAAAGTTCGTTGCTGTCTACGGGGTGCATCTTACCATCGTAAACAATTACACGTACGTCACGAGCATAACAACCGGTCAGAGGCCCCTGCTCCATGCGCTGCATAACACCCTTAAGGATAGCAGGCATGAAACGTGCATCGATAGAACCACCGACGATACTGTTTATGAAGACAAGCTTACCGCCCCACTCCAAATCTATGGTCTCGGTACTCTTGACATTGATACGATATTCCTGACCACCGAAAGTATAAACCTCGGGAGCTGGCATGCCATCATAATAAGGCTCGACGATAAGGTGAACCTCGCCAAACTGACCGGCACCACCAGACTGTTTCTTATGGCGATAGTCAGCACGGGCAGCCTTAGTGATAGTCTCGCGATAAGGAATCTTTGGCTCGTCGTAAACAATCTGTATCTTCTCGTTGTTCTCCATACGCCACTTCAGGGTACGCAAGTGGAACTCACCCTGACCATGAACAAGAATCTGACGCAACTCCTTGCTTTGCTCGATTACCCATGTGGGATCTTCCTCGCGCATCTTCTGCAGAGCGTTCATCATCTTCTCTGTCTCGCTCTCGTTGACGGCACGGATAGCACGGCTATACTTAGAGTTAGGATATTTGATAAAGTTAAAGCGGTTGTCGCAATCCTTACCGTTCAAGGTATTACCTGTCTTAACGTCCTTCAGTTTAACCGTACAACCGATATCTCCTGCTACCAGTTCATCAACCTTGATACGGTTGGCACCGGCGCAGACGAAAAGCTGAGCCATACGCTCCTTACTGCCACGATCTGCATTGGTAAGGTCGTCGCCTTCCTTAACGGTTCCGCTCATTACCTTGAAGTACTGAACTTCACCGATATGGGGCTCAACAGCAGTCTTGAAAAAGAACAGACTGGTAGGACCTGCGGGATCTGGTGTAACCTCTTCGCCACGCGTATTGAAGACCTTTGGCATCTCGTCTACGAAAGGTACTACATTACCCAAGAACTCCATGAGACGACGAACACCCATATCCTTGACTGCATCTACGCAAAAAACAGGGAACATGCCACGTGAAGCCAACCCCTTACGGATACCTTCTCTCATTTCGTCCTCTGTAAGTTCTTCGCTTTCGAAGAATTTTTCCATCAAAGACTCATCATGCTCAGCGGCAGCCTCAATCAGTGCCTTATGCATTTCTGTGGCCTTATCCAACTGATCAGCAGGAATTTCTTCGATGGTAGGAGCACCGCCTTCGGGGCCCCATGAATACTTCTTCATAAGAAGCACATCAATCAAAGCATTAAAGTTAGGACCGGTTGCAATAGGATACTGAACGGGAACAATCTTAGAACCATAAATAGTTCTCAGCTGCTCCAACAGATTATCAAAATCACAATTTTCGTCATCCAACTGATTAACAAGGAAAATAACGGGCTTGTTCAGTTTCTCTGTGTAACGGAAATGGTTCTGGGTTCCAACTTCTACGCCTGCACCTCCCTTGATAAGGATAACGGTGGTATCTGTCACGTTCAGTGCGGTAATAGCAGAGCCGACAAAGTCATCACTACCGGGGCAATCGATAAAATTCAACTTCTTACCATTCCACTCTGTATGGAAGACAGTAGAGAAAACGGAATAACCGTACTCCTGCTCTACCGGGAAATAATCACTAACTGTATTCTTCTGGGTAATACGACCTCTTCTCTTAATGATGCCTGCCTCGAAAAGCAAGGCTTCTGTAAGGGTTGTCTTACCCGCACCATCATTGCCCATTAGGGCAATGTTCTTAATCTCATTTGCTTTGTAAACTTTCATATTCTTGATATTATTGCTGTTAGTTTTTATTTTCAGGGGTTAAAATTAGCAATAATATTTGAACTGACAATAGCAAAATTACATGTTAAACAACATGTTTTCAAGATAAGCAAAGAGAGTAAAACCAAGGAGTGGAAAAAACAGCCTTAAAACATCAAGTCACTAATGACGCTGTTCGAAACAAAAATCCCCCTTTTCGAAAGACGTAAGACATCGTCTTCCCTCACCAGATTACCATTATGTATATGCGGTTCTGCCATTTGCAAGCAATAGGCTCTCTGTTCAGCAGTAAGAATGTCAAGCGGGAGACCTGAAAAAGTACGCAAGCGCGTCATAACAGTTTCGTCATACCTTTCCTGGGGGGTAAGAATTTCTATCTGATGGGGTACATCTTCTGTTGCCTGGACATATTCTTTCAGGGATGTGTTATTAGACCTGCGTATATTTTCTCCATCATAAGAATGTGCTCCCGGGCCCAGTCCAAGGTATGGAGAACCATTCCAATAACGACTATTATGTTTGGCGAACTTACCGGAAACAGCAAAGTTGGATATCTCGTAATGTTCCATTCCTGCATCAGTAGTCTTGTCCATCAGGTAGTCATACATCTGCCAGGACAATTCATCAGGAGCCTCTGCAACAAGCCCTTCTTCGAGCATGTTGTGCAGGACAGTTCCTTCTTCGTAAGACAATGCGTATGCACTTAGATGGGGTACGCCAAGTTCAACAACCATATCAACATCATGTTTCCATTCCTTGAATGTCTGACCAGGAAGCCCATATATCAGATCAAGACTGATATTATTATAATTTGCTTCACGGAAAAGCCGTACAGCTTGCAAAGCCTGCGCTGAAGTATGCCGACGGTTTAGGAATTTCAGCTGTTTGTCCGAGAATGTCTGTACGCCCATACTTATACGATTTACAGGTGTTTGATGTAGTGCATCAATCAAATGGGGCGTCACATCATCAGGATTAACCTCTATGGTTATCTCCGCATCTTCTGTAAACATAAAGCACTCCGTAATTGCCTGAAACATCTCCAACAATAACGATTCAGGCAACTGACTGGGTGTACCACCGCCTATATATAAAGAAGGTACGCGCGAAGAATCAATCTCCGAACGGCGCAACAGCATCTCGCGCCTAAGGGCTGATACATACAAGCGTTTCCATTCCACCCCTAAAGTGGTGGAATAGAAGTCGCAATAGATACAACGCTTCTGACAAAAAGGAACGTGAATGTATATCCCGCCTGCCTTAGTCACGACATTCCTGATATAGGATTTCGTAGAAACAAGGATAGACATTGGTGGCAGCATTACTCTGCCCGGCAGTATGAGGCACAATCAGCCTGACTTTAGCAATTTCTCCCTCTTCTGTTGTTTGCCGGCCTATACGAATATAAGGAAGAGGAGCCAGCCAGCCGTCCAGAACCTTTTCCTCGCCATAGGTCTGGTACATAGCACCAGCCTGTGTTCCAGTAACGAACCTGCCTGAGAATGTACCCGATGTATTAGTTACAGCCAGAATATCCGGATTTGTATGCCAATAGCTGATATCACTACGTAGCTGTAAACTGTCACCCAATATGTTATATTCTATAAACCGACAGGCTATCTGACGAGTCTGACCCTTGGCAACTTTCTCCCCGACACCTTTTCTGATAATCTGCATATAGATACCGTTTTTACCAAAAAGCACATACTCGTTATTTTCCAGATTTGTAGTAGAATCCTGGGCCAGGAACTCCTGTTCTGTGATAACTTTGATAACACCGACATTGCAGATAGTATCGCCTGAGGGATCTACAATTGTTACGTCACGTTTCAGAAATGCATCTACCGCCTTGCGTTCCTTATCTTTCTGTTCTGCATAAGTCTGGTCATCCGAACAGGACACGAATCCTGTAACGGCTATCATCAAACTCAGGAATGTATAAAAGACTTTTTTCATAAAACTTTCTATTTTGGGCACAAAAATACGAATAAGTGAGCGGAATACAAAATTAATTCATTTATTTTAACTCATCCAAGTTTCACTTGTTCAATATATAACAACTCCCGAAGCTTTGGTTACCTTCTTAAAGGCTTTCACCTTTGGGGGGAGCTGGGAGAGGGGCCCTTTAACAAATGAGAGTAAGATTTTATGGCTTCACGAACCTTCTGAACAGCCTCTTCCATTCCACAATAGAGTCGTCCGCCACTGGCATTCTTATGACCTCCCCCATTAAAAAACTGAGCCGACAACTCATTACAGGGGAAATCATCAACACTACGCAAGCTTACCTTTACGACTCCCTCATGCTCTGTATCCTCGCTAAGAAAAACGCTCAGCCTCATGCCATTTATCTGCAACGGCATATTAACGATTCCCTCCGTATCGCCATTCTTAACGCCGAACATCTTGCGCTCTTGGTTGGTAAGCGTGATAATGCTGGCATGCAGTTCGGAAAGGACCTCCATCTTTACATATAGCAGATAGCCTGTAAGTCGCATCCTTGCAAGAGAATAGGTCCAGAAAACATTCCTATATATCTTATCCTTGTCTATGCCACGATTTAGCAGATGCGAGATGCACTCATATACAACAGCCCTGTTAGAATTAAAGGTAAAGGCTCCCGTATCACACATCATAGCAGCATATAGGCAGGTTGCCTCGTCTGTGGTAATCTTTTCCAACTCGCCCATTTGATACAACAAATGACAAATTACCTCGGCTGAAGCACACATATCAGGACGTGACACCACCAGCTGACAGAAATCCGTAGGATTAAGATGATGGTCTATCATAATCTTTGACGCCGGATTGGCCAAGACGCAAGCCTCCAATTCTTGCAATCTGGATGAATCATTCAGGTCTGTTATCAAGAACAAGTCCGCCTCAGCAACGATGGGCGCAACCACCTCCTCGTGCTTCAGATAAACCATTATATCCATGGCTCCAGGCATCCAGTGCAGAAAATCCGGAAAAATATTGGGCACTACCACCGTTACCTGCTTACCCTTCCGGGTCAGCCAATGCTTTAATGCCAATGTGGAGCCTATGGCATCTCCATCCGGAGACACATGGGCACAAATCACCACCTTCGTGGCATTTTCTATCAAATCCGAGAACCTACTAAGCTCTCCTTCTGTCAGTATCTTTTCCATAATGTGTGTGCAAAGGTACGGTTTTTTTTTCCAAATCCAAAAAAAACCGTACCTTTGCACGACAAAACAAAGATGCGATGAAAAAAGACCTGAGAATTGTGTTTATGGGAACGCCTGACTTTGCGGTTCCTTCCTTGTCCAACTTGGTGGAAAACGGATATAATGTAGTGGGCGTGGTTACGATGCCTGACAAGGCTATCGGCAGACACCATGATGTACTGCAATCCAGTCCCGTCAAACAATATGCCGTAAGTCACAACATCCCCGTTCTTCAGCCAGAGAAGTTGAAAGACGAGGAATTCCTGAGCGCCTTGAATAATTTGAAGGCTGACCTGCAGATTGTTGTTGCTTTTAGGATGCTTCCGCAAGTGGTATGGGGAATGCCGCGTTTGGGTACTTTTAACCTGCATGCTGCATTGCTACCACAATACCGTGGTGCTGCTCCCATCAACTGGGCCATTATTAATGGTGACAAGGAAACGGGAATCACGACCTTCTTCTTGGATGAGGATATTGATACAGGACGTATTATTCTACAGGAACGTATTCCCATTGGAGAAGAAGACTGCCTGGAAGATATCCACGACCGCATGATGATGCAAGGAGCAAAATTGGTTCAGAAGACTGTTGACTTAATAGCAGAAGGAAAAGCAGAGGCCACGGACCAATGTCAGTTTATGACAGACGAGCCGCTCCGACCCGCGCCCAAGATCTTCAAGGAAACATGCGAGATAAAATGGACAAACACCGAACAGGTTTACAACTTTGTAAGAGGCCTTAGTCCCTACCCTGCTGCATGGACAACACTACACTCGCCAGATGGAAAAGAAGTGGTGATGAAAATCTTTAAGACCAAGAAAGAAAAAGGATTATCCGGCATCGAAGTCCCTATGCTGCAGACCGACGGCAAGACATTCCTACGAGTTGCTTTGCCCGATGGTCACCTTTACCTGACAGATGTGCAGATTTCTGGCAAGAAACGTATGCAGATTACCGACTTTTTACGCGGTGCACACACTGAAGGATGGACGTTATAACAAAAAAAATGACAAAAAATTTGGCAGATTGCTTAAAAATCGTTTTCTTTGCGCAAGTAAACTCGTAAAATAACTGTTTTAAATATCATTGCCTATAGAGAAAACATTACACCGAAACTTTTAAAACAAGCGTAATGAAGAATCTAAGTACAAGTACCGACTATGAGTTGGTAGAATTGTATGAGAATGGTAATGATAATGCTTTTGACGAGTTGTTACAACGTCATCAAAGTTATGTATATTCTTATATCCTTTTTCTTGTAAAAGAAGAAGATAAGGCTGATGATATCTTTCAAGAGACCTTCACGCGTGCCATTATTGCTATTAGAAGTCACAAGTATCAGACAACAGGAAAATTCAGCGCCTGGCTTATCCGCATAGCACACAATCTGATAATTGATTCCACACGCGAAACGGAATCGGGAAAGCAGATTACTCAGGAGAAGTTTACACCTGTCATTCTCAACGATATTCGTCTGAGCGAAAGCGGCGTTGAAAAAAATATCATCGAGCAACAGAAAGCTGACCAGATTCGGAAGATGCTGGACTACCTGCCAGACGTACAGCGTGAAGTTATTCTTCTCCGTTTTTATGAAGACCTGAGCTTTAAGGAGATAGCTGAGAAAACCGGTGTCAGTATCAACACTTCATTGGGACGTATGAGATATGCACTTATTAATCTCAGAAAAATGGTGCAGCAGCACAATATGGCACTAGTAGGATAAAAATATCACTTTTTATACAATATTTTGCCGATTCGGTACGTTTTATTTGTAAAGATATCAAGCAAATAAAATACACCGAATCGTGCCTATGGAACAAACTTTACCTCTACCCTACATTCAACCCAGCGCAGCCGTATTGGCTCGTATCCGCCAATTCGCGCGAACCTATCGTCCTCAGTTTTTAACAACCATAAAACTCTATTAATATGATAGTGTCACCATCGCTTTTGGCGGCGAACTTTGCTGATCTGAAGAGCGAAATGGAATGGTTCAATCAGAGTGCAGCCGATTGGTTGCATCTGGATATTATGGACGGCGTTTTTGTCCCTAATATATCATTTGGCTTTCCTGTTCTGAAACATGTGGCAAAACTCTGTGAGAAACCGCTTGATGTTCACCTGATGATTGTTCACCCCGAAAAGTTTATTAAGGAAGTAAAAGATCTGGGAGCCTACCTCATGAACGTTCACTATGAGGCATGTACTCATCTGCATCGTGTGGTCGTAGAAATTCATGAGTCAGGAATGAAGGCTGGTGTAACGCTGAACCCTGCCACTCCGGCAAGTGTTCTGAAAGATATCATAAAAGACGTGGATCTGGTCTTACTGATGAGTGTTAATCCCGGCTTTGGCGGACAGAAGTTTATCTCTCATACAATAGAGAAAGTAAAGGAACTGCGTAAACTGATTAACGAAACAGGAAGCAAGGCCCTGATAGAGATTGACGGTGGTGTTAATCTGGAAACCGGAAAGCAGCTAAAAGAGGCAGGTGCTGACGTATTGGTCGCAGGAAGCTTTGTCTTTAAAGCCCCCAATCCTGCCGAGGCTTGCTCGCTCCTAAAAGCCTTATGATTATAAGACAGCCCATAATCTGGGCTACGCCCTTATATATAATTGGCATATTGCTGGGGAGTTCTCTCTCCGGCATTTTCTTTATATATATCTCTTTGGCCCTTTTGGTGGCCGGCACGCTGTTAAAGGGCAAGACATTCGTTGCTGATATGCTGCTCTTCGCGTTCTGGATATCATTGGGAATGGCACGCGTAGGGATGGAAAAAGAAATGCCTTCGGAGAATACTTACTATAAGGCTGTCTATCGAAAGGCACAGGAACAACAGGAGATAATGACGGAACGGTTGCGTGATGCAGGATTGGACAAAGAGACCTTGTCTATCAGTTCTGCCTTGCTCTTAGGACAAAAGGCCGGATTAGATAAAGAAACACGAAAAAATTATGCACAAGTGGGGGCTTCTCATCTCTTAGCCTTAAGCGGCATGCATCTGGGAATCGTTTACGGAATACTATACATACTCTTTATAAGACGTATTCGTTATAGCGAATGGAGATGGTTTTGGCTGCCACCCATACTGCTCACAATATGGGGCTATGCTTTTATTGCAGGAATGCCCATATCTCTGGTCAGAGCCAGCATCATGTTCTCTTTAGCCACCATAGCAACGCTGGCACAAGATGACACATCACCCATACATATACTGGCACTGAGCGCTTTAGCCATATTGCTTTTCAGACCCGGCGCCCTTTTTGAGATAGGCTTCCAGCTTTCCTTCCTGGCTGTATTCTTTATCATTGTTTTATACCAACCGTTAAGGGAAAAACTAAAGCTGGGTAATTTCTTTTCAAAAATGTTTGTCCTGTCGATCGTGGCTCAGTTGGGAACAGCGCCATTGAGCATCTACTATTTTCACTCCTTTCCATTAACAGGCGCTGTTATCAGCATTATATTGATTCCACTCACTACCATCATAATTTATTTGGGGCTACTGACACTTCTGCTCCCTATTGGTTGTATCGCATGGCTGCTGACCATCGTCATAAAAACACAAGAATGGTTGGTGGATACCATAGCAAGCATTCCGTATACTAGCATAACAAATCTTTACCCTACATGGTGGCAAGTAATGCTGGTCTATCTGCTATTGCTATGTATAATAGCGCGAAGCCATATCCGTTGGAAACGGGAAGATTTTAATCTGTAGAGAAATCTGCCAGCATCTGTCTGTAAACCGTAAGCACGGCACTCTTACGGATAAAACCGACAAAGACTCCCTCGTCATCAACTACTGGAAGCGTCCATGCATGCGTATTGTCGAACGTTGTCACAACAACATCCATAGAATCATTCACCTTAAGAATACCCTCCGGTTGTTTCATTAACTGAGCTACAGTAAACTGTCTGTATAACTCAGAGCGGAAAATAAGATGACGGATATCGTCGAGGTATACAGCCGCAACAAACTGCATCTGCTTGTTTACGACAGGAAACACATGATTCTTGCTGTTGCTGACCTGAATGGCCACGTCACCTAACGTCATATCAGGATAAAGAACCTGATCGTAATGCTGGATGACACTATCCATGCTCATAAGGGTGAGTATCGACTTGTCTGTATGATGGGTGAGCAGCTCTCCCCGTTGAGCCAGCCGCATGGCATAGATACTATGCGGTTCGAAGGACTTTATTGTCAAGTATGCCATCACAGATACTACCATCAAAGGCATGAAGAGCTGGTAGCCGCCCGTCAATTCAGCAATCAGGAAGATACCTGTTAAAGGAGCATGCATGACACCGCTCATAAGTCCGCACATTCCCAACATAGCAAAGTTACGCTCTGGAATCTGCAAACCAAGTACATCGTAGATATTCCACAAACGGCAGAAAATGAAACCGCATATACATCCAAGGAACAGACTGGGAGCGAAGATACCACCACAACCGCCACCGCCATTGGTAGCGGTAGAGGCAAATACCTTAAAGACGATTATCAGGAACAGATAAACCAGCAAATGATTACTGCCATAGAATAACGAACGGTCCATAGCCGTATTCCAATCTGCCTCCCCTGTTCCGTTCAGCAACAATGCGATAAGATCGTAACCTTCTCCGTAAAGGGAGGGGAAGAGGTAAATAAGTAAACTGAGCATGACAGCTCCGAACACAAATTTCTTGTACCTTCCCTGAAGCTTCCTGAAAATGCCCTCCAGCAAATTCATGGTTCTGGTGAAGTAAAGTGCGACCAAACCACAAACACCTCCTAAAGCCAGATATGCCGGCAGTCTGTCAACCGTAAAAGCATCCTGAAGATGGAATTCGAAGATGGGATTTATACCCGACACGGCAAAAGTAAGCGCTGCTGCCGTAACACAACTGACCAACAAAGGCAGAAGACTGGTCATGGTAAGGTCTATCATCAACACCTCCAACACAAATACGAGTCCGGCTATAGGAGCCTTGAAGATACCTGCCACAGCACCAGCAGCTCCGCATCCCACCAACAGCATCATCTGTTTGCTGCTCAGATGGAACAGACGTCCAAGTGTGCTACCAATAGCACTTCCCGTCAACACAATAGGAGCCTCCGCTCCCACACTACCACCGAAACCGATGGTTATGGCACTGGCTACTACCGACGACCATGTATTGTGGGCTTTTATCCGGCTCTGCTTCCTGGCAATGGCAAAGAGTATTTTGGTTACACCATGACTGATGTCATCACGCACCACATAATGGACAAAGAGCATAGTCAGCCAGATACCGACAACAGGATAGACCAGGTAGAGCCAGTTGGCACCGGTAATGGAGAACTCATGTGTCAACAGTTCCTCAATCTGACCGATAAGCCACTTCAACAACAATCCTGCACATGCTGTAAAGATACCCACAAAGAGACTGACAACGAGAATAAACTGATTGTCGTTCAGGTGCTTGCGACGCCATCGCAACAGAAAAGCCAATATATCTCTACCTTTCCTTCTCATCCTTATCCTCTTAAAATCTTTACCTCACCGTCTTTTGATAGTTTTATAATCTGACTGGGTTGAGCCTTTGCTTTCTCTCCCCTGCGGAAGTTGACAATATAATCCACATGGTTCTTTATCTCTTCTGAGATTTCGCTGAAGTTCTGAGGTGAGGGCTCACCGCTGATGTTGGCGCTGGTACTGACAATCGCCTTTTGGAATCTGTAGCACATCTGTCGGCTGAACTCCTCGTGCGTTACCCTGATACCTAAGCTGCCATCTTCGGCCAGAAGGTTGGGAGCAACGTTTACAGCATCATCCAAAATCAGCGTCAGAGGCTTGGTAGCATAATCTACCAAATCCCAAGCCACATCCGGCACATTCCTGAAATAGCGCTGCATACGATTGGCACTATCTACCAGACAGATGAGCGCCTTGCTGTCCTCGCGCTTCTTAATCTCGTAAACACGACGTACGGCATCTTCGTTTGTGGCATCACATCCTATTCCCCAAATGGTATCTGTTGGATAGAGAATCACACCACCCTTGCGTAGCACCTCAACAGCATTCTTTATGTCTATCTCGCAATTCATGTCAAAACTCGCTTGTAAAATGGAACCTTATATGCTCAAAATCCTGCTGAGCCATCGTAAGCACATAACCGCTGTCGGCCAGGAACACATCCCTACCCTCTCGGTCCTTGGCCAGATACTGATACTTACGTTTCTTAAACTGCTCCAGTTCGGCTTCATAGCCTGGCTCGCATTCTATCCAGCAAGCTTTATACAGGCTGACAGGCTCCCAACGGCACTTGGCGTTGTATTCGTTCTCCAGTCGGTACTGGATAACCTCGAACTGCAACTGTCCCACGGTACCGATAATTTTACGGTTATTAAACTGATTGACGAAGAGCTGAGCCACACCCTCGTCCATCAACTGGCTGATACCCTTCTCCAACTGCTTGGTCTTCATGGGATCGGCATTCTCGATGTACTTGAACATCTCGGGCGAGAACGAAGGCAGACCTCGGAAATGCAACTGTTCGCCTTCGGTAAGAGTATCTCCAATCTTGAAAATTCCATTGTCGGGCAAACCAACGATATCTCCCGGCCAAGCCTCATCGATAGTTTCCTTACGCTGCGCCATAAACTGTGTAGGACTACTGAAACGAACAGTCTTCCCGTTTCGCACATGCAGGTAAGGTGCATTACGGACGAACTTGCCTGAACAAACCTTGCAGAAAGCGATACAACTACGATGATTGGGGTCGATGTTGGCCGTTATCTTAAAGATAAAACCTGTAAACTTATTTTCTTCAGGCTTCACCTCTCGTTCCTCGGCTTTTGTAGGACGTGGATAAGGAGCTATCTTAACAAAACAGTCCAACAATTCCTGAACGCCAAAGTTGTTAAGGGCGGAACCAAAGAATACAGGAGCCACCTCGGCATCCAGATAAGCAGAAGTTCCCTCTTCCGTAGTTCCAATTACTTCTTCTACTGTCGGATAAACGCCCTCTATCATCTCCAGGTCTTCGCGCAGTTTTGCAGCATCGTCTTCTCCTACGGCTTTATCAAGCTCAGTGGAATCGAGCTCTACGCTGAACTTCTCGGTAACCTTCTGTTTGCTGGGGGTGAAGAGGTTCAGATTCTGCTCATAGATGTTATAAACGCCCTTGAAGCGCATACCTTGATTGATAGGCCAACTCAGGGGGCGAACCTTAATCTTCAGTTCTTCTTCCAATTCGTCCAAAAGGTCGAAGGGGTCTTTTCCTTCACGGTCCATCTTGTTTACAAAGATGATAACAGGTGTCTTACGCATACGGCAGACCGTCATCAGCTTACGTGTCTGCGCCTCAACACCTTTGGCGCCATCCACAACGATGATGGCGCTATCAACTGCCGTCAGGGTACGAAACGTATCTTCTGCAAAGTCCTGGTGACCAGGGGTGTCCAGAATATTTACTTTATACCCTTCGTAGTCGAACTCCATCACACTGGTGGTTACAGAGATGCCACGTTGTTTCTCTATCTCCATCCAGTCGCTGGTAGCCGTTTTCTTTATCTTATTGCTTTTTACAGCGCCTGCCACCTGTATCTGACCTCCGAAAAGCAACAGCTTCTCTGTAAGAGTTGTCTTTCCCGCATCAGGATGCGAGATAATGGCAAACGTCCTTCTTCTTTCTATTTCTGCGTTCATAATTAAAAACGTTAACGGCAATAGCCTCACCCCTAACCCCTCTCCGAGGAGAGGGAGAACTTAAATCTTTAAACTCCTTAAACCCTTTAAACTCTCAACTCTCAACTATCAACTATCAGCTCTCAGCTCTCAGGAGAATACAACTTGCTCAGCATTTCCAGCAAATGACTGATAGGCTGTAATGCCTGCTTCGTTTCGTCCGTTAGCTCGCGTCCCTGCATCTTCAGCAGAGTTGCACCGTACAGAGCATCCACACAGTTCTCTATCTCGTTTTTCTCTTTGTTCATCCCCTTGCTCCTAAGTTCCACAATATATGGCAGCGCCTTATAATAGGCAGCACTGTAGAAAGGTTGCTTGGGGTCGGCAAGAAGTTCCTGATGACGATCGTACATCAACAGCAAGGTATTCTTAACCACCTGCACATGTCCGTTTTCCTGCACACCCTCTTCCTGCATCATTCTTATAAGACCAGCATACCAGTCGCGCTGGTCGGCTATCTGCTCCTTTGTATATTGGAACTTTGTCAGATATTCGTTGCAGATACGGTCCACATCCAGTCCGTAAGCACGGATAATATCCTCCACCTGGAACATATATATAATGTAGGCAGAGATATTCTGTTCCCTGAGTTTCTGAGCTACAATCATAATTTACCTATCAGTGTCAAAATAACCAAGATTCCTGATATGCACATCACCAAAGCGCCCAAGAGACGGTTAAACATCATAATTGTCTCCATCTGAAAGCGAGCCTTCATACTCTTCAGGGCTGCCGTCAGACAGGCCCACCACAACAAGGCGCCACAGAAGATAGCTGCATATCCGAGTGTCTGCTCCAACAGATGATTTGGCACCACGAAGTTCAGGCGGGCAAACAATGCCACGAAAAGGAACACAATCAGCGGATTGCTTAGCGTAAGCAGGAAACCAGTTATTCCATTGTGGGTAAAGGAACCCAGCTTACCACTTGGCGCATGTGGTGCGGGAGGCTGAGACTTGAACATCCACAGTCCAAAGAAAAACAACATGATGCCACCAATCAGGCGCAGGTACAGGAGCGTAGAAGGCTTTTCGATAAAATCCAACACCAAGCTCATACCAAAACCCGTAATGACAGCATACACGATATCGCTCAATGCGGCACCGATTCCTGTTGCAAAGCCATACCAGCGTCCTTTCTTCAGGGTACGTTGAACAACCAAAATACCTATCGGGCCCATCGGAGCACTTGCAATAATTCCTATTGTAAGGCCCTTTAATATCAAGTCTATAACATCTACAGAATGTGCGAATACCATAAACGCTGCAAATTTCGTATATTTTATTGACTTTTCATAGATTTTAGGCGTAAAAATTGTGTTACTCGCAGAAAATGCCTACCTTTGCCACAACTATTAGACTAACGCTAACAATAATTATAAAAATCCTTATGGACAAAGTAAAACCTTTTGTTATTGGTGTTGACCTGGGTGGTACAAACACCGTTTTCGGAATCGTTAACGCTCGTGGCGAAGTTGTAGGCGAGAACTCTATCAAGACGCAGCAGTACAAGACAGCTCAAGAGTTTGTAGAGGCTGGCGTTGAGTGCCTGAAGCCTCTTCTTGCACAAATCGGTGGCACAGAACAGATTCAGGGTATGGGTATCGGTGCTCCCAACGGTAACTATTACAATGGTACCATCGAGTTCGCTCCTAATCTTCCTTGGGCTCATGACGGTGTTGTTCCCTTGGCAGATATGTTCAAAGAGAAGACAGGTATTCCTGTTAAGTTGACTAACGATGCCAACGCTGCTGCTATGGGCGAGATGGCTTATGGTGCTGCCCGCGGTATGAAGAACTTCATCGTTATCACTCTGGGTACTGGTGTTGGTAGCGGTATCGTTATCAACGGTCAGTTGGTTTACGGTAGCGACGGTTTCGCCGGCGAGTTGGGTCATGTTATCATGGACCGTACACCCAGTGGTCGTCTATGCGGATGTGGTCGCAAGGGTTGCCTGGAGGCTTATTGTTCTGCAACGGGTGTGGCACGTACTGCCCGCGAGATTTTGAGCAACACAGACCGTCCTTCTCTCCTTCGCGAGAAGCCAATCGAGGAAATCGAGTCTCTGGATGTCAGCATCGCTGCCAGCAAGGGCGACGAGGTTGCTAACGAGATTTTCCAGTTCACAGGTAAAATGCTGGGCGAGGCTTGTGCCGACTTTGCAGCTTTCTCCAGCCCTGAGGCATTTATCTTCTTCGGTGGTCTTTGCAAGGCCGGCGATCTGATTATGAAGCCTATTATGGAAGCTTACGACAATACCGTCCTGAAGATTTTCAAGGACAAGGCTAAGTTCCTTGTTTCCGGCCTTATGAATGCCAATGCTGCTGTTCTTGGTGCCAGCGCCTTAGGTTGGGAAGATTAACAGCTATACCTATTTATTTATAGATAAAAAAAAGATGTGCAGGAATTTTCTCCCGCACATCTTTTTTTAATCCTTAAAGATATTTTCTATTTCAAGGTTTGCAACGTACGTTCCAAACTTTGGGATGTACATTTCAAACTTTGGAACTTACATTCCAAAGTTTGAAATGGAAATTTTACTTAAAGGTAGTAACATTTTCCACACGTCTTATTTAATCATAACCTTACGGCTTGTTCCGTCCTTCTTATGAAGGATATAGACACCCTTTTGCCCTGGTGATGAGAGATTACGTCCGTTCAGGTCATAAATATCTCCCTCGCCTTTGAAGAGCGCTGGGTTGAGGCCTTCGACGCCATCCACTACATCCATTGCATAATCCACACGGAAAGTAGATGTGTTATCCGTAAGACTGGCGGCACTATCCAGGAACTTCAGCGAACCGCCGGCACCACCTAACTGGTTGATGCAGTTATATTCAGTTCCCGTCTCACGAAGCACAAAACCTCCGTCGTTAGGCAACAAGTCCCATGTATAGTCTCCCTTTCGCATCACAGCCTTTTTCCCATCCTTAGCCAGCGTCTCGGCAAACCCCGTTGTATAGTTATACACCTTAACATGATAAGGGTCACCGCCAAAGGCCCACAAGAATTCTGCAGTTTGGGTTAACTTGCCATCGTCCTTCTTGGGATTGTAAGGCTCCCCTCTCTGCTTACCTATGTACCAGACATCATTGATGTTCAGATTATACCATTTGGCTGTGGCCTCATCCGTCGAGAACTCAAACGGGCCGTTCCACTTAACGTTAAACCTTACCGTGACGTCTCCTCTGACTTCCGTAATATGCGTGTCAATCTTTTCAAGCGTTATGAAGTCGTTCTGCAAAGAATCTGACGGTGCAGGCAAAAGGCTGCCATGGGCAACTTCTGCTGTATCTGTAGCTACAACCATGCCGTCGTATAGCACTTCGTATGACACAATATGCGTAAAATCAACCGGTGATGATGTAATGGGGAAATCATACGGTTCGTAGTTGAGAGGCCCTAGCGTATCGTCGTTCTCGCGACGGTCAAGAAGTTTCCAGCATTCATCGTCAGGAACCTCACTCTGGGTGTTGCTGGCCAATAACGTCCAAGATACGGGGTTTCGGCCAGGAACATTCTGAGTATCATTGGCTGTGATAAGTCGGTAACCGGAAAGCGAGACTTCCTGTCCTGCGTCTATATATAAATATAATGTAGTGTCGAAAGGACCACAATACTTGGTATAGACATTGTCATCGAAGAGATTCTCCTGCACTTCGTTACTGTAATGCGAACCGGTATAGGCATAGAGTAACAGCGGTTTTATTTCCTCTCCGGCAAGATCCAGGAGATCGATTTCGGAAAGCTGAATTGCCGAACCGCTATTTACTTCATCTATGGCAAACTGATAGTAACGATATCCCTTTCGTTCCTTAATGACCACTACGGTACAGGTATCGCAAAGGGTTTTGTCCTCGATGGCAGAGACGATAATATCTGCTACTCCAAGTCTGTTAGCGACAACCAGTCCTTCACTATTGACTGAAGCCACGGCCTCATCGGTTGATGTCCACTGAAGCTTCAGGCCCTGCAGACCCACATTTTCTGTAAATACCTCCAGTTGCAGTTCCTCGCCCGGCAAAAGGGTTGCAGAATGCTTGCTAAGAGCCATCGACGCAGCGGGCTTAGTAATAACAAAATCTGTTGGCGTATAGTTGGCTGCAGGCAGAGAAGTATCGTTCTTGCGTTCATCCAGAAGTACCCAATTCGGATCGTCAGGGTCTGTCAACTGAGTATCGCTAGCATAGAGTTTCCACGAACAGGGATTCCTGTCGGGATAATTACCTGTATCGTTGGCCGTATAGATGCGATACCCGTAAGGTTCTACATCGTCCATTGCATCGAAGAGGAAATAGGCATTACCATTAAAACTGGCGCAATACTTGGTATGAACATTATTATCGGCTGCATTCCCCCAACTCTCGTTGCCGTATCCTTCGGGCCCTCCGTCATAGATATAAAGATCCTGCACCTCGTTCGATGTATCATCAAGAATATCAAATTCGGAGAACTGAATGGATCCGTTACCACTGTGTACGATTCCTGTAATAACAAGATTGAAGTAGCGGTATCTTGGAGCATCGGCATTGTAGTTGGTAAAGCCATCCGTTCCTTCGTAAACCCTGCCGCTGGTTCTGCGCAACACGGGCCAGTTGTCGTGCTTGCGTCCGTTGTCCAGATTCTGTCGCCAACTGCCTTTACCTGTATTATCGTTATAGTTCAGCTGATAGCACAGGTAGCCGTTATCAACCTGTTCGGGCGTCATATTATTGGTCTGTGAGGAAGTATAGTCCCAACAGTTGTCGATAGAAAGACCCTTGCCGGCAAAGGCAAACTCCTTTCCTTCCGTTGCTCCTGTTATAACACCTATATTATAACTGTTGGCTACGGTTACTTTACCTGCCGACGGGCCAATAAGGGCTGCCGCATTATATGGAGCTGTAACCGTACCTGTATTGCAGCAGTTGGTAACGTTAAGAGTGGCAAAACCGCCCACGTATCCAACAAGTGCGCCGACATTATTGCCTGTTGCCGTAACAGAACCGTTGTTCTCGATACCTAAAATGGCGGCGGCATCATCGTGTGCATAGCCAGCCAGCATACCCACATAAGTTTTTCCTTCAACCGTACAAGTAGTATCAAAAACTATGTTGCTAAGTGTGCAGCTGCCGATATTTCCGAAGAAACCTAATGCACTGTCACCATTAATATGCAGGTTACGTATGGTATGCCCCTTGCCATCGAAACTTCCAGAAAAGACATTGAGGGCAGTTCCTATCGGGCGGAACTCTCCGTTATAGTCTTTCATGTCAATATCGTTGAGCAATTCAGCCTTTGCTTCCGTTTCGCCTTCTTCATTCACCAACTGGCAGAAGGTGATAAGATCCTCTGCTTTAGCAATCTGGTAGATGCCGCCCTTCTTATGAAGACCATACGAGAGCATATAGTCCATCCATTCCACGCGATCCCGGACAAAGTCCCGGACGCGGTCAACTTCCTTCTCCCAAGAACCGGGAACAATAGGATTAAGGGAAATCCATTGATTGAGGTAAGGCCAGCGGATGAAGTTGAGAGTAGCTGAGGCGCGTACTTCCTCACGCAGCGAATCCACATCGGCAGCTACGTCCTCAGGATTAAAGGCACCGTTCTTACGAAGATTTGCCCACAACTCTTCTAACTGAGAGAAGACAGTCGGGTCGGAAAGAACGCGGCTGACGAACTGTCCCCAGTTTCCAGTCTGACGAACCTTGTAGGTCCAGTCGTAACGTTCGTTGGCAGGATAGGTGGTCTGGTCATTCTCCAAGGCGAGGTCAGCATCCCACACTGGTCCGGTGTAGAAATGGTCGTCACCACGCTCCTTGAACATAAATACCTGACATATCATATCGGTATTGCCATTGAACTCGCTTGCAAGAAACCATCTGAGAAACGATTCCATATCCAGAACAGAGCGAAGGCCGTTCTCTTCGTCGGTATATTCCGGACCGAAGACAGTATTCTCCATATCGTTCCAAGTATCTTGGATATACTGGAACTGCACATCCTGAATAACATCATCGTCGGGCTCATGAATGGATATAGGATTTCCATGTGATGACCAGAAGTAGCGAGGTTCGCGCGTTGCATTATTATCCACCTCGACGTAATAGCCGCCAGTGATGGTTTCTTCGTCAACATCCGTCTCGCTCATTTCTGTTATATCAATGCGATCCTTGTCCAAGTCTACATGATCAGCTAAAGTATAGGTTCCGCGATAATCGCCATTGACAACAAGATCGACAATCTGGCTCCAAGGCGTCCATTCCTTCTCGGCTCGTTTCGACATAGCCCAAGCTACAGGGTTACGCATCAGCGTCTTGTCGCGATAGCTGTTGATGAGCACCCATTTCTTGGCTTTTGCAGGCGACTCATTACGTCCGCCTTTCATCATATGGTGACTCTTCCCATCGTTGAACTTTACGCGAAAAGCCTTATTTTCGTGACTTGCAGAAAAGTTACCTCGTACACGGAACAGAATGGGATACTCCTGTGTAAGGGTCCCGCCTTCGTATATGAGCACTGACTGCGATTCGAAGTCTTCGCCTCGATTTACAGGGGTAATATTATCCTTAACATGAATACTAAGCGTAGGTAGGTTGGTAATCTGATAGAAATGGCTGTCGTCTCCTTCACCGGTATGGCCGTAGAACTGCAATTCGGCAATGTTACAATAAGAACCGGAACTGCCGACATAACGGACATAACGGAAGCCGCGACTAACGTTAACATCTGCCGTTGATGCAGTACCGTTTTCCGGCTTATCACTGATAAGATAAAGCGGCATGGCATCCATGAAGTCCGGACTGTTTGCTCCTTCGAAGAGGCTGAGCAACATACGGTCAGCACCCTGACTGCCAGGAGCCGGCGTATAACCGACGCGGGTTATAACGTAAGGTTCTCCCAAATCAAGGCCCACCCATTGCATCTCATCAGCAGAAGTGCTATAATACGTCTTGACATCTCCGTCAAAAGCCAATGCAGCCTTCTGCTCAGAACCAGAATACATCAAAGTTCCCTCGAGAAGCTGATCAACGTTCGAATCATATGCATGTGCCAAGCTTGAAGCAGACAACATGCAACATAAAGCAAAAAGCTTACAACTATCAAATATTCTCATAACCTATTATAAAGACCGGAGCCGGCGTCGCCGGCTCCGATTACTAAAGTATCTTAGTATCTTATGCTATCCTCTACTCCTTATCAAGAAGAATCTTCATCATCTCAATAGCAGAATATGGGATGGGAGTACCAGGACCAAAGATGCAAGCTACGCCAGCCTTGTAGAGGAAGTCGTAGTCCTGGGCGGGAATTACACCACCAGCTGTTACCATGATATCCTCGCGACCCAGTTTCTTCAGTTCCTCGATGAGCTGTGGAATAAGGGTCTTGTGACCAGCGGCCAACGATGATGCACCGACGATGTGAACGTCGTTCTCGACAGCCATACGGGCTGCCTCTTCCGGTGTCTGGAAGAGAGGACCCATATCCACGTCGAAGCCACAGTCAGCATAACCTGTTGCCACAACCTTAGCACCACGGTCGTGACCATCCTGACCCATCTTGGCAACGAAGATACGGGGACGACGACCTTCCTTCTTAGCGAACTCGTCGGTAAGGCGCTTGGCCTCCTCGAACTCTTTGTCGTTCTTTGATTCTGAACTATACACGCCTGAAATTGTTCTGATTATTGCCTTATATCGGCCTACGATAGCCTCGCAAGCGTCACTTATCTCACCCAAAGTGGCACGATGGCCAGCTGCTATAACAGCCAGGTCGAGCAGGTTATGCTCTGACTTCTTGCCTTCGTTGAACTCGCGAACGCACTCTGTGATTGCCTCCAGGTCTTTCTTTACCTGAGCCTCATCACGGTTGGCCCTCAGTTTCTTCAGCGAAGCCTCCTGCTGGAGACGTACTGCGGTGTTGTCAACCTCGAGGATATCGATGGGATCCTCGTGATCCAAACGGTACTTGTTGATACCTACGATGGTCTGAACACCTGAGTCGATACGGGCCTGTGTACGTGCAGCAGCCTCCTCGATACGCATCTTGGGCAGACCGGTCTCGATAGCCTTTGCCATACCGCCCAGCTTCTCGATTTCCTGAATGTGCTCCCAAGCCTTGGTGTACAACTCCTGAGTCAGTTTCTCCACATAGTAAGAACCTGCCCATGGGTCGATGTGCTTGCAGACCTGAGTCTCGTTCTGGATATAAATCTGGGTATTACGTGCGATACGGGCTGAGAAGTCGGTAGGCAGAGCGATAGCCTCGTCCAACGCATTCGTGTGGAGTGACTGAGTGTGACCTAAAACGGCTGCCATAGCCTCGATACAGGTACGACCTACGTTGTTGAAGGGGTCTTGCTCGGTCAAGGACCAACCTGATGTCTGAGAGTGGGTACGCAAAGCCATTGACTTAGGATTCTTGGCACCAAAACTCTTCACAATCTTAGCCCACAACAGACGACCGGCACGCATCTTGGCAATCTCCATGAAGTGGTTCATACCGATAGCCCAGAAGAATGAGAGGCGGGGAGCGAAAGCATCTACGTCGATACCTGCATTGATACCTGCACGCAGATAGTCCATACCATCAGCCAAAGTGTAAGCCAACTCGATATCGGCTGTAGCACCTGCCTCCTGCATATGGTAACCAGAGATAGAGATACTATTGAACTTAGGCATCTTCTGAGAAGTGTACTCGAAGATGTCGGCAATAATCTTCATAGAGAATGCTGGTGGGTAGATGTAGGTATTACGCACCATGAACTCCTTAAGAATATCGTTCTGGATGGTACCTGCCATCTCTTCGAGCTTAGCGCCCTGCTCCAGACCAGCATTGATGTAGAATGCCAAAATAGGCAAAACAGCGCCGTTCATGGTCATGGAGACAGACATCTTGTTCAAGGGAATACCGTCGAACAATACCTTCATGTTCTCCAGAGAGCATATACTTACACCAGCCTTACCCACATCACCTACAACACGCTTGTTGTCGGGGTCGTAACCACGATGGGTGGGAAGGTCGAATGCTACAGAAAGACCCTTCTGACCAGATGCCAGGTTACGACGGTAGAATGCATTACTCTCCTCAGCGGTAGAGAAACCTGCATATTGACGGATGGTCCAAGGACGGAAGGGATACATCATACTATAGGGGCCACGCAGGAAAGGAGGAATACCGGCAGCAAAGTCCAGATGCTCCATACCTTCGAGGTCCTCTTTTGTATATACGGGCTGAATGTTTATCTGCTCGGGAGTTCTCCAGTTGGCAGTAATACCAGCCTCTTTTTGCCATTGCTGGCCATTCTTTGCCTCGATACCGGCAAAGATATCTATGTTGCTAAATTGTTTACGTGCCATAATCAGATTCCAAGTTTTGCATTGTACTCCTTAAGAGTCTCAAGCTGGTTAGACCTTACGTGGATGAAATTCTCGATGCCTGCAGCCTTGAGTTCCTCTGTGCAAGCAGGCGCACCTGCTACAACATAAAGGGCACGGCCGTTCAGATACTTGAAGGCGGGGATTGCGTACTCTGCGTACTCATCATCGCTTGAGCAAATAACAACAATGTCGGCACCAGCCTCCAAAGCCTTGTCAACGCCCTCCTCAACAGTAGCAAAGCCCAAGTTGTCGATTACCTTGTAACCGGCAGCAGCCAAGAAGTTGCAAGAGAACTGGGCACGTGCCTGACGCATAGCCAAGTTACCGATGGTGAGCATAAAGGCAACAGGTACCTTCTTGGCCTTCTCGGTAGTAAGACGCAATGTCTCGAAGTCGCTTGCCAGACGTGTAGGCTTGAGGGCTGCAATCTCGCCCTTCTCGGCACAGCAGCAGCAAGCTGCAACGGGTTCCTTGCCCTCGCTCTTCTCTGTGAAGTTGGGGAACTGGTTGGTACCCAGCAGGAACTCCTTACGCTTGTCGGCATTGCCGTGACGGGTTGCATTAGTCTCGTTGATAACATTCTGGATATTACCAGCCAAAGCCTCCTTCAGGAAGCCGCCCTTCTCCTCAACATCGAGGAAGAGTTTCCAAGCCTGCTCTGCCAAAGACTTTGTCAAAGTCTCGACGAAATAAGAACCACCTGCCACATCGACGATACGGCCAAAGTGGCACTCCTCCTTCAGCAACAGCTGCTGGTTGCGGGCAATACGCTCTGCAAAATCGGTTGGAGTTTCGTAAGGAGTATCGAAAGGAACAACTACCATACTCTCTACACCACCCAAAGCAGCAGACATAGCCTCGGTCTGACTACGCAACAGGTTTACATAGCTGTCGAACAGGGTCTGGTTGTAAGTAGTGGTAACAGCACAGATGTGCATCTTGGCACTCTCCTTGCAGTTGGTATATTGACTGACAATCTGAGCCCAAAGCATACGTGCAGCACGAACCTTGGCAATCTCCATGAAATAAACACCATTGATACCCAGGTTGAACTTGATGTTCTGAGCTGCCAACTCAGGTGCTACCCCAGCCTCAACCATTGCAGCCAGATACTCATTACCCCAAGCCAAGGCGTAACCCAGGTCCTGATAGCTATATGCACCGGCATCGGTCAGTTTAAAGGCATCAACAGCAACGGCACGGAACTTGGGGAAGTCCTTCAGAGCCTCCACTATATCCTTGGCCTGAGCAATCAGGTCGGAACGGTCCTTACCACTGCAGAGAATCTTTCCGATAGGATCGAAACAGATGCTTCCTGCAATCTTAGCCTTATCGCAGCCCTTCTTCTCGAAGTAAGCTACCAGCAATTTAGCCAACTCAAGACTGTGGCGCTGGCAGGTCTTGAAGTTCAACTCTACGCACTCAACGTAGATACCGTCCAACAAAGTCTCGATGTACTCGGCGCTTAACTTATCGGCGGGGATAATGAAACCAAGGCTATCCACACCTTTGTTCAGAATATCCAGAGCCTTCTCGTTAGCTGCCTTGGGGCACTCACACTTGATGTCCTGACGGACATACCACTCATTGTCTGCGGCCTTGTTGCCGCGAACATAGGGGAACTCGCCTGGAAGGGCGTTAACGAGGGCCAGGTTCTCCACATCTTCCTTGCGGTAGAAGGGCTCCATGCTGAAACCTTCGTTCGTTCTCCATACCATCTTCTTCTGATAGTCTGCTCCCTTGAGGTCAACCTCAATCTTATCGCGCCATTCCTGACGTGTGGGCGCAGTAAAGTCAGAGAAGAGTCTTTCTTTACTATCTGCCATATTGATTATTAAAATAAATAATGTTGTCTGCTTAAAGCGGACACAAAGATACGCTAATTTTGGCACAACAACAAATAAAACCGCATAAAATGAATAATTATGCACACAAAAGGACAGAAATACCATCTACGGATAACAATCTATTCTTTTTTTTCCTTACCTTTGCGGCAAAAATTTAGCCTATAGGCTTTAGTTGGTTTAAGTTAAAGGGAAGTTTAAAAAGTAAGGTAATTTAAGAATGGAATGGTTTTTTAGTCTGTTGACTAATACCTCTGGTGTAGGTCATATTGTCATGCTATACGCATTCGTTATAGCTGTAGGTATCGCTTTGGGTCGTGTAAAAATAGGCGGCAAGAAAAACGGAATTGCCCTTGGTGTTACATTTGTTCTTTTTGTAGGTATCCTAATGGGGCATCTTCATAAAAGTGCAGGCTTTGTATCCGCCGAGGGTTTTGCTGCTCCGGGTAACGTACTGACATTCATTCAGGACTTCGGCTTGATACTCTTTGTCTATTGTATAGGAATCCAAGTAGGACCGGGTTTCGTAGAATCCTTCAAGGCGGGAGGTATTAAAATGAACCTTATTGCCATAGGCATAGTGCTGTTGAACGTTATCTGCTGCATAAGTCTTTTCTTTATGATCTTTTACAAGGGAGGCAGTATGGCAGGCGAGAACAGTCGGAATCTGGCTATGATGGTTGGTGTTCTTTGCGGAGCCATTACCAATACTCCAGGCTTAGGTGCAGCCACAGAAGCATGCAGTACTATTTTTGGATCTAACGCTCCTTCTATAGCCAATGGTTATGCTTGTGCCTATCCTCTTGGTGTTGTAGGAATCATCATAGCTACCATCGCTGTTCGTTTCCTTACTCGCACCTCGCTAAAAAAAGAACAGGAAGCTTTGGAACAAGAGAAGGCCGCCAACCCTCATGCAACGCCTCACCGTATGACCATTTCCTGCAAGAACCCCTATATCGTAGGCAAGACCATCATGCAAATTCGTGAGTTTCTAGGACACGATTTCGTTTGTAGTCGAATCCTTCAGCAGGGACATGTCAGTATTCCTAACCGTAATACTATATTGGGCGATGGGGATTTGCTTTATGTCACTTGTGCTGCTGCCGATACTGAAGCTGTTAAGGCCTTTATCGGTCCCGAAGACAATAGCATTGTATGGGAGGAACAAGATGTACCTATGGTAAGCAAGCATGTTTTGATAACACAGCCCAAGATGGCTGGCAAAACGTTAGGAGAGATGCATTTCAGTAGTGTCTATGGAGTGAATGTAACGCGCGTACGCAGAGGCGACCTGAACCTCTTTGCCGAACGCAACCTTCGTCTTCAGATGGGCGACCGTGTTGTGGTAGTAGGGCCAGAAGATGCCGTGGACCGTGTAGCAGCCAAGATGGGCAATAGCGTAAAAAAACTGGATCACCCCAACTTGTCAGCAATCTTCATTGGCATTCTGGTGGGTATAATCTTCGGTTCTATTCCCTTTGCCCTCCCAGGTGTTCCCACTCCAGTCAAGTTAGGTTTGGCCGGTGGACCTCTCTGTGTAGCTATTGCTATCGGAGCATACGGCTATAAGTTCAAGTTGAATGCCTATACCACCACCAGCGCCAACCTGATGTTGCGCGAAATAGGTCTGGCCCTGTTCCTTGCCAGTGTTGGCATCAAGGCAGGTGCGAACTTTGTAGATACCGTAATAGATGGTGACGGACTTACATACGTGTGGTGCGGATTCCTAATTACAGTACTACCTATTCTTATTATGGGTGTTGTGGCACGCAAGTGGGCAAAGATTAACTACTGTACGCTTATGGGTCTGATTGCCGGTTCTACCACAGATCCTCCTGCGTTGGCCTTTGCCAACCAGACAGCAGGTAACGATGCGCCTGCCGTTGGCTACAGCACAGTCTATCCGCTGAGCATGTTCCTGAGAATCCTTACCGCTCAACTCATTATCCTACTGCTCTGCGTAGCGTAAGTAAAGTATCTTATCGCTTTATAACAGGACGACCACTGAGGTCAAAACTACTGCCGTTCATGTCGGTAATGATGACTCTTGAACGGTCAAGCACCTTGCGTGCAGATGCCTCAGCCTCAACTCTCGACTTTGAACTCTCAACGTTATTAATGCCCGTTACGTCAGGAAGCAAAAGCAACATCTGATACTCTTCTTCTGTAATAGGAATAACAGTACCGTGACGGGGAGTAAAGGCTCCCTGTGTAGTGGTATTCTTACGGAAAGTAAATGTAAAGAGGTCAGGTGATGAACAGAACTGGTAATGCCCGTTCATGTAACAGTCATACATCAGAATCCAGTCGTCGCTATTGATAAGTCGGAATATACCGGCACCCTCTACTGCCTCAGTAGTCTGTTGCAGGGTACCAGAAGGCGCGCTCCACTGACTACCTTCCTGTCCCTCAGGAGCTGTTAGACTCTGGGCTGTGACCTGACAAATACCACCGGCACCTTCGTTCTTGTAGAAGGCATGGTAAAGGCTGTCATTCTCGTTAAACACAATATCCATATCTATGGTAGCGCCGCCTCGGTCATAGAAATAGGTAGGCGTTCCTTCCAAATCGGTAAAATCTTCGTTGGCGTAAGCATAGAACACTTTGTCGCATGGCACAACACCATCGTTTGTCAGGATAGAGAAATAAATAAGGTATTTCTTTGCAACTGGATCATAAATGGTTTCTGGTGCCCAGACCCGAGTGACATTGGCAAAATACGTTCCTATAAAGCGTGTAGGAAAATGCACAGTACTGGTTTGCCAGTTGACAAGGTCGTCTGACCGCATAAGTACCATTCCACGGTTGCTGCTCCATCCCAGTTCGCTACGCATATCAGTAGCCACCATATAGAATCGGCCATCCTCTCCACGAAGGATGTGCGGATCGCGCAATCCGCCCATAATGGTTATATCCTTTGCAGCAACCACGGGTTTGTTTTTGTTAATGACCTTGTAATTGTAGCCATCGTCAGAAACAGCATAGTAGATATTCTCGTCTGTATTACTGGGGAAGAATGTGAAGAGATAATGACTGAAGGGGCTGTCCTTCTGATGAACAAATACATCAAACGTCTTTGTCGCCGTCTCTTCTCCGTTGGTCAGAGTGGCAGTAAGAGTTACGTGTTGACGTGTCTCTTCAGGCGTCCCGACAACTTTACCTGCATTAGAAAGCAAATCGGTATTACCTGACTCCCATGTAATTGTGGTGCCATAAGCCCCTTTAGTGGGCAGACTCACACCTTCGTAAAGGTTATTGATGCTGCTAGGTAATGATAATGCTGACATATCCATGTCGAGAGCCTCTTTGTTACTGAGATGATTCAGTGCTTCGGCATCGGCAGCCAATGCAGCCAGTTCTTCATCACTGATAGCAGTATCATAGATACGGAAGTCAGCATAGAGCGCGTCTTTGAGAAAAGCATCTCCATCGTAGCAACTACGGCCCAGATAGTTCATTACAAGTTTATTCAAGTCGGCAGGATGAGTTTTTATGCTGAGTTCTTGTTTCTTCTTCTTTCCGTTTATATAGAGTGATCCTATATTGCCGTCCTGGATGTAAGAAATATTAACCCACTCACCTTGACTGATTGGCATGCCTGCACTGACGCTGGACTCACCGCTCCAGTTGGTAGGCGAGATGGCGTAGCGAGTATCCTTGGCACTTAGGAACAGATAGCCTTGACTGGAGTTTCTTGCAAAGCACCAAATAAAGTTGCCGGCACCTGAAACGGTTGTGGTCTTAGGCACATAAAGGGTAGAGCTGATAGTGAATGTCTCATCCAATTTTCCTACAACCTTACCGAAATCCTCACCAAAATCGAAATATCCATTTGATGCACCCAGATTAAGTACAGTCGTTGAGCCGTAATTTGTTAGTTGAGCTCCATTCTGCAAAGAACCGGTAAACTGCCCCTGGACATCGCTCACAGTTGAGAAATCATATATTATGGGAAATGCCACATCTTCTGTTTTCTGCTGAGGGCGTGCTTCGTAGAGTGTCTTAACATCCTCTGCAGTAATTGCCTTGGAAAAGATACGGAAGTTATCCATAGAAGTATTTGTCATGTAAGCATCTGACTCGTAAGGTGAACGTCCCAACCAGCTCTGTGTAATGCTGGAAGCAAACTCTGCCGGATGAATGGAAGTGGTACAGGTTCCTCTTTTCTCGCCATCCACATAGATGGTGCAAGTACTATTCTGCTGAACGACAGTTACAGTGTGCCACTCATCTTCTCGAAGTCCCTTGGAAGAGTTTGCCTTATAAGCCGTGGAGTTCTTTATTTCGTAATACCAATTGGCATTGCCCGCCTGATTGACAAGGGCTGAGTACTGACCTGTTCCATTGCCCATTGCCCAAGCCCAGCAATAGCTTCCCAACGAATTATTTATGCCCACGTTTATATCCAATGATATGGTATAGTCTGCTTTCAGTTGCCCCAACACATTATGTGCCATCTGAGCCCCGAGGTCCAGATAGCCCCTATTGTTACCTGTAAATAGGACTCGGTTACCGTCATCAAGGGTAACAAACTGGGCTGTTCCCATCAACGATGCCGAATAGGTGCCACTGTCGTCAGCCTCACGGTCAAAGCTATAATTAACTAATTGGCCGCCAATATCTTCAACTGAGGTGGCTGCCTGCGACGGCATAGTCATACTGGTAGCAAGGCTACAGCAAAGCATGAAGGCAAAACTACTTTTCTTCATATTCTTACAATGTATTATCATGTTTTATGGTTGTGAAAGCTATTTGTTAAACTGCTTTTATGGTATTATGACTGCAAAAATACAATTTATCCGGATAAATCCGTCAAGTACCACACATAAATTTGCATAAAAGAGATTATTTGCAGATTTTACAGTCTAATCGAAGCGGAAATAACAGCCACGAAAAAGTCAATATGGCAAAATAATCGTAGTTGTGAGTTTACCATTTCTTTCTGAAGAAGCAGAAAAAAGCAAATTTATTTTGCAGTTGCCTAAGTTTTTTTTACATTTGCAGCACCAATGATAATTTAACATTATTATATTATTTATGTCTTTGCTTATTATCTTTAAATTGTTGGGCTCTCTGGCTTTGCTCATGTTCGGTATGAAGTCTATGAGCGAGGCTTTACAGAAATTGGCAGGTCCACAGTTACGACATGTGCTTGGGGCAATGACCACAAACCGCTTTACAGGTGTTCTCACAGGTATGCTGGTCACAGTTTCCGTACAGTCATCCACCGCCACCACCGTTATGACGGTATCTTTCGTTAATGCAGGTTTGCTGACTCTGGCACAGGCCATATCTGTTATCATGGGTGCCAACATTGGTACGACGCTAACAGCTTGGATTATGGCCATTGGTACTGCAGGAGGCAGTGGGGCAAGCACTTTCGACATAGGTTTTATATCCTATATAGGCTTCTTCATTGGTATCATCCTTATCTACATGAAGAAACACCGCTACATCGGTGATTTCCTGTTCGGATTGGGACTGTTATTATTAGGACTGACTACCCTAAAAGCAACAGGTATGTCTATGGACATGGGCAACAACCCATCTGTGACCAGTTTCTTTATGTCATTCGACCCGAATTCCTTCTCAACCACCATCATTTTCCTGCTTTTAGGTGGTGTACTCACTTTCTGTGTACAGTCATCAGCAGCAGTGATGGCTCTTACCATGCTACTCTGTTCAACAGGCGCAATGCCAATTTATCAAGGTATTGCCTTGGTGATGGGCGAGAATATTGGTACCACCATTACCTCGAATCTGGCAGCACTTTCAGCTAACACACCAGCCCGCCGTGCAGCACTTTCACATATGTTCTTCAATTTCTTCGGAGTGTTCTGGATTCTGTTTATATTCCGTTCATTTGTCGATGCCGTATGCGGATTCGTTGGCTACGACGTGGAAATGACGAAGGAGACGGCAGGAGCAGCAGCTTTCATGGCCAATGCCGGTAAACTGAATTTCGTCCTTGCTGCGTTCCACACATGTTTCAATGTGGCTAATACGCTCATCCTCATCTGGTTCATTCCTCAAATTGAGAAACTGGTATGCTGGATTATCAAGCCGAAGACTATCGATGAAGAAGAGGACTTCCGCTTGCATTTTATCACGTCTGGTATCATGAAAACCCCAGAGCTATCTGTGCTTGAGGCTCAGAAAGAAATACAGGCATTCGCAAGCCGTATGCAACGCATGTTTACGATGGTACAGGAATTGCTGACACTTTCGTCCACTTCTGGTGGTAAGAAAAAGAATAATCAGGAAACAGAGTTTAACACATTGTTCTCTCGCATCGAAAAATATGAGAGTATTTCCGATAACCTGGAACTGGAGATTGCCAACTATCTGGACCAAGTGAGCGATGCGCATCTCTCTGATGAAACGAAGGCCAAGATACGTGGTATGTTACGCGAGATCTCCGAATTGGAGAGTATTGGTGACAGTTGTTATAACATGGCTCGTACTATCAGCCGTAAGTATCAAGGGAAAGAAGACCACTTCAACGAGGAGCAATACAATCACCTGCATCAGATGATGGGGCTTACCGACCAATCCCTGACATACATGAATCAGTTGATAAGTGGGCGCAAAGACTACTTTGATGTTAACCGTTGTTATAACATCGAAACCGAGATAAATAACTTCCGCGACCAACTGAAGTCGCAAAACATTATCGATGTCAATAACCATAAATACACCTATGCAGTTGGCACCATATACATGGACCTCATCAATTCCTGCGAGAAATTGGGCGACTATGTAGTTAACGTCGTTGAAGCACGTACAGGTACCAGAATGCGTCAATAAACAATTATGAGAAAACAACTCCTTTTAACTTTTCTGCTCTTAGCAGGATTTGCCAGTGCTCGAACAGAGCGAGTAATTATTATGGGGGACCACGGTAAACTGGTAGCCGAACTGCAAACCCCTGATGTTATGCCCAAGCATTGCCCCATAGTTATGTTTTGCCATGGCTTTACAGGCAACAGAAACGGAGGTTTGGAACGAGGAATAGCCCAAGAGTTGGAAGCAAAAGGTATTGCCAGCATACGCTTTGATTTCAATGGTCATGGTGAAAGTGAAGGAGATTTTCAGCAGATGACCGTACCCAACGAGATAGAGGATGCCCGTCATGTGTACAATTGGATAAAAGCCGATGGCCGATTTGGAAACATTGGCATAGCCGGGCATTCACAAGGCGGTGTGGTTACTTCTATGTTAGCCGGTCAGTTAGGAAAGAAAGCTTTTAAGGGCGGCGTAGTTTTATTAGCTCCCGCTGGCGTGCTGCGTGATGATGCTATTCGCGGGACAATAGCCGGACAACCTGTCGGCCAAGGCGATCCGCTGGATCCACCTGAGTACGTAGAGGTTTGGGGCCATCGTTTGGGGCGCGAATATATAAAGACCGCCTTCTGGCTTCCTATCTACGAGACAGCCGCTGGCTACAAAGGTCCTGCCTGCATCATTCATGGCACAGCCGACCGAACCGTCCCTTATACCTATGGCCTTCGTTTCCATCAGCTGTGGAAGAATAGTGAGTGGCACTTGCTTGATCGTTATGACCACGGTTTAGGCCCACATCCTGAAGAGGCCGTGAAATTAGCCGTTTCGTTCTTTATGAAACAACTGAAATAAGTTAAAGTTCCGGTAAAGTTATGGGAAAAAGAGGATTGTCCGTATGGTCCTCATAAATCTTTTTAATTAGCTTACGCACAAGAGCTGGCCGCTCTTGTGAAAGGTCATGGTCTTCATGTGGGTCTTTACGCAGATTATATAATACCGGCTTACCACGACGGACTACAAGTTTCCAGTCTCCCTGTCTAACACCTAACATATCCGTCTCGTGAAACTCCCAATAGAGATGGTCATGCTTACGTTGACGGCCTTTCCCTATCAAGGTAGGCAGAATGCTGATACCGTCTATACAGTTTAGAGGGGGAATTCCTGCGATATCGCAAAAGGTAGGAAGAAGGTCATAGAAGGCAAAGGGTAAATCACTCTCTGTTCCGGCCTTCACCCGTCCGGGCCAACGTACAATAAAGGGAATACGTATGCCACCCTCGTGAGTACTGCGTTTAAGGCCTCGGAATTTTCCGTCGTGGTTGAAATAGGCCGGGTCTGCCCCACCCTCCTCGTGCGGGCCGTTATCGCTGGTAAATATAAGCACTGTATTGTCTGCTAAGCCTTGTACTTCCAACACCTGCATAATCTCACCCACCTGAGCATCCAACCTGGTTATCATAGCAGCAAATTGTGCATGCGCCTCTGGCGTTGGATTATAGCGAGACGGATTATCGCCCTTGTACTCACGTTCCGGAAGAAGTTTCCCCCTGAATGACCGTAACAAGGAATCGTCAGGTTGGCGGAGCTCGGCATGTGGCAATGTATAAGTAAAAATGCCAAAGAAGGGCTCTTCCTTCTTCTGATTACGCAACCATGCCAAAGCTCTCTCGTGAATAAGTTGAGAGCTATACTGCTGTCGGTTGTTATAGTCTGCACCGAACATGGCATGCTGGATGTTCTGTTCCAATACCTCACGCACCACACAGGTGTCACCCTTAGACAGACTGTACCGATTCAGAAAATTAGGGAAATAGAGGTGCGCCTGAAACTGGCAGATATAACCATAGAACTCATCTATTCCGCGTTTATCGGGTGTTGACACACTGCCCTCATAACCGCCAGCCCACTTACCAAACATACCTGTATGGTAACCGGCAGCCTTCAGGATTTCCGGAAGAATGGGCACAGACGGATCGTAGGGTTCCTGGCCTACAACAGCATAGTCTTCACAAATCCCATACTGTACCCGTGCAGAACCTCTCCAATATTCCTTATTTCCTCTTACATGCGTATGACCGGAATGTTGTCCTGTCATAAAACAGGCACGCGAAGGAGCCGAAACGGGACTGCCAGCATAGGCCGATGTCATACGCATTCCTTGTGCAGCCAAACGGTCTATGTTTGGAGTACGGAAATGCTGTTGGCCATAGCACGACAAATCACCATACCCCAAATCATCACACATTATATATATAATATTGGGGTAACCCCCTTTTGGCTGTGCCATAACAGGAGCAGCCAAAAGGGGGAACAGGAATGTCAATGGCTTAGAAATAGAAGCCAAAACCAATCTTGAGTCCTACCTTTGTACCATCTGAGAACTTGTTCAGACAGGGTTCAAAGTAAATAGCAGGTTCTATACTTACATAATGATTCAGGTAGTAGCAATAGCCGACCTCTAAAGGCATCAGAAGATAATCAGCATTCACAGCGGCATGCTTATACTTTAGACCGGCACCCAAGAAAATACCGTTTGACTGGAAGTAATAACGAGCACCGGCACCTAAAGAAACAGCGTTAATATCATTCTGAGGAGCAGGCATCCACTGGTGATTATATTCCAGGCTACCTGTCATCATCCAAGAATCAGCAAAGAAATATCCACCGACAGCCTGAAGACCCAGACCAAATTTCTCACCGCTACTGTATGAGAGGTTCAAACCAGTAAGAGATGTACCAACATACTTGGTTCCTTTCTCGAACTGAGCATAAGAACTCACAGTTACTACAGCAAACAACAGCAGCAAAAGACTCTTCTTCATAATTACTATAAGACCCCTTTAACTCCGCAAAAAGAGAACTGCTTTAAGGTCTTCGGCAGTTTAAGTTATATTGACTTTTATTTTTATTCTTCCATATAAAGAATCCGCCTGTACAGCATATCATCATGATAAAACCTGCTATCAGACCCAAGCTATGGATTTCTGATGCCTCCAAACCCATCTTATAAAGGATTTTGCTAAATCCCTCGGGCGCACCAATAATATATGAGGTACAAACCACCGTCATGAACATGGCAGGCAACAGGCAGATACAATAAGCCTTGCCTTTACGAGTCAGCCAGACCGTTGCTGCCCACAGAGTGATGCAAGCCAATGTCTGATTGAACCAAGCGAAATAACGCCATATGACTTCGAAATCCAGAAACATCAGGCATACAGCGATTCCAAAGAGGGGCAGACAAAGTAGCAGACGGTTCCATATACTCTTCTGGCTCATATTCAGAAAGTCGGCAGCAATGAGACGGGCACTGCGGAAGGCAGTATCGCCACTGGTAATAGGAGCAGCTACCACGCCAAGAATAGCCAAGACAGCCCCTATAGTACCCATCCATCCTACGCTTACCTCGTTCACCACTACAGCAGGGTTACCCATCGAAGCCAGCTTCTCGTAAGCCGTTGCACCAGCCTCGCCAGGCAAAGTGCTGGCAAACTTGATAGTGGCGGCTGCCCAAATGAGGGCTACAACACCCTCGGTAATCATTGAACCATAGAAGATAGGACGCCCGTATTTCTCATTTGTAAGACAACGGGCCATGAGCGGGCTCTGCGTACCATGGAATCCACTGATAGCTCCGCAGGCTATAGTAATGCATAGAATGGGGAAAATAGGAAGTCCCTTGGGATGATGGGTGACAAAAGGCTGATCTGTAAGTTCCGGCATCCAACCCTGTGCCGTATAGATGTTCCATCCGATACCTAATGCCATCACCAATAGTGCCAAGCCGAACAAGGGGTAAATCCTGCCAATCAGTTTATCTATGGGAAGAAAGGTAGCTATCAGAAAATAAAACAGAATGAAAACAACCCAGAACCACTTACTCCAAAGCCATCCCTGGTCAGTAATCATATTATCGAGCAAAGCGGCAGGAGTGGTGATAAAGACAGTTCCCACCAACACCAAGAGGATTAGGGAACAGAGACGCATCAGAATACGCATCCCCATACCCAGTTCGTCGCCTATCAGCTCAGGCAAGGAGACACCGCCCTTACGAACGCATATCATACCACACATATAGTCATGAACAGCTCCGGCAAAGATACAGCCCAGGACTATCCACAAGTAAGCGGCAGGGCCAAAGAGGATACCTAAAATGGCTCCAAAGATGGGCCCTGTGCCAGCTATGTTCAGGAACTGGATAAGGAAAACGCGCCAAGGGGGAATGGGAAGATAGTCCACACCGTCACGCTTGGTATAGCAAGGCATGGATGAGGTGTGATCCTTAGGGGCAAAGACTTTTTCAACTATGGCTCCGTAGATAAGATATCCTAGGAGTAGTGTAATCAGGGCAAAAGTAAAGGTTATCATATTCTATTTAAAAAATTTGTCATTCAGCTATTCAGCCTTCTCTCTCTATGGAACAGGGAGAGGAGTCCTTCTTGTTATCGTACCATATAAACAGAACAGTAAAGACTGTCGTTATCAGGGCTGTTAACACCTCGCTGATTTGTACAGGCAGGCCAAAACCATTTTCTTTATCGACCAAAATGAATTCGCTGCTGACGCTGAGCATGAACACTGCCGGCAAAAAAGCAATCACCCAACTCCAACGGGGAAGAATACCCTTTCCATCTACGCGATGATGCAAATAATGCGTAATCGTAAAGAAGGTAAAGGTTGCCAGAACCTGATTGAACCAACTGACGTAAAGCCACAGCACCTTAAAACTGCTGATGTTGAGCATAAGAATGGCTATCAGGAACAAGGGAGCTGCTAAAAGGATGCGGCGTAAGACGGTCTTCTGATTGAACCCACTGAAGTCAGCACAAATCAGTCGAGCTGCCCTAAAGGCCGATCCACCTGTACTCATGGGAGCTGCCACAATGCCCAAGACTGCCAATACAAGGCCAGCATTACCCAACCAGTCACTACACATACGCTCCACCAGAAGGCCCGGATTCATCTTTACAGTACCGCAGGCTGTCATAGCATTGTATAGTTTCTCGTAAGGTGTGGCTCCTGCAATATCCATCGTATCCACAAACTTCATGGCGGCTGCGGCCCAGATAAGGGCTACCACGCCTTCCGTTACCATAGCGCCGTAAAAGCATCGCAAGCCATATTTCTCATTCTTAATGCAGCGTGCCATCATAGGGCTTTGCGTTGCATGGAAGCCACTGACTGCACCACATGCAATAGTGATGAACAGACCGGGAAACAAGGGCGTATAGGGTACTGGATAATGATCTGTAAAAGCATCTGCTAAGCCGGGGATATTTCCTTCATGCGTAAAGATGCCCGCTCCAACAAGAATAGCCATAATAAGCAAAGCTGCACCAAATATGGGATAGATGGTACCGATAACCTTACTAATAGAAAAGACGGTTACAGCCAGGTAAAAGACGAATATCACCACCGTCCAAATCAGGTAAGTATCAGTTACATCGAACAACCGTACCGTCAACTGATCCATCAGTCCTGCAGGAATCAGCACGAACGAGGCGCCCACGCAAATCATCAGCACTAAAGTTACCACGCGCATTATCAGACGGCAAGTGCCCCCCAGTTCGTCACCAATAATCTCTGGCAGCGAGGCACCGTCGCGTCGAATACTTATCATGCCCGACATGTAATCGTGCATGGCTCCGCCCAAAAGACAACCAAAAACAATCCACAGGAATGCTGCCGGACCATATAAGACTCCCATCAATGCACCAAAAATAGGACCCGTACCTGCAATATTCAAGAATTGAACAGTGTAAACTTTCCAAGTTGGCATGGGAATATAATCGGAACCGTCAGGGCGAGTATAACAAGGAGTCTTACGGGTGGGATCTACGCCAAACACCTTCTCTACGAAAGTACCATAGAGAAAATACCCCAACACCAAGCAAGCCAATGCGATACAAAATGTAGCCATACTATTTTACCTTATTTTTATCTAATCCACGGCAAAGATACAATATAATTCACAAATTAACAATTTACTATTTACATTTTTATGAATTACCCTTTTATTTTCGCTTCCGGGAATTGAGAAATGAGAGTTGAGGATTGAGAATTACAAATTAAACAAAGAATATGAATTATGAATTAGTCAAAGATTATGAATTATGAATTATCTTTTATATCTTTGTCGCATGAAAAGTTATAAAAGCCTCTTCTTTACCGCCATTCTGTTTGTAGTGGCACAGTTTTCTATAGCACAAGAAATGTTCTCACCTGCCCATCCTGCCCCCAAATACGAGGTGCGGGCCGTATGGCTTACCACCCTAAGCGGATTGGATTGGCCCAAGGTGAAAGCCACCTCATCTGCTAACCGCGAACAGCAGAAGCGGGATCTTTGCCAGATTTTGGACCAACTGAAGGCTGCAAAGATAAATACCGTACTTTTACAGACACGTATCAGGGGATCCGTTATCTACCCCAGCAAGATAGAGCCCTGGGATGTTTGCCTGACAGGACAGTTCGATAAGGACCCGGGCTACGACCCGCTGGCCTTTGCCATAGAAGAAACTCATCGTCGCGGTATGGAATTACACGCATGGGTGGTAACGGTGCCCAGTTTCAAAATCAAGGATGCAGCCAAGATGGGGCCCAGAGCATTATTAAAGACACATCCTCAGTTGTTGAAGAAACACAACGATTCTTATTACCTCGATCCCGGTCTGCCAGGCTCCGATGACTATCTGGTAAGTATCTGCAAGGAGATTGTGGGGCGTTACGATGTGGACGGCATACACTTCGACTATATCCGCTACCCTGAGAATGCCGAGGGTTTCCCCGACGGTGCTACCTTTAAGAAATATGGGAAGAACGGGAGAAAAGCCGATTGGCGACGTGCCAATATCACCCGTATGGTCACTAAGGCCCACAAAGCTATAAAAACCCTTAAGCCATGGGTCCGTCTCAGCTGCTCGCCCGTAGGTAAATTCAAGGATACGCGTCGGTTCTCTTCACGTGGATGGAATGCCTACACGGCTGTCTACCAAGATGCACAGGGATGGCTGCGCGACGGTATCATGGATATGCTCTGCCCCATGATGTACTTCCAGGGGGACCATTTCTATCCCTTTGCTGCAGATTGGCAAGAGAACTCCAACGGACGCCCTATTGTTCCTGGTTTGGGAATTTATTTTTTATCTCCTAATGAGAAAGATTGGGATTTGGGTGTTATTCAGCGCGAACTCAGCTATCTTCGCGATCAAGGTTTGCAGGGACAAGCTTATTTCCGCAGCAAGTTCCTAACAGATAATACCAAGGGCCTTTATGATTATCTGAAGACCGCCTACTACCCCTATCCTGCCTTGCTACCGCCTATGACATGGGAGAGCAGCGAAAAACCAGACGCTCCTAAAGTAAGAGACGAACGGACAGGACCCACTACGGGATGCCTCCATTGGGGGCCCGCCAAGGGTTACCGCTATGTGGTCTATGCAAGCAAGCAGTTGCCCGTCGACACATCAAATCCCGCCAATATCGTTACGGTAACGTCGCAATGCGAATACTCCTACAATCTGCTTTCTTCTACACTTATGGGGCTGCACTTTGCAGTCACAGCATTAGACAGGTACGGCAACGAGAGCGAACCTACCGAGTTGTAGCATGCAAGGAACAGCCGGCAACTACAGTCCGGCAGTAATAATAAGGGCAAGACCTGCTATAAAAGCAACGAACATCGTCAGTAGTAAATAATTGACAGAACGGGATGCGCCTTGAAATTCCTTCCACACAAATATACCCCACAAGGCAGCTACCATAGGAGCACCCTGGCCCAAGGCATAGGAGATGGCCGGACCTGCCTGACCCGATGCTATATAGCTAAGAGCAGTTCCCAAACACCAGATACAACCACCCAGCATACCTATGGCATGAGTAGAAAGGCTACCGCGGAAATAGGCATCGTAGCCCACAGGCTCCCCGACAAACGGAAAGCGCATAGCAAGTGTATTGAATAGGAAATTACTGAGTAATACACCAACAGAGAAGATAAAGATAGCTGAGTAGGGTGTAAGTTTACCTGCTGCCGGTGACGCAAAGTTCTCGACATCCATTCCCATTACTACGAAGCGATAGAACAGGGACATCAGCACACCTGCCAGAATAGCTACAAGAATACCCTTTCGGCTATTCGAAGTCTGTTCCTTTCCCTTATTCATCTGGGCTGACGCCATAGCATTGACCACAATGGCACAGACAATACACAATACGCCCAGCCCCAGAAGCCTCCAGTCACCGGAAGGAGCGCCCAAATAGTTTACGATAACACCCAGCACCAATGCGATGCCCACACCCAGAGGAAAAGCAACCGTCATACCAGCCAGAGAAACAGAGGCAGAAAGCAGGATATTACTGGCGTTGAAAATAGCGCCACCAAGCAACACATACAGAAAACTGGTCTGGTCGCCCTGAGACAGGTCAGTCAGGAAAGGGCGTCCCTCCTCGCCATTGCTTCCAAGGGTAAGCCCCAACAAAAGGGCAAAGAGCACCATGCCGATGACATAGTCCCAATAGAACAACTCATAGCGCCAAGATTTGGCTGCCAGTTTCTGAGTATTCCCCCAAGAACCCCAGCAGATCATTGTTACGAAACAAAGAATTACGGCAAGCACATAACTATTTACAATGAACATGATATGATGATTTTAAAGGTTTATAATGCTGCTATTTCCGAAAGGTACGGAATACTCTGTTGGGCACCCATACGGGTGACGGTAAGTGAGGCTGCCTTACAGGCAAAGCGCATAGCCTCTTCTATGCTGCTCCCCAGAGAAAGGCGGACGCACAAGGCGCCACAAAAGGTATCACCGGCAGCTGTAGTATCCACTGCCTCAACCTTGATACCGGATACCATCAAAGGCTGACCGTTAATAACAGTCATGGCTCCACGGGAACCCAGGGTGACTACCACCTGTCCAACCCCCATTTCCTGCAACCTGTGTATTGCTTGTAGAAGGGTCTCGTCATCCTTGACCGTAACACCAGAAAGGCGTTCGGTCTCTGTCTGATTTGGAATAAGTATATCCACATGCTTCAGTAATTCGTCTGGAAGGGGCGAAGAGGGTGCTGGCGCAGGATTCAGCACCACAATAGCACCATTCTTCTTTGCCACACGGGCGGCGTGTGTAAGGACTGGCACTGGAGATTCCAATTGCATAAGAACCACAGAAGCCCGAGCGATGAGAGGAGTTGCAGAATTTATGTCGGCTTCTGTAAGACAGGCATTGGCTCCAGAATTGACAATAATGCTATTCTCTCCATGGGAGTCAACCATAATAAAGGCGGTACCTGATGGTGACTCCGAGGTCTGTGTAAGATGACTGACATCTATTCCTTCCTGACGCAACAAAGAAATCGTGTTCTGTGCTAATAGGTCACAACCCAGTTTACCGACAAAGGAAGTGTCTGCACCTAAGCGGGCACATGCTACGGCCTGATTTGCTCCTTTTCCTCCCTGATTCTGCAAGAATCCGCACCCCATAATGGTCTCACCAGGACGAGGAAACTCCCTTACTTGCATAACCATGTCTGTGTTTGAACTTCCAACAACTACTATCATACTTTCTTTGTCCATTTTAACTGTTTTCTGGAGCAAAGATAATGTTTTTCTTAAATACTTTGGCTTTTCTTGTGTTAAAAGTGTCGAGAGAACGTAGAAAAAAGAGCACCCGGGAATTTCGAGTGCTCTTTTCGATATAGAGTTATAACAGTTTCTTACTCCTGGCTCCAGTCTTCCTGGGTCTTGCGAACGTAGCTCTTGTAGCGCAGCTGAGCCATACGCTGTGCCTCGGCGAAGAGTTCCTCGGCCTCATCGGGATAAGCCTTCTTAACAGAGAGGTAACGAACCTCACCCATCAGGAAGTCGTGGAAGTTCTCCCAGTTCGGCTCCTTAGAGTCGAGGCTGAACGGATTCTTGCCTTCATCTGCCAGAGCAGGATTGTAGCGCCACAGGTGCCAGTAACCGCACTCGACTGCCTTCTTCTCCTCAGCCTGGCTCTTACCCATGCCGCCCTTGGCCTTCAGACCGTGGTTGATACATGGAGCGTAGGCGATGATGATAGAAGGTCCGTGCCAAGCCTCAGCCTCACGGATAGCCTTCAGGGTCTGAGCGTGGTCAGCACCCATAGCAATCTGAGCGACATATACATAGCCGTAGGTAGTGGCAATCATGCCGAGATCCTTCTTGCGGATGCGCTTACCCTGAGCAGCGAACTGAGCAATAGCGCCGAGAGGAGTAGCCTTAGAAGCCTGACCACCGGTGTTAGAGTAAACCTCAGTATCGAGCACGAGGATGTTAACGTCCTCACCAGAAGCAATCACGTGGTCGAGACCACCGTAACCGATATCGTAAGAAGCACCGTCACCACCGATGATCCACTGGCTGCGCTTGGCCAGATGTGCCTTGCCCTCCAGAAGCTCGCTCTCCAGTGCACAGCCGCGGCATGGGCAGATTGGGCTGCCTGCAGCCTTGGCTTCCTGAGCCTCCTTCAACTTCTGAGCGGCCACCTCGGCACCATATATCTCTTTGCCCTTACCCTGCCAGAACTCGAGGGCGCCATCGATAGGCAGAATAGCCTTCTCGAGTGCTGCCACAAACTCATCTGTAGCCAGACGGTTGGCGGTAGAGTCATCATAGGTGTCAAGCCACTTCTGCGTAGCCTCGCGCATCCAGTCGAATGCGGTGGTCTTGACCAGTTCTTCTGCCTTCTCGCGAAGGATGCCGCGCATTTTCTTGTGGCCCAGCTGCATACCGAGACCAAACTCGCAGAAGTCCTCGAACAGAGAGTTGTTGAAGCATGGACCCTGTCCCTTCTCGTTCTTGGTGTAAGGAGTAGAAGGAATAGAAGCAGAGTAGATAGAAGAACAACCGGTAGCGTTGGCAACCATCTGGCGGTCACCGAACAACTGGGAAATCAATTTAACGTAAGGAGTCTCACCGCAACCAGAGCAAGCACCGGAGAACTCAAACAGAGGCTGTGCGAACTGACTGTTCTTAACACTCTGCTTGATATCTACCAAGTGCTGCTTAGAGGGAACCTTAACCAACTTGTCCCAATCGGCAGCCATCTTCTTCATATCGGCTGCATCGGGGTTGAAAGGAACCATAGTAAGAGCCTTGCCCGTCTTCGGGTTACCCGGGCAGATGTCAGCACAGTTGCCGCAACCCAGACAGTCAAGTACTGAAGGTTCGATAACGAAGTGCATACCCTTCATAGCGGCGGGAGCCTTCATCTCGATGGTATCCAGACCGTCGAAGCCCTTCATCTCGTCGTCAGTCAGAACGAACGGACGTATAGCAGCGTGAGGACAGATATAAGCACACTGATTACACTGAATACAGTTCTCCTTGTTCCAAGCGGGAACGAATGCCTCTACACCACGCTTCTCGTAAGCGGCCGTGCCAACATTCCATGAACCGTCAACAGTGCCGTGCTTAACGAAGTCAGAAACCTTCAGTAGATCACCGGCTTGAGCATTGATAGGACGAACGAGCTCCTTAACGAATGCGGGAGCGTCATCCTGCTTCTCAGCATCGTCAGCGAGGTTAGCCCACTCAGCCTTCACTTCGAACTTCTTGTACTCACCGCCACGGTCGATAGCAGCGTAGTTCTTGTCAACTACGTCCTGACCCTTAGCACCGTAAGACTTCAGGGCAGCAGCCTTCATCTTCTCGACAGCCAGCTCAACGGGGATCACCTCGGTGATACGGAAGAATGCACTCTGCAGGATCGTGTTGGTGCGGTTGCCCAGACCAATCTCCTGTGCAATCTTCGTAGCGTTGATAGTATATACAGTGATGTTGTTCTGTGCGAAATAACGCTTTACCTTGTTAGGCATGAACTTCTCCAACTCAGCATCATCGAAGATGGTGTTCAGCAGGAAGGTTCCGTTCTTCTGCAGCCCGCGAGTCACATCGTACATGTGAAGGTAAGCCTGTACATGGCAAGCCACGAAGTTAGGTGTGGTTACCAAGTAGGTAGAGCGGATAGGTGTATCACCGAAACGCAGGTGAGAGCAGGTGAAACCTCCCGACTTCTTTGAGTCGTAAGAGAAGTAAGCCTGACAATACTTATTGGTGTTGTCACCGATAATCTTTACAGAGTTCTTGTTGGCACCTACAGTACCGTCGGCACCCAGACCATAGAACTTAGCCTGATACATACCGGCACCGCCCAATGCAATCTCCTCAACGGCTGGCAGAGAAGTAAAGGTAACATCATCTACGATACCGATGGTGAAGTGATTTTTGGGCTCTGGCATAGCCAGGTTGTTGAATACGCTGATAATCTGAGCGGGAGTAGTATCACGGCTACCGAGGCCGTAGCGACCACCCACGATAACAGGACGGTCCTGAACATCGAAGAAGGCATCCTTCACGTCGAGATACAAAGGCTCGCCATTTGCTCCGGGCTCCTTGGTGCGGTCCAGTACGGCAATTTTCTTCACCGTCTTGGGAACAGCTGCCAACAGATGCTTAACAGAGAACGGACGATACAGGTGAACAGAAATCATACCCACCTTCTGACCGTTAGCGTTCAGGTAGTCGATAGCTTCGCGAGCTGCATCGGTAGCAGAACCCATCAGGATAATCATGCGGTCAGCATCCTTGGCTCCGTAATAAGAGAACAAATGATACTCACGACCGGTAATCTTAGAAATCTCACCCAAGTATTTCTCCACAACCTCGGGAACTGCATCGTAATAAGGGTTACAAGCCTCACGGTGAGTGAAGAACGTTTCGGGGTTCTCGGCTGTACCACGGGTGATAGGACGCTCAGGCGACATAGCACGATCGCGGAAACGCTTAACGAACTCCTCCTTAACAAGAGGACGGATATCCTCCTGATCCATTATTTCAATCTTGTGGTACTCATGAGAGGTACGGAAACCGTCGAAGAAATTAACGAAAGGTACGCAAGTCTCCAGAGAAGCCAGATGAGGAACGGCTGTCAGATCCATCACCTCCTGTACAGAACCAGAGCAGAACATAGCGAAGCCTGTCTGACGGCAAGCCATCACATCCTGATGGTCACCGAAGATACAGAGAGAGTGGCTGGCCAGCGTACGGGCGGAAACGTCGAATACGCAAGGAATCAGCTCACCAGCAATCTTGTACATGTTAGGAATCATCAGGAGAAGACCCTGAGATGCTGTGAATGTGGTTGTGAGAGCGCCTGCCTGCAACGAACCGTGAACGGCACCGGCAGCACCTGCCTCTGACTGCATTTCCTGAACAGTGACGTTCTGGCCCCACAGGTTCTTACGACCGCGGGCAGCCCATTCGTCAACGTGCTCCGCCATAGGCGAAGAAGGAGTAATGGGATAGATAGCGGCAACTTCCGAGAACATATAGCTCACGTGTGCAGCAGCCTCGTTACCATCACAGGTAATAAATTTCTTTTCTTTTGCCATAATAAAATATCTATATACTTTTTAAATTGACTTTAAACTTTAAACTCTCCACTTTAAACTTTATAAAAAATTGCCTTAATACAGGAATCCGTAAACCCAGATAGGAATCTCTTGCTCAGCACCCTCAGCTATGCCCGAGAGTGCATACAGCACATCGGTATTCTTGCGTTTCGGATGCTCCAAGCAGATGCGGAAGCGCTGCTTACCGTCAACGATAAACGTACTGCTACGGTCACCAGCCTGAACATTGTGACGACCCCAGAGAGCATTCTGGAAGAAAGTCTCCATAAGTGTCTCCTCCTCAATCTTACCAGGAGACATAGCATACATCAGGTTGGTGTTATGCAGATACAGGCCAGAAGGCTTCTTGGGGAATTCATCGCCATGACGATATATCATGTTCAGCAATCGGGCATCGCTCAGATACTTGATGTAATTCATCACCGTAGCACGACTGGTCTGCATATCGCTGGCCAACTGGCTGACATTGGGAGCACCTGTACCGCCTGTAGCCAACAGGTACAGCAGCTTCTTAATCTTGGTAAGGTACTTCAGGTCAATCTGCTTGATAAGAAGGATATCCACCTCTATCATCATGTTCATCGTCTTCAACAGAGTCTCGCTGAAATTACCGTTATCCAAAAAGAAGGGATAGTATCCGTGATGCAGGTAGTTTCGGAAATGCTCCAGGGGATCCACCTTTGCCAGCACCTCCTGAGCGATGCGCTCGTGGCGGTTCTGAATTTCGCGTATGCTGTAAGACTTAAAGTTCTCGCCCGTCATCATATTCAGGTATTCGCGGAAAGAGAAGCCCCTCAAGTTGTAGCTATCCACAATGCCGTTCAGTTCGGGATTCTCATCCTTCAAACGCATCACGCTACTACCCGTAAACACTACACGAAGACGGGGAATACGATTGTAAATCAGTCGCAACTCATGACTCCAGTCCGGCTGTTTAAATACCTGGTCTATTAGCAAAACCTGTCCGCCTGCCTGCTGGAACTCTTGCGCGAACTGGAACAAAGTCTTACCTTGGAAGTAGAAGTTGTTCATATTAATATACAAACACCTCTTGTCCCGTGGTGTGAAATGCTCCTTGGCATACTGAAGCAGGAACGTAGTCTTGCCAACACCCCTACTGCCTTTAATTCCAATCAAACGCTGTTTCCAGTCAATTTCATCCATCAGGGCTCTCCTTACAGGAGCCTCTGTATGCTCTACAAGAAACTGATGAATCCGAAAGAATGTCTCTAACATACCCGAAATAGATTATTTTTCGGTGCAAAGATACTCTTTTTTTTCACAAATTGCAAACTCTACATAACAAAAAGTGCATTTTAGACCATTTTTTATTATAATAAGGTTATAGGGGATTTCCTTTTCTCTCTGAATAATAGATATATGGCCTTAACTGGTATAGAATAATACGCCAACGAAAGTTATGATGACGATGGCCACGAAAATAAAACCGAAAAAGGCTATCAGGGCCAAAAGGAAATTCAGTAGGGTGCGCCAATAGCTATAGCCAGACAATTGCTTTATCGGGATAACAATGAGCAGTAAGAGAAAAGTCTCGAATATCATGTTCAGGCAGAAGAATTCGGCAACAATAGAATAAATTTCTGTCATATTCATGGAATAGACCACAGCAACAAAGAACTCTGAGAATCGGATGCCGAGATAAGCAGGACTCTTGCGAAAGAACAGGTAAAGAGGAACAGAGAAAAACAGCATGAACAACATGGTTACCAGACTTATGTGCTTCATGGACCAATCGTAAGCCCTATCGGACAAACTATCTGCATCTGCCGTCAAATCGGCTAATAACTTCTCTTTCTTTTTGACGTTCTCTTGTTCTTCGGCACTTAGCTCTTTTTCCGGCTTATCGATACTTTCCACATGATCTTCGTGCAGATTCTTATCCTCAGCAATAGCTTCAGTCATACCCTTGGTAAACTGCTCCTGAGCCATTTCCAGACGGTTTTCCATGCGGATATTCATGCCTGTTTCTACAAGTAGAGAAAGGGCCACAAGCAAGAAGAATAGCTTAAACGGAGGGAAGTAAGCCATCTGCATGCCCTGCAGATAGTCGCGAATCATGTAACCAGGACGCAGGATAAGGTCGCGGATGGTACTGAACATACCTCGATTTCCTAAGCCCCATACATCAAGGAAAAGCAAAAAGGCTTTCTTGAAGGAATAACGGCCTATCTGGGCCGATTGTCCGCAGCGGGGACAGAAATTACCCTGAAACCGGGTTCCACACGTTGCGCACTGGTGTGTCTCTTCCGACATAGGGGCTACCTGATGAGGCTGTTGCTGCCATTCACGGAATTGTCTGTATTTCTCCTTTAGTTTTTTGATTGTCATCGTTGTTAAGGTTCTGATTTTTTAGGGAAAACATCGATATGACGCATCTGTTTCATAATGGCGGTCTGACGCTTTAACATATAAGCCGATGGGCGCTGACTGCTGAACTTAAGCGGATTAGGTAAAGTGGCAGCAATAAGGGCACAGTTGGCACGGGTAAGATCGGAAGAAGAACGTCCGAAGTGTTGCTGCGCTACTGCTTCGGCTCCATAAATACCATCGCCCATCTCAATGGAATTCAGATATACTTCCATTATTCTATGCTTACCCCAAATGAGTTCTATCAGGCCTGTAAAATAGACTTCGAGCCCCTTTCGGACCCAACTATGGGCAGGCCAAAGGAATACGTTCTTGGCCGTTTGCTGGGAGATGGTGCTGCCGCCTCTATGTCGCTTGCCCGCCCTACTCTCTTCGATAGCTGCATCGATAGCCTTAAAGTCGAAACCGTGATGTTTCAGATATAACTGGTCTTCACTGGCCATAACAGCCACAGGCATATAAATGGACATCTCGTCGAGTGGCACCCAATGGTGGCGGAGCCTGATCTTCTCGCCATGTGCTACCTGTTGACAGCAGCGGATTACCATCAGAGGGGTAATATAAACAGGCACCCAACGATAGGCTATAACAGCAAGAATTGTGCTTCCGAAGAACAGGAGCACAATCCATTGCATAAATTTCTGTATTTTCCTAAGCATATTCATATGCCTCCCCGCCTTGACGGGAGGAGATGGGAGCAGGTCTCCTCTTTTACTGCAACGTACCTTCGTTAGCAGCCTTTACCATTGCGTCGCTGGCATACAGATAAACCTCTACACGACGGCTGGCATTTCTGTCCTCCTTACCACTGGCATCGTAAACCAAGTACTGAGGATCCTCGCCGTAACCGGTAGCACCCTTAATCTGAGAAGCGTTTACGCCACAAGAGCCCAGAAGGAAAGCCTTTACAGCGTTTGCACGACTTTGGCTCAGTGTCAGGTTAGTAGCATCACTACCATCGCTGCTGGCAAAACCATAGATAGAAACATCACAGTCGGTGTAAACATTCAGCACATTGTTGGCAAACTGACGCAAAGAATTCTGTGCCTTTGCCTGCAGATCGCTCTTACCAACCTTGAAGAGAATTCCGTTATCGAAGGTTACCTTAACGGCTTCCAGACCGTTCTTGTCAGTAACAGTAGAAACCTCGGCATTGTCAACTGCCTCGGCAGCTGCCTTAGCCTTATCCATCTTCTTACCGATAAGGATACCTGCTGTTGTACCTCCGGCAACACCAACGCCTGCACCAATGGCTGCGCCTAACTTAGCACCACTCGAACCACCAGCCAAAGCACCGATAGCAGCACCTAAGCCTGCACCTAAAGCACCGCCGCCGGCACCACCAATAAGGCCACCCTTTGTGGTGTTGTTCATGTTACAACCAGAAAACAAAAGAGCTACAGAGAGTGCTCCAATAAAACCTTTCATACCTTTCATGTTATTCTTTATTTAAATAGTTATACATTTTTCTTTGTTAAAATCTCACCGCAAAGATACACATTTTTGGAAATAAGCATTCAAAATCCGCGATTTTTTACTACTTTTGCAGCGGTTTTAACATAAAGAAAGGGCAAATACCCATATTTTCAGACAAATAAGAAAGAATAAATATAATGGCAAAAGAATTGGAATTCCTTACCAAACGTAGTGAGGACTATAGCAAATGGTACAACGAATTGGTAGTAAAAGCCGACCTGGCTGAGCAGTCGGATGTCCGTGGATGTATGGTTATCAAGCCATACGGTTATGCTATTTGGGAAAAAATGCAGCGTGTATTGGACGATATGTTCAAGGAGACTGGTGTACAGAATGCTTATTTCCCCTTGCTTATTCCCAAAAGCTTCCTCTCGAAAGAGGCTGAGCATGTTGAGGGCTTCGCCAAGGAGTGTGCTGTGGTTACCCACTATCGCCTGAAGACCAACGAGACGCATGACGGTGTAGTCGTTGATCCTGCAGCCCGTCTGGAGGAGGAACTTATTATCCGTCCTACTTCGGAGACAATTATCTGGAACACCTTCAAGAACTGGATACAGAGTTATCGCGACCTGCCTCTGTTGGTGAACCAGTGGTGCAATGTTATGCGATGGGAGATGCGCACCCGTCTGTTCCTGCGTACCAGCGAATTCCTGTGGCAGGAGGGCCATACGGCTCATGCTACCCGCGAAGAAGCTGAAGCACGTGCCCAGCAGATGCTGAAGGTGTATGCCGACTTTGCCGAAAATTATATGGCGGTACCCGTTGTGCAAGGTGTGAAGAGCGAGACAGAACGCTTCGCCGGTGCCCTCGACACCTATACCATCGAGGCTATGATGCAGGACGGTAAGGCACTACAGAGCGGAACCAGCCACTTCCTGGGCCAGAACTTCGGCAAGGCATTCGATGTTCAGTTCTTGAACAAGGACAACAAGCCCGAATATGCCTGGGCTACCAGTTGGGGTGTCAGTACCCGTCTGATGGGTGCCCTCATCATGACGCACTCCGACGACAACGGACTGGTTCTGCCTCCAGCGTTGGCTCCTACCCAAGTGGTTATCATCCCTATCGGCAAACCTGCACAGATGGAGCAGTTAGATGCCAAGGCTGCTGAGATTGTAAAGAACCTTAAGGCACTGGGCATCAGCGTGAAGTATGATAATGCTGACAACAAGCGTCCTGGCTTTAAGTTTGCCGACTACGAGCTGAAGGGTGTTCCTGTTCGTTTGGTACTGGGAGCCCGCGATTTGGAACAGGGTCTTGTAGAGATTATGCGTCGTGATACCTTAGAGAAGGAGAACGTTAGCATCGAAGGCATCGAGCAGTACATTAAGAACCTGCTTGACGAGATTCAGCAGAACATCTTCCAGAAGGCTAAGACTTTCCGTGATGCTCATATCTACGAGTGCGAGAACTACGAGGAGTTCAAGGAACGCGTGAAGGATGGCGGCTTCTTCCTCTGCCACTGGGACGGCACAGCCGAAACAGAGGCTCAGATTAAGGAAGAGACGCAGGCTACCATACGTTGCGTGCCCTTCGGTGTAGAGCAGACTCCCGGCACTGATATGGTTAGCGGCAAACCCGCCAAGGCTCGCGTACTGATAGCAAGAAGCTACTAAAGCACATGAGGCCGGGAATCTGGATAAGCACGCTCTTTGCAGCCGAGGAGATTCCCTCTGCCATCGTTACCTTTGTGGCTTTACTGATGTTCCTGCAGATAGGAGCATCCATACCCCTTTCTACGGCATTAGCCGCTCTATTGTTCCTGCCCTGCATACTCAAGTCCTTCCTGAGGACATGGGTGCGCAGGGTCGGTCATTTTAGGGAGATTCTGCTGTTGACGGAAGGACTTCTATGCATCACGCTTTTTGCCCTTGCCGGTGCCTTCATGCAAGGGATATGGTATGTTTTCTGTGCGCTTATGCTTACCAGCTTCCTGGTGGCCTGGCACGAGTTGGCAGCCCGTATGTACTACGAGCGGATGCTCTATCCGCGTCAGCAGAAATACTATACCAATCTGAAGATTGCCTCGGCCCAACTGGCAGTCATCCTTACCTATGGAGTGCTGATTATCCTAGTAGGCAATCTGGAGGTTTTCTTCCGCCAGATCAGGCACTCGTGGTCGATGGGTTGCTACATGACAGCCGGCGCCTTTATGTTCTTTACCGTGATGCACATACTTATCCTTCGCACACCGCAAATAGGCAACCAAAGACAAAAGCATAGCATGGGGGCTTCGGTAATGGCCGAAGTACATGTGATAGAACGCATAAGGGAACAGCCTAACTGGTGGAAATATGTTCTTTGTCTTTTCCTGATGCTGCTACCACAAAGTTTGATGTTCTTTACGCGCGTACATTTTTTATTCGACAAGGTAGCAAACGACGGACTGGGATGCACCCTTCAGGAGATAGGCTTTGCACAGGGAACGGTCGGTGTGATAGCATTCACCTTGGGACTGACCATCGGACGGAGCCTTATGCGCTGGATTCCTACCAGGAAACTCTTCTGGCCGCTGACCTTCATATTAGGTCTCTCCCCTGCCGTTTATCTGTTTATGACCATAGATACGCCAAATGACCTTGTGGCGCTCTGCATTGCCACATTCCATGCTCAACTTCTCTTCGGGTTGGGTTTCTGCATCTGTCGCGTTCCCATCAGTATGATTTCCGGCGAACGTTACCGCAACTGTGCCAACCTGCTCAGTGTTCCTCTGGTAGCAACATGTATGCTCCTGCCTATGATAGCAAGCGGATTCCTTGTCGTATGGCTGGGCTATCACCAGTTCTTTCTGATAAACACCCTATCGGCTCCCATCTGCTGGTTACTCATTTTCAGTATCAGTAGAGGAATTTCACCGGCCAGTGGCCAGTGAAAAACCTTATGTGAGTCTCGCAAATGCTATTTTCAAAAAGTTTTCAAAAAAAAATATTTTCAGTTGATTTTGTCTAGTTTTCTTGCAGGTCTCATTTCAGAATGTTATATTATGTGCATGCGAAACAATAATAACGAAAAACGAAAACGAAAACGAAAACTTTTTAACCTTATAATATTTTAACATTTTAACTATAAAGGGATCATAAGTGCCATCTTCCATCATCCTTCTTCCATCTTACATCAGCCCTCTTCCATCTTCCATCTTCCATCTTACTTCTTCCATCTTACATCAGCCATCTTCCATCATACTTCATACATCATACATCATACATCAGTCATCCTTAACCCTGAACCATTAACTGTGAACCATAAACCATAAACTAAATAACTGACTTAAAAAAAGGCATCCGTGTGGATGCCTTTTTCTTTTTTACAGCATGTAGTACTGATTCACCATCTTCACGTAGGCCGCAAGTGCCGACTGCACTCTTCACTCTAGGTGACAAGGAACCGGAACCTCTGTCACCGTAAATGGCCTCAACTATTTTTTATTGCACTTTCGTCATCTGGAAGGTGGCAATGTAGCTCGTGCCATCCTCGCGCAGACGCAGAGCCTTCCATTTCATCACACCATTCTTGATGCTCTCAATCTCCCACCATTCGCGCAATTCCTCGCTGTCGGCAGTCTTCTTCCAACGGGTGCAGAGCAGAGTGCCATCAACGAAATAGTTAGACAGGTAATCGGTATCGCCCTTCCACTCCCCGTTCACCTTGGAGTAATAGGTATAAGTGCCGTTGGCTTTGTATTCCCAGCGGTGCAGTTCGCCATCGGTGTGGTCGTCCTCCTGGCTGGTCACCTTGCCTTCCCATGTGCCAATGATGTCGTCTTCATAATCTTCGGTCACGCGAACATAGCGTTCCTTTTCGTAAACCTCATGGATAATCATTTTATCATCAAGGAAGACTTTCCAGTCGGAACTCAACATCATTTCATCGTCTGAAATGGAGGTAATCGTAGCATCTGTGATATGCTTGATGGATTCGTTTTCCATTGCCGTGAGTGTCAACTTGTTACCCTTAATCGTGAGGTCTGCAGACGAATGGTTGTTCCATGACTCACTGTAGAAATCGGAAAGGCTACCGTAAGCTTGTGTCGGTGTCAAGAAGGTAATGACTGCCTTCAGGTTGGTGGGACATGGCTGACCTTCCAGCTCCTCCACCATCCACTTGCCCATCAGCTTTGTTTTAAGCTCTTCCTGAGTGGGGGGATTGTTGTTGTCATCATCAGATGAACATGAGGTGAACACACTTGCGCCACAAATCAGGGTAGCGGCGAGGACCCAATTCAAAATCTGTTTCATAATCTCTATTTTTTATAACAATTTTGGTCTTTGTAACGTATGATTTAGTTTTTTCAGCTCCAAAGGTATGCATTTTTGTCTCAAACACAAACACAATGCCCGATTTTTTCTTCCCAAAATCAAAAATTTATTTGGATTTTGAAAACCTAGGTGACAAGGGACAGAGGTGCAGCCTATCTTCGAGATTTCGGTCTCAAATTTACAAAAAATTGAAAAAAGTGGTGCAAAAATTGTAGAAAAATTTGCTGTCAGATACTTATAAAGTTTAAAGTTGAGAGTTTAGAGTTGAGAGTCAGTTTAGAGAGTTTAGAGTTTAGAGTTTAGGGTTATACGCTAACCGCTAACCTGTAACCGGTAAACTAATTGTTCATTGTTAATTATTAATTGTAAACGGTTTTCTCTGTTTTTCGGTTCTGTTGCTCAAGCCGTAGGGCTGTATTCGGTTTGTGAAGCAGCGAAGGCAAGTTAACTTGGATTCGATGATTCACGGACTGAATACGAATGGGTGAAACACATGAGCAACAAAAGCGGGTTTTTGGGGTTTTATTTTATCAACGAAAGTGTATACTGTCAACAATGTCAGGAAGGTTGTCAACCTATTCAGTAAATTGACTGTCAACCACATCAGGAAAAGAGTAGAAAACTGTCAACCCAAATGGTTCTTCGTCAATTTAGTTGAAAAGTGGTTGATTAACAAAAACCGCAAAAACCCTTCTGCTTAGGTTGAGACTTCGTCTCTGATGTTATGTCTGCGTTCTTTTCCTTGTGTGCAAGCACCCAGAT
>Ga0247608_10000482_pt1 | contig 64025 bp, 77 predicted proteins | sample 176DNAGHGlowgp2_FD_193490 | JGI IMG/M metagenome (GOLD analysis project Ga0247608, IMG submission 193490) | Sheep rumen microbial communities from Palmerston North, Manawatu-Wanganui, New Zealand - 1766 DNA GHGlow gp2 | ecosystem: Host-associated > Mammals > Digestive system > Stomach > Rumen ... | reverse complement strand
ATATTTCTCCGGGGGAACTTTTTTGTTATATTTTTGAACCCGGGTTTTTCCTCTACAAGGAGTTAACAATGACACGAGATGGATACGTGCAGCTTGTAGCACCTTTAGCTGTTGCTGCTTGTCTACGATTTAGCGGTTATTTGCCGTCGGTTCTCATTGCCCAGGCCTGTCTAGAACCTGGTTTCGGTACTGGTTCAGGCAGTGAACTATATTCCCAGGCTAACAACTGCCTTGGAATGAAGACAGAGCTTCTCAATTCAACCTGGAAGTCAGAGTTCTGGCATGGTGATACAGTTGAGAAATACACCCCTGAGGTTTACAACGGAGTGCCAACAACCATTTGGGATTCTTTCCGCAAGTATAGAACTCTGGATGATTGCTTTTATGACTATCTTCAGTTCATGCGAGATGCTAAGACTGGAGGGCATTACAAGTATCGTGATGTGCTGAAGATTACAGATCCTCGAGCTTTAATCACTCAGGTTAGCCAGCGTGGCTATGCTACCGGCCCAACCTATGTTTCTTCAGTAATGAGGATCATCAACGAGTTTAATCTCACACAGTATGACATAGGAGTACATACAATGGTTACGATCGGATCAGCTCGCATTGACGAGAACGGCAACATTTCTGGCGGACAGGCCGGAGACAACAATGGTCGCGAGGTTTCAACCCAGCCCTACTACGATCATCCCAAGGGCTGGTTCATATTCAGAGCCAAGTCTGTCTTCGTACGAGAGCTCATTGCTGAAGCCATGGAGGCTGCTTGTGCCAACGACAACATTGGTTACGACCAGTCCAACAACCAGAGCTTATATTCCGTAGCCAAGAAAGTAGACTTCGATCTCTCTAAGGTCACGACGCCCTGTGAGACCGACTGCGCTCGTCTTGTCAGATGCTGCATCAAATATTCTGGCATCGACATCAAAGACTTCTACACTGGTGACGAACCGTCTGCCCTTTCCAACAGTGGCTACTTCGACCAGGTTTACGTGAAGTCCCAGGAAGAGCTGGCTCGAGGTGATATTCTCGTAACCAAGACCAAGGGTCATACTGTCATCGTTCTTGTTTCCGGCAGCCGGTATCAGCTCACAGTCAGAGAGATGCAGCAGTGCTTGCGTGTCCTTGGCTGGTACACCGGAAACCTTGATGGTGACTACGGCGGACTCTCGATGCTTGCTGTCCGTGAGTACCAGAAGGGTTGGCGAGGGAAGCTTGAAGTTGACGGTGAGTTCGGACCGAAGACCAGCCTTAAGCTTATCGAGGACTACGTGTTCCACATGAAGGGTCAGCGGCTTACTGCAATCCCGTTCACCAAGGAGCAGTGGCTTAAGGAGCTCGACGCTGTAGCGGACTATGCCTTCAGTCTCGATCCGCATGGGTCCAAAGGAATCAACCTGTACGGTGACAACAAGTGTTTCCCGATTGGCAGAACTTCCGAGTGGTCTTGTGACAGACTTGCCTCAGCTGCAATGTATAATCTCGGATGGACCAGGCAGCGAGCTGACCTCGGTGGAAGTCATGGAGACCTTACCAAGGACTTCATCAAGCTTGTCAATCTCGGTGTAGCTGACAAGATTGATCGCAAGGAAGATCTTCAGGCTGGTGACATCGTCATCATTGCAGCTCCTGGTGATCCGACGTTCCATACGTTTGTTATGGCGTCCGATTACGCTCCGGTAATTTCAAAATGGGATTTCGGAATGGATTCCAAGATCCAGAGAGAGCAGCCCTACAGATCAGAGTTCATTGAACCGGCTTGGAGAGACTATGGGCGGAAGTTCGGTTACGGAGTTCGTTTCCATTACGTCAAGCCGGCCAAGAAGCTCACACCCATTCAGGAGTTGGTGTTCAAGGGACAGACCGAATCCGTCAAGTTCACAGGTTTCAAGATCGAGCTTGATGGCATTCGAGGGAGTAATACCAACCGCCAGATGGTGAGATGTCTTCAGCATGCTGCAAACCTTGACTGGGGTTCTGGTCTTAAGGAAGACGGAGATCTTGGTCCGCTTACACGTAAGGCTTTTGAAGGCCATTACATTCGTAAGGGTGAAACACAGTATGTCGTCACAGCTGTTCAGATCATTGCTTACTGCAAGGGGCTTGATCCAAAGGGCGTTGAGTATCCTGGTCACTTTGGCGACGGTCTCAAGAACGCACTCGGTGATGCCTGGCTGTCAGACATCGAGATATTTAAGCTTCTTAAGTAACATTAGAGGGGTCCAACTTGGACTCCTTTGCAGTGGGCACAAGCAGTCTGTTTTAGACGTTCCTCGTGTCTCCTTTCGTCTGTCCTCCATGAAGGGTGCAATGCTGTTTGTGTCTACTGCAAAGGGGTCTAAAAGGAGATGAAACAATGCCAAAACGAGAACCTAAACCACTTCAAAAGAAAGTGAGGACGGGTGGTAGTTCTCGAGAAGCTGTCGAAAGTCGTTGTATTGCCAAGGCCTATGCTTTAGTTGAGCAGCGACTTGAAGATGGAACTGCCACCTCTCAAGAAACCGTCCACTTTTTAAGGATGGGGTCAACCAGGGAACAGATAGAGCGTGAGCACATGCGTCAGAAGACCGAAGAGGCAGCGGCTAAGGTCGAAATGTACGAACGTATGAAGCAGAACGAGATCGACATGAAGGAAGCTATGAGAGCATTCACAACATACGGTCGAATGTTCGCTCCTTCGGAGGGGAAAGAATGAGAACCTACAGTGAACTCATTCGAATCCCAGACTATTACGACCGGTTTGACTATCTTAAGCTTCACGGCAAGGTTGGAGAGGAAACCTTCGGCTACGACCGATGGGTCAACCAGCAACTTTACCAGAAAAATTCAAAATGGAAGTCTTTCAAGCGAGACATGATTCTTCGTGATAGTCTCAATGGAGACTTTGTGTGCGACATGGCTCATGAGGATTTTCCGATTATTGGAAAGCGACAGCAGGACCGAATAGTTTTGCATCACATCAACCCCTTGTCTAAGGACGATGTCCTGTACATGCGAGACTGTGTCTTTGATCCTGAGAACGTTGTATGTGTACGCTTTCTAACACACCAGGCAATACACTATGGTGACAGGTCTCTGCTGCCACAACCTATTATTGAACGGCAACCATATGACCAGTGTCCGTGGAGGAGGGCATAATGACCACAAGTATTTTAACAAGTGTTAAAGAACATCTTGGCATTGATGCCCAGGATGAAAGCTATGACAATCAGATCGTTGAGCACATCAATCGAGCTCTTGTCAAATGCAGACAGCTCGGCGTCGGACCCAAGCGGGGGTTTGTTATATTTGATGAGACGTCTGAATGGTCAGACCTGATCCCGGCTACCCAGACTTTCCTTCTCGCGGATGTACCGTCCTTTGTCGGCGATCTGGTTCGATTGTCTTTCGATCCTCCGGCAGGTGGGAGCACTATGCAGGCTCTCAAGGACACCATTGCCGAGGATGAGTTCCGAATCAAGCTGGCTCTTGAGGTAGAACAGGGTTTGATGGGGTGATATTTCATGCTTTCAAATCGAGCTACCCCGAAATACTACAAAGAGTTTCGTGATCAGGTTCTTCGGGGGGAGATACCGGTCAATGAAGAAATCTCTATGGAGATGAATAGGATTGACGCTCTCATAGCCAATCCAAAATACTTTTACGATGATGAGGCTATCGACGGCTGGGTTGAGTTCTGTGAAAACGAACTTACCTTAACCGACGGTCAGCCTCTCTTCTTGTTGGACAGCTTTAAGCTTTGGGCCGAACAGCTCTATGGTTGGTATTACTTTGTAAGACAGCCGGTACCGGAGCCAGACCCTAACGGACACGGAGTTCGTTACGTTGTTCGGACAGTCAAGAAGCGTCTGACAACAAAGCAGTATCTGATTGTTGCTCGAGGAGCGGCTAAGAGTATGTACGACTTCTGCATTCAGGCATTCGGCTTGACAGTAGACCCGTCGACAACTCATCAGGTCACAACTGCACCAACGATGAAACAGTCCGAGGAGGTTTTGTCTCCATTCAAGACCTCCATCACCAAGTCACGAGGACCATTCTTCAGATTTCTGACCAATGGCTCGATGCAGAACACCACTGGTTCCAAGATGAACCGTCCAAAGCTTGCCAGTACCAAAAAGGGTATCGAGAATCTTCTCACAAACTCCCTTCTTGAGATCAGACCGATGGTCATTGACAAGCTTCAGGGATTACGAGTGAAGTATTCCACAGTAGACGAGTGGCTCTCTGGTGTTCTGCGAGAAGATCCGGTCGGTGCTCTTGAACAGGGTGCTCGAAAGGGTGGATTGGACGACTACATCATCATCGCTTCTAGCTCTGAGGGTTGTGTTCGTAACGGAGCTGGAGACTCAATCAAAATGGAGTTAATGGACATCCTTCGAGGTGACTATTATGCACCGCATGTGTCCATTTGGTATTACCGTCTTGACGATGTTTCGGAAGTCAACGATCCTGACATGTGGCTCAAAGCTAATCCGAATCTCGGAAAGACAGTTTCCTGGGAAACCTACCAGCTCGACGTCGAAAGAGCTGAAAACGTTCCGTCTGCTCGCAACGATATTCTTGCCAAGCGTTTCGGGATACCGATGGAGGGGCTCACCTACTACTTCACGTATGCTGAGATACAGCCACATCGGAAACGGAGCTATTGGAAGATGCCGTGTGCTCTTGGTTTGGACTTATCTCAAGGTGACGACTTCTGTGCAGCCACCTTCTTGTTCCCGTTGAAGAACGGGAAGTTCGGAATCAAGGTTCGAAGTTATATTTCTTCGTTAACTTATGAAAGGCTACAGCCGGCAGCAAGGGACAAGTATCGTCAGTTCATGGATGAAGGCAGTCTCGTCGTATTTGAAGGAACAGTCCTCAACATGATGGACGTTTACGACGACCTCGACCAGTTTATGGAAGACCAACAGTACGACGTTCTCTGCATGGGCTACGACCCGTATAATGCTAAGGAGTTTGTTGCTCGTTATATTCAAGATCGAGGCGAGTTTGGAGTTGTTAAGGTAATCCAGGGAGTAAAGACAGAGTCAGTTCCGCTCGGTGAGTTGAAGAAACTTGCCAGTGAGCGCATGCTGCTCTTTGATGAGGAACTAATGAGTATGACTATGGGCAATGCCATGGTTCTTGAAGATACCAATGGCAACCGTAAGCTTTGGAAGAAGCGTTATGCTGACAAGATCGATAATGTATCGGCCTTGATGGATGCATGGGTTGCCTATAGACAGAACATTGACATGTTTGAGTGAGGTGCTTATGGGTTACGGAGCTTATCTTGCCCACCATGGCGTAAAAGGCATGAAGTGGGGACATCATAAAGATGCCAGCGATGCCAAGTCTGTCAAATTTGAAGGACAAGGCGGCGGAGGTGGTAAACCTTTGACTAATGAAGATGGTGAAACAATAGAAGATTTAAAGGCCGATATAGATGAAGGCTGGCGAGAAGGTATTGCTGATGAAATTTACTTCCCGTTGAAAAGAGGAGAAAAAGTAAATTGGGAAAACGTTGCCAATTCCTCTAAAGAAGTGCTTAAAGGCGTTGGATCCTTGATGAAGCTGCAAAAGAAGCAGCGCGAAATAGACAAAAATCACAAACGTTTACAGAAAGCCACAAAGAAGGCTGCCAAGTCGTTAGAAAGATACAAGAAAAAGAAAAAGAAACAGGAAGAATACTTTAGGAAACACGTTACAGTCAGTTTCCAGGATGCAAAGATTACCAATGATGGCCATGCAGGTAAGGATGTAAAGCATTCTGATATTTCTGCATACCAGAACTATCTGAGCAATCATGGCTTGAGCATGTGAGCACCAAAAGCAGGAGGGCTTGTATGAGCTACACAACATATTTAGCCCACCACGGCATCAAAGGTCAGAAGTGGGGTGTAAGAAGGTTCCAGAATTACGATGGGACAAGAATTAAAGATCCTTTAAGTAACACCAAAAAGAACTACAAGATAGTAAAGAAGATATTCAAGGCATCTGATAGGTTTGGCGATCGGCCTGAATACCAGCAACTCTCTTTTAAAGAACGATTTCTGAATCCCGCAAAAGCTAGGCAAGTAGATGCTAATAATCGTCGGGCTAATGACTTTGACAGGGTTAAAAATAAAATTGACAATTTAGTAGACAATGTCATCACAAGAGATACAGCTACTGCCGATAAAATCGAATCTCTCGCCATGAGCGTTAAAAAAGCTGGCAGCGTTTGTGCTGAAGACTATGAAAAAAATGTTGATTTTTATCGTACAGTGGCAGGCCTTGCAGAAGCCGATCGTCGGACTATAAAAGGTTGGACTAAAGAACGAATTGTCGAAGCATATAGGCAGGGACCTAAAAACCTTGCGGATGATGGTTCATACAATTCATACGATTATTGCCTTGTTGCTAATGGTAAAAATCCAAACCGTGTTAGGTCTGACTATGATAAAGCGCTGTCTACATTGCAAGATTTTTCTAGGAAAATCTCTGATGAGGCTTTGGGTAATCAGGCTGAGAAATACATATCGACATCAAGAGACGGCGGGTATGCTGGCGCTATCTTAGAGGAATATGTAACAGAATCCGCTTTGCGGAGTGTTGGTAAAACCACTAACGCAATTGACTATACATCTTCAGTACACTTGTACACCGACAATGAACTTAAAAGAATGAAGTCGGATCTCGACAAATACAGTAAAGAAGCTCGAAGTATGCTGCAAGGCGAGGAGGTTAGTCATTCAGTGATTGTAAATGATGATATTTATTCTTACAGATCCTATCTGGCTCATCATGGAATCAAGGGTCAGAAGTGGGGTGTGAGACGGTTCCAGAAAGCTGACGGAAGTCTGACTGCTGCTGGAGCCAAGCGCTATGGTATTAAAAGCGCCATGTCCGCCGGACGTAAGGTCGGTGTGGGTCTTGTGAAGGCTGCGCGTGGCGGAATCCAGAAGGCTAAAGAGGTAAAAGCTCGTAAAGCTGCCGAGAAGCTTGAGCGCCAGAAGAAGGTTTGGGCTAAAACTCGTCTCGGCCTGACCATGAATGCTGACAAGTTCACTGTCGAAGAGCTTAGAGAGGCCAACAATCGACTCGACGAACGCGATAGAGCCGCCAAAGGCTTTGCTGAGCAGGTTAAGCGAGGTGTTGGATATTTCCAGGCTATCCGTGATGTAACTGGTGCTATCAAGGACACCAAGGATTACATTGAGGATATTTCTGGCGAGAAAGAACGTAAGCAGAAAGCTGCCGACGAACTCAAGTATCAGCGTCAGCTCGAGAAAGAAGAGCGTGATCATCAGAGAGCTCTTGAGAAAGATAAACTTTCTGCTGAGCGTGACATCGACTACAAGCGCGAGAAAGATCAACTTGATCGTGAATCTCGTGAGCGCATTAGCAAATACACAGTTGATGCAAAGAACCAAAAGGGTGATCCTGACAAGCCTTCAGCATCTACTAAGCCAAATGATCCGGATGGGCCCAACAATGGTGGTGGTAACACCATAGAGCTTAATGGGAAAAAGTACGACTCCGACTTTGTGAAGCAGACGAATCCTGAAGCTTACGAGTATGCTATGAAAAAGCAGAAAGATGACGCTCGTAATGCAAGACTTGACTACTTAGAAGAGCGAACTAAAAAGTCAGATAAGTCCAAGGGTCAGGAGAACGCAGAATCAAAAGTTTCTGAACAACCCGTCGAGAAAAAAGCAAAAGCAGATACGAAACGAGCAGAACTCGAAGCCCATATGGAGAAACGCTATGAAGAGATGAAAAAAGATCTTGGAAAAGCGGCAAGAACAGATGCTGATGTAGACTCTATGATAAAAAGTCTCAGATCCATGAGGCAATTCATGAAAGACTACAAAGGCACTCCACAGGATTTTGACCTTGATACTTTAAAGCAAACTCGTGCTGCTAAAAAAGCTGCTAAAACTACAAAACGTAAGGCAAGATTAGATGCAGCAGAAATGGAGAGGGGTGTTCGTAAAGCGCAAAAAAATGTTTCTGAAGCTGACGAGATTTTGTCTCGAGTATCACCGCTTCGAGTAAAAGTAGCAAAAGCGCTTCGAAAACTGCCTTCTGATTCCGATAAAGCCAAGAAACTAAAAGCTCTTGATAATAGATACGAACAAGAAGAACAAAAAGCATTGTGGCAAAAACGTCAGGCTGAAGACTTTTTCAGACGGGCTGAGGAGTATTATATTAATCATTCAGACCTCTCTGTTTATAACAACTACCTAGCCCACCACGGTATAAAAGGTCAGAAGTGGGGTATTAGACGGTTTCAGAATGAAGATGGAACACTTACAAAAGCTGGATTGCGGCGTAACGAAAAGGCTGAAAAATTTCGAGAGAAGGAGCTGAAGCGTTACGATAAAAACATCGATAGGGCTATAGCACGTGGGCAAACGAACACGAAGCAAATGTACGAAAAGTTAGCAGACCATCTTGTAAAGATGACTGTTGATGATATTTACAATGAACACAGAGCTGTACGAACCAAAGCTATTGGCAAAGCGGTATTAGCTGGTGTAGCTACAACGCTTGCTTCGTCAGTTGCTGGTCTTCCTAACATTGCCTCCATACCAATGGGCGTAGCAATGGGTAAGGCTGCGTCAGCAGGCACACGTGACAAGTATCGGCTGGAACAGATTGCTCATGCTGTTATATTTGCCGATGATAATGCTCTCGAACACCACGGCATCAAAGGTCAGAAGTGGGGCATAAGAAGGTTTCAGGACGAAGCCGGTCGATTGACTTCTGCTGGCAAAAAGCATGCAGCAGAGCTTCGCGATAAGGTAACTTCCAAGCTTAAGATAAACGCCAAATCTATGGAGTTTGAAGTCCAAGGAGGTGGAGGAGGCGGATCTATTGATGGCTGGGAAGATGTTAGTAAAGAAGATGAAGTAACCTTGAATGACCAGAAAGCCTCATTAGTACTATTTCTTAATCGTGGAATGATGTCTGAAGAGGAAGTAAAAGAGCTTGCTGATGCTTTTGGTTACGAATTTGACGATAGTTTACCAATGGATGTGCATCTGAGAAGGCTGACAGAAACCGTAGAAAAAACAAGCGGATCAGATCTTAAGACGGCAATGTTCAATTTCCAGCAAACTCAAAGAAAGAAGGTTAGCTACAGTGAGGGAATAGCCAATGGTGTATCAGCAGTTGTCAATGCGCTTTTCTCCTCTAACCTTTCAGCGGTTGCTGATCCTGTAATCTTTGTCAAGGACGTTATATCTGCAGAAATGGCAAAATCGAAAGCTGAAAAGAGAAAACAGGGTGAACCAGTAGACGAAGAAACTGGACTGCATCTTAAACAGAATACTAATGCTTCGCGAGAAGAAGATCTTAAAGATGTAAATCCAGGTTGGAAGAACCTTGCTACAAATACTAAGCATAACTGCATGTGCTGTACGGCCACATATGACATGAGACGTCGTGGTTATGATGTAACGGCTAACGAAGTTCAGTTTGGTTATGATTATGGCGATGTTACAAGATGGTATCCTGACGCCAAGGTAAAACATCTTGATACAGAAAAACTTGAGCGTAAGTATGTTCATAAATATTCTGAAGACTCACAAAAGCAGTACAAGCAAGAGGTAAATGAGCAGCTCCAGAAAGAACTCGTAGCTCAAGGAGACGGTGCTCGAGGAAATCTGATGGTTACCTGGGATGGCGGTGGCGGACATAGCATGGCTTATGAAGTCGTCGATGGTGTAGCCTATGTTTATGACGGACAAGCCAACATGAAAATGGATACAATGAACGTTGTGGCTGTTGCTAACAATATTCAGTATGCCCGATTGGACAATGTCGACTTTGATCCTGAGAAAATTAAAGAGGTGGTGCACTAATGCTTACATCAGAAAAAGCCATACAGCGATTTAAAGCTGTCTATCCGAAACTAAACCCGATCAGTCTTATAGACTACAATAATTCGCACTTTGTTGTTACCACTCATATGGGCATGTACGGTGTTGACAAAAGAACTGGCACTGTTGGATATTTCTCACCGATGTCTGACCTTAAAAAGTATAGTGACGCTGTCAGAAATCGAACGATCAAGAAATGGGAGGAGCAATGAGTACATCAGTATTACTGTCCTCTGATATTTTCGCATATGATGTATACCTTGCCCACCATGGAGTAAAGGGTCAGAAGTGGGGCGTAAGAAGATATCAGAACGAGGACGGAACACTCACGACCGCTGGCTTGAAACGACAGGCCAGACGTTTTACTCGTGAGTTGAACAAAAACGATAAAGCGTTGGCTGTTTCCAGAGCTCACGGAATCATGGCTCGTAACGAGTTATCTAATCTTGACGCTCGTGTTGACAGATTGCGCAAGGCCGGAAAACACGAAAAAGCTGAAAAAGTTCTTGCTAAGCAGCAGAAAAGACGCGCCAAGTTAAAGGACGTCCAAGAAATGTGGGACGAGAAGACCCTTAAAACTTATGGAAGACAGGCTGAAATTGCTGATGCTTGTAAAAAGCTAAAGATCGACGTAACTGCAAAAGACACGTACAGAAGCACTCGAACAAGGGGCGAAAAGATTGCCAACTTTGCCATAAATGTTCTTGCCGCAGCCGCTGGCGTGTACCGTATCAGTACATCTGAGATCCAGGGTACAAAGTATAAAGCTCAGTATAAAGAAGCAGAACATACTGTTAATAATAATGTCACCAACTACGGAAATGGTGGTACTATCCGAAAACAGTACAGCACAAGTTATGAAGACGGTGACGGTAGTAGGCGCAGGAACAGACGTACGTCTACTTCTAGGTATAACTAGGAGGTACCCCACAATGGGTTTTGGTGAAAGACTACAACATGCGTGGAATGCTTTCTTGGGCCGCGACCCGACGCCTTATATTTCACGTGGCGGATACGGAGGTGGTTCTCGACCGGATCGAATTCGCCTGAAAAGAGAGAACCAGCGCTCTATTCTTGCATCGTTTATGACCAGAATCGCGGTTGACGTGTCTCAGATTTCTATAAAACACGTCCGTTTGGACGAAAACAATAGATTCCTGGAACCGATCAACTCTGGTCTTAACAACTGTCTGACTTTAAATGCCAACCGGGATCAGACAGGTAGAGCGTTCATCAAGGATGTTGTCATGTCTATGATGGATGAAGGAGTAGTTGCTATTGTTATCACAAGGGCAGACTTCAATCCAGAGACGACATCCTTTGATATTCAGGCCTTGAAGGTTGGCAAGATTCTGGAATGGTTTCCAGAACACATAAGAGTGCGTGTGTACAACGAAGATAAGTGTGAGTTTGAGGAGATTGTTGTTCCCAAATCCATCACGGCAATCGTTGAGAATCCGTTATATTCTGTGATGAATGAGTACAATTCCACATTGCAGCGTCTAATTAGGAAACTCGACTTGCTTGATACGATTGACGAACAATCGGCATCCAATAAGCTTGATCTTATCATCCAGGTACCCTATAGTGCACGCACAGAGCTTCAGCAGGCAAGGGCAAAGCAGCGTAGAGACGACCTCAAATCGCAGCTTGCCGATTCCGAATACGGTGTAGCATACATCGACGGAACTGAGCATGTCATCCAGCTCAACCGAGCCATTGAAAACAAGATGCTTTCACAGGTTGAGTACTTCACAAACCAGGTATTCAGTCAGATTGGCTTTTCTCAGGCTATCCTTGATGGTACTGCCACTGACGACCAGAAACTCGAATACCAGAACCGAATACTTGAACCTTTCGTTTCAGCTATCTGTGATAGTATGAGATGGAAGTTCCTTAGTAAGACCGCTCGTACTCAGAGGCAGTCTATTCTTTTCTTTAGGGAACCGTTCAAGCTCGTTCCGACAACTCAGCTTGCAGACCTTGCGGATAAGCTTACTCGTAATGAGATTATGTCTTCTAACGAGTTCAGGCAGATTCTTGGTCTTGTTCCTTCTAAGGATCCTGGTGCTGATGAACTGAGAAACAAGAACATCAACCAGTCGGCAGAAGCTGAAGCTCAGAAACAACCTCCAGCCCAGGAGGAAGAACCTGTTGAAAAACAGTAGAGAGGAGGAATTCAAAATGGGGGATGTGTATAAGAACCCCTCAGCGACAAACTATGATTTCGCTGGGTGGGCAACACGTTTCAACATTAAGTGTGCGGATGGTCGAACCATTAAGCAGAGCGCATTTGACGACTGCAACGGCAAGATCGTCCCGATCGTCTATCAGCATAACCACAAAGACCTCGACGCTGTAGTCGGCAAGGGTCTTCTTGAAAGTCGGCCGGAAGGTATGTACATGTATGGCCTTCTGAGTCACAGCGCTGATGGACAGAAAGCCAAAGGGCTTATCGAAGAAGGTGTTGTTACAGCACTTTCTATCTATGCCAACCAGCTCCGTGAATCCGGTGGAAACGTTTACCACGGTAACATCCGAGAGGTAAGCCTTGTTCTTGCCGGCGCAAACGAGGGCGCTTATATCGAGTATCCGTCAATCCAGCATGCTGATGGATCTTATACCCCGGATGATGAGTCTGGGGATTTTTATTTCTATAACAACGCGCTCGAGCATTCGGTCTTCGCCAAAGACACTCTCGAGCCCACCGTCGAGCCTGTCATTGAGCATGCCGACGAGCCAAAGGAGGAAAAGCCAGTGGCTGAAAAACAGACTGAGGGTAAAAAGTCCCTCGACGACATTATCGCAACCATGAATGAGGAGCAGCAGGCGGCCTTCTATCAGGCTCTTGAGTATGCTGTTGACCATGCTTCCGAGATCAAGAAGCAGGTTGACGATGATGACGAAGATGAAGACGACGGCGATGAAGCCGAACATGACGATTTTGGAGGTGATGAGTACATGCAGTACAATCCGTTTGAGCAGGGCGCCGGTGGTCAGGGCGTTCTTTCCCTTGATGCTTTCATCGAGACGAGACAGTCTCTTGAGCATGATATTTTCGATGACACCAACCTGAGGGCTGCCGGCACGTTCAAGAAGGCCGTTTCCATGGCCCTGGCTCATGGCGACTATGGCGATGAGTTCAGAGAACAGAATGATCTTACCGTATTCTTCCCGGATGGCCGCAATGGCAGAGCTCTTCAGCATGACTCCTACGGTGTCGAGAACATCGACTACCTGTTCCCGGAGGATCACAACCTCAATCAGGAGCCGATGCTTATCGCTCGTGATGATGAGTGGGTTTCGGTTGTTCTCGGCGGTGTTTCTCATGTCCCGTTCGAGAAGTTCAGATCCATGTGGGCTGATATTACCGAAGATGAGGCCCGTGCCCGTGGTTATATTAAGGGCAACCTGAAGAAGGAAGAAGTCTTCAAGCTCATGCGGAGATCCACGGATGCCTGCATGTTCTACAAGCGCCAGAAGCTTGATCGTGAGACCATCATCCGGATCAAGAACTTCAACATCATCGCATGGCTCTGGAAAGAGATGAGAAAGATGCTGAATGAAGAGCTGGCACGTGCAATCGTCTTCGGTGACGGCCGTGACGCTACTTCCCCGGACAAGATCGACGAGGGCTCTATCCATCCGATCATTTCCGACGATAACTTCTGGACCATCAAGAAGTCTGTTACTGTCGGCAATAAGACCCGGTACGAGGTTGCTGATGAGATGCTTGAGACTGCTGTCCGCGCATTCGAAGACTACAAGGGCTCCGGTTCCACGGTGTGCTTCATGACCGAAGGTCAGCTGGCTGACTACAGACTCATGAAGGACGGCCAGGGTTATCGTCTGTATAAGAATCAGAGCGAGATCGCAGATGCGTTCGGTGTTACCCGCATCGTCCGTATTCCGAAGGAAGTCGTTCCGGCGAATTTCGGTCTCCTGATCCTGAACCTCAAGGACTACACTGTGGGCACCAATGCCGGCGGCGAGATCACCAGCTTCGACAAGTTCGATATGGACTACAACCAGTATTCCTACCTGCTTGAGGGCCGGTGCTCTGGCATGCTGACCAAGCCGTACAGTGCGATCTATGTTACCAAGCAGTAAGCAGAAGGAGGGTTATATTATGAGACTCAGAAGAGAGAATGGTGATTTCGATTTTATCATCAATGATGGTGCCGGTACAATTCAGCCGAAGCTTTTCCCGGAGCAGCTGGTCGGCCAGATCATGATCGTCGGCAACGTCCATACGGTCATTACCAATGTTGCAGGTGCCAACGGTGCAGCTACCTACACGCTCACTGCGGGTAACGGCAGCACCTACACCTATACAGTGGCCACCGGTGCAGTTGCCGTTAACAGCTGAGGTGATCTATGAGCAAGTGGTCAGGAAACATCGGCTTCCTTGTTACCAAGGAAACGGCTCCTGGCGTCTATAATGGCTCAGATGACGATTCTGAGTTTATTGAAGAACATCACTACTACGGAGAAATGACCAGGCTTGGAAGCAGCTTTCAGCAGGTATCCAAGGTCAATGATGATATTTCCCTGAACATGTCTTTGTCAATCATTAGTGATCCGTTTGCTAGAGCCAACTTCGCTCACATGCGTTATATTACGTACCGTGGAGCCAAGTGGAAAATCTCTACAGCGGATCCTACTGGTTGGCCGAGAATTACGCTTCAGATAGGAGGGCTTTATGAGTAAGCGCTTAGAACTACACGCCAAGCTCGAAGCCCTCCTTGGTAGTAGTAACGTGTATTTTCAGCCGCCAGAGTCGTTAAAGATGAAGTTCCCAGCAATCGTATACTCGAGAACTGGGATTGAATACAAAAGGGCAGATGATGATATTTACACAGGAGACACCAAATACTCCGTGTCTATCATCACAAAGGACCCCGACCTTCCTCTTGTTGAGGAATTCTGCAAGCACTTTAGGTTCTGTCGGCACGACCGGCACTATGAATCTAAGGGCTACAACTACGATGTTTATATTCTCTATTATTAGGAGGTTCAACTATGGCTAAGATGAAATGGGGTGAAACCGGTGTAAAGCGCTTCTTCACAGGTTGTGACTGGGGCGCACTTTACGTCATGGACGACACCGGTGTGTACGCAAATGGAGTTGCATGGAATGGTCTCATCTCGGTTGCCATTTCCCCGTCTGGTGCTGAGGCCAATAAGCAGTATGCTGACAACGGCGTTTATGCTGATATTCGTTCCGAGGAGGAATGTTCCGGCACGATCGAGTGCTTCAACACTCCGGATGAGTTTGATATTTGTGATGGCATTCTGGCTCTCGAGGGCGTAAGCCTTGGGCAGCAGATCAGACGTAAATTCGGCTTCGCATACAGATCGAAAGTCGGCAACGATGTCAAGGGCCTGGACTACGGCTACAAGATCAAGGTTGTGTACAATGCTACGGCGGCTCCGTCCGATCAGACCGATGAGACTACCAACGAGTCTCCGGAAGCTCAGACGCTCAGCTATGAGTTCGATACCGAGAAGGTCACCTTCGTGTACGACAATAAGACCTATAAGGTCGCAACTCTTGAGTTCGATTCCACGAAGCTCACTGAGGCTGCTATGAAGGCCGTTGAGGATCTGCTTTACGGTACAGAGCAGGCTGAACCGACCCTTCCGGCACCGGAAGTTCTTCTCGCTGCTGTCAAGGCTGCGAAGTAATTAATACCAATAATACCTAAAAAATGCCAAAAAACCACTTACTTTTCATAAAGTTTCTGAAAAAGTATATGTTTTTTCAGGGAGAAAGTAGAAAACGAGTGGTTTTTTGGTATTTTTGGCATTTTTTCACAAAATTAAAAGGAGAGACCACAATGTTTAAGATTACCAAGACTTACAAAGACTACGACGGCAATGAAATGACGAATGACTTCTATTTCAGCCTTTCCAAGCAGGAGATCGTCGAGCTGAACTTCACTTCTCCGGGCGGACTTGTCCGATACATCGAGAGTATTCAGAAGACCAACGATGGCGGTGAGATCATCGGATTCTTCAAGAAGATTCTGTTGGCTTCTTACGGCCAGAAGGTATTCGATCCCAAGTTCGGTACCCGCTTCTCGAAGCTTCCGGAATACGTGGAGCAGTTCGTTTCCACACCGGCCTTCTCCATGATCTACATGGATCTGGCTACCGATGCTAAGCTGGCAGCAGATTTCATCAGAGGTGTCGTCGAGGATGCTGTCGATATCGATGATGCTGAGTTTAATGCAGCTATTGCAAAGGTGTCTGCTGACATCAAGCCGGTTAATTAAGGAGTAAGTCATGCCTCTCACAATCACTGTGCCCGGACGGGAGTTCTACGACCAGCGAACAGGCTCATTCATCAATGTCCCTGAGACAACGCTCAGGCTTGAGCACTCGCTGTATGGAATTCGGTTGTGGGAATCAAAATGGAAGGTACCATTTCTCGATGAGGTTAATGAGAAAACCAAAGAACAGATGCGAGATTACGTACGTTTCATGACTTTAACCAAGAATGTAAATCCGCTAGTGTATTTTGCCCTTACCAACGACAATTTGAAACAAATTGAAGAGTACATAAATGATCCTGCTACGGCAGCAACCTTCAAAGAGCTTCCTGGACAACGTCACGGTACTGGTAAATTTGTTAGTGCGGAAACCATATATTTTCAGATGTTTCAGAACAACATACCACTCGAGTGCGAAAAGTGGAACTTTAACAGTCTTAGAGCCCTTGTCGAGTATTGTAACCGAGAAAGCGCTCCTAAGAAGAAACTGTCAAAAGACGAAAACATCGCACGTATGAGAGCTCTGAAACAAAGACGACGAGGAAAAAGGAGGTAAACGCTGTGGCTAGATCCATGCCGTCTATCACTTTTTCATACAAGGGAGACTGGAAGAAAACCAGAAACTTCCTAAAAACTGCCCAGCGTCTTTCGTTCCTTTCTTCGCTGGACAAGTACGGTCAGGAAGGGGTAGAGGCCTTACGTGCAGCTACCCCGGTCCGAACCGGTGAAACAGCAGATTCCTGGTCTTACGAGATTGAGAGGACTACTGATTCTGTGACCCTTAGATGGGTCAATTCTTCAAACAATAAGTCCATACCAATAGTTCTATTACTCCAGTATGGGCATATGACAGGTACAGGCGGTTATGTACAGGGCATAGATTTCATTAACCCTGCTCTTAAACCGATCTTTGACAAGATAGCTAAGTCTGCATGGGAGGAGGTGAAACGCTCATGAGCGAAATCGAGAACAGAATAGTTGAGATGAAATTCAACCATGATGACTTCTCGAGAGGTGTTGAGGCTACACTCCAGGACCTCAAGAAACTTGATGAGGGTTTGAAACTCCAAGATGCAGGTCAGGCCCTTAGCGGTCTCCAGAAAGCGGCAAATAACGTTGACTTCTCGGCAATTGCCAAGAGCGTTGAAGAGATCAACAACCGATTCCAGTTCATGGAGTCCTTTGTTGGGCACGTCTTCGACAACATCAAGTCCAAGGCAGCTAACTGGGCAACCAGTATGGCTAAGTCCCTCTCTATTGACCAGATCACTGGTGGTTTTAAAGAGTACGAGCTCAAAATGGGGTCTGTCCAAACCATTATGGCAGGTTCTGGAGCTTCGATGGAAGAGGTCAATAAGTACCTCGAGGAACTGAACACTTACTCCGATAAGACTATCTACAGCTTTTCAGACATGACATCCTCGATTGGTAAGTTCACCAACGCCGGTGTCAAGCTGGACGATGCTGTTAAGGCTATCCAGGGTATTTCGAATGAAGCTGCTCGATCTGGTGCTAACGCTCAACAGGCTTCTGCTGCGATGTATAACTTCTCCCAGGCGTTATCATCTGGTGCAGTCAAGCTTATTGACTGGAAATCGATCGAAAACGCCAATATGGCAACTGTCGAATTCAAACAGTCACTGCTTGATACAGCCGTAGCAATGGGTACTGTTCGAAAAGAAGGCGACAAGTATATTTCGACGACTACGGACGCCAACGGACATGTGTCTGAGGCATTCACTGCGACGTCCATGTTCAACGATTCACTTTCATCTTTGTGGATGACTTCTGATGTTCTTACCCAGACCCTGTCAAACTACTCTACTGATGTTAGGGAGATGACTGACGACGAGTATAAACTCTGGCGCGAAAAGATGGTCGGTCTTCACTACACCGACGAACAGATCGATAAAATCGAAGAACTCGGCAAAGCATCTTTCGATGCAGCTCAGGATGTTAAGTCGTATTCCATGATGATGGATTCTCTTCAGGAAGCCATTGGTTCTGGTTGGGCAACGACCTTCGAACTTATATTTGGTAACCTTGATGAGGCGAAAAAGCTTTGGACAGGACTCAACAACGTTCTCTCTGGAACAATCGGAGCTATCGGTGAAGTTCGAAACGGCATCCTTAAGGTCTGGAAGGCTCGTGGTGGCCGTGACGACATGCTTGCTGGTATTACAGCGTTATGGCGTGCTTTCACGGGCCTTATGAAGCCAATTGGCGAAGCTCTTGATTACTTCTTGCCATCTGTTAAGGTTCTTGGCATCAGGCTTGCTACTCTGTCGCATAGCTTTATGATGGCCGCTGGCAGCATCAGAATCTCTGACGAGTTCGCAACGGACATTCGCGACACCTTTAAGATGCTTATATTCCCGATTGTCACTATTGGAAAGCTTATTGGGAGTGTCTTTGGGGCTGTGTTACCTACAGCGTTGAAGTTGGTCGGTTCCATCGTCCGAGCAATATTTTTGATCACCGGGAACATGGCGAGAACTTTTCAGTCCTTATTTTCCCCGGTGGAAAAATTTACCAAAACTTTTGGAAAGGCGTCAAAGCAGTTTGTCAAGTTCTTTGAGAAAGATATTGTCACTTTTCCAAACGCCTTGGCCCAAACTCTTGTAAACCTTGGTGCTACTGCCGAGAGGTTCATAGTCGGCACGTTCGAGAAGGCCAAGAACACGGTTATCCCCTTCTTCGTGAAGTTATCTGTGATATTTGACAAGTTCAAGAGAAGCATCCAGAACGTTATTAAAGATTCTGGTCTTGGTGACTTCATCGACTGGATCGTTAAGTGGAACAACATCACCGGTCAGATGGTCGGATCGTTCTTCACAAGTGTTATTCCGGATACAATTAGCGGAACTGCCAGTGCACTTGCAGACTTTGGTAAGGCTGCCATCGAAGCTTTTAGAGGCTCGAGCAGCATAGGAGAATTCGTTAAAAATCTTAAGAAACCTTTTGAGGATCTCAAAGCCAAGCTGGACGAGGTCTTTATGTGGGAAGACGGCTTCTTTGGTGCAATTTCATCAATATTTGGTCATTTGATCCCTGGTGGAAGCATCAAAGATCTCAAAGAGATGTTCTCCTATTTCCAGGTGGACGTTCCTAAAATTGTTAAGGGCGTCAAAGGGGCTTTAAACATTTTAAATGCCGACCTTTACAGGCTCACGGGTATCAACTTCAAAGCTGTAGGTCAGGATATTGGTCACTTCTTCAGTGTCATTGGCTCAAGTATAGAGCAGGCTACAAGAGGCTACAGGCAGGCTTTTGCTACGTTTGGACAGGATATTTACAAGGCACTTGAAGATAGCTGGATTATCGACTGGTTTGATACAGTAAGCGCTTGGTGTCACGTAGTATGGGATGACTTAAAGTGGATATTTGGACCTGAAGGAATGCCTCTATTCTTAAAAGGATTGGGAACGCAATTTAAGAATCTTGGAGAGAGCCTTGCGAATGCATTTAAGTTCTCCACTTCAATCACAGATTTTATTGACCGTGTCCGATATTCTTTTTTAGAGTTTGGCGAAGCAGTTCAGTATGTGTTTTTCGGTGACGCCAGTGTTGGAGCCATGTCTGAAAAACTTAGAGTTTTGAAAGAGGCTTTCCAGCGTTTGTTAATTCCGTTCACATATGGCATCAAAAACTGGATCGAATACGACAAACTAATCGCTGGTGTGTCTAATGCTTTCAAGAAACTCGGTCGGTCTCTACTTGAGTTGATGCATCTTGACGGTGTGTTTGACAGTCTGTCTCAGCTTAAGATATTTAGTGACCTTAGAGGAGACCTTTCCAGGTTGCTTGGGGTCGTTAAGGAGTTCTTCCAGGCCAACATTCTAAGTCGTGTCTCTGCCATGGTTGACGGCATCAAAGAGAAGCTTTCTGGAATTGGTAAGTACTTCGAACGAAACCTCAACTTTAAACGGATATTTAAAGACGTCGGTGCAAGTTTCAAATGGCTGACAGCAAGACTTTCCTATTTATTAGGCGAGGGTTGGAAGCCAAACGAGATATTCAAAAACCTTGGAGCTCTGTTTAGTCAGTTCTTCAGAAACATCGGAAAGTCAATCAAGAAGAACATCAATCTCGGAGGGGTTCTCAGTGATATTCAGTCTTGGTTCTCCAAGATTCGTGATTCTGTAAAGGACTTCATCACTCTTGGCCTTCCTGGGATGATCGGAAAGATCTCTGATAAAGTAAAAGAACTGTGGGGCAACTTCAGCGGAAGTGCTAAGGACGTAGGCTCTGGAGCACTCGAGAAGATTAAGGATCTGGCATCACAGCTTCCTGATATTTTCCAGAATGCGAAAGAGAAAGTTGGAGAGTTCTTTGATAAGATTGCCAATGCCAACATAGTTAAGTCCGTACAGGGTATCTTTGAACCTATGATTGAATGGGTGAAGAACTCTAGGGCTGCTCAGGGTATCGGCTTTATATTTGACAAAATTAAAGAGACCTTTACGGCTCTTAAAGGATCTGCCGGGGACGGTTTCACAGCTTTCCTCGAAAAGATTAAGGACTTCAAATTTGATAGCACAACGCTTACAGCATTACTTGACAAAGTCAAAGAATTCTTTGGTTATATTAAGACCGTCAGCACCGATAAGTTTGGTGAGATTCGTACAAAGCTAGGCGAATTCGTTGATATGCTCAAGGAGAAAGTCGGTCCGGCAAAAGACAGAATGCTGGAACTTAAAGACACTCTGATGGGCACCTTCAGTGATATTCTCAGCAAGTTCAAGAATTTCGACTGGACCCCGGTGTTCGACATTGTCAAGGGCGCTGCTGCTATCTACGCGTTTTACCAGATAATCAAGGCAATTGACTCGTTCACAAGCGCTGTCACAATTGTCTCTACCATTAAGGGCATGTTCTCCGATATTGGCAAGGCGGCAAAGGCAACCAAGTGGACGCTTATTGCTGATGCTTTCCTTAAAGCTGGCATCGCTATTGCTATTCTGGCTGGATCGTTAGTTGTTCTTAGTTCTATAAACCAGGACAACTTAATGAATGCCACCTCTGCAATCGCTATCATATTACTTCTGATGTCGCTGTTTGTCGGCGCGCTTGCTTTGTTTAAGAAGTTCTCAGGTGCCTCCGCAGCAGCCGAAGCCAGTGCTAAGGACAGTAAAAAGGGGGCAAAAGCTCTCGAAAGTATCAAAGAGGGTCTTGGTAAGTTCCTCGACAGTGTAAGCGAAACATTTTCTAACTTCCTGAAGAAGATTGGTAATGCAGCTCTCATAATAGGTAGCGTTATAGCAATTGTCTTTGCTATTGTAGCAGTTGTACGATCCTTCAAGCAGATTCAGAAGATTGCTAGCGAGCCGAACTTCAGAACAGCCATACTTGTGCTCCTTGGCATTGTTGGTGTGCTAGGTGCCTTCATAAAAATTGTAGCCAAGGGGAAGCAATTGAGTGTTGGTTCAGCACTTGGTATATTTGCACTTGGTATAGCTATCACGAAGGTTGTCAAAGCTTTCGGAATGATGAACAAAATCGTCGGAAATGAGAACTTCGACAAGGCCCAAAAAGCTATGTGGGGCATTGTTGGCATGCTCAGTGTGTTACTGATAGCCACCGGATTTAGTAAGAAAGCTGATAAGAACATCAAAGCTTTTGGTGTCACTGCGATTCTCATGGCTATTGCATTCAAGCTTATTGCTAAGCCTCTGCAGGAGCTGACTAAGGTTGCTGGTGCTGGCGGTAACAAGTTCAAAGGTGTTGCTATCGGTCTGGGTATACTTCTCGGTGTTATGGCCCTGGCTATTGGTATATTTGCTAAGCTTGGTGCTAGTGCCATTGAGGAGAACATGAAGGGCTTCATTACTGGCTTGGCGGGTCTTGTTGTAGTGGCAGGTGTCATATGGATATTTGCTGATGCTCTGAAACAGCTTGATTCCTTAGACCATGTATGGCGATCCTTAGGTGTGATTGTTATTGGTCTGGTGGCTATAGCAGCCGCTTTGGCAGGTTTCGGTGCTATTGCACAGATATTTGCTCCTGGTCTGCTGATACTCACCAAGGTAATGACCGGATTCGGCATCGCTGTAGCTCTTGTGGGTGCTGGCGTTGCACTGTTTGGTCTTGGTGTCCAGTTAGCTGCTGCTGCTTTCCCGGCATTCGGTGAAGGCATCGTGCTTATGGCTAATGATATTCAGGGTCATGAGGACGAGGTCGTCAATGCTATTGGTGTCATAATTGCAGGCATTGTTAAGGGTATTCTTGATGGCTTAGGCTTGCTTGTAGGGGCAATAATCAGCGGTCTTGACACGGTAGTGGTGGAGCTGGACAAGTATCTGCCAAGCCTCCTTGACCATTTGCTTGTGCTGCTGGGGCATATTACGGTTATTCTTGTTGATAGACTCGGACAGGCCTTCGTGTGGCTCTGGGACTGTATACCACCAAAAATCAAAGAGTTCTTTGGCAAGTTGTGGTCAGAAGTTGCTGACAGGCTTGGCGACTGGTGGGACATCTGGCGTGAATGGCAGAAAACCAACGTTACTTATATTCAGCAGTTCTTCTCTTATGGAGGAGCGCTCGTCAAGTACGGTATGGCGAACATTATATCTATGATAGCCAATGCCGTAGCCAACAACCCTGTACTTTCTAAAGTGTTCGAGGCATTAGGTGTTGACGTCAAGTCTTGGGCAGATAACGCTACGGCTAAAGCTGAAGAGGCTTTGGCGAATGTGAATGCTGTTGAAGAAAAGTACGAAGCCAAACGAGAAGCAATCCACGCTGAGTACAAAGCTAAGCGGGATGCTGAAACAATAGCTGAGTGGGAACAGCATATGTCCGATGAAGCAGCGAGGGCTGCCGAGGATATTGCACGTATCCAGGCTAAGTACGACAAGCAGGCTCAGATTGCGTCAGATGGTACCCATGCTGCAACTGCTGCTGTTAATCAGGCCATGGCTGAAGATGCTGATGGTACAGAAGAATCAGCTAATATATTTGGCGTCAATATTGGTGGGGCTCTTGGTGAGGGTCTCATGGGACAGTTGACGTCCATGATGAACAACGGAGCTGATAGTCAGCAGATGCTTGCTATGCTTCAGTCAAGTGGCGTTGACATGGGTGACAGCTCTATCTCTGGCATCATAGAAGCTCTGCAGAACGGTGATACTAGTGTTATATCTGAGTATGTTGATCTTGGAGAAGACTCAGCCGACGAATTCGGTGACAATCAGGATCTTGAAGGTGCTGCAGAAGACAACATGGATGCTGCGGCCAGCGCTGTGAACAATAACAACAATGTTAGCAATGCTGCTGGTAATGCCGGTAGACGCTCTGGCGAAGAGTTCGGTAGGGCCGGTTATGGTTCATATTACGCATCTGGTTCGCATTCCATGGACGGTGGTGCTGCTGGTATTGACGATAATACCTATAAGGTTACTGCTGCTGCCAGACGAGCTGCTAGGGCTGCAAACGATGCATACAATGCAGAATCCCTAATTAAATCACCATCTCGGAAGTTTAAAGAGTCTGGTATGTATCAGATGCTTGGTGCTGCTATTGGTATCGCTGACAATACTCACTATCTTGTTGAGAATTCGGTATCTGCTGCTAAGGCGGCAATCGGAGCATTCTCTGATACGCTTCATTTCGATACGAGCGGAGCTGGGTATAGACCTCATATTTCTCCGGTACTCGACATGTCATCCTTCTCTGCAGGGAGTGGAGCAATTAACGGATTCTTTGACAGGGCTGCCAACGTGCAGGCTAGCATCAATACTTCTGGATTAAACTTCAGAGATTCCATCAACACATTCTCGAGGGCTGATATTCGTAGAGGTGACGAAACAGTGAACGTGATGCGACAGCTCAACGACGCTATTTCAGATCTCGGAAATCGTATCGAGAGAATGGAAGTGAAGCTCAATGACGGTACTCTGGTTGGTAAGATTACTGCTCCTTTAGACCAGTCTTTAGGTCGTAGAGCAGCTCTTAAAGCTAGAGGAATGTAACTTATAATAATAAAAAAATGCCAAAAAACCACTTACTTTTCATAAAGTTTCTGAAAAAGTATATGTTTTTTCAGGGAGAAAGTAGAAAACGAGTGGTTTTTTGGTATTTTTGGCATTTTTTATACGTGAGGGAATCAAATGTCATTTTATTACACTGGTGAACACACAATCACGATTGGTGACAAAAACACGTGGACGGACTGGCATTTGATTCCGTCTTCACGTCCTCTCGTGGTGCCAGCTCAACCCAAGTTTACGTTCACTGATATTCCAGGAATGAATGGGTCACTCGACACTACCGAGAGCTTACTTAACTATGTAACATACAAGAACCGAGAAGGGTCCTGGGAGTTCTTTGTCGAGAATGATAAGGAAGAAACCTGGGCAGAACTTCTCAGTATTATCTCTATGGATACTGCCGGTCAGCGACTTAAGGTCGTTCTCAATGACGATCCAAACTGGTATTACATGGGGCGAGTATTTGTCAACAACTGGGCCAGCGAGCAGATAGCCAGTAAGATCACACTGAACTATAGTCTCGAGCCCTTTAAGTATTCCAACTACTCGACACTTGGAGATTGGCTCTGGGATCCGTTTAACTTCAACAAGGATTACTGCTACGACTGGGCTGATATTTCGGTTACGGGTAAGCGGATTCTTGAGTTCAACTGGCCTGGTGCTGCTGTGACACCGACGATAACCGTTAGTGGCACGGCCAAAGGAATGGACTTCACTTTCAATTCTGGAAAGAAAGTCCATCTTGGAAACGGAACTTTCACATCCCCATTTCTATCACTTGTCCACGGTAATAACATATTGGTTGCTGAAGCATGGACTGGCAGCTTCACAATTTCAACGAGGGATTCGCGATTGTAAGGAGGCTTTATGTATAGAATTTACGTCGACGACGAATTATTATACAGTCCCGAAGTCTCAAGTAACAAACCGGAGTATGCGCTGACTGACGCAACAATGTCTCTCGAAGTGAATAAAGCTGGTAGCGTTCAGTTCACTATGCCTCCAACGCATTATCTGTACAATAGGCTTAAGCATCTGTCGACTGATGTGAAAGTTATATTTGCAAAAGGTTGGGGCGCTACTGAGAAAACCAGATTCTATGGTCGAGTATTTGACACAACACGAGACTTTAACAACAATAAGGAAGTCTTGTGCGAAGGCGACCTGGCATTCTTGAATGATTCAACACAGAGACCATTCAGCTTTGTCCAGTCTCCTAAATGGGCGTTTTCGACTTTTGTGCACAGACATAATGCTGAGATTAAGCATTCATACAATCGTAGGTTCATGGTTGGCAAATGCAACATGTCAACTAATGACATTGCAGAAGGTGCTACAAGTTATGGAACTTATATTTACACCAACGGTTCCAAGATCAACCATACGTCAACTGCCGGTTCCGGTGCTAGCGATTCTGAGATAGGGTTTGCTACGGCCGGAATGTTATATTTGAACCGCAAAACCTATAGACTGTACAAATGTACTGTTGGCGGAGAGCCAGCTGTTGCCATGTGGGCGTATGTTGGCAACATTCAGCCAGTTCTGGGGAGTGTTCCTTCGCAAAACGTAATTTTCCACGGGGAAGAAATTTCCGGAACCTTTGGAACCCCGACTGAGTTCAATCTGTCAAATGTTGACAAAATTGAAGTCGGTGACCGTTATATTAACAATACAACTTATGCTATCTACGAATGCACACAGCGAGCTCTAACTGATGAAGAACGTCAGGCTAGCAATGTTGATTATGACAACCTCCCAAAGAACTTATGGAAGTATCGTGGAAACATAGCTCGTATGGTCGGAAACGCTGACAAACGTGTATCCACAAACGCTATATTCTTTAAAGATGAGAATTACACTAATTCCTGGGAGCTTTTCTCGAACACACTGGTTGGTTCTTTAGGCGGATATTTATACACTGATGAACCCTCTAATGGAGGATCCGGGCGTTTCTTAAATTGGACCAAAGAACCGGGTGTGAAAGCTTCACAGGTTATTAAGTTTGGACAGAACCTTTTAGATTTCTCTGAGCATATTTCTGCTGAAAACATAGTCACAAGAATCATACCACTTGGCCCGGAAGTCACGGATTCTGATGGTAATAGTCTTGGTTACAGACTAACAGTTAACTCGGCCAACGGTGGTCTTGATTATGTCGAGAATTCTACTGGTATAGACTTATTCGGTGATATTACAAGGATGGTCGAGTTTGAATCTGGGACAACCCCAAAACTCTTACTCGATCTCGCCAAGTTATATTTACAGGAATCCATGAAGTTGGCCTTGTCTATAGAGCTCACGGCCTTGGATCTGAGTCTTATAGACATCAACGCCGATGATATTCGAGTCGGAAACAGCTATAGAGTAGTATCTGAGCCCCATGGTGTCGATGACTACTTTATCTGTTCAAAGGCTGAGATTGACATTCTCCATCCTGAGAATAGCAAATTCACTTTTGGGGCAGATAAAGCTACATTAACTGGGATTACGACCAAATCCAACTTCGTAACAGCTGCCGATGCCCCTGTTTACATCAAATCTTCGGAGACATATTGGTTGGTTAACGATGATCCTGAGGCAAAACCGGACGTTCACGATGACGCCTGGTCTACGGACACCCCGACTTGGTCATCGACGACTTATGTTTGGCAGAAGACGGTCGATACATATTCGGACGGAACGATCAAAGAGTCTGACCCGATTTGCTTAACCGGTCATCATGGGGAAAGCACGATTTCTGTAACTATCTCTTCTTCCGCCGGAGACATGTTCTTACGGCGAGACATAAACACTATCCTAACTTGCAACGTGTATTACGGAACAAAAGATTACTCCGACCATGTTACAAGTTATCACTGGGTTAAAAAAGACAAAGATGGCAACGTTGACGACACATGGTCTCGTATGCCTGGAAAATCTATTTCAATCACAGGCGATGATGTCAACACGAAAGCAATATTCGATTGTGAAGTCACGCTTGTGATTTAAAGGAGGAAATTCAAAATGGCAAGTGCTAAAGCATGGGGGACCATAACGATTGTCGACACAACTGACATCGGGCAGTTTTCAGTCACCCCTTCGAGCAACAGAGCTACCACAGTCATTTATACACCTGACAACAATACCTACACGCCGAACTGGGCGGACAGCTCTGGCAACGTTACCATTACGCCGGTTGTATATTATGGTGGAACACAGCTCAATCCTGGAATTGCGGCGGCTTCCAATCCCAAGGTTACGTGGACATATAAGACGAATGACGCTACATCGTTCACCACTCTTCCGTCTTGGGCCACAGCTCAGTCCGACGGAACACTCAAACTTACTGGAAACCCGTTCACGTCTTCGAGCATTTCCAGCGTAACATTCAAGTGCACGGCAAACTACAACGAACCGGCAACGAACCTTCCACTTACAGCAGCAGGAGAAATTACATATTCTGTTGTAAGGCAGGCTGCGTCGGTCCCGTATGTAAGAATTACTGGCGAGAACGTATTCAAGTACAACACCAGCCAGACTCTTGTAGGGGCAGAGTCCATTACACTCACAGCAACATACGGGCATTGCACAATTTCAAAATGGCAGTACAAAAACGGCAACAGTTGGACAGATATTGCGAACACAGCAGGTTCTGCTACTCTTGAAATCAACGCAAAGTCGACCGCACATGCTGCATATTTCAAGAACGACGTCGCAACCTTCAGAGTAGTTACATCCGTTGATGGCCTTATTGATGTGCACGTTATCACGAAGATCCATGATGGTGCAGCAGGTCAGTCTACATTAGCGGCCATCCTTACGAACGAAGATCAGATGATCCCGGCAGACGAAACCGGTGCACCTGTGGATACTGCATTTACTGACGCTTACACACAGCTTACCATTTTCAGAGGCTCTGTTGATGAGACAAGTCAGTGGGAGATCACAATCAGTGCACCGACTGATATTCAGTATCAGAAATCGACGGACGGAACGAACTGGGATGATTCCAGCATACAGGGACTTCATTACAATCACGTCCGTATCACTGGTATGGCAACAGGACTCAGTGTAGGCTCTGTAACGTTTACAGCTAAGAAAACCGGCGAGACTGATATTGTAAAGAAGTTTACACTCACAAAGGTCAAAACCGGTGCTGACGGTGCGGATGCTGTAACTTATATTCTTGAGGCTTCGAATCAAGTTGTACATGCCACATCAGATGGAACAATAACGAGCGGATCTATAATTGTTAAAGCTTATAAACGGGTTGGTGCCGGAGATAGAACGCAGACTGATTTTTATTATGCGGTCTTTAGTCCTGCCGGAGATCAGATATATCCAACTAGTGGAGCCGAGCATAGTATTAACTCAAAGGGCTCGACTTTTACAGCGAACGGTAGTATTTTACCAGTCGTCGTGACTGCTGGCTATGTTGTTGTGAAAATGTTTGCAAACGCGTCCACATCTTCCGCCGTTCTTGACACATTGACACTTACATCAGTCAAAGATGGTGCAACTGGACCCCAGGGACCGAATGGCGCAGATGGCACATCTCCGATCAGCGTCGTACTCGGCAATTACTCCGATGTTCTTTCTTGCGGAGTGGACGACAAGATTCTTCCGACCAGCTCACAGACAGTCATCAACATTCCGTTTACAGCCTACGAAGGAATAAACCGTGTAGCGTGCTCTGTTACAGCTGGTGACTTACATTACAACAGCACATCAACGAAAGCTACGAAGAACACGCAAGGAGCTACGGCTTCATCCGATGGATACGTTAAATATACAATCCCGGCTGGCGGTAAGTTGGTTGACGCCATCGCCAATCAGACGGTAACCTTAACATTTACTGTCACAAAGAGCGACGGTAACACAGCACAGTTCGTTGCTTACTACACGCTTGGCAGGTCTCAGACTGGTGATACAGGAGCATCTGTATATTACGGTTATATTGAGACTCCGCAGGGAGACGTAATAACAAATAAAGAGAACTCTGTTACACTTGAAGCTCATTTGCATTACGGTGCATCGGAATGGTCTAGTGCATATTTTCAGTGGGCTAAGTATGGAACGGACGGTTATGAGCTAATCGGTGATAAAACTACTACTAATACATTAACCGTGAATCCCTCAGACGTGAATGGTTCGGCATCTTACAGATGTCAGATGTACCATGCCAATGGATCACTCAAATATACCGCCTACGTGACTGTGAGAGACAAGACCGATCCTATTCAGGCTGAGATCTTTTCGACTGCCGGCGATAAATTTGTCAACGGTATTGCAGAAGGTGCCATGTATGTCAAGGTTTATCGTAATGGTATTGAGATCGATCCGCTTCCGACAGAGGTTATTTCCAAAACGGCCCCTGCAAGTCCGAGCGCGAATGACATGTATTTCAAAATCGATCCGACAACGAATTCTGTAAAGCTTATGAAATACGTAAGCAACGCATGGGCTGAACAGACATACACCCCAACCGCGACTTACACCTGGTCATATTTGGACAAAGACGGTGAAGAAACACATCCGTCAGGTATGGCGACGAGCGGAAAGATTGTTTATGTCGACGGAGACTTTGTTAACACTAAGCTTACTGCCTTCTGTGAAGTGGAAGTAGTGTAAGTTATATTTGAAAGGAGACAAATATGGCTACTGTTAGTGCCATGTTTACAATCACAGATACTGGTGATTTGAGTGGACGTAATCTTCTCCAGAGGGCTTTCTTTACGAAGGAGCCTTGGACTGGACCGACTTATAATGCAGTTGGTGACGGGTTTGGAATATATCATGATAAATATTGTTTGCCGGTAACTACGAGATGGCTATACGTTAATACTAATAAAGGTGTAGACAACTTATTTCCAGATTTAGTATTCGAAGAAGGGGTTCAATACACTCTTTCTGGCAAATGGGCGCAGTTCAGAACAGACAATAAATTCAACAAAATGTATTTGCGCATACACCACACAGACGGAACCATGGTGTCTATTAACCAGCCAAATCAGAATAATGCTTGGTCGCCATTTACCCTTACATCGACCGCCGGTAAAACAGTGGATAAGATTGTCACAACATTTAGCAGTGAAGGCGCAACTTATATCGAAAATTTTAAACTCGAGGTAGGTAAAGCCGCGACGGATTGGACACCAGCTCCAGAAGATGTCGTCACCGCTATGGAAACCGCAAACACCGCCAAAACAACAGCCGAATCAAAAAACTCCGTATACTATCAGACTTCAGCTCCGACCGGCAAGAAAGTTGGTGACACGTGGTTTGATACAAACGATGGTAATAAAATTTATCGATGGAACGGGAGTACGTGGGTTGCCGCTGAACTCGGTGATCAGGCTATCGGAAATCTTAATGCAAGCCATATTAACGCCGGCACACTTACAGCCGTCGACATCGAAGCTGGTAAAGCTCAAGACATTTCTGGTACAATTAAGGTTTACGACGAGGACGATGCTGTACAAGTTAGTCTGGATAAGGATGGTCTAACGGCTACGAAGGGAAACGTCGGCGGTTGGAACATTGGCGAAAAGACTTTGGAGTCGGATCATGTCACTGGTGTTGACGAATCTGGTGTTGAGCATACTGGCAAATCATCGCTCGATGTCGAAGGTGGACTGGAAATAGTTGGGTCCTCTACGACTGCATTTGTCCCAGACATATATCAGAGAGGCTGGCATCCACCATCAACGGTGTCTTTATGGGGCGAATCCTATATTGGCCCGAGAAGTATCTCTTCTGAATACCTTGTTGCAAAAAATAAAGCGGTGTCTAATGGCGGCTTTTGGATTCCAGGAAGAAACATATCAGCGTGGTATACGTTAACGCCACGAAAACAGATAGCCAATACAGGTATATATTTTACCCTATACACGAAGGGTGATCTTAGCCTGTTTTGGCTTATTCTGGACGGCAACACCCCGGAGTGGACTGCTGGAGTTAAAAACAATGTCGCAACTTCGTTGGTTGACTATGTTGATAGCTCAACAGCGCATTTCATAAACAGCGTTCAGAGATCACAGGTTGCGCCTCCGTATACAATTTGGCTCGTTAATGGTCGTGGTGTGGGTTCTACTAGTGGTAGAGGCGGTGTTTGTAATAACTATGCCCAAGAGATACAGCCATACATAAGCACGGACGGCTATATTAATATTTACAGGGCCACCACGAATACGAGTGTTGCCGCTATTACAGCAAATGTGTTCTGGGCACACATAGACTACCCATACACAGAGAGTTAAGGAGGTGATGACCTTTGGCAGACATTGAAACATATTTAGACACCATAGCGAACGGTGTCTACGGCAGAGATGTACGAGCGGCAATCGTAAATGCTATACGCCAGTGCTATGCAGACGGACATGCTGGAGCAACTGACGATCAGGCTCGACAGGATATTGCAACGATCAAAAACCAGTTAGGGACGACGGATATTTCCAAATACGGTAGCACTTTGACGTCAGCGTTAGTCAAGGTGGACACAAACCATCTGTACAATATTGGCGAGTATGTGGACATCGGTATACACGATTGGCTCGTAGGTTTCTTCTCTTCTGGAGCAGTGACGATCCGCGTACCGCTTGTAAAAAAAGCACCAGCTATAATTCCTACGGAAACTGCACTTTCTCCGTCGCAAAAGCCATATGTTACAGGAACATTTCGTTTTATTGATGTCCTCAGATCTTGCGGGACAAATGGCTGGAAAGAGATAAAGACGTCGAGTTTGAGTGTTCGGGAAATACGTGTTACGACTAACCGAGGAGCACTGCTGGTTGTTCTAAACTGCCCGACAATGCTTCAGCCGAATTGTGATACTGCATTTATATCATACGGTATGCGGTTCACTTTCACAGACGGAACGTGAGGTAATTCAAAATGGGAACAATCGTGGTCGGTACTACTCCGACAATCTATATCACTGACTTCAATGTCATCAAACCGCTTGAGATCGAGAAGGCCTCACTGATTATTTCCCGCTATGGAAAAGTGCTGCTTGAAAAGACCTTGGAAGACGCTGAAGTAACCGGTGAGCAGATATCTTGGGATCTTACTCAGGAAGAAACCATCGCAATCGGCAAGGGTGACGCAGTTGTTTCCTGCAATTTCGTCATCGGCGATAAGCGGTATGCTACTCCGGAGACGGCTATATCCTTCGTTCGGAATCTGAAAGAAGGGGTGATGTAAATGGTTCCTGGAGATTCAGTAGCAATTGATGGAGTTATTAGGCTTGACAATGCCATAGAAGGTGAAACTATTGGAAGTGTTATTCGTTTGGGACAGAATCCCATCATCGAGCCGTTAGAAGTTACAGAGAATGGAACATACGAAGTTCCTGACGGTGTGGAGGGGTTTAATCCCGTTACTGTTCATCTGCCGAAAGCTATGACCGCTGATCAAATTGCAACGGGCGAAGACGCGTATGGAGATTTAACGATTGAGGCTGAATATGTAATTCCGAGTGCATTTAAAATGGAATCATCAACAATGAACTTTGAAAAATATGCGGGTATCTCTAAAAATAGCTATTACGCTTCCTGTAGAATCAGAAAAATAGTTGCTCCAAATTGTGTTGCCGTAGGTTCAAATGCTTTTTATAATCGTAACCCAGAAGAGATATATTTGCCAAAATGTGTATATCTAGGGGAGCGCAGTCTTCGGACTGATAGGTTACAGTACGGAGGTGCAAACCATTCTGTGTCTTTAAGATATTTATACGCACCAGTACTTGAGATAGTTGAAAGCCATGCTTTTGGGTTTGACAACGGCAGCTTTAAAAGTGTCGTTTATCCACGTACGTTAAGAAGTATATATATCGAGTTTGGAGCATCAAGAGCAGAAACAGCAATTTTTCTTGGCACCCCGACAACCATTGGGCGAAAAGTTTTTACAAAACCCTATTGGCCGATGTTGACCGACATCTACGTCCCGTGGTCAGAAGGTGAAGTGGCAGATGCTCCGTGGGGAGCGACAACCGCCACAATACACTATGATACTCCACTGGATGACTTCGCGGCATCATGGGATGGAAACCTGTTACAGCAGGAAGTCATTCATCCGATGTAAGGAGGTAATTCAAAATGCTTAATCCTTTTGAGAACATGCCGGCTTTCATGCAGCAGTTTCAGTTATTCCAGCAGCAGATGCAGGGTAAGGGAAATCCTCAGCAGCTCGTTCAGAACATGTTAAATTCTGGACAGATGACACAGGATCAATTCAACCAGTTGAGAATGATGGCGAATCAGATCACTGGTAAAAACTATTAATCATGGTAGAGAGGAGCTTACGAGATGTAGACTCCTTTTTATATTTGTTTCTTGGCCGAGAAACTGTAACCCTATTAACACTTTATTCAATCTACGAAAACGGAGGTTAAAATATGAGTTTTGTAGATGGTAATGGTCTTTCTGCGGCAGACGTGGCTGCAGTGACTGGTAACAACGGTGGTTTTGGCGGTTTCGGAAACGACGGCGCTTGGTGGCTTCTGATCTTGTTCCTCTTCGCTGGTATGAACGGCAACTGGGGCGGATTCGGCGGTGGTCGTGGTAACGGCATGGGCGTCACGATTCAGAACGACATGCAGAGAGGCTTCGATCAGCAGGCTATTATGGGCGGCATCAATGGTCTTACCTCCGCTGTGTCCAACGGCTTCGCCAACGCTGAGATCTCTCGTTGTAACGGCATGACCAACATTCTGCAGGCTATGAACTCCAACCAGGCAGCTCTCACTCAGGGGCACAACGGTATTCAGTCCGGTATCGCTGATCTGAAGTATACGGTGGCCACCGAGAACTGCGCTGACCGGAACGCTCTCGAGGCTGTTGCTACACGGATTATCGCCAACCAGACTGCCGGAATTCAGACCATCGTCGACAAGATGTGCCAGCAGGAGCTTGACACTCTTCGTGCCCAGAACGCTCAGCTCAACACTCAGCTTCAGATGGCCAACCTTGCTGCAAGCCAGAATGCTCAGACCGGTCAGCTCATGGCAGACAACGCTGCACAGACGGCTGCTCTGCTTCAGAGACTCAATCCGGCTCCGGTCCCCGCATATTGTGTTCCCAATCCCAACGGATGTAACTGCGGCTGCAACTTCAATCAGTGCGGGAACGTGTGAGGAGGTAGACTATGGCAGAATGGTCAGCTAATGCTCAGCAGACCGTGAATCCGGGAGAGACTGTTATATTTACAGAAAACCCGGTGCCTGGTCGTTTGGGCCTTGTCCGTCATCGTGACGAGACAGGCATCTTCCTTCTGAAAGGTTTATCCGGTTGTCCTTGCAATCCTTCCACGAACTACCTCGTTCAGTTCGGAGCTAACATTGCTATCCCGACTGGCGGAACTGTTGGACCGATTTCTTTAGCATTAGCTATTGACGGTAACACTGTTCCTGCCACGCAGATGACGATCACTCCGGCTGCTGTTGAGGAGTTCGGAAATGTCGCTGTCTCGGCCAACGTTTCTGTGTGGTGTGGATGCTGCGAGAATTTCTCGGTAAGGAACATCTCGGATCAGCCGATTCTGGTTGAAAATTCTAACCTCATTATTTCTAGGTGAAAGGAGGAATCAAAATGGGAGAAGAGCATAAGAAACTCGACAAACTCTACGACCTCCTTTGTGACCAGGTTGACGAAGTTGCGAAGAAGGGCACTATCTCGGCAACAGAGATGGATTCGGTCTATAAGGCCGTCCAGACTATGCTGAATATTGTAACTCTCAAAGCCATGAAGGAATCTGGATATTCTAACGGCCTTGATGCGGACGGGAACTCTTACGGATACTATCGCGGGAATTCCTATGGACGTATGCATATGCCTCATTCTTATTCCTATGGCGACATGTATCGGGGATATTCCGGTCATAGTATCAACGACAGGATGATCGCTTGTCTTGAAGAACTCTATGACCAGGCCAAGTCTGAGCATGAGAGAGAAAGACTTCGTGAGACCATTGACAGAATTCGTAGAGATCAGTAAGTAAACAGGAGCAAAGGAAATGTCGTTTGTATATTTTAACCCAAATCCATATGGCAAATCGGTTGGCGACTGTGTGGTGAGAGCTCTGACCCGAGTTGACGGATCGGGAGACTGGACTAGTACATATCTTAGGATTTGCGCTGTCGGTGCTTTAGTCGGAGACATGCCATCGGCCAACAAAGTCTGGGGTGACTATCTACTGAGGATTGGGTTCAAACGGTATTTCCTTCCTGATACTTGTCCTGATTGCTATACAATACGTGACTTCTGTGCAGACCATCCGAACGGCACATATGTGGTCTCAACCGGAAGTCACGTTGTTGCTGTCGTTGACGGTGACTACTATGACACATCAGACACAGGTAGTGAGATACCGATAGCATATTTTGAAAAGGAGGCAATGCTATGAATGGTATGTGGGGAAACGGCCCTAACACTGGTGTAAACAATAACGGAATGAATTTTGGATGGTCTTTACCTAGTCCTTCCCAGAATTCGACCGGCAGCTTTATGGCTGTTATTGTGAATGGAGGAGAAGCAAGTGTTAACGCGTATCCGGTTGCTGCCGGTACAACTGTTATATTGATCGACTTCAATGTAAAGAAGTTCTGGATCAAGAGCACAGACATTAACTCTATGCCCCAGCCGGTGAGAACCTTCAACTTCGACGAGGTGTTCTCTACAGTTCCGGTTACTACTCCAGCAGCTCCTGATACCAGTGAGTTTGTTACCAAATCAGAGCTTGCTGATATTCGAAAGATGCTTGAGGATCTGACTGCTCAACTAAAATAAACGAGGTTTGCGAATGCCAGAACCGGTTACAATGCTTTCTATCCAGGATGTCATTTCGCTAGTCTTGGCTATATGCGGAGGCATTGGCGTTCTTGGCAGTGCTCTTGTGTATATTTGCAAGGCAATTGGGTGGATAAGAAAGCCTGAAGAGAAGCAGAATGAAGTCCTTGGAGATCATGAAAAAAGAATTACTGATCTCGAAAGGAAAATCGACAGAGACTATCATCACCTTAAAGAGGTGGATGAAACTATGAAACTCATACTGGAGGCTCAGGGAGCATTACTGGACCATGCTCTCGACGGGAACCACACGTCAAGTGTGGCCAAATCGAAACAGGACATTGATGCACATTTACGGTCTAAGATTGGAGGTGATTATTAATGAGGTTACCTGACAAAGTATATGACATTCTTAAATGGATTTGTCTCATTGTACTGCCAGCTTGCGGAACTCTATATTTCGCACTGAGCGGCATTTGGGGTTTCCCGTATGGTGAGCAGATCGTCGGAACTCTGACAGCAATTGACACCTTCCTTGGTGCGCTGATCGGAGTTTCCGCTAAGACGATTTCCAAAGAGAAGGCCGACTACACTGATATTTCTAAATAATACACGAGAAAAGGAGACACTATGGGAACGTATATTGCAGTTCTTTTAATCGGTGTAGTAATGGGAGTTGTACTTGAGTGCTTTTTAAAGGGAGCATCAAGTCCACATCTGTGCGGGTTTATCAAGGTGAATCTGGAAGATCCGACAAAGGAACCAATCGAGATTCACTTCACAGAGAACTTCCTATCCGACGATAAGGTCCTATTGGACGTTATTCACGATTCGACTCCTGATATTTCCCAGGGGTAAAACGTTCTGAAACTTTTAACTCCGGTGGCGCAAATAGGTCATCGGAGTTAATTTTTTGCCCTTCGCGTGGAAAACAAGGATGATAATGAAACTAAGATTGTTAACACTAGTTTAATTGGGAAAACACTTTAAAGAGATTGCGGTTCGAGTCCGCAGGGCAATCCTTGGTTTTATTTTTTCGCTATTTCTTCTTGGATGATAATGAAAAACTTTATAAGGAGGTATCACTATGACAGTTAGTGAATGGTGCCGCTATCACGCGGCCGACGAGGATAACATTATAGTAGTTCGACACGACGAGACTGGAAAGGTCGTGTTCGGATGCGTGTGTGAAGCTAAGTTCGTTAGAAGAACTAGAAGCGGACTTGGTATCGGGCGCATGCATGCTGAACCGGACCCGGATGGTCTCTACGAGTTAGAGACTACTGGGAAATACTTCTTGTTGGCCCCTGATGGCGCGATTACCGTGTGTGATCCACCAGAAGAGGAAGTAGAGCTCTGAGAAATCAGGGCTTTTCTTTTTTGCGCTTTTTTTTCTACGTTCTTAATGATAACTTAGAATCACATTAACTATTTTTATTAGGAGGTATTATCATGACTAACTATGGAAGAAGCACAATGACTAGGGACGAGTTTTACAAAAAACCTACCTCTCGCCAGTATATTGCGAGGAAGGTCTATTCTGTAAGCGAGGATGGCCCCTTCAGGGAGTCAGGGTATCATAAGCCTAACACATCTAGGGATAGAAAATATATCCAGGTTAGGTTGGGCTATAGATACAAGGAACTCACAGGGTGCTATACTTGCCCGCCGGTATGGACTAACAGACTTGGCTGGTACGGTGACTGGTATGCAGCTGACGTAATCTTGACCCGAAACACCATATTAGAGCAGGTGTATCTGGAAGCAGGATTCAAGGAAGTAAAAGGTGAGTTCCCTGATAGATAATTGGGGAACTTAAAGATAAGCTCAGTTAATTCTGGGCTTTTCTTTTTTTTTGCGCAGAAACTTCTCCTTTGTTAATGAAACGTAAACACAGTTTATATTCATAAAGGAGGATTTACAAATGTTAAAGAAACTTATTAACACGGTCAATCCCGTTAAACGGGTGTTCGTTGCTGAGGGTAGACAGTCTGAAGCTGAGGAGATTATGTCCGACCTGGGCATTAAGATCACTGAAAAAGTAGATCAAATGAAATACAGGATCGGGTTCGATAATGCTCCGACGCGTCAGGGAACAAGGTACACCCTTGTGACGGACCCCGTGAGATACGGGATTCTGAAATCAAAAATGAGTTTCAGGAACGAGGGGAAACCTCTCGAAATCCTGTGACTACGTTTGACCTAGACATGTCGTAAAACTGTCTTTTTATTTTTGCCATTCGCGTGGAAAACAAGGATGATAATGAAAACTATATTCTTATTAAAAGGAGGATTGTATTATGTATAATTGCAGATTAACACAAAAAGGACGTTTTGCAAAGGCACTCGTAATGGGGACCGCCATTGACATCGTACGGACTAATTTGGAAGATTGGCAAAAGAACAAAGAGACAAATAAAGAAAAGAATGTAGAAAAGAAGAAAGCTCAGAAATAATCTGGGCTTTTTCTTTTTCGCATAAATTTTTGGGGATTTAATGAAAAACAAAAAGGAGGTATCATTATGAATGTTTTTGTTGTTATGGACATACTCGCTATGATCTACATCGTTGCGGGTGTACTGATTGGTTTGATGGTGTATTTTACACCTGACCCCTCTCCGGAAAGAACGGAAGAGTGGTCAGAAAGGATTAATGCAACACCATCGACCTTAAATGCGCTCGCAAGTATTGTCATAGGGATTCTATGGCCGTACGTAGTTTATAAGGTACTATTTGACAAGAAGGCTCAGATTTAATCTGGGCTTTTCTTTTTTCGCATAAACTTTTATGGTCTTAATGAAACTGTTATCTCATCACAAAAGGAGGATTAAAATGAGAAACAATATCGAGTTGAAAATGAAGGACATTGAGCTTGAAATCAGATGTGAGGCATTTGAGGAAGTTTTGAACTACTTCAAGTCCGATAAAGAGCTGCAGGAATCTCCGGCTGGGGAACGCTTAGGAAAGTTCCTGGTGGAGAAATACGCAGCTGCGGTCGGTGAGAAGATGGACGTGACTCTCCGTATGATGTCACATCTTATGGATGATATCAAGAAGTAATGATCTTCATTTTGAGCCCAGGTGAAATTCCTGGGTTCTTTTTTTTTTGCAAAGGAGGACAAAAATGAAGAAAGAAAGACTGAAACCAGACAAAGAAAGCCTTAAGTATATCAGGGCTTGGTGCAGATGCTATCCTGATTGGGAAGCGTGGCTTAAAGAACCCAGCACTTATATTCCACAGAGGCTTGCGTTGTCTCTGGTTCCAACACTTACCTCAGAGAAAAAATCTGAGGAAGAGATGATTTTGATCTATAAGGAGAAGATCGAGTATAACAAATGGCTGCTTCATGATGCTGTGTTCCAGGTTATGAAGAACCACACTGAGCGTTATGATGCCATGGTTTATATTTTCCAAGCTGTAGCACGGGGCATGGGCTATAACAAGGAACTGATGAAGAACCACTTCTCGAAGAACAAGATGTATGAGTACATGAGAGAAGTATACAACTACTTATATTTGAAGCTTATGGTGAAGGAGGACAACAATGAAAACTCTGACTCAGTATCTTGAAGAGGCACAAAAAGACTACACGTATGCTAACGTTTGTGTTTACAAAAACACTCTGGATGATTCTGTGCCGTGCATTAAGCAAGTGTCCGGAGACATCAACTTTGTCTCGGAATATTTCAAAAAGGACATGTTTGGCGACCATTTAGTACTTGCTGGCCGTTTTAATCCTGGAAGTTCGCGTGTTAGGGGTAATCATTTCACATGCGTATGCAAGTATCGAATGTGCGACTCGCACTGAAATCCATCCTCTTAATGAAACTATATTTCACAAAATAGGAGGTATCATTATGTTAGAAGGATTTGTTGTATTACTGATGATCGCTGTATGGTATACAGGTTATCTCAACACTATGAGATATATCAGCATTACCGGTGGGTATCGTAATGCCTGTGATTGGGCATTAGAGATGAAAGTCAATAAAAAGACATTTTATCTGTCGATGTTGATCACAAGGCTGATGATATTCATCAGTTGGCCGATATGTTTCGTGGTGAGGGCGATGGTCTTCGCCATGAACGATAAGTAATAAAGCAATGAGGAATCTTGAAAAAGGTTCCTCTTATTTTTTTCGCCGATGTTAATGAATCTATTATATTTCACAAAGGAGGTACAATATGAACGAAGAAAATTTTGTATCACTCGAAGACGTGGTGCAGGTAGCACGGAACGACTACGCTAACGATCCATCGCCTGAAAAGTTGAAAGCCTTAACGGCTCTCGAAAAAGAGTTGTTGCAGGAGAAGATCGCAGAGGCCGACCGCCAGCAGAGAGCACATGATGCGGATCTTGACCGCCAGGCTAGAGCTGACATCGAGGCTGCACATCTTGACGCAGAAGCCACGCAGGCAGAGGCTGACAGAAAGCAGAAGGATGAACAGCACAAGTCTGGGACGTTCTGGGGGTTCATGGGAGCTGTTGTTGGTGTCGTTGGTTCTCTTGCAGGAATTGGACTTGCAGTGTTGTCTAACTCGAGAGACAATCGTCTTGGCTTGGAAGAACAGGCGTATGAGTTCGACACAAGCGCGAAAATGGAGAAGGATGAGGACATTATCATCCGCACCAATGCGTCACGTCAGCGATATAAGCACAAAACACATAACGTGCCTGTGAAGAAATGATTCACCGAGAGGGGTTCTCACAAGGAACCTCTCTTATATTTTTCGATGCTTTTAATGAAACTTATTAGTCGCCTATTAGAAAAGGAGGTATAAAATGGCGAAGATTGAGATTTATAAGAAGGAAACGGTCCTCGATAAGGCCAAGAAAAAGGCTAAAGAGGCGAAAGCCTGGTGTATCGACAGGGGGAAGAAGCTTTATGCGTTATGTAAAGACAATCCGGCCCTGGGTGTCGAGATTGCTGCAGGCGTGTTCACGATTCTTGGCTCGGGTATCACACTCGCAGCCAAAGCAATTGATGGGCATAATGCAGATCGAGAAGTCTGGGATCCTGAATTGGGGAAGCACATTCACATCAAGCGACCGCTGTCGCCCAAGGAAGACGCGGAATACAACGATCGCCTCAAGGAGGCCAAGTCGAATGGGACCGGAGAAACTCGGTATGACATTTTGAGAGACATGGGTCTGACGAAGTAAGTTCATTGAGGGGTTCTCACAAGGAACCTCTCTTATATTTTTCGCGTTCAAATCCATTCTGTTAATGAGAAAAGAATGAGGTTGAATTAACACCAACAAATGGTGTAAGCGCGGTAACTCGCAGCACGCTGATTCGAATAGAATCGGAGACTCGGGTTAAAAGCCCGATAGTTCTTTTCTTATATTTTTCTACCTTCTTAATGAAAAACACTTTAATTTTTAAGGAGGATTAAAAGTATGGGAATTATCAAAAAATTTCTGTTCAACCCTGCGGTTCGCTTTGTAGCATGGTATATGACCGGAACGGTTATTATCGTATGCATAGCGACCTGGCTGGCTGACGTAACTTTGAAAATCCCTTACTTTGACTTCACGAGAGAGTTGAAGTAATGGTTCGACCTAGACATGTCGTAAAACTGTCTTTTATTTTTCGGATTTTTTTCTTGTCTTTTAATGACTATAAAACTTTTTAAGGAGGTATTATTATGTTTGGAACAGCTGATATCGAGAAAAAGGTAGACACACGGATTGAGAAGGTCCTGACAGAAGTCAAGCATATGCATGACGACAATGTCATGGCATCTAACGATCTGCAGAAGTCTATTGACTTGCTCCTCGATGAGCAGCGGAAAACAAATGAGCTGTTAAAGCTCCTGCTTAGCAAGTAACAAGTCAATTGAGAGGAATCTTGAAAAAGGTTCCTCTTATATTTTTTCAAAGGAGGCAAACAATGAAGCTTAAGTTACTCAGTAAACTCGCAAATGTCGTATCTAAAAACAAGGAACCGATCCTTATGATCGCCGGAACATGTTTCCACGCAGCGGGCCTGGCAGTAGCCGTTATAAATGGTCCGAAGCTGCTGGATACAATGGCAGATGTAAAGTCAGCCAAGGAAAATGGTATCGACATCGATCATCGCCAGGTTGTTGGAGACCTGATATTTGACGGTGGTCCGATTCTTCTGCTCTTTGCAGCCGGGGAATTCTGTCACTGGAGAGCACGTAAGATCACGCTGGCAAGCCTGTCCTCAATGGCTGCAACTGCAGCGGTTCTTGCTGACAACAAGGATTCTTTCCAGGAAGCAACCCGTAAGGTTGTAGGTCCTGAGACGTATGCAAAGATTCAGGACAAGGCGGCGGATGAGTCTGTATCCAGACACTTCCAGTCTCGAGAAGAGACTGATATTCCTCAGATCATCGAGACCGGATATGGCAACGATCTCTTCATGGAGAAGGAGACTAAGCAGGTTTTCAAGGCCTCAAAGAAGTGGATCGAAGACCAGTATCGCGAGTTATATTATGACGTCTATCCTCACGGAAGCAAGTCCTTTGTTCCTGCAAGAGATGCTGTGTGCCACAATACACTTCTCGAGTATCTGGGCCTGCGAGATGATATTCCGGCGTATGATCAGATGGGGTATCTGCACGACAATCTTCCTGAACCGAGGTTCTCGTATCCTGAAGAGGCTCCGGAATACATCAGGAAGAAGTATGGCGGAGACCTGATTATCGTATCACCGAGCATTGAACCCAGATATTTAGGTAAGGATTTCGATAGGTTTGAATAATAAAAAATGCCAAAAAACCACTTACTTTTCATAAAGTTTCTGAAAAAGTATATGTTTTTTCAGGGAGAAAGTAGAAAACGAGTGGTTTTTTGGTATTTTTGGCATTTTTTCATAATTTTAAGGAGGATTAAGAGATGCATCAAGAATTATTCACAGACCGACTCTATAGAGTCGAAATTTCAATTATTGCAGACGAATGCAACGAATCAACTGAAAGAATGCTCGTTGATAACTTCTTTAAAGATATTGTGTATGCGAGCGCGAAACTCAATGACAGCTCGGTTAGAATAAAACACAACCATATTACCTGCAGTTCTCTTAAGGAGCATCTTGACGGTCTGCGGACTGCTGCTTCTGCCACTAGGCGTGATTTGGCATTTGCTACATTAGCTATGGGATTTATTGATTCAGAAAACAATCCGGCAGATGAAGCATCAATGTTGGCTCCGTTATGGGAAACTTTATTAGATCTGGAGTCCAACTGTGATGTCATTATATTTGGGCCTATTGCAGATCCCCTTTTAAGGTTGCTGAAGGAAATGATCCTCACAGCCGTTCCTACTTTGGAAACTGTCTTTTACAACCAGTTTACCATGGTAGTTCTGAAGAAACAGAGAATGCGTGATATTTTAAACCCGAAATTCCCAATTCTCACAGATACTGAGATTGAAGACATTAAGCGCTACTGTGAGATGGTTGAGCCACTTATGGCTGGGAAATGTCTCACGCCTTACATGAAGAAGGTTGAGATAAATCGTCTTCGTCGGCTCAGAAAAGCGATGCTCGGCTCTACAGAAGTTACATCAGAAGAACTTGCCAGATTCTATAAATACAACTGGGTTATACTTAACGGCATAAAGTATATTCTTGACTGGTCTACAGCAAAGACTGATCTCAGAATCCCTGAGCTCATGGCAAAGTACGGAACCAAATGACCAAGCATTTTTTTCTTTCCTTTTAATGAAACAAATTTATTTCATATAAAGGAGGAACGGAAATGGCAGAATTCATGATTGTAGCCGGTGTTATGCTTGTTACGATGGGTTTATTAAAACTCATCAAGCAGAACAAGGATAACGGCTAAAAACAATGGAGGAATCTCAAATGGGGTTCCTCTTTTATATTTTTCAATTTAAGGAGGAAAACAAAAATGTTACTTAGAGGCGTATTATCATTATTACCCGAAGTATTTGCACTGACTGGTGGTATTCTTAAACTCGTGGTCCTGGCAAAGAGTGAAAGACTTGATCCGAAGAAGGAAGCCAAGATCCTTGACGTTGATCCGGACGGAAACGTTGTTGGGGTTAAGTCTGCCGAACCTATGCCGACCCCGAGCGATGTCATCTCTGATCTGGCATGGGGGACCTTCGAGGCATGCGTTATCTTTGACACATCCAGTCTCAAGGATGCAGTTCGCAAATACCAGCTTATGGACAAGGAGCGAAAGGATATTTTCTGGCTCCAGATGGCATCCTATGGCTGTACCTTCATGACCGCTATGGGTTACAGGGCCCGGCATCACGTCAAAGAGCGTGAAAGACTGGCTCTTAGACAGGAGAACAACAAGTTGGCGGCTGACAACTTTTTAAAGGATTTCCAGTACCAGGCCCTTGTTGACAGGCATGAAGCGCTTGTGGATGGCATCAACACTGATATTTCCAAGATCACTCAGCTGTCAACTGACATGAAGCTGGGTAAGGTTGTTCCGCACAATTCCTGGACACCTACAACCCTGGCATGCTCGGTACTCGACACTGAAGTTCTGGCTCTCAAGGAGCTTCTCACTATTTCGGAAGGAGAATAAATATGGACTGGAATTCACTTAAAAAATCCTGGAGCAACTACTGCTTCAGAGCTGGAAAGCAGGCTATGGATCCAATCACTGTGGCTGATATTTACTCATTCCTGGATTACCAGGATCGGCAGCAGGGGCTTATTGAGAGGGATCAGGTTGATGTCATCGCTGTGACTATCGATAAGGTTGGCGACTTCTCCAGAGTTTCAGAGGCCCTCCAGAAACGCGGTATTTTTATGAAGCCGCTCGGAAACTGGACCAGACTGGGCGCAGACGCAGTTAACGGTAAGGCCGGAGACACCTTTGTTGAAGTTGACCTCAAGAACAAGGTGTCTGATATTTTCAAAAACGGTGATCGTCATGCAGCCCGGAAACCGTATAAGGTGATCTGCACCACAAGAGAATTTCTTAATGCATTTTGTGGTGGTAGCAATGTTTGAGATCGTAGCAGCGTTGGTCGTGTCATATTTTGCGATCGGCATAACTCTTGGTTTGTTGGTTCTGTTGTTTAACCCCAGTGGTGAGAAGGCGAGTGACCGAGTGTTGCTCGCTTTTTTTCTTCTCGTAGGCTGGGGATTTCTGTGGTTTGAGGATGATATATTTTAAGGAGGACAAAATGAAAGTAAAGGATGTAATAAGAGACTTGGGTTCGGAAGTAAGAGTTCAGCTTTATAAAGCCACCGAGAGCGGATATGATCACTTATTCCTGAGAGCATATCCCGCTGATATGCTTCGGGGCCATGCCGACGACAAGCCGTGGATTGATGTAAACATGGACAAAGAGGTCGATCACTGCGACTATAGAACAGTTGCAAAGGGTCAGGGGTTCGAGACGTTTTGTGATATTTATCTCAAAGCAGAACCAACGGTTGTTGAAACCGAAAGTGAGCTCGATGCTTTCTTCAAAAAGCTCGACCCGGATGCATATGTGTATCTCGATCTCTGGTACGGAGATATGGACGTGAATGCAAAGGAGTTTATCCGGGTTGGGATGTCTGGAGTAGACTACTCTCGTATCAAAAAAGAATATAAGAGCATCGACGACCTGTTCTGCAGTCTTCAGATCGCCTCTATCAACACTGACTACAACGACAAGGCAATCGTTCTTGATTGCAAGAGGAGGACCAAATGAGTATCAAAATTGAGAATATTTGGGTTGGCGGTTTCGAAGGTGCCATTCGTGGGATGAGAAACCCTATGAACTCCTGGGACAAACAGGATTCTTCGTATATTCTGGACTCAAATGATTCCGGACTCATGGTCGTTTATAATCTTGGTCCAAACGATCTCAGCTTGGCAAAAAAGCTGTGTAAATCAGGACCTGAGCATCGTAAGTTCCTGAGAATGATCCATGTTCAGATGGACGTAACCGCTCCGCTTTATTGGTGGAAGGAGTTCGACACCTATAAAGTGGGGACTGTTGCGAACTCGTGTAGCACGATGCACAAGATCCACAGTAAAGAGTTCACGTGGGACGATTTCAGCTGTGAGCATTTAATGGGGGTTCTTGACTGTTTTAAACCCGGTGAAGAGCAGCCCATTCCAGACGCTCCGGTAGTGCGTACTATTACACATGATGGCGACGAGGTGTGGACTACCCCAGAAGGCGTTCTGTCACGTACGATTGTCATGCTAAACTTATGCCGTGCTCTATATTTGAAAACCAATGATAAACGGTACTGGTGGCAACTGATCCAGCTTCTGCCCTCTTCGTATAACCAGAAGCGAACGCTCGACTTCAACTACGAGACCGCGATGACTATTATTCGCCAGAGAACCGGCCATAAGTTGGACGAGTGGCATGTATTTGTGGATGCGATCAAGGAACTTCCATACATGAAGGAGTTTATGGAGAAAGAAAATGGACAATGACCTTCGTATTCCAGACATTTATCCGGTGAATTTTGCAAAAACACTAACACTTAAGGTTAGTAATATTGTGAAGCACGACGGAACACTGGTTGGATATTCTTTCACAGTTGAAGACGACTATGGCTTTATCGCTAATTTTGATCAGTCTATATCCACCACGTTGTATAGTCAGAAAATCGTCATGACCACCTCTGTAGGGATGCTTCGATATAGGCGTATGATTGATCAGGACCCGTTGATAAATGGATGCATAGGTTTACTGCCGCCTGGTAACAAGATGCTGGAATATTGCATCATAGATGCTTATAACGAGCTTAGGGCACATATGGGTAAGCCATTGAAGCGTGTTAATGTTAAGGTAAAATGGCCTGAAAAGGAGGAATAAAAATCAAATGTACGAATCTCCTATAACCGTTCTTGTAGGTTCGAAAGAAGGGCTTGAAGCGAGAAAAAAGGCAATGGAACAGTTTTATGAGTCTTATATGTCGTGTAGTGATATACCGCTTGCCGAACATGTTAAAGAAGTTGTCGCTAAAAAGCTGGCTAACGAGGAGAAAATCATTACCGACTACATAGAACTTTCGTGCGAGAAAGCTTTATGCCTAGAAATCGATAAAGGTGAATTGAAAAAAGCTCTTCTATATGACCGCCGGCAGTATGAAAAAGGTTACGCTGATGGTTATACTGCTGGTTATAACGATGGCTACGCTCAAGGAAAGAAGGAGGTGGAAGATGAAAAACAAAATGGATGATAGAGAGCCGCTTAAACTCTTGACCGAGCTTTCGTACATAGAAGGTGATGAAGGCGATGATGTGTGGCTCGAGATACGTTTAGAGAAGCGTAATGAGTACGATAGTAAATACGTGTATGTGAAAGGATTTGCAAGTCATCTCAAGGATAATCCTAACATGTTCGAAGGCTATTACGTTGAACGGATTCACTATGTTGAGAGTGACGATGAGCTTAGCACAAGACATTTGATGATCAGGGCTGTGAAGGAGGTAAATGAAAATGATTAAAGACAGTGGAAACAGAACAAAATTTGAATCCGGTGCGGTTCGTGATATTCAGGAAGGCAAGGGGCGGTGTGATTTGCTGCCTCTCTCTGTTATAGGCTACTGGCTCGTCGATCCTATATTTGAAATGATCGATCTGTATCGTAACGAACAGACTCCGGGTGATATGGCTCATATTCTGAATAAGTTTGCTGAGTATCATAAAGTGGTGCACGGTCCGCAGTTCAGCGAAGAGAACCGCCGGAATTATCGATATTCGCTCGTTCTCGAGGTAGCTAAGCATTTCGAGGAAGGTGCGAAGAAGTATGGTGACCGCAACTGGGAAAAAGGTATCCAGTGTGATCGCTATATTGATTCGGCGGTGAGACATTACTGTAAGTGGCGTGCTGGATGGACAGACGAACCGCATGACAGGGCCTTTATCTGGAATATTCTCTGCTGTGAGTGGACCAGGCAGCGGTATGGATGGAATCTGGAGAGACTTGGCGAGAAGATGGGAAGTAGCGAGTCCGAATCCAGGAAGTATGTCAGAATTGGTGAGCAGTTTTCAAAAGCTATCTTGGACAGTATAGAACGTGCGGATGAGGCTTTTAGCAAGGCTTTCAGCGAATCTCCGTTGACAATTCGTGGTGATATTGATGAGGATGAATAATATGGCTGAGTATATTTATAATGGAGTCAAGGTCGTCGATGTTGGTGATCAGATCCGTATTGGCACAAATAATGTTGGTTTTTCACCGTCCATGTGTGCCGCGGTCATGTTCAAGAAGAGCGGTTTGTACGAAGTGTCGCGTTCGCTTAATGGAGATTACTTGATTATAACAAATGTCACGTCAAAAAGATCGTGCGAGGGATGTAAATATGATCAGAAACCTGACATAACGTGCCTGACTTGCTCGAGGAAATGCACGGATCATTATGAAAAGGGGGTGCAAAGATGATCGCGATTTACTTTTTATTAGGACTCGTTATTATCTTGCAGACACTTGTTCTGATCGGTATTTGCAGGACAAACTATAAGTTGAACGAACTTGAATCGGAGGTATCGACGCTCAATGATTTGATAGTTCCGGCTATAGGAGCTTACACGAAAAACATCTCGTATATAGTTGATCAGTTAACCGACATTAGCACAGGAACTAAAAAGAAGCACAAAAAGAAGAAAGGAGATGTAATTTATGCTGATAATGAACCAGAATCGTGACGTGTTGATCGATACCACCGGAGCTGTGATAAGGATCGAAGAAATCAAAGAAGTACAGCTTAATCGTTATCGTGTTAGTGGATACACCGGCGGTATGAGAGTTACCATAAGTGAACATGAGGATCTCGAAGAGGCTAAAAAGGTAGTTGATGTAATCCATTTGGCCGCTGGTCTTGGTATTGGCGCCTTGGATTTTGATAAAGACACGCCTATTTTAGACGAAGCCTTGACTACCTTACGTACTGTTACTACCAGAAAGATGCTTAAATTGATACAGGGTAAGTAAAAATGGATGACAAAAATGTATTTTGGCTCATCGTTGCTTGTTGTTTGCTTTCTATATTTTTGCTCATTGTTGGTCTTTTGTACCAGAATCTGCGTACTGAAAATCGTGAACTTCGTTCTATAATTATTGAGCAGCAGCGCCTCAACAAAGAAATTATAGAAGTAAACAAGGAGCTATATAATCTCAATAATGAGCTTATAGCAATTGCTGATGAGTTAGCTGAAAAACTTAGTGGAGGAAATGAAAATGCTGGTAATGGCACAGAATAAGAAGGCAATGTTTGATACTGCTCACGCACGGTTATTTGTGCAGCAGTCTGTAAATAACGAGGAGAACACTTGCAAACCCTGGGTGGTTGTGTCGTTCTCTGAGGGGCGGAACAGAGATCCTCACCCGATTATCGTTTCGTCACACGATACTGAGGAAGAAGCCATGTCCGCTCTGGCTTATATTTATGCCATGGCTGCGTCAAAACAGGCTGCAGTATCCATGCCAAAGTATACGCTTAACTTAGAGGAAGAAGCGGCCTCTGCCATCATGGCAAATTCTCTCGCTGAGACTTGCTTCTAACCTCGGATATTTTTCGAGGCATTTAATGAAACTGTTAATCAGGCCAAAAATAAAGGAGGAAAATGAAATGGCTGATGAGAAAAAGAATGGTGTAGTTGATGCACCGGAAGAAACAAAGAAGGGATTTTTCACAAAGATTAAGGACGCTGCGTCCGACTTTGCTGAAAAGCATCCCAAGGTAACCAAAGCTGCCAAAGTTGGCGGTAAGATCGTGGGCGGAGTTGCTCTGATCATTACCGGTGCCTTTGTTGGCGGAGTTGCTACCGGGATCGCTGAGGAACGCAAGCGGACAAAGTCCGAGGAAATCGAAGAACAGACCGAAGATCTTCCGGCAGCTGAGGAAGAAGCACCGGTTGAAGAAACCGAAGAAGTCGTTGAGACTTCCTTCGAGGAAGCTCCCGTAGAGGAGCAGGCTGAAGAGTAACAGATTGACCAGAGAGGGGTTCTCACAAGGAACCTCTCTTTTATTTTTTCACAAAGGAGGCAATATGGACGACGAAAGAACCATGGATGATGAGATCCAGGCTGTCACATCACGTCGATCAAAGCCAAAAGTGCCACTTGGTACACGGATATTCAAAACCTTCTTCCAGGATGACCTCGAAACTGTCGTCAAGAACACCGTGGAAGAGGAAGTGATACCTGGATTTCTGGATTTCGTTGCTAATTCGGCTCACAGACTTATCGACGAGTCCATCAATTCCGGAGGGTCTTATATTCGAGACAGCAGGGACAGCCGTTCAAGAAGGAAAGACCACGACTATACATCACACTCAAAGAAATCTTCATCCCGCTCAAGAAGACGAGACGAGGACGACGATGATGATATTTCAAGATCTGACTGGGGGCCGAAAGACTACCCGAGTATCCCGTTTGACACTCGCCAGGAGGCAGAAGACGTCATTCGGGAACTCATCAGATGCAAGAAGCGGTTGCCTGACGAGGCCGTTTCTGTAGGTAACTTATATTCTGCAGCTTCGGTCGTAACGACTGACTTCACGGTCAATGACTGGGGTTGGGAAGACATCGAAGACTTATATTCTGCCAGGGCTGTAAGAGGCCGTGATGGGAAATTCCACATTTCCATTTGCAGACCAATAGAAATCTCATAAGGAGGATATACTATGTTCAATAAACTGTTAGCTTTTACTGCAAATGCCGGAAAGAATGCGGTTGCTACTGCAAAGATCGTAGGCGTAAAGCATGGTCCGACAATCATGATCGCAGCGGGTGTTGGTTCAATGCTTGCCGGTACAGTTATGGCCTGCCTCAAGGCCCGGTCACTTGACGACCTTATTCAGGACGATCTCGACGAGTTCCAGGAAGAGAAAGCACGACTCGTAGCTCAGAAGACAAAGGTTATCAACCAGGGCGTATATTCTGCAGAGAAGGCCGAAAAGGCCTATGCCCACGACCTGCGGATGACATATGCCCAGTGTGTGCTCAAGATTGGTGGTAAGGTTGTCCGCCATTTTGCGGTTCCTATTATATTATGGGGTGTTGGCATGACTTTCGTCGCAAAAGGCACCAGCATGCTTCTTGAGAGGATCGCAAACCTGTCTTCGGCATATTTGGCCCTCAAAGCCGAGCACGAGGCAGCGGATCAGAAGAAGCTTGTCGAGGCAAAGGGTGTGTCTGAGGAAATGGAGAATGCTCCGGCCGTAGAGCCTGGTGACATCAATGGCTTCGACTTTATCTGGGGTTCCGGAATGGAAGGCTTCATCGATGATGATCGTATGAGCAATGAATCTGTATTTGCCAACAATGTAGCATGGTTCAACCAGCAGATCCAGTACTCCAGGGCCTTCTGCGGTATTAATGATTTCTACAATCTGTTTGGTGTGAAGCCTGTTGTCCAGTTCATGAACATGGTATATCCGTTCACATCTGGTGACTCGAGCCCCATGGTGGCAACGCTCCAGCAGATCCCGAACAGCATCGATATCACACATGGCAAGACCGCGCCGGATTACTATGTCCATCTGGAGAAGCTTCCGGTGCCGGCAGAAACCCTTAAGATATTCACAAGAGATATCGAGGAGAAATTTGGAGGCGTGAAATGAGAATAAGAATGAACTGGAACGTCGGTACCATTGTTGGTGTCGTCGTAACCGGTGTTATGGCTTATCTTGGCGGAATGGATACCAAGAAGGAGCTCGATATTCTTGCTGATGGCTGCGAAGCAACCCTCAAAGACAAGGTTGTTGAGCATGTGTATGGCCTTGCTCCGGCAGTTGCAGCTGCAGCAATGACCATATTCTGCTATCGCAAGGTTAAGCTTGGATACGAGACCAAGATTGCTGATCAGGCAGCCAAGCTCGCTCTTGCAGCCCTTACAACCAAGCAGTTCAAGGACTACCAGGAAGCCACAAAGGAAGTCGTAGGAGAAGAGACTGCTGACAAAATCAAGAAACGTGCCATCGACAAGGACATCGCCCGGAAGCAGGACCAGTACTTCGGTATCAAGGATCAGCAGCACGTCTTTCAGTATGAGGGTATCACCTTCAGGGCCACAACATCTGAAGTAATCAACGGGATTGTTGAACTTGGACGTGATATTTTCGACGATTCTGAGATGGCCTATGCCAATCATGGAATCGGTAAAGGGAGTGTCACAGAGCTGCTTACTTACTGGGGCCAGTCTTATCTTGCCAACGAGGGTACAGACGAAGTTGGTTGGACAAGAACATATCTTGAGGACTTCTATGGAACCAACTTCTTTGACTACACTCTGCAGCCTAAGAAAGATCGGACCGGAAGAGAGTACATCAATATTGTCCTCTACAAGCCTATCGAGAACTTTCAGTATTGGTCGGTGAAGGAAAAAGATAACCCAGGTGACGATCTTGGTGTGTACTGTAATCGAGATGAAGACAACCTTCCAGATGATTGGATGGCTCATAGAGAGGAAGCTGGGCTATCAATATAATATTAATAATACCTAAAAAATGCCAAAAAACCACTTACTTTTCATAAAGTTTCTGAAAAAGTATATGTTTTTTCAGGGAGAAAGTAGAAAACGAGTGGTTTTTTGGTATTTTTGGCATTTTTTAAGGAGAAACTATGAAAAGAGCAATCTTTTATATTCTCAGCTTTGTTGGTGGCGGTTTGGCCGGTGGAGCTCTGTCTTATTACTTTACGAAGAAGAAATTGGACAGTGAGCATGCTGACGAAATGTGCGAGACCAGGGAATATTACGAGAACATCATCTCGTCTATAAAACCCGAAGAGTCTGTCACATTCGACAAAGACCCAAAGGATATCGCTGAGAAGGAGAACATTGCCAGAGAGGCAGCGGCTGAAAAAGATGATGATGTGGACACACATAAGACCCGCTACTCTGAGGCATATAAGAAAAAGAAGAAGCCTGAAGGAAAGGAAGAGACTCCAAGCGAGAAGCCATATTTGAGTGAGCCACAACCGGACTCACTTCTGATATCGACGGCTCAGTACAACAACTCAGACTATGACAAGTTGATCATGGACTGGTACAAGGGTAACAGCTACCTTGATATTCGTGACTGGGGCATTGCGGGCCAGCTTCAGGCCGAGGAACTCACCGACGCTTACTATGAAATTAAAGGAGAGGTTGAGAAGACCGTTGCTCGAGCTATTCGTGACGGCACCATTCAGAAAACCATTTATATTCGAAATAGCAGAAGGTCAGAAGAGTATAAGGTGACGATCTATGAGACCTCCTATGAGGAGTGATTAAATGGATCATGATTATGAATTTGATTGGGATAAATATCTTGACTGGCTTATCTCGATCGTCAAAACGGACGAGGACCCTGAAGAATATAGAGCGGTCCTCCTCCATTTGCTTGAAACGGAATTCAAGTACTTAACCCCACTCGACAGAGACAGGGCTCTTGAAGGACTTGAACTCCGTCGACGTTATATTCGACAGGCTGGAGAGGAAGAGCCAGATATGACCTGCTCTGTTCTTGAAATGCTTGTGGCTCTGTGTGAGCATATTGAGTCAACAATGTCTACAGATCCAGAGGAAGACAATCCTGGATTCTGGTTTTGGCAGTTTCTTAAGAATGCAGAACTGGATATTCCGAATCGTTACTATCGGAAGTCATCCGTGGACCATATCCTCACACGGATCAACTACAAGAAGTTCGAGAAAAACGGACGTGGTTGGTTCTTCCCACTCAAACGGTCGAGAAAAGACACTCGCAACTTTGGCGTCTGGGAGGGCGCTATGGCATATGTGAACGAAAATCATAATGTGTGGTAAAGACTATGTCACTAGACTTCTATGTAATCGGCCATCGACCGGTTAAGAAAGGGCTTGAGGAACTATATTTCCGTTTCATGGCAGTCCACTCAAAGGATTTGATGATACGCGGACATGAGTTTCTGGCCTGGCGCAATCCAGACACTGGGCTGTGGTCCACTTCTGAGCAAGAACTATTCCAATACATGGACAATGATATTGCTCAGGAGTATGAGAGATTGCGTGCAGAAAGTAAAGACGTGGCTTATACCGTGGCTTACATGAAATACGTTGAGACTGGGTCCATCGACAAGTGGCGTAGATATGTCACAAGTCAAGCCAGAGACAGCTGGAAACAACTTGACCAGTCTATAGTATTCCAGAACACACCAATCACTTCTGGTATTTATGCAACCAAGCGCTTACCTTACACTCTTCCGGATGAACCGGGGCCATGTCCAGCGTACGAGGAAATCATGGCCACTTTATATTCTCCGGAAGAAAGAGCCAAGCTCGAGTGGGCCATAGGTTCTATCATCAGTGGTGATGCTCAGCGTATTCAGAAATTTATTGTGCTTTACGGGTCAGCCGGCGCTGGTAAAAGTACAGTTCTGAATATTATTACTGACTTATTTGGTGGTTCAGAATACTATGTAACAACATTTGATGCTAAGTCGTTGGGTTCGGCAAATGCGTCTTTTGCAATGGAACCGTTTAAAACGGAACCACTAGTAGCGATACAGCATGATGGCGACTTGTCCAGAATCGAGGACAATACACGTCTCAATTCGCTTGTATCACACGAACCGGTTCCCATCAACTCAAAGTACGAGCGTCTTTATATTACCAAGATCCATGCGTTCCTTTTTATGGGTACCAACAAGCCTGTAAAGATTACGGATGCTAAGTCAGGTATATTAAGGCGCTTAATTGATGTCAGGCCGTCAGGAAGAAAGATTCCATTCAAGAGATACAACGCTCTGATGGCTCAGACAAAGTTCGAACTTGGATATATTGCTCGTCACTGCCTTGACGTGTATCAGCGGATGGGTGAAGAGTATTACAACGAGTATGTGCCAAGAGAGATGATGGCAATGACAAACGATTTCTATGACTTCATGAGTTATTGCTATGAGGATTTCAAACGTGACGATCAGGCAACACTGTCTGAGGTATACAAAAGATATATTCAGTATACCAAAGATGCTAATGTGCCATTTCCCATGTCGAGACGAATGGTTGGAAATGAACTAGGTAATTATTTCCGCACATATTCGGCCAACACGACAAGAGATGGTCGACACGTTAGGGATTTATATACTGGCTTCCTGTATGATAAGTTTGGTTTTGAGACTGACTTCAATGAGGAAGCAAAGAAAGATGAGGTGGTTGAGGAAGAGAGCTACGGATGGCTTAGGTTCAATTGCGTCAAATCCCTGTTGGACAAGGTGCTTGCGGATTGTCCTGCCCAGCAAGCTGGCGATTCTGAGTTGCCGAGAAAGAAATGGGAAGATGTCACAACTAGGTTGAGAGATATTCTTACTTCTGAGGTGCACTATGTCAAGGTTCCGAAAAACCATATTGTCATTGACTTCGATTTGAAGAATGACAAGGGTGAAAAGGACTTCATTCTTAACTGGCGTGCAGCATCTCAATGGCCCAGGACCTATGCTGAGCTGTCCAAGTCAGGAGCAGGTATCCATCTACATTATATTTATGATGGTGATCCTGACAAACTCTCGAGCATTTACAAAGAAGGAATTGAAATAAAGGTATTCAAAGGGGGATCGTCGTTACGAAGAAAGCTCACTAAATGCAACGACATTGATATTGCTACCCTAACATCAGGTCTCCCGCTGAAAAAGGAGAAACCAATGTTAGACTGGGAACGTGTCAAGAGTGAGAAACAACTCCGAACCATGATCCAAAGAAACCTGGAAAAGAAGTACCACGCCGATACGTCTTCGTCCGTCAATTATATTAAGAAGTTGCTGGATGAGGCATATGAGTCTGGCATGCATTATGATGTGTCAGATATGGCCGATGCAGTTGGTCGATTTGCTGCACAGAGTACCAACCAGAAAAAGCGGTGTGTGGATGTGTGGGCTTCAATGCACTTTATATCTCAGGACGTTGCCGATTCTGTACCTGGTGTGCCAGATGATGAGTTGCCGAATATAGTTTTCTTTGACTGCGAAGTAATGCCCAATTTATTCGTGGTTTGCTGGAAATTCTGGAAAGGCAAAGTCGTATACAAGATGATAAACCCGTCTCCTGAAGAGATTGAGGTTCTTTGCAAACGCAAGCTTGTCGGCTTCAACAACCGCAAATACGACAACCATATTCTCTATGCGAGAATGATGGGCAAGTCATTATACGATCTGTATCTCCTGTCCAGAAAGATGATCGAGGAGCATGACGGCTATATTAAAGAGGCCTACAACCTGTCTTACACCGATATTTATGACTTCTCGTCTGCAGCAAATAAGAAGTCTCTCAAGAAATGGGAGATTGAACTTGGTATCGACCACGTTGAGCTTGGGCTTGACTGGAATAAGCCTGTACCTGAAAAGTTGTGGCTTAAGGTTGCAGAATATTGCTCCTTTGATGTACTTGCTACTGAGGCTGTATTCGAGCATCTTAAGGGCGACTGGACAGCAAGACAGATTCTGGCCAAGTTATCAGGACTCACAGTCAACGATACCACGAATCAACATTCAGCACACATTATATTTGGCGACAACTGGGAACCGCAGAACGAATTCATCTATACCGACCTTTCTACCATATTCCCTGGATACAAATTTTACTACAACCCAGAAAAGAGAAAATATGTATCCGAGTATCGTGGAGAGGATCCTGGTGAGGGTGGATATGTCTGTGCTGAACCTGGCATGTGGTCCAATGTGGCACTGCTTGACGTAGCATCTATGCATCCGTCGAGTATTGAAGCACTCATGCTGTTTGGCGAGAGATATACCAAGCGATTCTCTGACATCAAGAGAGCACGAGTCCTTATCAAGCATCACGACTTCGACAAGGCAAGAAGTAATGATATTCTTGATGGCCGACTTGCAGACTTCCTTGAGGACGAGTCGATTGCTGATGATCTTGCTACAGCACTGAAGACAGTTATTAACTCTGTCTACGGACTGACGTCGGCTTCTTTCCCGAACAGGTTCAAGGATCCGAGAAACAAGGATAATATCGTTGCTAAGCGTGGAGCACTCTTCATGATCAACCTTAAGCATGAGGTTCAGGAGAGAGGTTTCACAGTAGCCCATATTAAGACAGACTCTATCAAGATTCCTAATGCAACACCGGAAATCATCGAGTTTGTTATGGAGTATGGCAAGAAATATGGATACACGTTCGAGCATGAGGCCACATATGAAAGAATGTGCTTAGTGAACAACGCAGTCTATATTGCTAAGTATGCATCAACAGAGAAATGTCAGCGTATCTATGGATATGTACCTAGTGACAATGCAAAGGCTGAAAAGAAGGGTAAACCCTGGACCGCAACTGGTGCTCAGTTTGCAGAACCCTATGTGTTCAAGAGTCTGTTCTCCAAAGAGCAGATTGATATTTCAGATCTTGCCCAGACAAAGTCAGTAACATCTGCCCTCTACCTCGATATGAATGAGGGACTTGGGGATGATACGATGCTGGTCAAAGAAAGAGATAAGATCATCAAGAAATACATTAAGGAGCACAAGGATGATTTCACTGCAGCAGAAGACGCGCTCAAGTTAGATCGTGTTGTCGAGTTGCAGAATGAAATCGACAAGATGCACGACTACCAGTTTGTCGGAAGAGTTGGTTCATTCTTGCCGGTTAAGAACGGTGGCGGACGGCTCATGAGACAGAACGGTTCTGGATGGGCTAATGCAACAGGCACATCTGGATATCGCTGGAAAGAAACAAAGACAGTGGAGAATTTGTTTGAGGTTGACATGGGATATTACAGAGAACTCAGAGACAAGGCCGTAGATGCTATGGCAGAATATGGCGATGTCGAATGGTTCCTGTCTGACGATATCTCACCGGATCCGACAAATGACTTCATGAACATTCCACAGGCAGCCTAAGATAAAATATAGATAATATCAAGGGCTAATATAATATGAAAGATATTTTTAGAAAAGGAGACAAAATTATGGCATTCCAGAAATTTTACACAAAGAGACTTTTTAAGGGCGTAACTTCCAAGTGCATTTTCAGAAGAAACTTCGATCAGGAACACGGATACAAGAACAGCCACACATCGATGGCATCGTTCTGCGTGAAGCTTCCGGAGCACCTTGCTGAGGAGATGGCTGCTGAAGGATGGAGAATTGGATGGACAAAGGTTCATCCTGACGCAAAGGAAGGCACTGTTCCGGAACCCTTCATCAAGGTCAACATCTACACCACAGACGATCCTGAACAGGCCTGGAGAAATCCGGTTGTCAACGAGCTCGTTAACGGCAAGGTTCTTAAGATGGAACCCAAGGAAATTCAGAGACTTCAGAGAACCAACATCGACAAGATATCTCTTCAGATCCGGCCCAACTGCTCGTCTGACGATTTCCCGACAAATGGAGCCACTGCATATCTCGTTCAGATGAATGTATATCCGCTGGTTTCTGAACTCGACGAGGAGATCGAAGAGTACAGAGATTCTTACGAGAAGGCTTCAGAAGAAGATCAGGAAGAGGAGATACCCTTCTAATAATTCTTAAAAAAATGCCAAAAAACCACTTACTTTTCATAAAGTTTCTGAAAAAGTATATGTTTTTTCAGGGAGAAAGTATAAAACGAGTGGTTTTTTGGTATTTTTGGCATTTTTTGGTGTTTTTAAGGAAAAATGTATGGAGCTGTACGAACATCAGAAAAGAGCTCTAAAAGAGCTTAAAAATGGGTCAATTCTGTGTGGTGATGTCGGTAGCGGAAAGAGTTTAACTGCACTTTCTTATTATCACATCACATGCGGAGGACAGCTCAATCCTTATCGACCGAGACGTGAAAAGAGGCCGCTTTATATTATCACGACAGCCAAGAAACGTGACGATAAGGAGTGGCTTCTTGAATGTCTTAGGATGCAGATAAGCGAGAACGAGGTTGTCATCGATTCATGGAACAACATAAAGAAATACAAGAATGTGTACGGAGCATTTTTCATATTTGACGAACAGCGTGTCACAGGACATGGGGTTTGGGTAAAGACGTTCTTAAACATTACTCGTAAGAACAGGTGGATATTACTGTCAGCTACACCAGGCGATAAATGGGAAGACTACATTCCTGTCTTTGTTGCCAATGGCTTCTACAGAAATATGACTGAGTTCAGACAAGAGCATTTAAGGATGGCTTCTTACACAAACTTCCCAAAGGTCATTGGATATTTGAACGTCCGCAAACTGGAACGGCTCCGTGATTCCATACTTGTACCGATGGACTTCGAGAAGAAGACAGTACCACACCATATTACTGTTTGGTGTGATTATGACAAGGTTGACTACAAGAAAGTGTGGATTGACAGATGGGATATATATAAAGACCAGCCAATTGACAATCCACCACAGTTATTTTCGCTTATACGAAAAGTTGTCAACAGCAATAGGTCCAGATTGACCGCCGTCAGTAAGGTCTTGATGGACAAGAAAAGGGTAATCATATTCTATAGCTTTGACTATGAGCTCGACTTGCTTAAAGATCTTTGCCAAGAATTGGATGTTCCATACGCACAGTGGAATGGACACAAACACGAAGAGATTCCGGAAGGCAATGTGTGGGCATATTTGGTCAACTATGGAAGTGGTTCCGAAGGATGGAACTGCATATTGACAGACACCATACTGTTTTACAGTCTCGATTACTCATATCGTAGGACTGTACAAGCAGCAGGGCGTATTGATAGGTTGAATACCAAATATGTCGATTTGTATTATTATCACCTTCGGAGTAAAGCTCCTATAGATATCGCTATTTGGCGATGCATTCAAAGAAAGGAGGAGTTCAATGAAAGGAAGTTCTTAGGTCGTCAGCACAAAGATCCTTGATTTTTCTTTTTCGCACGCAAATCCTCGCAGATATGGATATATGAGATAATATAAGTCTCAGATTTTCTTTTTCAGCAAGGAGGACGTATGCTCGAAAAAGACTTTCAGCCCAAATTGATACGGGCGATCAAGGATCGTTTTCCAGGTTGTACTGTTATGAAGACGGATCCGAGACAAATTCAAGGAATCCCCGATTTACTTGTATTGTACAAGAGCCATTGGGCGCTCCTTGAGACTAAGGCTTGGAGTAGTTCTAAAAAACGTCCTAACCAGGAACGAAGAGTTAGCAACTACAACGAGCTTTCATTCTCGGCATTTGTCAACCCTACAAATATGGAGGACGTATTAGATGATATGGAACGATCATTCCAAAGACTTTCCTGATGGTTCTCATGGTTTTTTGTCAGCATCCCAGTCTGCTTGGGTAAATGACGAATACGAGGATCTTGAGAAAAGATATTTGGCAAGGTATGCAGCTGATGTTGGAACGTGTGTACATGCTTGGGCAGCGGCTCATATCAAAAATATGGTTCGTGTAAAGAACGCGGCTAAGGATGAACTGTATTTACATCTTGTAGAACAGGGATTCCCCAGAAACGCCTTTGACATCGACAACATATTTACCACAACTCAGTTGTATGTAAACGATTCGATACAGAGGCGTTTGAGACCGGAACAGAAGTTAAAATATAGCGAAGTGGCAAAGGGCACAGCCGATGCTATTAACTATACAGAGAAAACAAACCGATTAATAATCCACGATCTTAAGACCGGTACTGGTCAGGTATCGATGAGGCAGCTACTTGTGTACGCTGCTTTTTTTGTTCTCGAATATGAGGACCAGATCGAGGATGTCCGAAATATGGATATAGAGCTTCGTATTTATCAGAAGGGCGATTATGAAGAAGCCCATCCGACATACGAAGAGCTGTCTGAGTTAATCGGTATCGTAAAAGAAAAAAATGAATGGGCTGAAGATATATACGCTGCTGGGAGGTAACCATGTCTGAATTATTTCACTATGGTATGCCTCGCAGATCGGGGCGTTATCCTTGGGGTTCTGGAAAGAAGCCTCAGAGAAACCTGGATATTTACCAGGTATACAAACAGCTTCATTCACGGGGCTTTACAGAAGCAGACATTGCCAAAGAATGGGAAATGTCTACAACACAGCTCAGAGCCTTAAGGGCTATTGGGCATAACGAATGGAGAGCAAACCAGGTTCAGATTGCTCAGAAATTCCGAGACAAAGGATATGGATATTCCGAGATCGGAAGACGTATGGGCGTTAACGAATCTGTTGTTCGTTCTTATTTGGATGAGTCCAAGAAAATAAGACAGAACCTTAATGGTAAGACTGCTGCTACAATCAAAGACTTCGTCGATAAACACAGATATGTGGATATCGGTGATGGTACAGAGATTGCTCTTGGTGTTACACCTAGCCGTATGAAGACTGCTGTGCAGATGCTTAAAGATATGGGTTATCAGCAGCACTCTGTATATTTCGATCAGCTTGGCACAACCAAGAAAACCCAGGTAAAGTGTCTGATTCCTCCTGATTCTGATTATCAGGATTTGCTTGATCATAAATATGAGATTAAGCCGGTATCAGCCACAATGATTGATACTGATGGTGTGAAGCTTGCCAAGCGCGAGCCTATCCAGAACATCGATGGAAAACGAGTTTGGGTAAGATATTCTGAAGACGGTGGTGTTGATCGAGGCGATGGTCTTATCGAAATAAGAAGAGGCTGTGAAGACCTTAATCTTGGCAATGCAGGATATGCACAGGTTCGAATCGGAATTAATGGTTCGCACTATGCTAAAGGCATGGCTATGTATGTTGATGACGAAGACTTTCCGCCTGGCGTGGATATTATCTTCAATACCAACAAGCATAAGGGAACACCATATTTTGGGGATAAGGACAACACTGTTTTTAAGCCTCAGAAAATCGATAAGACTACTGGCGAGGTTTCTATAGAAAATCCTTTTGGAGCTTCCATAAAGGATGATGACGATCTCGAGTTTATCCAGACAAAATATGTTGGCAAAGACGGCAAGACCCATACATCGGCCATTAACGTTGTTAACGAAGAAGGCGATGTTGGCGATTGGAAAAGAGCCTTATCTTCTCAGTTTTATTCAAAACAGCCTGTCAAGTTGGCTCAAAACCAGCTTAAGCAAAAATATGCAGAACAGGCTGCGGAATTTGAGAAAATATGTAATCTTACCAATCCTACGGTAAAGAAGGCGCTTTTAGAGAAATTTGCAGAATCTTGTGATGCTGCAGCGGTTGATCTTAAAGCGGCAGCCTTACCAGGACAGACTGCTAATTTCTTGCTGCCAGAGCCTGCTATGAAGGAAACCGAGGTATACGCCCCGAACTATAAAACTGGAACTCGAGTTGTTTTGGTTCGTTTTCCCCATGCCAGCAGATGCGAGATCCCTGAGCTTGTTGTAAATAACAACGTCAAAAAGGCCAAATCTCATATTGGCAATGCTGTTGATGCTATTGGTATAAATCCCAAAGTTGCTCAGCAGTTATCTGGAGCAGATTTCGATGGTGATAGTGTTTTGGTTATTCCTGCTAATAATCCTGGTGGAAAGGTAAAAATCAGAACACAAAAATACTTTGAAGGATTGAAAGGTTTTGATCCACAAGAAGCATATCCTGGTTATGAGGGTATGAAAAAAATGGATAAGAAAACCCGTGGTAAGCAGATGGGAATTGTATCCAATCTTATTACCGATATGACTTTAAAGGAAGCACCTGAAGAACATCTTGTTCGAGCTATTAAGCATTCCATGGTTGTCATTGATGCTGAAAAACACGGGCTCAACTGGAAACAATCTGAAATCGATAACAATATTGATGAACTCAAACGTATATACCAGGATAGAGGCGATGGAAAATATGGTGGTGCTGGAACCATTGTATCACGTGCTAAATCCATTCAGTATGTTGAGAAACGTGCTGCTCGTTCTGGTATCAATGAATACAATACAGATCCCGAAACTGGTGAGATTATAGATCGACCCGATAAGGATAGGTATTACTGGAAGCCTCATACCAACAGAAAAACCGGGGAGGTAACGTTTACTAGGGAGACCCGTAGGGATACGAGTACCAAGATGGCAGAGGCTAGGACCGAGGAGGACGTCTATAAGCTCACCTCCGGTGGTTCTAAAGACAACCCCGGTCACCCAATGGAAGCTGTTTGTGCCGAGTTTGCTATTTCGATGAAGAAACTGGCGAATTCTGCAAGAAAAGAGTATCTGCATACAGAAGACATCAAGAAGAACCCCGAAGCCGCTGAAAAATATAAGGATGAGGTGGATTCTTTGATGCGGAAGGTAAGAGATGCTCAGGCAAACAGACCCTTAGAGCGCCAGGCCCAGATTTTAGGCAATAAAATGGTAGAACAGGCCAAAGCTGCTGATCCTGATATGGATTGGGAACATATTCAGAAAGCTAGAGGCCAAGCTATCAGTACTGCCAGAAAAACTGTTGGTTCTGGTAAAAAGCATGTAGAAATCACGGATCGCGAATGGGAAGCCATTCAGGCAGGCGCTATTGCAAAGACAAATCTTGAGGCTATTTTATCAAATGCCAATATGGATAAGGTTAAGCAGTTAGCAATGCCCCGTGAGAATACTACAGAGCTCTCGGCAGCAAAGGTTGGTCTTATTAAGGCCCTTTCTGCCAACTACACACAGGCTGAAATTGCTGAAAGAACTGGCCTTTCTACAAGTCAGATTTCTAAGGCTATTAAAGCAGAGTAACTTACCTCAACGTGCACCAATTGTTTTAGGAGCCTCAATAATGGATGAGAATGAGACATGGATCTTTGATCCAAATGTGGAATATTACCCCACAACAATTGACAATCCCTGGAATCCATTCGTTGATTGGGGTTCCTGGAACAACTGGGATTGTAAACATGGTTACAACACACTGCAAAGAATGGATCGATTAACTGAAACAATGTCACAAGCTCTTCCTGATAAGTTCAACAATGAAAGTTGGAATTTAGGAATCAAAAAGCTTTGTGATTTGTTTCCTTTTTACATCCGAGTCACTAAAGATTCTAAAATCACCCCAATTTCAATTGATTTGCTTGAGTCTTTAAGTTTTGGAGGACAAAAAGATGCTTAAAATGTCAAATATCATATCTAATATCAATAAGAATATACCCTGATATGGATATTTTGACACCCCCGGGGGGTCCTCATATTTATACCCCCCTTTTGCATCGCCGCCCTCCTTTATATTTCTCCGGGGGAACTTTTTTGTTATATTTTTGAACCCGGGTTTTTCCTCTACAAGGAGTTAACAATGACACGAGATGGATACGTGCAGCTTGTAGCACCTTTAGCTGTTGCTGCTTGTCTACG